>Ga0066788_10000124_pt1 | contig 14434 bp, 7 predicted proteins | sample OrgsoiDNA2013048_FD_70943 | JGI IMG/M metagenome (GOLD analysis project Ga0066788, IMG submission 70943) | Permafrost soil microbial communities from the Arctic, to analyse light accelerated degradation of dissolved organic matter (DOM) -... | ecosystem: Environmental > Terrestrial > Soil >... | reverse complement strand
CACTTACGGTCGCAGGTCCTGTTGCAACTTTCACTACAGGTACTGTACAAAACGGTACAATAAATGTTTCCGGAGCCACGACTACTACATTCGGTATTGGACCGGTTACCATGAACTGTATAGTGAACATTACTTCTGCCGCAGTGACGTTTAGAAATACGATGTTTCAAAAAACAATCAGCATCACAAAAACAGGCGCCAGCAATGATGCCAGTACCGGAAACAATATTTTCAACGGCACAGCCACATTTACAAATACCGGATCGGGATATTTGTTGCTTGGGAACGGTAATCCGGATCATTTCAACACGGATGCCAGTTTCAACAATACAGGAACCGGTAACATATATGTTGCATACAACAGTACCAATAATATATTTGCAGGAGTTACTACTTTTAATAACAGCCCCATTGCCAACACATTAATTTATGTCAGCTGGCTGTCGGCCGGAACTACCTTTAACGGTAATATTGTAGTTACTTCGACGAATGGACAAGGTGTCCAGTTTTGCGGTGGAAATGCAACTGCTGCGGCTACACTGACTAACGGCAACACGATCAGCATAGGAGCGGCAGGATTTTCTGCAGGTACTTTATTATTACGTCAGTTCACACAAGCGGGATCAACCGCTCAGAGCCTTAGCCTGACCGGAACGGGAATTTTAACTTACGGACCTTCGTCAACTTTTAATGGAGATATAACATCTTCCAGCCCGACCCTTTATCTGAACGGATCAGTTTTTAATGGCATAAGCAACCTTACTAAAATCGGGTCGAGCGGCGATTTCAGTGTGGGTGGAAATATATTTAACGGCGCCAGCACCATTACCAATAGCGGAAGCAGTTATTTAGTACTCGGGAATTCGAATCCGGACACCTGGAACAATGATGTGACATTTACGGATAACGGATCTGAAAGATTATTGCCTTGTTGGGCTACAACGGGCAATCAGTTCAACGGGAATATTTATGTGAATACATCGGGTAGTGCGACCGGCATTCAGTTTTGCGGTGGAAATGCTACAGCCACGGCCAATCTGTCGGGGGGCAAAACAATCCAGGCCGGTGCAACTGGATTAACAGCCGGATACCTGATCTTAAAACAATTCACTCAATACGGTAATGCACCGGTTAATATAACGGCTACCGGTACATCGGTTCTATACCTGGGGCCATCCAGTAATTTTGGTGGAGCGGTTACGGTCACGGCGCCTGATATCTGGGCCCAGGGCGCAACATATAACAGAGCCGCAGTTTTTACCAAAACAGGAGGAAGTTCTAATCATAATAATCAAAATCAGAATATATTTAATTCGACCTGCACGATAAACCAACAAAGCAATTCCGGGTATTTTATGTTGGGATATAATTCCAACGATTTATTCAAAGATGATATCACAGTTACTTCATCAGGCAGTGGTGGAATCTATTTAGGCTGGAATTCCGGAACGGGAACCCCTACTCTTTCAGTGGGTAAAACAATCATGGTTGGGGGAGCAGGATTTACATCCGGGTTTTTAAATTTAAATACGTTTACGCAGTTAGGAAACGCCGCAGTCAATTTAGCGTTTTCCGGAACAAGCACATATATAAATTTTGCCCGTGGTTCTGTAATCGGGGGCAATTTAACCACGAATTCACCAGATGTATATTTAAACGGTTGCACTTTTAATGGCACCGTGAATACAACTAAAACGGGCGCTAATAATGATGCCAGTGCGGGAGGAAATATTTTCCAGCAATCAACGACGATTAACAATACAGGAGCAGGATATATAATTTTGGGAAATGGAATCGCAGATGTGTGGAATAGCGATGTGACTTTTAACAGCAGCGGTTCATCTTACGTCGCGCTCGGATGGAATTCAGCAGCAAATATGTTTAATGGTAATATAACGGTTTCCAGTATCGGTTCATCAACCGGCATTTTATTTTGCCAGAACGCTTCATCTACCGCTGTATTAGCTTCCGGAAATACGATTCAAATCGGACCTGGAGGTTTTTCTTCCGGGACGTTGTCGCTGAAACAATTTTCGCAGTCAGGCAATGCGGCAATAAACCTTAACCTGACAGGCGCGACCACACTCATCCAGTTTGGACCTTCTTCTTCGATAGGTGGAGATCTTACTGTAACTTCCCCACGTATCTTATTAAACGGAGCCATATTTACAAATCCTGTAAACCTAACTAAAACGGGTGCGACCGGTGAATGGTCATTCGGTGGAAACACATTCAATTCCACACTTACTGTTAACCATCTGGGAGCCGGTTATTTTGGTTTTGCCAACGGTGCTCCGGACATTTATAACGGTGACGTATATGCCAATAATAATTCAACAGAGAGAATCATTTTTGGTAATAATCCTACAGGAAACCAGTTTAACGGAAATATCATTTTAACACAAATTGGTTCTTCCGTAGGTACCGCATTTGGATGGAGCACTACCACAACCGAAACACTGGCTGCCGGAAAAACAATTTCGGTAGGAGCTGCCGGATTTAATACTGGTTATTTACAGATCAAACAATTTACCCAATTGGGAAATACGCCGGTAAACCTGCCTTTAACCGGTACAACCTCTTTAACTTTTGGACCGACTTCTTCATTCGGAGGAAACCTGACTTCATCAAGCGCTTCTCTATATTTTAACGGCTGTACTTTTAACGGAACAGTTGATGCAACAAAAACGGGCGCAAGTAATGATGCCAGCAGTGGGAATAATATTTTCAATGGTGTAACGACACTGACCAATGCCGGATCAGGTTATTTATTGCTCGGGAACGGCAACTCGGATCAGTTCAATACGAATGCCATTTTTAATAACACCGGTTCGGCCAACCTATATGTAGCCCATAACAGTTCTAATAATGTATTTGGAGGTGTTACGACGTTTAATAATGCGCCTACTGCCAATACACTTATATACGTCAGTTGGTATTCCAACGGAACAATTTTTAATGATAATATCATCGTCAATTCAACGAATGGACAGGGTGTTCAGTTTTGTGGCGGAAACCTAACGGCATCGGCCAACCTTTCTTCTGGTAAAACGATTATTGTCGGAGCAGGGGGATTTTCAGCAGGTACTTTATTACTGCGGCAGTTCTCCCAGGCAGGAGCAACGGCTCAGAGTCTAACGCTGACCGGTACCGGTAATTTAACTTTTGGTCCCTCATCTGCGTTTGGCGGAAATGTAACTACAGTAAGCCCTTCTTTATTTTTTAATGGCTGTACTTTCAGCGGCACAGTAAGTTCCGCAAAAAATGGAGCCACAAACGATGCTTCTACAGGCAACAACATATTTAACGATGCATTTTCCATTACCAATATCGGAGCAGGTTATTTCTTAATGGGCAATGGCAACCCTGATCTCTGGCAGTCTACAGCTGCGTTCAATAATTTAAGTACAGGACAACATATGTATGTTGCTTATAATAGTACCGGCAATATTTTCAACGGGGATGTCGTATTTAATAATCAACCGGCTTCCAATGGTTTATGGATATATCCGAATACCAACGGTGTAAATACTCAGTTTAATGGAAATATCAGCGTAATCAATGTGAATGGCGGTGGTATTAATTTTGGTTCAGGTACGGGAACATCTACCCTTGCCACCGGAATGAAGATCAGTATCGGTGCCACCGGTTTTAATACAGGAGGATTGATTTTTAAAAATTTTACACAAACCGGATCGGGCACGGCTCAAACCCTGAATACAACAGGAAGTAGTTACATTCAATTTAGTTCAGGTTCCTCTTTTGACGGTGCCGTAACTTCTTCAAGTCCGGGTTTATTTTTCAACGGATCCGTATTTAATGGTATTGTAAATTGTACTAAAACAGGAACCACAAACGATCAAAGTCAGGGAAATAATATTTTTAATGGCCCGTCTATTTTTACAAATAACGGAACAGGGTATCTCCTAATGACTGCAACAACCCCCGATGCATACAATGGAAATGTAACATTTACCCAGAGTAGCACGGGGCTGATATATCCAAATTATAATGGCAACAGTTCTTATGCGGGAACTATTACAATAAGTTCCCCTTTAGCTTCTCCGATGACCTTCGGATCCAATACCGGAACGGCTACGCTATCCGGTGCGGGATTACAAACTATTAATATTAACGCTGGTACGCCTGTTCCCGTATTTACAAGATTAATCATTGCAAATACCGGTACGGGAATTACATTAAATAACCCCGTAAATGTTTCGAAAAGTCTTACTTTAAACTCCGGACTGCTTAATACAACGACGACTAATATTTTAACGATGCTGAATGGTTCGGTAACTTCCGCAGGCACAGCATTGTCAACGAGTTTTGTGAACGGGCCGATGCGATATCAGAAGTCAAATGCCGGAGCAACCATATTAAATTTTCCGATCGGCTCGGGCACGGATTGCAGACCTGTTTCCCTGACTGTAAGTCATACGAACGGTAATTTATATACTTATCAGGCACAACTATTTAATGCCAGCGCAGCTGCTCTGGGATATACACTTCCACCTACAGTCGATGCTGTTTCAGGCGTTCATTATTATACGATCGGCCGCGTAAACGCCGCGTCCGTAACCCAGCCGACCCTCGATTTAAGCGGTAACCAGACCATTCAGGTTTTTTTTGGAGCTAATGATGTTGTCAGCAATGGCGGCACGCTTACCATTGTGAAGAATATATATACGACCCCGACCAAATGGTTTGATATCGGAGGTGCAGGTGGTCCTGTTTATACCGGTAATCCAAATTTATCAGGAAGTATAACTTCAACATCAACGCCTTCTGCATTTAATTCATTTTCTACTTTCGCACTGGCTGATGAATTAGGAGGCGGCAATGTACTACCTATTGAATTGCTTTATTTCAATGCCAAACCTGACAATAGCCAGACCGATTTAACCTGGTCCACTGCCACAGAATCCAATAATGGCTATTTCACGATAGAAAAAAGCAGAAATGGCGAGACCTTCGAATTTTTAGAAAATATAAATACGAAAGCTCCCGGCGGGAACAGCAGCACAATACTTAACTATTCGGCTCAGGATTTTAATCCTTATGCCGGGCTCAGTTACTATCGCCTGAAACAAACAAATCTTGACGGGAAATATACTTATTCAAAAATTGTTTCCGTGAACTTTGCAAAAAAGACGGTTGTTTCAATCTATCCGAATCCTACATCAGACATGATTTATATCAGCGGTATTGATAATAAAGAAAGCAATCTGAAGGTTGAATGGTATGATGCAGGGGGGCGAACTTTATTACAACAGACCGTGCAGGTCCAAAACGGTGTCGCAAGTCTGCATCCGTCTTTTAGCAATGGGGTTTATGTATTAAGGTTTATAACTTCTGATGGAAACGTTGTTGCTCAGAATATAATCATCAGGAAGTAAAGTTACTTTTTACAATTGTCATCTGTTAACCGGTCTCAAAGTTCTTCTACAGATTATTAAAGGTCTCTCCCTCATGCAGTTTTGTATTCGAGCCATCCAAATATTTAACGTAACCATCTGCAGTTATGATAACCCCGTTCTCAAAAACGATTGGACTGTGAAGCTGAATCAATTGTCCATCTCTTAAAAATATCAACCTGCCATCTTTGAATGTAATGGAGCAATCGGTTTGCGGAGTTAAAGGAGTTTTGTATGGGTGCGTCATAAAATTCGATCAATTCTACTACTGCAAAACTTATACCGCATGGTGCTCATTAATGACGGAATAACATTGCTCGTAAGAGTTTACACTTATTCCAGATGGCTGCGGACCGGGAAATTCCATTTACCTGACCGTGAATTCCTGCGAATTGTTTTCGCTGATGGTAATTATTTTTTTTAATGTGAGTTTTCCGGCCCCTTGTACATGGATCGTTTTAATTTCCAGCTTTCCGGAGTGGACGGCAATCAATATAGTATGATCGCCCACGGTTACATTCCCCCAGCTATATCCATCCGACCAGAAATAATTTCCCGGCTTTGCCGTAATGGTAAATTCTTTTTCAACTCCCGAATAATTGAAATGACTGAAAGCGATAAACGCTGACCAGCTCGCCATGGCGCGGGCATAATGATTGCCGCATTCCTCTTCATTAAACGGGTTCCGTTTATACCCGTCGTAACGATTTCGGACATCCGAGATAATTTTAAGCGCCTCTGTATTCATGTCTTCATAGATCATCCCGGTGGCTGCGGTATATTCAAGTCCTGTCCAGGCTTCAAACGCGTACGATAACGGAACGGTGGGCCTTTTCGAAGGATCGGGATAGGAAGTCAGCATCAGTCCGGATTCCTCACCCAGTGCATAGGATCGCATATTATTAAAATGGTCACCGAATGAAACCACATGATTATATTTATAAATGCTTTCCAGTGTTTTCCTGACATGACCGGAATCTGCCAGGTAACCCAGACCACAGATCCAGGCCATATTTTGTCCGACCAGCTGATCCACGAGACATCCTTCTCCAATCTGGAAGTCCGGATTTTTTAAATTCGAAGCGCCCATACCAGCGATCAGCCCGGTAGCGATCATGTTTTTGTCTGCAATGGGCCGGATTTGCTGTATATAGAATTCACCGTTAAATAAATGCTTATCCGTCCAAAGGCTTCCTTTTTCAAAAAGTACAGAACAGGTTTGCTGAAAATTACGGTCTTTCAGATATCCGGCCATTCTGGACGCCGCCTTCAGGGCGCCCAGGTACCAGAATTCAATTTCCGGATTGGGGCCGAAATATTCAATATCCATGGTGTTGTGCTGGCAACCTTCCATCACCCCATCCTGATCGGCATCCCATCCGCCTTTTATCCAGGCAAAGGCAAGCGCCTTTTTCACACCCGGCCAGATCGCTCTGAGGAATTCATCATCACCCGACAACTGCCATTCCCGGTACACTTTCATCACTGTGCCCATTTGTCCGTCGGCCGCCGCTATTTTCCAGTTTTCTTTTTTGTTGAACGGCAATGAAACCCGGAAGCTCATGAGTCCGGAGCTGTCATTCAGGCCATACTGGTATTCAACATTTCTCATTTTCATAGCGAGGCTTCCAAAAAGAAATGGCGTAGCGTGTTCATAATTCCAGACATGGGTGCAATTGCCATAACAGGAACCGGTTGCGGCAAATACGCCTTCCCATCCGAAAAAATATCCTTCTTTATTTCGAAAAGCAGTTTGTGAACGCAGGGTGCTGCTATTGAATAAGGCGGCTTCTTTTATAACAGCGGGATAATCGCTTTTAGCGATAAGGTTTACAAAATCTAGCGTCTTTGCCTCCAGTTTGGGTAATAGGGGTAAAGTTTTTTCAGCCACATCCCAGGCATCCGAATAAAAAGTAGAATAAAAGTTCCCAATCGTTACCTTATCATTCCAGTCTTTGCGGTTTGGAAAATCCCAGGTCAGAAAAAATTCTATCTCTTTTGTTTCATGAGCTGCCAGTTGCAGTTTAACGGATAAAGCGGCCCGGGGATCGTTAACCTTATGATCAAACTGAACGTCAGTGAACGCTCCGTCGTCGGAGAAATCATCCCACATGTCGGTAATATTATCATTCCATCCTTTCGGACTGAACTGGGTCCGGTAGCTAATTTTATACCCGGCATTCTTCGCCGGCGTCGTCAGGGCCATGGTTCCCCAGGCATTCGAATCACGGTCAACACTGTCAGATACCATATAGATCCCCGTAAGACTGGCCGATTGTCTAAACTGGTTACGGTTGCTTTTTGTACCCAACAGATTGATGGACCGGTTCCAGTTATTAAATTCAACCACCGAACCGTCCATCCCAATGAAATTATCTAATGAACCGGCAACTGCGACGGTCAGCGGCTGGTCGGTTTTATTGCTGATCTCGTACCGGATGACTGCTATCGGGATACCACTATTGAGGGCATCACCCGGAATAAACGGATTGAAGACTTTTGCCTTTGCAGATACAGGCATCTGGTCGTCTTCCAGGTTCACGATTCCAAACGGGTATCCGGCATCAAAGCTGGCTTTTGCAAACCTTGGCAATCCATGGTTCGGTGCATTACTTCCTTCCGAGCCTGTATATTCGGGAGGAGGTATCGGCCCCATCAGAGCCTTAGTATGTTTTTCGCCGGATACACTCTGAGTAAAAATCATAAAACAGGGTGCGCGTTTCGGAGTTACGGATCCATAAAAACCCATACCGGGTTTATTCATGATTTCCACATCTTTCCACTGGCCATTTCCTCCGATGGATATATTTCCTGTTCCGATGCCTCCGACGGGCATGGCAATTTTTTCAATAAATTTTCCTTCATAATGTTTAATGACCGGCCACGTGGTTTGCTGAGAGAAGGCGGAAGAAAATAAAAAACACAGGAGAATAACAGGGATATTTTTCATACAGCCATTTATATAAGTAATAATATACTTATAAAAATGCACAGACATCTTTTTTATGTCCTTTTTACGCAATCCCCGCAATTAACAATCAGATAAAATGAGGACACAAAAAATTAAAGTAAATTTGGGTATAAAGTTTGTTTGTGAAAAAACCTCACCCCCATTTTTCAAAACAAAGAAGTATTCACCAATCTGATACTCCGATTCCTCAAATTAAAATATTCGAGGACCTGGAAATTCCGCAAAGGACTCAATGTCCTCCTTCAGAAGAATTAATCGCACAACTCAATCACATTGCCTCTCTGCCACCTTTTTGTTATACACAGAAGCCAAAGGAAAACGATCCGAGATAATTTTATAGAATATGAAAATCTGAAAGGAGGCCTTTCGGTCTCCTTTCAGTTAAGGGTACGAATTATGAATACTATTCTTTCACCGTTTATCTTTTTGGATCCCCGATATCTTTTACAGCAATGGGCCATTTACCGGCTACCGGTACACTCACCGCAAGGGTTAATCCCCTGACAGAATCCTGACCGAAGAAATGCAGGGGCCATCCTTTGTAAGTCAACTGTTGTTTTCCGGCAAACTCAATATTTCCAAATAGGGATTTATCCAGGACAGATGGAACGACCACCTGAACCTGTTCATAAATCGGGAAAACTTTATTGTTCGTCAAATCCGGTTTTGTAAACTTGTTAACATTAAAACTATCCAGGCTGAATGTGTAAATCGTTCTCCCGTTTCCGTTCGTAAAATAAATCGTTTTCCCCTCGCCGATAGAGAAATCACTTTTATAATTATTGCCGTCCAATCCCTTCAGCTGTTTATCGGCCAGCATTATCGTATAGTCGGGTTTGGATACAAACCATAGTCCGGCGAAGCCGTCTCCTTTAGTGGTTCCTGCACCTTCGGGAACGTTGGAAGAACCGCCATAACCACCCGCACTCAATGGTGAAAAGGTATGCAGTGGCCAGCCCTTGTAGGTGACCTGTTTCTTACCGCTTGCAGTCGTAATGGTATCAAAGTCGGTTATGTTCAAATCTGCATTCAATTTCGCGGTCTTTAAATCAGCAGTGAATTCGGGCCAGACAGCGGCACAGTCACCGGTGCAGGCATTTGCTCCATCCGCTTCATCGGCAAACACGTACAATGCCTGTCCTTTATTGTTGGTAAGATACTGATCCAATGTGCCGCTGGAAGCGAGGTCAATATCCGGGCCCATGGGCGCGGGTGGATTTCCGCCATATCCATTTGAATAATCTTTTTTACAATTACTGAGAGATAGCACGAGTGTGGACAATACGACGGCCCTAAAAAACGATTGCTTCATTTTTTTTACTTTAAATTTTATTAAGTGTGATCCGGGATGAAATAAAAACAGGGTTCAATTCCAATTGCCGATCCATATCTGGCCAATACTGATTCCCTGCTTTATAATCTTTTGAAAACTTTTATTATCCGGTTTTGCAATTACCGGAGTTATATGTTTCTCAGGAATAAATAAACGAAGGCAACTGGAAAACAGTTGCGTAAGGATAAAACCGTTTGCCAACTTGTGTTGTATAAGTTTCCCAACGGTAAGATTTATGCGTTTAATAACGTATATTAAAAACATATCAACTACACCATATGAATCCAATCATTGAAAAGATTGCATTAGATAAGAAAATTACCTATGATGATGCCGTTTATATTTTAAATGAAATCTCAGGACATCTGGTTCGCAAGGTTCTCGCATTACAACAGGTTATTGAAGATATTTTCGATAATGTGGAACCGGATCTCCTGAATGAGCATCTTAACAAAATGATTTCCCTCCTGCAACAACAAAATATTGAATCATTTAAAAACTGGAGAATGCCACCACTAACAACAACTATAAGGTCGTCAGGAATTGAGGGGATGCTTTAATTCAGATACAGTGTTTGGTTCATTAAGTCCTTATTATTCACTCCGCAAACTATTAACGGGGTTGGCAGTTGCCGCTTTGATGAACTGAAAACTCACAGTGAACAGGGCTATCAGCAGCGCCAGAGGATCAATATTTCTTATTTATGGTTTATGAACCCCGGTGGAACTGTTCGTTTTTGAACGATAGGTGAGCGATAATTGATTTCAAAGCATTAATAATTTTTAAGGAAATTGCAGGACTACATAAATTCTGCTAATATGAAATTCCTCGTCGTCTCCACATTCCTTTTCATCACCCTGACAGCTGCCACAGAGCAGGCGTCGGCAAATCAGTCAATTCAAATGCAAAATTATACCGCAGACTCCGCAGAGATCGCCCGCATTCTCAACGATGAATATTTTAAAGGTATTTATGAAGGCGATACCAACCTTCTCAGTACCGTTTACTACTCCGGAACCCTGCTGTTCGGAGACGCCGCGGGCAAACCCTATTTCAAAACCATCGCCCAGTATCTGGACGGCGTAAAGAACCGGCAAAGCCCAAAAGATTCCGGCAAGCCATTCAAGGGCGAAATTATATCCATAGACATCATCAACTCCATTGCCGTAGCGAAGGTCCATGTGAAAATGTATGATTTTAATTACTACGAATTATTATCATTCCACAAACTCGACGGCAAATGGGTTATTGTAAATAAGATGATCGCAGATGTAGAGCAATGAGAACAGGTAATTTTTAACTGGTATAGCCATCGACATCGATGATGGCCTGTGCAAATTCCTTCGGCGCCTCCTGAGGCAGATTGTGACCGATACCGCCATTGATGTTTCGGTGCGAATATTTGCCCGTGAATTTGCCGGCATAAGAATCGGGAGAAGGGTGTGGGGCACCATTAGCATCACCTTCGAGGGTAATGCTGGGCACCGTAATGACAGGGGCCTGGGCAAGCCGTTTTTCCAGATCGTCATATTTTGGTTCGCCGTTTTCTATTCCGAGCCGCCAGCGATAATTGTGAATGACAATAGCAACATGGTCCGGATTATCTAAGGCCGCAGCGGTTCTTTCGAACGTTGCATCATCAAAGTTCCACTTCGGTGATGCAATCTGCCAGATCAGCTTAGAAAAGTCGCGCCTGTTTTTATCGTATCCTTCCTTACCGCGTTCTGTTGCAAAATAAAACTGATACCACCATTGCAGTTCAGCTTTTGGTGGCAGCGGATTTTTACCGCCTGCCTGGTTGCCGATCAGATAACCACTCACGGAGACAAGCGCCTTGCAGCGATCCGGCCAGATTGCAGCTATGATATTGGCCGTGCGCGCTCCCCAATCAAATCCGGCAATGATTGCCTTTTGTATTTTGAGAGAATCCATGAGCGCGATGACATCGATCGCAACCACCGATTGCTGTCCATTGCGAATCGTTTCAGCTGAGAGAAAACGCGTGGTTCCATAACCGCGGAGATAGGGTATGATTACCCGATAGCCCTTTGCAGCCAGCAACGGAGCAACATCCACAAAACTATAAATATCATAGGGCCAGCCGTGTAGAAGAATGACCACAGGACCATTGGCCGGGCCGTCTTCAGCATATCCAATATTCAAAAGACCGGCATCGATCTGCTTTATTGGGCTGAGCGAATTATTTGCCAGCTGCTTCACCGGTTCTTCTTTAAACTTTCTCTCATCTGCCGGGCTCATGCTGAAGGGTTCACCATTCGAGAATCCGGTCATCACAAAACTTCCCGCGGCCATCGTCCTGGCTGCAGTGCCTAAAAACAATCGTCGGCCAAAAGCATTTATCCGCGGCATATCTTTTTGTTTTGAAAGACCGCGCCATTTAGACACGGTCTTTTTGATTTTCAAACTAACGAAATGATTTGAAGGCTGCGCGAAGTTCGATACTGAATTGTTCCGGTTGTTCCCAGGCTGCGAAATGGCCCCCTTTAGCGACCTTATTAAAATAGACAAGTTTGGGATACGCATTCTTTGTCCAGCTTTCAGGAGCTGCGTAGATTTCATCCGGGAAAACGCTCACGGCAACAGGTATCTTAACATTTCTCACATCGAAAAAGCCACCCTTTGGTCCCTGAAAAGCTTCCCAATAGAGGCGGGCCGAAGTAACTCCCGTTTTTGTAAGCCAGTAAAGGGTTACATTATCCAGAATATCATCCTTGCTGAGACCTTCTTTTTGTCCGTCGAAAACGCGTGTTATCAATTCATAACTGCGGATATCGTGATCCAGCATCCATCCTGCGAGCCCGATGGGTGAATCCTCAAGTCCATACAGCGTCTGCGGACGGTTTCCCATCTCCAGCGCATAGGCTATACCTTTATTTTGAAAATAGTCCAGCTGCTGGTAGGCATTCTTTTCGTCGGCTGTAAGATCAGGTGGAATGGTACCGGAAGCCAGCGCCTTGTCAATACTTGCCGGAACCGTAGCAGGCATATTGGTATGTATGGCCAGCAATTCCGGTGGTGCGATCAGCGCCATGATTTCCGAAATCGCATTGCCCCAGTCTCCGCCCTGTGCTACGTATTTGTTATAACCAAGCCGCTTCATCAGTTCTATCCATGCCTTTGCAACATGCACAGGATCCCATCCTGTAGCCGTTGGCTTACCTGAAAAACCATGGCCGGGAAGGGAAGGAATAACAACATCAAAAGCATCTTCAGCTTTGCCTCCATAGGCAACAGGATCGGTCAGCGGGCCGATGATCTTCATTTGTTCGATGATCGATCCTGGCCAGCCGTGTGTGATGATGACCGGTAATGCATTCTTGTTTTTCGAACGAACATGGATAAAATAAATATCCAGTCCGTCTATTGTGGTCACGAATTGTGGTAAGGCATTCAGTTTCGCTTCCACTTTGCGCCAATTGTAATCAGTTCCCCAATATTGAGCAAGTTTCTGCATGGTCGCCAGCTGCACACCCTGGGTTTCATCATTGACGGTTTCTTTATCGGGCCAGCGCGCATCCTTAATTCGTCTTTTAAGGTCGGTCAGAGCCGCTTCTGAAATCTGGATATGGTATGGACGGATTAAATCGGAGGATCTTAAGTCAGTAGATGTACTGGTCTGTGCCTGACCCGTGGAGGATATCGCCATGGCTCCGGCAATAATAGAATTGGTAATAATGCCTTTGTTGGTTTCCATTGTTTTAAATTTTTGATGTTTTGTAGAGGTACGACAAATGTATAACTGCGAGAGGCCCATTTCCAAAAATTAAATAGTGAAGCGGCCCAAGTAGATCCTGAACCCGTCATTTGTCTTCTTCAGGCTGACGTAATAGTTAGTCTTTGAAACAATTAAGGAAATGATTTATTGAAGGCCACCCGAAGTATAATTTGTATAAGTTCCGTGGCCAGTTATATAACTGGTTGTATTATCCGATTTCTATTTGATAACAGTATTGATAGAATTAACTGTACTCGCGCTGAAATATCCTAATGCATTGTTGTTGATATTCGTTACGGGATTAGACGGAGCCGCTGATTGAAAATTATTGCCATTGGTAACCTGATTCAGCGTATTGAAGTAGTTCCATACGTTCTTATCAACACAATTCATTTGAAGAAAAAAATTGTCTCCGGTAATTAAATATGAGCTGTCATTAAAAAACTGCTGCCTGATATATTTTCCGTCAGACAGACGATCATCAAATACAAATATCCTGTTTAACTGTTTGCCATTTACGTATTCTGTAAAAGTATAATAGTTTGCAACACCTGGCGGATCCTGAAAATTAGCTACCGCATTAATCTCCGTACCTCCAAATCTGCTTTCATACTGAAAGGTTACTGAATCAAGCGTCACGGTTTGTGGCATCATAGAGCTGGCTGTAAATGTTTCCCCGTTTGTCAATACATATAGCTGGTAAGTATGACCAGGTATCCCCTGTGGCAATATTTGTGTTGTATAAATTCCGGGAGAAGTTTCTGCCAACACATCTGTTATTCCGTTGCTACTGTCGGTAATTTTAACCATAGCGCCGGAGACAGCCGGATAAACGTTGGCATCACTAAAATTGACTGTTTTGATTATCTGCACCTGATAGGGACCCGGACTGTTGGTTATATTTCCTTCAATCACTATTTGGGGAGATGCGTTATTCAGGTTTACCTGGATAACTTTTGTGCAGGAACAGGCAAGAA
>Ga0066788_10000123_pt1 | contig 14436 bp, 11 predicted proteins | sample OrgsoiDNA2013048_FD_70943 | JGI IMG/M metagenome (GOLD analysis project Ga0066788, IMG submission 70943) | Permafrost soil microbial communities from the Arctic, to analyse light accelerated degradation of dissolved organic matter (DOM) -... | ecosystem: Environmental > Terrestrial > Soil >... | reverse complement strand
AGTCGGACCAGGTCCCGGTCACCAGGACCGCCCACAGGTTGGGACGGGGAACCGACGCCGTTCGAATCACGGGAGCCCTCAGATACTCACTCCATGAGAAGGGAAGCGCCCAGCCCACGGGGCGGCGATAGAGGACGGGCTCGGTGAGGATCGGCTGCGTCGCGGGGGTGTCCCGATCCCAGCTGTGAGGGAAAGGGTGGCCATACTTCCACAGGTTGGGCCCGCACCACCAGCCGGCGACGGCGCACCAGACGCCGGCCGCCAGCAGGGTGGGACGGGCGAGCCCGCGCCCGAGGGTCGTCCCCCTCTGCCGGTAGCTGCCGGAGCGCCAGATCCAGTACCCGCGCAAGGTCAAGACGAGGCCCGCGACGATCGGCAAGATGCCCGCGGTGGCCTTGGTCAGCACCGCCAACCCGGCAAACGCCCCGAAGGCCACGGCGGTACCCGAAGAGATTCCCGCGACGCCTCTGGCCTGCCGCTCCATGCGCCAGAGATAGTAGAGCGACAGGGTGAACAGCGTGCTGTGAAGGCCCTCGGGGTTGACTTTCCCATCGGTGAGCACGCTGATGGGCAATACCGCGTTGATGGTCAGCGCGGCCAGCCGGCTCAGGCGATGGGTCGGGATGGTACGTTTCAGGATGCGGGCCAGAATGAGCTGTCGGATCGCCCAGCCGACCACGGCCACGTAGGCGATCGCCCTCTCCGAATGGACGAAGCGCAGGATCACGGCGGAAAGCGCATACCAGAGCGGCGGCTGATACCCGATGGATGGCTTGTAAAGACCGAGATCAGGACTGAAATCGAACGGGCGCTTGTGCTCCAGCATCCAGCGGATCCCGCCCAGATGGGCCTCGTAATCGGACCCACGGCCCGGACCGTCGAAGGTGAAGGCGTGCTCGCACCTCAAGGCCAGCCCCAGGAGGCTGACAGCCACCATCAGCAGGGCGAGGGCATCGAGAGCTGCCAGCCTCTGACCGACGCGTGCTCTCCAGGAGGATGGAACGGGAATCATTCGAGGCTGGGTCCTTCAGCATGGGGGTGTCTCCGCGCCGCCAGCGCCCGGCGGGGCCACTCGGCCCGAATCCACTCCGCCAGGCGCAGGGAAGTGGTCTGATCCAGGACCGACGCATAGCTGGGCATCTGGGATGCCGGATTGCGGGTTTCGGGATGCCGAATGGTCTCCGCAAGCTCCATCGCTGACAAGGCGGCGGCCTGCTCGTCGAGCCGGGCCTGGTGCGGCGCGCGCTCGCCATGGCAGACCCCACATCCGAGAGTCGAGAATAGACGCTCGGGCTCCGCGGTGGGGGTGGGCGCCTCGCGCGTGGCGCCCGGCGTCTTGCGCGCCACCGCCGGCACCGAGCGCAGATACGCAAACAGGGCCGCGGATTCCTCCGCATCGAGGTTGCGGAACACGGGCATGGGTGGGCGGGCCGGAATCCCCGCGTGACCGATTCCGGTCGTCAAGAGATGCTCGAGGTCCGCCCGGGTCTGGGTGCCGAGCCCGGTCTCCGGATCGGGGGTCAGGTTGGTCGAGTAGATCGTCTCGCCGTCGGGCGTGCGATGAAACTGCCCGCCCGCGAGCAGCACCGGCGATCGCAGCTTCTCGTCGGTGGTGCCGAAGCCCTCGGTGTGGCAGTCCACGCAGGCGTAAACCGAAGCGGCGAGATACCCGCCGTAAGCGGCGGTGGGCCCGCGAGCCGGCATGACCACCCGCGGCTCGCCCCGGGTGTCCACGCCGGCCGCGAACGCCAGGGCCAGGGTTCCGGCCAGGCTCAGGCCGGGACGCGGGACGCGGTTCGGCCTGGGAGCCACCAGGGGATCGTTCGACCGCAGGAAGCCGATCAGGGCCGCCACGTCGGCATCGCCGAGCCGGGCGAAGCGAGGCATGGTGGCGGCGTACCGCCCATCCCGGTCGAGGCCATTGCGCAGCAACCGCGCCAGCGCGCCGTCGCTCCAGTCGCCGATGCCGGTTTCCCGATCGGCCGTGAGGTTGGGGGCCCAGATCTCTCCCATGAACGATGGCGTGCCCATCACGCGTCCGCCGCTGGCCGCAACGACGACGGAAGGGACGGCGCCAGGCGGGGCGTGATCGACCCCGAAAGGTGCGACGACTTGCCCGCCGTGACAGGGCAGGCAGTTGGTGCGAAACAAGCGCCCGCCCCGGGCTACCTCGCCGGGATCCGTGGCGCGGCTTATGGGCGGCGGGGGTATGTCATGGGTCCGCGTGACCCTCCTCGTCGCGATCCCGATCAGCAGCCCCCCGAGCACCGTGAGAACCAGGCTGATCAGCAAGAACGCGCGAGCGAGAACCGGCATGAGGCGCCGCAGTGTAGCGCAGGGCTCACCCTGCCGTCGGCTGGCGCTCCGGGCGGCGTTCCAGGCGGCGGGCCAGCCGGGACAGGGGATAGCTCATCGCGAAGTACAGGGCGGCGCACGTCAATCCCGGCAAGAGCCAGCCTCGGGTGTCGACCGAGGTGATCGACATTCGCTTGGTCAGCTCGACGACGGTTATGACCGACACCAGAGAGCTGTCCTTCAGGAGCGCGATGAAGTCGTTCGTCACCCCCGGCAGAGCCACGCGCAGCGCCTGCGGCAAGACGACTCGCCTCAGGGCGAGGGCCCGGCTCATGCCCAGGCTGAAGGCGGCTTCCCACTGACCGATCGGCACGGCGGAGATCCCGGCCCGGTAGATCTCCGCCTCGTAAGCGGCGTAGTTCAGCCCGAGTCCCAGGATCGCGGCGCTCGGGGCGTTGAGCCGTAGGATGGGCGCGAAGCCGTAGTACAGAACGTAGAGCTGCAACAGCATGGGCGTTCCCCGAAACAGCTCGATGTAGGCCGCGGCGAGCCAGCGCGTCTTTCCGGTATCGAGGCGCAGCAGGGCCAGTCCGAGTCCGAGCGGCGCCGCGACCGCCATGGCACAGGTCGAGATCGCGAGCGTGATGAGCGACCCTTTCAAAAAGAGCAGCACGTGGTAGAGGCCGAAGGCGGGGGGAGCTCGCATGGGCCCGCCGTCATCGGCCGTGGCCGTGGACGCGGGCGCCGACCCAGTCCTGGGCGCGCCCGGCGCGGAATCGGCCTTGAAGTAACCTCGATTTTCGAGCACCGAGATCTGTCGGACGTTGTCCAGGTGCCAGCGGCCGAGGATGCGGAGCAGCTCTCCCGACGCGATCACGTCGCCAAGCGCCTGGTCGACGGCCGTTTGCAGCTCCACGTCGCCCCGGCGCGACGCCACCGCGTAGCGGCCCCGCCCTACGTCAGCGACGATCCGCAACCTGCGATGTCGGGGCGCATAGCGATCGACGATGATGTCGTCGAGCAGGACGGCGTCGGTACGACCGTTCTCGAGATCGATGAACGGCTCTTCCACGCCCTCGTAAGGGATCGCCTGAGCGCCGGCCGCCTGCAGAAGGTGCCAGGCCTGGGTCGCGGCCAGGGTCCCCACCCTCAGCCCCGCGAGCGATGCGAGATCGCGGAGTCGCGCTTCGCCCACACGGCCCACCAGCCGCTCCGCGAACACGAAATAGGGACGCGAGAAGGCGACCCTCTGCTCGAGCTCCGGCGTGACCTCGATGCCGTTCATCGCGACGTCGAAGGTCCCGCCGCGCTCCAGGGATGGGATGAGCGTGGACCAGTCGTTCTGGACGAACTCCGCACGGACGCCGAGGCGGCTGGCCAGCGCCGCCGCGATCTCCACCTCGAAGCCAATCAACCGGCCCGGATGCTGAGGATCGTCGAACACGTAAGGCTCGCCCCCCTGCTGATCCCCGCCCCAACGCAGGACGCCGTCGGCGCGAATCATGGCCAGGGCCCCCCCGGTTGGCGTGCCGGACCGCGACGGGGCCGCCGCGCACGCCAGAAGCCCTGCCGTCGCTGCGATCACCGCCAGAGCTGCCAGCACCGAAAAAGCCTCAGCCCGAGATTGACGGTCCACCAAACCGACCTTACGGATCTGCCGCCGTCATAAATAGAGCAAAAACGCATGGGCTCGACGACCAGCCGCGCGGTCACCGTTGCGAGCAGGTGGGTATTGAGCTACGACCTTGGCTTGATGCGGCTGGCGGCCTCAGCTTCACCGAGCGCGGTGGTTCCGTGACGGGCGTCGACCTCCCGCCCGGGGCCGTGGAGGTGATGCGGGGCGGCGGGGAGATGGGTGCCCTCATGCGGTCCACGAACTGGGGGGACACCCACCTCGGTCCTCCCGAAACCTGGCCCCAGTCCCTGCGCACGGCGGTTGGCCTCCTGCTCGAGTCCCGATTTCCGATGTACCTCGCGTGGGGCTCCGACTTCGTTCAGTTCTACAACGACTGGTATCGCCCCATCCTCGGCTCGACCAAGCACCCGGCGGCCCTGGGGGGCCGTGCCCAGGACACGTTCGCGGAGAGCTGGCACATCATCGGTCCCATGTTCGAGGGGGTCATGCGCGGCACCGCGGTGGGAGCCGAGGACTGGATGCTTCCCCTCGATCGCCACGGCTACCTGGAGGAGTGCTATTTCACCTTCTCCTACAGCCCCATCAGGGACGAAGGCGGCGGCGTGGGGGGCGTACACGTCACCGTCACCGAGACCACCGCCCGGGTCATCGGCGAGCGACGCCTGAGGACGCTGCGCGATCTGGCGGCCCGCGCCGGCGGGGCCCAGCGAGAGGAGGACGCGTGGCAAGGGTCGGTCCAGGCGCTGGGGGGCAATCCGTTCGATGTGCCGTTTGCTCTCCTTTACCGGCGCGACGACCCGAGCGCGCCCCCCCGGCTGGTGGCCAGCGCGGGCTGGGAAGGACTCGAACCGACCGACCCTGCCGCCGCCACCGAGTGGCCCTTTGCCACCTCCCCCGCCCGTGAACAGACCCTCTTGGTTTCGGACCTGATAGCCCGGTGCGGGGAGCTCCCGGGGGGCCGGTGGCCAGAGCCGCCACGCACGGCCATGGTGCTCCCCATCTCACGACCGGGCGGCGATAACCCCTTCGGCTTTCTGGTGGCGGGTCTCAGCCCGCGGCGGGCGCTCGACGACGACTACCGTGGTTTCCTGGGCCTGGTGGCCGATCAGATCGCCACCTCCGTCGGCAGTGCCCGCGCTCATGACGAGGAGAAGCAACGGGCAGCGGCCCTGGCGGAGATCGATCGAGCCAAGACCGCCTTCTTCAGCAACGTGAGCCACGAGTTCCGAACGCCGCTGACCCTGATGCTGGGACCCATCGAGGATGGCCTGGCGGACGAACAGGAGCCCCTGTCAGCCCGGCAGCGCGAGCGCCACGAGATCATGCGGCGCAATGGCCTGCGCCTGCAAAAACTCGTCAACACCCTGCTCGATTTCACGCGTGTCGAGGCGGGACGCGCCCAGGCCTCGTTCCTTCCCACGGACCTGGCCGGGCTGACCGCCGATCTGGCCAGCAGCTTCGACTCGGCCTTCGCGAAGGCGGGACTTCGCTTCGTCTGCGACTGCCCGCCGTTGCCCGCGCCGGTCGCCGTCGATCCCGCGATGTGGGAGAAGATCGTGCTCAACCTGCTCTCCAACGCCCTCAAGTTCACCTTCGAGGGCCAGGTGCGGCTTTCGCTCAGATGGCATGGGGCCGAGGTCGAGCTGCGGGTGGAGGACACCGGCACTGGCATCCCGCCCGAGGAGCTGCCCCGGATCTTCGATCGCTTCCATCGCGTGGAAGGGGCCCGGGGCAGGAGCCATGAAGGCACGGGGATCGGCCTGGCGCTGGTGCAGGAGCTGGTCAAGCTGCACGGCGGTCAGGTGACTGTCCAGAGCGCCCTGGGCCAGGGCACCAGCTTCGGCGTGATCTTGCCGACGGGACCAACCCCTGCGGCGACCCAGCTGCCGAGCGATCTCATCGCGCCGCGCCCAGTGCCAGGCCCAGCTCCTGCACCAACCCGCCTGGCGGCGGCTTTCCTGGCCGAGGTCTCACAGTGGAACGCCTGGAAGGAGCCTGTGTCGCGCGACCGAGGCCCCGCCGCGAGCTCCTCGCCGCCAGCAGCTCCCTCGCCCGGCGCCGGCGCGCGGATCTTGGTCGCGGACGACAACCCCGACATGCGCGCCTACCTGGAGCGCCTGCTGTCCCATCAGTGGTCGGTGGAGACCGTGACAGACGGTCACCAGGCCATCGCGGCCGCCCGGGCCAACCCACCCGACCTGGTCCTGTCCGACGTGATGATGCCGGGGATGGATGGCCTCGATCTGGTGCGGGCGCTGCGCGCCGACGAGCGCACCCAGACCATCCCCATCGTGCTGCTGTCGGCGCGAGCCGGGGAGGAGGCCACCATCGAGGGGTTGAACCAGGGGGCCGACGAGTATCTGATCAAGCCCTTCTCGGCCAACGAGCTGCAGGCGCGGGTCAGGGCGCAGCTGGCGGTATCGCGGCTGAGACGAGAGGCCCTGCGGGTCGAGCGCGCGCACGTCGACGAAGCGCGCCGCTTGCTGGCCGAGGCCGAACGAGCCAAGCGCTCACGCGAAGAAGTGCTCTCCATCGTGAGCCACGATCTGCGCTCGCCGCTCGGTGCCATCAGGACGGCCGCGGAGATTCTCAAGCGCACCTGGCCGGACCAGGCGCTGGCCGCCCGCGTGCACAAGGGGTTCGAGGTCATTCGGCGCTCGGTCGAGCGGATGGATCGGCTGCTGGGGGACTTGCTCGATCTGGCCAGCATCGATGCGGGCAACCTCTCGCTCGACCTCCAGCAGCACACCGCCGAGGCGTTGGTCGACGAGATCCGCGAAACGTTCGAGGCGGAGGCTGCCGATCACGCCATCGCGCTGGAGGCCTGGGTCGCCCCCGGGCTGCCTCCCATCTCTTGCGACGGGGAGCGTGTGGTCCAGGTCCTCGGCAACCTGGTCTCCAATGCGCTCAAGTTCACGCCGGCTGGTGGCGCGGTCCAGGTGCGCGCGGAGGCCGACGGAGAGCATCGCATGCGCTTCAGCGTCGCCGACACCGGCCCGGGGATCCCCACCGAAATGCAGGCTCACATCTTCGACCGGTACTGGCAGGCGGCCCACAAAAATCGCAGCGGAATCGGGCTTGGACTGTCGATCGCCAAGGGCATCGTGGAGGGCCACCGAGGCCAGCTCGCGCTCGACAGTACCCCCGGCGCCGGGAGCACCTTCTCCTTCGCCCTTCCGCTCTCCCAGCTGCAAGAGATCGACGGGGCCAGCGCTGCGCCGGGAGATTCCGTCGAGCCCGCGTCGGCTCGCACCCTGAGTGGGACGGGAGCGCGCGGGTGAGAGATCCTCGCGAAAGCGTGACGGAACGCGAACGCTTGGCCCCGTCAGATCTGCACCTCGCCCCGCCAGATGATCCGCACCTCGCCCCGCTTGCGGGGAGAGGTCGGCGCCGAAGGCGCCGGGAGAGGGGAACGGCGCCGCAATCACCGGCAAAGCTTCTCGACGCTGAGGACGTGCATCCGGCGCTGAGATCGGCCACATGCGATTCAGGCCAACTCCCAAGATCGCAGCGCCGCGCCCCTCTCCCGGCGGCTACGCCGTCGACCTCTCCCCGCAAGCGGGGCGAGGTGAATCAGAAACGGCCGGAGCCAAGTGATCGATTCTCTTCATACTTTCGAGGGGATTCATCAGGCACGAGGGTGAAGGCAGCGTGATGAGCCCGCTCTCCTCACCGCCCGGGCGAGCTCACATTCTGCTCGTCGAGGACGATGACGACATTCGCGAGACCTTCGCCGAGCTCCTGGAAGAGGAAGGCTACTCGGTGGCCACGGCCAGCGACGGGCGCGAAGCCTTGATTGTCCTCGAGAGCGGCGCCCTTCTCCCTGACCTGATTCTGCTCGATCTCATGATGCCCAACATGAACGGATTTCAGTTTCGCGAGGAGCAGCTCAAGCACCCCGCATACGCCCGGATCCCGGTGGCCGTGATCTCCGCCGATGTGATGGCCAAGGAGAAGGTGGAGAAGCTTCTGGTGTCGCGATTCATCCGCAAGCCTGTCCAGCTCCAGCCTCTGCTCGCGGTGGTGGAGAGCATGATCGCCCGTCCGAAAGCCCCACCCGAACGGTGAGGCCCGTCCGCGCCCGGTGCTCGGCTCGACGTGGTCGCGTAGACCAGGACTGCCCTTAGCGGCCAGTCCAGTAGCCGGCTCGCCGTTTGAGGTGAGCGACGGCGACGAGCTCGATCTCGTGGTCGGAGATTTCCCGGCAGACGAGTGCATACGGAAAGCGACCCATCAGGACGCGCCGAGAGCCATCGGCGAGCGGCCAGCGTTGAGGAGCTTCGAGGACTTCATCCAATTTGCGCCGAACGGTCAGGACGAAGCGGAGACCGAGACCAGGTGATCGTTCGTCGTACCAGGCGGCTGCGTCTTGCAGCTCAGCTTCGGCCATCGGGTTGAAGCGCAGGTGCCTACTTGGCACGGAAGCGCTGCTCGAGGCGGGCAAAGACCTCGTCGCCAGGAACGGTTTTGACGCGGCCACTGTCAACGTCATCGATACGCCGCTTGATCTCGGCTTCCCAGTACTCGCCCAGATTGGAGGCATCGAGGCTGGCTGACAGCTCGTCGATCAGTTCCTCACGCTCCTGAGGGTCGAGCTTCAGCGCAGCCTCGAGGATTTCCTTGGTGGCACCGGCGGACATGATGGACTCCAGTGTACCCCGCCTGGCGGTGGCAGGCCCGGTGAGCTGGCTGAATTGGTGGGGACCGACATGGTGTCCCCACAACTTGGTGAGTTAATTTCGATCAAATGACTAAGGAGCCGCCATCAGCACGCCCTCATCCGCGCCCAGAGTGACGGTGGCTCCTCCGAGGTCGGGTCCGGCGCCCGGCAAGGTGGAGAGCAAGATGGTAGCCCCCACCAGGTGGGCCGGCAGCACCAGGCGTCGGGGGTCGGACGTGAGGTTGAGCAGGACGACCAGCCTGTCCACACCCTGCTTCCGTTCGTAGGCGAGGACGCCCGGCGGGAGGTCGGTGCCGGTATCGGCGTCGGTGTCCAGCGGAACCAGCGACCCAACCGCCAGCGCCGGATGGTGGCGGCGAATCGCGAGCAGAGTACGGTAAAGGTTGAGCATCGATGCGGGGTCCGCCGTCTCGGCCTCCACGTTGGCAACGCCGAAATCAGCGGCCACCGGCAGCCAGGGCGTGGCGTTCGAGAAGCCAGCATTGGGCGTGGGCGCCCACTGCATGGGAGTGCGTTCGGGATCGCGTCCGAGTCCCAGCCCGGGCTCGTTCTTTTCCCAGGGATCCTGGACTTGAGCGGGGGCGATGGGCACGTCGCGCATGCCCAGCTCGTCTCCGTAGTAAAGGGTCGGCGTACCGCGCAACGTCAGAAGCAACATTGCCGCCACCCTCGCCTGGCGTGGCCCCACCCGCGTGGCGATCCGGGACCGATCGTGGTTGCCCAGGACCCAGTTGGGCCAGGCCCCCGGGGGCAGGGCCTGCTCGTAGCGGCGCACCATGTCGGCCACGAGCGCCGCCTCCCACCGGGAGTGAATGAGATGGAAGTTGAAGGGGAGGTGAATGCCCGCCAGCTCCACCCCGTAGTAGCGCACCAACCTCTCGATGGGCAGATAGGCCTCGCCGATCAGGACCCGGTCCGGATACGCGTCGAGGACACCCCGCATGAGCCCGATGGCCTCGTGCACCTCGGGCCGGTCGGTGGTGTAGAGGCGGACGAGAGATCTCTTGGGCGGCTGTCCAGGTCGATAGTCGGGGTTGACGGGGTTGCTCCGATACTGGTCGTCCTTGATGAGATGATGAATGGCGTCGACCCGGAATCCGTCGACCCCCCGCTCGAGCCAGAATCGAAGCACCTCCAGCATCGCCGCCCGGAGTGTGGGGTTTCGCCAGTTCAAATCGGGCTGCGTCTTCAGGAAAGAGTGACAGTAGAACTGGGCGGTGACCGGCTCCCACTCCCAGGCCGACCCGCCGAACTCACTCAGCCAGTTGTTGGGTGGCCGGCCCCCGGGGCCCGGGTCTCGCCACAAGTAGAAGTCGCGCTTCGGGCTGTCGCGCGCGGAGCGAGCTTCCCGGAACCAGGGATGCTGATCCGAGGTGTGATTGGGAACGTAGTCGAGGATGACCTTGAGGCCGCGGGCATGGGCGTCACGCACCAGGGCGTCGAAGCTGGCCAAGGTCCCGAAGCGCGGATCGACGGCGCAGAAGTCCGCCACGTCGTAGCCAAAGTCGGTCATGGGCGAGGGATAGATCGGCGACAGCCAGATGGCGTCCACTCCCAGCCAGACCAGATGGTCGAGGCGGCTACGCACCCCTTCCAGATCCCCGATCCCGTCGCCGTCGGAGTCCATGAAGGAGCGCGGATAGATCTGGTAGATGGTTCCCTCTTGCCACCAGGCGTGCTTGCTCATCTTCGGGCTCCCACCCCATCGTAGTGCTTCAGCGCCGGCCAGTCTTCCGAAAGGATTCCCAAGCCCGCTCGCGGGTGTTAGGAAGCAGGTTCGGGAGGAACGAACTCATGGCCAAGGCAAAGAGCCCGGTTCCTGCGGGTTACCACACGGTCACGGCGTCCCTGGTGCTGGACGACAGCGCCAAGGCGATTGAATGGTACAAGCGCGCTCTCGGGGCGGAGGAGCTCGCGCGCAGTGTCGGTCCGGACGGCCGGATCATGCATGCGGAGCTCCTGATCGGAGATTCGCGAGTCATGCTCAACGACGCGATGATGGGCGGCAAGAGCGCGCAGACTCTCGGAGGCTCCCCCGCAAGCCTGTGGCTTTACGTGGCGGATTGCGACGCTCTGTACAACCGGGCCATCGCCGCCGGAGGCCAAACGATGATGCCGGTGGCCGACATGTTCTGGGGCGATCGATTCGGCGCCTTCATCGATCCGTTCGGTTATCGCTGGTCGATCGCCACGCGCACGGAGGACCTGACCCTCGACGAGATCAAGCAACGGGAGTCCGCTTGGCTGCAAGAATTCGCGGCCAAGGGCGGCAAGTTCTGACGCACGCGCGCCAGCGCCCGGCCCAGCGTTCGGGGGCCGCCCGCGCACGGACGATCTGACGATCTCGGGCGCAACCGGTCAGATTCAAGCAGGGCAGGCATCCACCGACAGCCAGGACGTGCTTGAAACCGACGGTGATGAGGACTCCGCTTTCGACCCTGCTTTCGACTCCGATTTCTTGGTCGACGCTGATCAGCAGCTCGGGTCCCTGGTTCTTCGCAGCAAGATCTTCGCTACTCCTGCCTCGCCCGCCGAAGCTCCCGTCGGAACCTAGGCGGCTACGGTGGTTGCGAGACGGGCCGCCGCCGCGCCTTTCGATAGTCCGACCACAGGATCAGAGCGCCGATCGCTTCACCGGCGAAAGTGACGGGTCGCAGAACCGTCCCCAGATGTTCGGTGAGGCTCCTGAACGGGGAGCTCGGGAAGCGCCACCCGAGCAGCGGCCACAAGAGGGTCCCCCAGTTCATCGAGAGGCCCACGCCGTCGAGGATCAGGTGGGTCGCAACCCCGATCGTCAGCGCTCGCAGCGGCTGGGACCGCGTGACCAGGCCGGCGACAGCGAGCACCATCAGGAACAGCCCGGTGTGCGCGAACAGATGCGTGCCCGAAAGTATCCCCGCCGCGGCCCCGTGCTTTCCCGTCAGCCAGGCCGAAACATAGTAGAGCGGCTTGTCGATCAAGTCGGGGAGCAGAACGCCGACGAAAAACGCCCGCTTGTCGACACGGGAAAAGTGTCGATACGGCCGCGCCGCCATCTTCTTGGCGATGCCCACATGCCCGAGCACAAACATCGTCGATCCTTCCGAACGACCGTCACTGGAGCTGAAGGTCGACCAGGCACACGTCGAACGGCAGGTCCGCCTGTAGCCCGGGCACTATGACCGAACCCTGCTGCAGCGGAGTGCCTGGCGCCAGCGAGCTCTGGGGCGTTCCGCCCGCCCAGCAGTTGGTCTTGAACGCGCTCCACGGGATCATGCGGCCGCTGGTCAGCGCCGCACACCATCGGTCGGAGCTGTCGTGCGGGTTGATGCCCTGCAGTTGCACGCGGAGCGCGACGCTGGGGGGAACGTTGGTGACGGCGACGGTGACTCCGCCCCCGTCAGGGACGGCCCAGGTGCCCGGCGGTCCCCCGGGTGACTGGGAGAGGTTCCAGCCGAGCATCGCGAAGCCCGTGAAGTCAGTACGTCCGGTGACGGTGCCGTGCATGCAAAAGTCGTTGCCCGCGAAGGCGGGGTTGCAGCCGCCTCCGCTGCAGTCGGGGATGATGGTCGCGGCGCCGGGATCCGTCGCCGTGAAGCCGCTCCCCGCCCACGGGCCAGCAGTGAGGTAGCCGTTGGTCACGACGTCGCTCGGCGCCTCACCGGCGTCTCCGCCCGCGCCCGTGCTCACGCCGCTGCCCGGCCCACCTCCCGGGGGACTGCTCGCGCACGCGGCCAGGCACGCCAGAGCGACCGTCGACGAGAGCAGCCCGAGTCCACATCGCATGGGGAACCTCCGGGCGGGATCGAGACACAACGGGATCCGGATGTAAAGCGGGGGACCCGTCGTCACCGAGCCTTGCGGCCGTCAGCCGTGGTCAGTTGTCGCAACCGACGCGGGCGGTACCGACCGCGACCTCGTCGATCCACATTTCCACGTTCGCGTTTCCGCGGAACGACAGGAAGCCGAGGGACAACTTCTTGAACGTGGGGAACGGCCAGCCGTCCGCCGCCGTGACCGTCATCGCCGACTGGATCTTGCCATCGATGTAGAACTCGAGGGCATTCATGGCGGTGGTGTGCCACTCCCAGCACTCCCACTTCGGGGCGGCCAGGGGATACATGATATTTCCCATCTTCCAGTTGTCCTTGGTGGTCCTGATCTCGGCGCCGAAGATCCCATTATTCTCACCCGCCAGATGCAGCTCCTTCGACATTCCCGTGAGCGCCGGATCCTCCAGGCGGATGAATACGGTGTGACCGCCCGGGCTCATGGGCGCCGTCACCCAGATGAACATTCGGCCCCACATGTCATTGTTGGTGGCCGCCGAGCCTGTCTGGCTGAACGTCCCCGACTCCGTGATGAAGGCGCGGTCGGTGGCCATTTTGATGTGGGCCGATTTCGTTCCGCGGTAGGATTTGGTGGTGTCGACGACCGCCGTCGAAGCCCCGTTCATCGGATCAGCCATGAACGGGCTACCGGTCGCGCCGATGGCCGGCCCTTCGAATCCGTCGCACAGGCTGCCGATCGCGACCATCGGGGTGGAACACTTCGAATCCCCGCCGGCCATGATGGGGAGGTTCGAGGTTCCGTCAGCGCCCCGCCCTCCGCCTCCGGTCGCGCCCCCCGAGCCGGAGGTGACCGCCGAGCCCCCGGTCGAGCTGGGCGCGGTCGCGCCCCCGGAGCCGGAGGGGACCGCCGAGCCCCCGGTCGAGCCGGGCGCGGTCGCGCCCCCCGAAGCCGCGGGTGCCGTCGTGCCTCCGGTCGAGCTGGAGGACGTCGCCCCCCCCGAACTGGACGACACACCCCCACTGCCGGCGGGGAGCCCTTCGGAGTGACCGCCGCTCGACGAAGTCGAAGTCGGGGCCCCCCCGGTCCCGGCCGCGGCCGGGGTGCCCGAAGAGCCGCTGCTGCAGGAGGAACTGTAGACGGCCAGGCATGCACAGACCAACAATGGGGGGCGCCAGATGGGGGAGAGCTTCAACATGAGGTTTTCCTTCTCTTGGGTCCGCAGATGGGGCTCGGCAGCTTTCTCATGCGATGCGACGGCGATCACACTTCGGAACTGCCGGCATACTATGCTGGGCAAGGGGGTTGCTCTGCCTTACAGGCCATACGCAGGTCGCGTCGACAATGTGAGTCCACCGGGACCGGCCGGGTGGCCTCTGGCACAACCATCGAGAGGAGAGCATGTCTGACGAGGTGACCATTCGCCTCGCTCGCCGCGGCGATCTGCCGGCGCTCGGCCGGCTGGGAGCCACACTGATGCGCGTCCACCATGCGTTCGATCCGGACCGCTTCATGGCGCCGGGCGACCACCCTGAGGACGGGTACGCCTGGTTCCTGGGAGCTCAGCTTTCGGAGCCGGACGTGGTCATCTTCGTGGCCGAGCAGACGAGCCAGGAGAACAGGCCGGGTGAGCCGGGCGAACTGGGCGGGCCGGGTGAGGTCGTGGGCTACGTCTATGCGGGGCTCGAGCCGCTGTCGTGGAAGGAGCTGCGCGGACCGGCGGGCTTCATCCATGATGTCGTGGTCGATCCGCGCGCGCGCCGGGCAGGCGTCGCGACGCGCCTGATGGAGCGAGCGTCCGGGTGGCTGGAGGGGCGAGGGGCTCCGCGCGTGATGCTCTGGACGGCCGACAAGAACACGGAAGCCCGGCAGCTCTTCGAACGGCTCGGTTTCCGGAGCACGATGGTGGAGATGACGCGCGAACGGCGGGAGAACAACTCCTGATCAACAAGCGAGCGGCCGGGCGCGATCAGGACCTCCTCGACATCAAGTGGCTACTCCCCGGCGGGATCGACGAGGTCGGTCAGCTCCCCCAGGCGCCGATCCCGCTCTGAGA
>Ga0066788_10000122_pt1 | contig 14442 bp, 9 predicted proteins | sample OrgsoiDNA2013048_FD_70943 | JGI IMG/M metagenome (GOLD analysis project Ga0066788, IMG submission 70943) | Permafrost soil microbial communities from the Arctic, to analyse light accelerated degradation of dissolved organic matter (DOM) -... | ecosystem: Environmental > Terrestrial > Soil >... | reverse complement strand
TCGCCTTACTACCAGAACAGCGAGTTTTACCCGATCATCGAGATGATGGAGCGACGCCTCGGAACCATGCGCGCTCAGCCCTCTGACCGCGCCCGGGAGAATCTCGAGGAACGGATCCGGGCCCTGGGACTGCCGCCCGCCGAGGCCTTACCGCTGCTCGCCCCTCTCTTTTCCATACCGCTCGGTGACGACTACCCGCCGCTGTTGATGGCCCCCGTGAAACAGCGGCAGCAAACGCTTGACCTGCTGGCCGAATGTCTGGTCAGGCTGGCCCTTCAACGCCCCACCCTCTTCGTCCTGGAGGATCTCCAGTGGGCCGATCCCACGACGCTGGAGTTGATGAAGGGCGTACTCAAGCGCCAGGCCGAGGGGTCACCGGCGCGGCTGATGGTCCTGCTCACGGCTCGAACCGAATTCCCCGCCGGAGAGCTGGCTTGCATCGCGGAGATGAATCTGCTGCCGCTGCCCCGCGAGGACAGCAAGATGCTGGTCGCCCACCTGACTGGCCACAAGGCCCTGCCCGACGACGTGCTCAGTCAGCTCCTCGCGCGCGCCGGGGGCGTCCCGCTCTTCGTCGAAGAGGTCACCAAGGCCGTCCTCGAGTGCGGCGCATTTCGGGAGCTGGACGATCGCTTCGAGCTGGCGGGGGAGCTTCCAGCCAGCGTGGTCCCGGCCTCGGTACGCGACTCCTTGATGGCCCGTATCGACCGTCTCGGTGAGAGCAGATCCCTGGCTCAGCTGGCCGCCACCTTGGGCCGCGAGTTCCGCTACGACGTGCTGAAGGCGGTGTCGGCCCTCGACGACCGGATACTGGAACGGGATCTTTTGCGTCTGATCGACGCCGAGCTGGTCTTCTGCGCCGGCACGCCGCCGCAGGCCACCTATACCTTCAAGCACGCGTTGATCCAGGACGCCGCCTACGACTCGTTGCTGCGCAAGACCCGGCAGCAGTACCACGAACAGATCGCGCGCACTCTGGCCGAGCGGTTCCCCCACCTCAGGGAGACCGAGCCCGAGTTGTTGGCGCGCCACTACGAGGGAGCCAGCCTGGTCACGGAGGCAATCTCTTATTGGAAGAAAGCCGGCGACCGGGCCATGGCACGGGCGGCCAACCTGGAAGCCATCGCCCACCTCAACCACGCGGGGGATCTGGTGGGCGCCCAGCCGCTGACGCCCGATGGATTGCAGATGGAGCTGTCCATCAAGCTGGCGCTGGGACCGGCCCTGATGGCCATCAAGGGTTATGCCGCCAACGAAGTGCGCGAGTCATACACGCGCGCCCGCGAAATCTGCCGCGATCTCGGCGACGGCCCCCATCTCTACCCGGTATTGTGGGGACTTTGGGCTTACTATTTCGTGGGTGGGGATCTCCGGCAGGCGGTGGAGCTGGGCGCGCAGATTCACCGCCTGGCGACGGAATCCCACGATCCCTCCTTGATGCCGTCCGGTGCTCACGCGTTTTGCTATCCGATCCTGTATCGGGCCGACTACGGACGGGCCCTGGAGCTCGCCCAGGCGGCGCTCGCCACCTTCGATCTCGAACGCGAGCGCGCGATGGTCCGGGAATACCAGTTCTCCTCGACCACGGCCCTTCATGACATCGCAGGGACCGCGCTGTGGGTCCTCGGCTACCCCGACCAGGCGCTCGCGATGGCGGAACGGGCACCCGCGCTGGCGGCCACGTTGAATCACCCCCCCAGCATCGCGTACGCCGCCTGTACGCTGTCCTGGGGCGTGCCCTACCTCCGACGGGACTGGGTCAGGGTTCGGGCGGCATCCGAGACCGCGATCCGACTCTCGAATGCCGAGGAGTTCTCCTTCTGGCCACCCCTGACGCGGTTTTTCCTCGGTTGGTCGTACATCGCCGAAGGGCACCTCGAGGCGGGTATCCTCGAGACCCAGAGCGCCATGAAGCAATATCGCGCCATAGGCGGCGGCATCCTTCGGACGACTGGATTCGCGATCCTGGCGGACGCCTACCGGAGTCTGAGGCGCCACGACGAGTCGCTCCGAATCGTCGAGGAGGGCCTGGCCAACGTGGTCACCTCCGAGGAGCGCCACTACGAGCAGGAGCTCTACCGCATCAAGGGAGACGTCTTGCTGGCCATGGGTCACCTCGAGAAGGCCGAGGAGTCCATGCGCCACGCCCTCGAGCTGTCGCGGACCCAGGGAGCAAGGTCGCTGGAGTTACGCGCCGCCATGAGCCTGGCTCGCCTCTGGCACAGGAACGGCAAGGCCTCGCGGGCCGGGGGCCTCCTCGCCGAGGTCTATGGAGGGTTCACCGAAGGTTTCGCGACGCCGGACCTCGAGGAGGCCAGGGAGCTGCTCACCAGGCTTGGGGATACGGCATAGCAACAGGAGGGAGCGAGATGCAGTTCAGGAACGAAGGGCTCACGTTGTCGTTCGACGCCGAGAAGCCTCCCGGCGCCGAGGGGATCACAGTGACGGTTCAGCCTCGCAACCCGAGCAATGTAGTGCTCGTCCACTATCGCGTCGATGGAGAGGGCGAAACCGCCATTCGCGCCCACGAGCGTCCGAATTCCTGGTCAGAAGACAGGCAGTCTTTTCGGGCCGTTCTTCCCGATCTGCCGGCGGGCGCGCTGGTCGAATATCTGCCGGTCTGTCAGAGCGCTGGTCGGCAGGTGCCGCCCCTGTCGGTCCGCGACTTTCCCGCATCCTTCCGGGTCCCGAGCGGGGCCCCCGGGACGCCTGCCCCGATCCACGGAGTCCCCGCCCCCGACGTCAGGTCGGCTGCGCGATACCCCTTCACGGCGGAACACCTCGCGACGTTTTCGGTCTTCGTCCGCGAGCCCGAGATCGTTGGCGAGACGCCGGAGGGGTTGAAGGTCAACTGGTGGGTGAAGTCGGGCTCGTTCGAGGGCCCGCGACTCCGTGGCATCGTTCGTCCCGAGGGTGCGGACTGGATGACCATTCGTCCCGATGGCATCGGCATCCTGGAGGTTCGCGCCACGCTCGAGACCTTCGATGGTGCCCTCATCTCGGCCAGCTATGGTGGGATCTTCGAGCTGGGCGAAAACGGCTACCAGAACTTCCTCGCGGGGAGGTACCCAAAGAATCCGGGAGCCCGGACTGCCCCGCGATACATCACGGCCGATCCCCGATACCGGTGGCTCAATCGCCTTCAGTGCATGGCTGCAGGCACCGTCGACATGGAGAGGCTGAACTTCGTTTACGACTCCTACGCATTCCGGTGACAGCCCAAAGGCCTCAAAACGGTGCTCCGGTCCGCGACGAATCCTCTTGACGGTGAAGCCCCATGTGTATGATCTTCCACCCCGCGCGAACAAACGCGCAATTCACAATTCGATAGAGCGAGTCAACAGAGGCGAACAGCCGGACCATGGCCGACTACGTTCTTCCGTCCAAAGATCCTACCGCGACGCGGAATGGCGCGGCCCCACCGTCTAACGTTGTTGACCGCGCCGCGGCCATTCTCGCCCGCGGGTCACCTGGCCTACCCATCTTGCCTGCCTCGCCCGCCTTACCCGCCTTGCCTCCCTCGCGTGCCTTGCCCGTCTTGCCTGCCGTGCTCGCTCTGCCTCCCCTGGCCGGAACCATGGACGGGTCGCGGAATCCGGCCACGTCGATCGATGATCTTCAGCGGCGAGCCGTGGCCTTGGTGTCGGACTTCTTCTCGTATCTGGGCGCGCCACCGTCTGGGCCAGGTCTCCTCGCCCAGGCCGCCTCCGCCCTTCCGTGGCGTCGCCCCTCGGTCCCAGCGCCCGCGGGCGGCTCGGCTTCCATCCCGTTGCGGATCGAGAACCTCGAGGATCGCCCGGTGACTATCTCGTTCTATTCCAGCGATCTGCAGGGGGATGGCGGCCGGTCCATCCCTTCGTTCGCGGTTTCGTTCCACCCGGCGGCGCTGGACATTGCCGCCGGTCACCAGGCGATCGTCACCGCAAAGGTCGACGTGCCGCCACAAGCAATCCCGGGAGCTTATTCCGGCTTGATTCAGGCCGCCGGAGCCCCGGGGATGAAAGCAGTCATTACAGTCGACATTTGTTGAACATCACAGGGGGGCCAAGATGGACAGGAACGCCGTCGAGATCGGTTGGTCAGATGAACAGTGGAATCGGGTGGTTACAACCGTCCATGAAGAGGCTCACAAGGCTTCGATCTCCGGGAAATTCCTGGAGTCGTGCCTCGCCCCGGATATCACGGCGGTGGCGGTTCCCAACAACACCCTCGGCGTGGATCTCGCGGCGGCACAGGACCCGACCCGTCGGCTGGTGGTGGACCATACGCCCGCCACGTTCCTGACGTCTCTGTCTGTGAATGTTGCTCTGACCAGCCAGGAGGTGGCGGATCCCGCGCTCCAGGGGGGACTCATCCAGTTCAGGCGAGCCGTGAATTTGATCAAGCGCGTCGAGGATGCGCTCGTCTTCCGCGGCCAACCGGGCGCCGGTATGGTTCCTCCCGGGATCGGGACCTTGCCTCCCGTGTTCACCGTCGGGAGCGGAGGTGCGCAGCAGGGCCTCTACGGCGTTTTGCCCTACACCCCCCGTCTCGACCGCATGGTCACGACGGTTGCCGGGAGTCCAGGCTACGACCTGGCGACCGCGATCATCGCCGCCGTGGGGGATCTCGAAGCGGCCGGGCAAAACGGGCCTTTTGCCTGTGTTCTCGCGCAGGACTATTTCAGCGATCTGCACACCCCTGGTGCCGCCCTGGTGCTCCCGGCGGACCGGGTCAAACCCTTCCTCGAGGGACCGTTGCTGCGCACCAGCACCCTGGCGCCACAAACAGGGCTGGTCATCGCTCTTGGAGCAACTCCGCCCGAGCTCGTGATCTCGGCTGAGCTCCACGTGAGGTTCCTGCAAATCACCACCGAGCCACGATTCGTCTTCCGGGTATCAGAACGGATCGCGCTTCGTGTTCCCGACTGGACATCGGTCCTCGTTCTTCATTCTTGAAGCCGTGAAGAAGAGGGTGGTGATCCTGGGCGGCGGCGTGGCGGGCATGAGCGCCGCGCACGAGCTGGCCGAACGCGGTTTTCAGGTCGAGGTGTTCGAGCGGCGGGACATTCCGGGCGGAAAAGCCCGCAGCCTGCCGGTCCACGAGCCCACGGACCCGCTGCCGCGTGAGCGGGGCGGGCCAACGCAGAAGCCCTGGCTCCCAGGGGAGCACGGCTTCCGATTCTTTCCCGGCTTTTACCGGCACGTCGTCGATACGATGAAGCGCATCCCCTTCCGGAATGGCACCGTGGCCGACAATCTGGTCGACACGACCCAGATTCAGATCGCTCGCGCGGGGCGGCCCTCGGTCTTCGTGCCGGCGCGCTTTCCGCTCGCGCCCGGCGAGCTGCAAACGGCGCTCTACTTCCTGCTCGGGTTGCTGGGCGGAGGGCTCGACGTCGCCCCGGCCGAGACGGCGTTCCTGGCCGCCAAGGTCTGGCAGATCTTCACCTCGTGCGAGGAGCGCCGAATGACCGAATACGAGCGCGTGAGCTGGTGGGATTTCATCGAGGCCGACGGCCAATCGGCCGCCTATCAGAGTCTGTTCGGGCACGGAATCACCCGCTCGTTGGTGGCAGCCAAGGCCCGGCGGGCAAGCGCCAAGACCATCGGAGACATCTTCACGCAGATGCTCCTTTACATCATCCGGCCGGGCTCCACGGCGGATCGACTCCTCAACGGTCCGACCAATCAGGTCTGGATCGAGCCGTGGCTGGCCCACCTCCGCGCGATGGGGGTCGTGTACCACACGGACGCCGAGGTCGTTGCCATCAACGTGCAGCGTGAACGGCTCACGAGCGCGATCGTCGTCCAGGGCGCTCGGACCTTCGAGGCACGCGGAGACTATTTCTTGGCCGCGCTGCCGGTCGAACGAATGGCGGCGCTGGTGACGCCGGCTCTCGCGGCCGCGGATCCGGCCCTGGCCGCGCTCCCGACGCTCAGCACCAACGTCGAGTGGATGAACGGGATCCAGCTCTACCTCACGCAGGACGTCCCGCTCACGCACGGCCACACCATCTTTCTGGAGTCGCCCTGGGCGTTGACGTCGGTTTCTCAGGCGCAGTTCTGGCCGAGCTTCGACCTTCGCAGCCACGGAGACGGCCGCGTGCTCGGTATTCTGTCCGTCGACATCTCCAACTGGACGACGCCCGGCCTGAACGGCAAGACCGCGATGCAGTGTACCCGCGAGGAGATAAAGGACGAGGTGTGGAACCAGCTCAAGCTCCACGTCAACATCGGGGGGCAGACCGTCCTCAAGGACGAGCACCTGCACTTCTGGTTCCTCGACCCCGACATCGAGGACACGGACCCCGCCACCCCCGGCTTCGAGACGAACGTGGAGCCGCTGCTCGTCAACTATGTGAATACCTGGGCTCTCCGACCGGAGGCGGTCACCCGGATTCCGAACCTCTTCTTGGCTTCTGACTACGTACGCACCTACACGGACCTCGCGACCATGGAGGCGGCCAACGAGGCGGCCCGGCGGGCGACGAATGGGATCATCGCGGCCTCTGGCTCGGAGGCCGCGCCCTGTGAGATCTGGAAGCTCCATGAGCCCGAGGTGCTGATTCCCCTGCGGGCCTACGATCGACAGAATTTTCGGCGCGGGATGGCGTGGGACGGACGATTTGTCGGCCTGGCCGTGCACGCTCTCGGCCTGGCAGACGCGGCGTCCGATGCTGCTGCTGCCACCGGCACCCACGCCGACACCGACCCGGCCAGGCGGATGGCGGGAGGGCAGGCCCCAGGCGCCCGGCTCAGGATTCTCCCCCAATGATCGAGGGAAAGGCAGCCCCCGCCGAAGCCGGGATGGCCGACTTCTCGGCCCGCCTGCAGCGGTACCGAGACCTCATCGCACCGTACCTGCGGGACGTCGCGCCCGATCGAGAGCCGAAGCGCCACCTCTACGGCCTCATCGAAGACCACCTCTCTCGCTCCGGAAAGGGCCTGCGTCCGGCCCTGGCCATCGCGACCTGTCGGGCCTTCGGGGGTCGCGACGAGGACGTGCTGTCGGTGGCGGCGGCACTCGAGATGCTTCACAACGCCTTCCTGATCCATGACGACATCGAGGATGGTAGCGAGCTCCGACGAGATCGCCCCGCCATGTATGTCGAGCAAGGCGTCCCCCTGGCGGTCAATGTGGGCGATGCCATGCAGGCTTTGAGCATCCGACTGGCGCGGCGGAGCGCCGAGAGGATCGGCCCGGCCGGGGCCTGGCGGATGCTCGACGAATTCGATCACATGCTCATGGAGTCTCTCGAGGGGCAGGCCATCGAGATCGGATGGGTTCGCGACAATCACTGCCCGGTCACCGAGGACGACTACCTCCTCATGACCCTCAAGAAGACCTGCTGGTACAGCTTCATTCATCCGTGCCGCATCGGCGCCCTGGTGGCCCGGCCCGACGATCCGGATCTCGATCGCTTCAACCGCTTCGGCTACTTCCTGGGACTCGCCTTTCAGCTGCAGGACGACATTCTCAATCTGGTCGGCGAGGCCAAGAAATACGGCAAGGAGATCGGGGGCGATCTCTGGGAGGGCAAACGAACGCTGATCCTCGCCGACGTGTTCTCGAAGGCCGACAAGCTCGAGACCGGGCGCCTGCGAACGATCTTGGCCAAGACGCGCGCCCAGCGGGTGGCTCGCGAAATCGAATGGATGTATGTGCTCATTCGCAAGTACGGCAGTATCGACCATGCCAGCGGGATCGCCGAGCAGTTCGCCGAAGCCGCGGCCCGTGAGGTCGACAGCGCCTTCGCCGGCGCGCCGGAGGGCGAGAACCGGGCCTTCGTTCGAGATCTGATTTCGTACGCGGTGAAGCGACCCCGGTGAACCGTTAGGGCTCGAGGCGAAGAAGCACAGCCCATTTGACTGACTGACCCGCGTCCTGCGGCCACCCGGCCTGGGATGGCCTTGCGACAACCGGGCGACTTCCGTGCAACGGACCCCCAGCGGTGTCGCGAAAAGGTCGATCCACTGTCGCCGTTCGAACCGAGAAGCTGAGCTACCTGTGTGACATGGGAGGTGCCGCGTGAAAGCAATGCGACTCGGTGAGGTGGCTTTCAGATCATGCTTCAAAATTGCGCAACCAATTCGGTTCGGCGCTCTCGCGCTCGCGCTACTGCCGCTCGGGGGCTGTACGCGGGCCGCTCTGGCCGAACCGGCCAAGGAAGGCTTGGCGCGAGGCTCGGAGGAGGCGCTCTCGGCGCGACCTGGTCGAGGAGCGTCTGGATTCGTCGCGCTCCACGCCCCCGCGGGGACGCGACCCACGGCGCAGTCCACCATGCTCGACGGGCGGGCCGGCGCGATCCTGCCGAACGGACGATTCGTCTCTCCGGCCGGGATCGACGTGAGCGTAGGCGCCCCCAAACCGTTCGGTCTCGCACTTTCCCCCGACGGAGACACGGCGGCCACGATCAACAGCGGAGCCTCACGATTTTCCGTCACTCTCGTTCGCAATGTCGGGGGGGCGACGCCGACGGCCACCCGCATCGATCTCGATGCCACCTTCATGGGGGTGGTCTTTTCCCCCGATGGTTCGCGCTTTTACGCCTCCGGAGGTGAAAACGGCAACATCTGGGTGGGTGACACGGCGACGGGTCGGATCATCGGGTCGGTCAATCTGAACGGGGCGAGCCATCCTCTCGGAAGCCCGCTGTCCGCCACCGCCGGACCGTCACAGAGATTCAAGGGCACTTTCCCCGGAAACATGGCCCTGACCCGGGACGGCCGATACCTCTACGTCGTCGATCAGGGCGCGTTTGCCCTTCACGCGATCGATACGACGCTCATCACGACGGCGGTCGACGCCGCCGGCAACGTCATCGAGCCAAACAACTTCGCCGCGGTGGCAAGTCGGACGACCGTGGGGCGCTATCCTTTCGGCATCGGCCTGTCGGGAGACGAGCGAACGCTCTTCGTGACCAACGTCGGCGTCTTCCAGTACCACCATCTTCGCCCGTCCATCCCGAGCGGGGACAGCAACCAGGACTATCCGCTGTGCATCCCGGGCGTCGGCTATCCCGACGAGGTCGAGACGGACAAGACCATCCGCATCAAGAAGATCGATGCCAGCACCATCAGCGGACTGGCGCCCGCGCTCCGAGATCCCGAGGGGATCCGTTGCGGCTACGTTCCCGCCGATGTCACCTACACCATCCCGGGGCTCGGAAGTCCGAACGCGCCGGCGTCGTCGTCCGTGTACGTCCTCGATCTCTCCGACCGGGCCGCGCCGCGCACGCGCACGATCGTGCGAACCGGCCGCGCGATCGGTTCGATGGATGATGGCGTGAAGGTCTACGCCGGCAGCCACCCGAACGCCGTCGTGGCCGGGGGCGGTCACGTCTACGTCTCGAACGGAAACAACGATACCATCAGCGTCCTCGACGCCCGGAGCGACCGGGTGGTCGACGAGATCTCGCTGGCGGTTCTTCCCGGCTCGGATCGCCGGCTCAAGGGCGTCGAGCCGGTGTCACTGGCTTTATCCCCCGACGAGCGCGTGCTCTATGTGGCCGAGGCGGGGTTGAATGCCGTGGGCGTCGTGTCGCTGGAGGAGGGGCGTGGGCTGGTGGGCCACATTCCGACGGGCTGGTGGCCGAGCGCCGTGCGGGTCAGTCGCGACGGTCGCCGTCTGTTTGTGACCAGCGCCAAGGGCCGCGGCGCCGGTCCCACCCTGGACCCGGACTTGTCTCCCAAGCACAGCGTGATGGGGACCCTGGCGGTCATCCCGGTCCCGAGCTCCCGCGCCGAGCTCGACGAGTGGACGCACCAGGTGATGCGGAACAATGGTTTCGAGCCGATGGCCCCTTTGGCCTCCGCCATCGGTTCGCATGGACCTCGAGCCCACGAGGAGGACCCGAGTGAGCGCACCCGGGACCACGAGGGGGATCTCCCCCTTCCCGACCACGCGGGGGTCGCGAGCACGAAGATCAAGCACGTCATCTTCGTGAACAAGGAAAACGCAACCCACGATCTGCTGCTTGGCGACATCACCCGCACCCGGCGGGGGGTGCCGGTCGACGGGGACCCGGCGTTCTCGCTGGGGCCGGTCGCCAGTCCCAATCATCACGAACTGGCCTTGCGGTACTCCTTCGGCGACAACTTCTTTCTCGAGCCGACCGTCTCGTCGGACGGACACCGGTGGCTGACCAACACCTATACCGCGGAGATCGAGGAGACCCACTGGCCAGCCTCCTACGGCGGCCGGAAGAACGACTCGGGCGACGATCCCGAGGTGATCGCGGGCTACCCGGGCCGAATTGGCTTCACCGACGCCAACAGCTCGCCGGAGCCCAATGACCTCAACGAGCACGGCGGCATCTACGCCCATCTGGTGCGCCACGGCCACGACTTCGTCAATTTCGGAAACGGGTTCGAATTCGCGCTCGTCGACGAGGACAAGCTGACCGAGCCCACGGGCATCCGCGAGCACGCCAATGTCCCGATGGAGAAGATCGTCCGCGATCGGACGGACCACCTCTACCCCGAGTTCAACACCCACATCCCCGATGCCCCCTTGCCAGAACAGCCCGATCGGTTCAGCCGCTTTGGGCGCTTCAAGCAGGTGTTTGAAGCTCAATACGTCGACCGGGGCGCCGGAGCGTGCAAGCTGCCGAGCTACGTCGATCTGTACTACCCGAACGACCATGGCGGCGGCGCGAACGACATCCACCCGAACGGCCCGGCGTGGGATGCCGTGCGATTCTTTCAGGACAACGACGCGGCCCTGGGATTGACCGTCGAGCTCATCTCCAAGAGTCCATGCTGGAAGGACACCGTCATCTTCGTGGTCGAGGACGACACCCAGAACGGGCTGGATCACGTGGACGGCTACCGCTCGCTGTTCCTGGCCATCTCACCCTGGGTCAAGCGGGAGTACGTGGCCAAGGCCCACCTCAGCCTGGCCTCGATCTTCAAGACCGTCGATCTGATCTTCGGCCTCCCGCCTCTGAACCAGTACGACGCCGCCGCCACCGATCTGCGCGACATCTTCACCAGCCACCCGGACTTCTCCCCGTACGACTTCGTCCAGCCAGCGTACGTCGCGGAGGGCAAGGCCAGCTGGAAGCGGTTGACCCGCCACATCGATTTCTCGCGGCCTGATCGCGACGAGGTGGCGTTGCGCCTGGCGATTCAGAGATCCGAAGGGCTGCCCCGCCATCAAACACCGCACGGGCGCAGGACCGCCGTGGTACGCCACCCCTGAAAGCCGGGGAGCTAACGCGCCTTCGGCGCTCGCGGGGGGCCGGGGACGTCAAGGGGCCGGAGCTACCCGACGGCGCGCGTGGCCGCCCGCGAACGCTGCGCGCGCCTCAGCACGTCGGACAGCTGCACTGGAGCCCTTTCACCCCCGAGAAGTCTCCGCAGCCGTTGACGGGGGACACGCAGGTGCTCGGGCCCATGCACGAACAGGTCGCGTTGCCATGGCAACCGGTCGGGATTGTCACGCAGTGGAACGTGTTGCCGGCGCGGCCGGTCGCGTACGACACACACGTCTGGTCGGGGCCGGTACAGGCGGCGCAGTTGCTCACGCTCTTGCACTCGGTCGCCGGCACGCAACCGCCGGTGTAGCAGGTCCCCCCGGCGTTCACCTCCGGAACTTCCCCAGCCGGGCAATCTTGAACGGCCACCTTGCAGAGCACGTTGGAAGCGTCGCAGTTGAATCCGGCCACACAGCGACCCGCAACGCACGCGACCGAGTCGTTTGGAAGCTGTTGCGCCGCGCAGTGACTCTGAAGACAAGCCAGCGCGCACGACGGCGGCGACGGCGCCCCGACGGCTACGGCCACACACGTGCAGCAGTCAGAGAACAGGCGACAGTCGCTGTCGATCCGACACTCGGGCGCGGCCACGGCGCCGCCCGTCCCGCTCGCGCCGCCCGTGCCGTTGGCACCGCCCGAGCTGTTCGCACCGCCCGTGCTCGAGCCGCCGGTGGCAGCCCCTCCGGTGCCCTTGCGTCCGCCGTTGCCCGACCGGCCACCCGTGACGGCTCCTCCGGTGCCAGGTTGACCGCCAGATCCCATGGCTCCACCCGTTTCCACCGCGCCTCCCGTGCCCGTCGCGCCGCCCGTCCCCACGAGGCCACCCGTCCCGATCGCGCCGCCAGTCTCGCCCGCGCCGCCCGTCTCGCCAGCGCCACCTGTTTCGCCGGCGCCTCCGGTTTCAGCCACTGCGCCCCCCGAGCCATCCGTCCCCACATCACCTCCGGATGATCCCGTTAGCCCACCTGACCCGACCGTTCCCCCGGTGGTTGCGCCCGGCCCAGAATCCACCTGACCCAGTCCCGATCGATCGGTGGAGCAAGCCACGCCGACCAGAGAAAGAATCACGCCGCAAACCGCAAACTGACGCATGAGGGAGGTCACAGTAGATACGACAGCAAGTATCGTTCCGGTCTGAATGCTTGGCGCACCGCTCACCGAGCGCGGAAATACGCCGCCAAACTGGTGACCATGCGTCAAGCGCCCTCAGAAATTCGAAGGCCCACTGATCGCACGTGCAAGACGTGCAACGCCGGTCGTCTGGGCGCGGCGCGCTGTTTGACCATCACGCCGACGAGGATGACCATGGCGAGAGCATGGCGGCCACCCCTGTCGATGAGTCGGTCCAGATCAGCTACCTCGCCGACCGACCGGGCGTTGGAACCGCCCTGATTCCGGCGCTGCTCGAGCACTGGAAGCCGTGGTTTCCCGAGGACACCTGGATGGCGCGCCAGCGCCGCCTCGAGCAGCACCTGAACCGGGACGCGCTCCCGATCGCCTGGGTCGCGCACATCGACGACGAGCCCGTCGGCACCGCAGCCTTGCGGGCGGCGGACCTGCCCGGTCACGAACACCTGACGCCGTGGCTGGGCGGCGTGTTCGTGCACCGCCCATTTCGGCGGCGGGGAATCGGCTCGGCCCTTTGCGGCGTGGTCGAGGACAAGGCACGGGCGCTCGGCTTCGAGCGGCTCTACCTCTTCACCCCCGATCAGCAGGCGCTCTACGCCCGGCTCGGATGGGGGACGGTCACGCGGGTGGAATGGCGCGGTCGCCCGTGCGACCTCATGGTCAAGACGTTGCGCCCCTGATGGTCTCCCACCGGCCGCTTTCGGCGGAGCGGAACAGGGCGTCGATGACCCGCATGTTTCCAACTGCGATGTCGATCAGATTTTCAACCGGGCTGCCGGTACGGACGGCGCGAGAGAAGGCTTCCCCCTGCAGGCTGTATTGGTCGACGGTCGGGAACACCGTGGCTTGCGCGGACCTGCCGTCCAGCGTCGATCCGTCGTCGAGGAAGATCTTGCAAGGCTGCTGGGCGGGCGCGTTGAAGGGGATCTCGATCTCGATGCGCCCCTTCGTCCCGAGGGCGTTCACGCGCTGGTAGGGGACCGCCTGCGTGCTGCACGAAAAGGTGAGGTGCGCCCCCCCATAGTCGAGCAACCCCGAGGTCAAGCGATCGGTCCCGAAATTCGGATCCCTCTCGATGAGCGCGATGGCACGCCTGGGCTCCCGGCCAAAGAGGTAGCGGGACGTGTTCACTGCGTAGCAGCCGATGTCGTAGAGCGCTCCGCCCCCCACGTCTTTCCGGTTCCGGATGTTGGCGGCGTCGCGATTGAAATAAGAGAACGCGGTCTGGACGCTGACCAGATCTCCGATGCGTCCGCTTTCCACCCAGGCCTTGGCCTGATGCCACTGGGGGTGGCAACGGACCATGAACGCCTCCGAGATGATCTTCCCGGTCTCCTTCTGAACCCGTACCAGCGTGTCGGCTTCGTCGGCCCCGAGCGCGATCGGCTTTTCACACAGGACGTGCTTACCGGCGCGGGCAGCCCTCGCCGTCCACTCGACGTGCATATGGTTCGGCAGCGGGTTGTAGACGGCTTCGATCTCCGGATCGCCGAGCAGCTCCTCGTAGCTCCCGTAAGCCTTCGGGATCCCGAGGGCCTGGGCGGCGGCCTTGGCCTTCGCCGGGTCGCGCGACGCGATTGCCCACAGCTCCGTGAGCGCCCCTTTCTTCATCCCTGGCAAGCTGACGTTGAGAGCGAAGCGGCTCGCTCCCAGGATGCCCCAGCGCACGGGGGCCAGGGCTCCCGAAACTTCGGTTGTCTTTACGGTCGACATGCCCCTGCCTTTCGCCCTGCCTTCGGACGACCTTACATCACTCGCCGAGATCTTTTTTGTCGGAGCTTTCTCTTGTCGAAGATCTTTTCGACGACCGAAGCGTCTGCAGGGACAGGAGGTCCCAAATGTCCATCGCCAGCCTGTCCCGTCGTCGAACGCTCACGTCCTTCATCGCGGTTTTCACGGCGGCCGCCGGATTCGCATCTTCGTCCTGCGCGTCGCCCCGCTTGCCCACGGAAGGGTATCCCCTGAGATTGTCAGCTGCCGGGTACGAGGTACAAGTTCTCGTCGACGGCGCGCCGGTGCCGACCTTCGATCGTGCGGGGGAGACCTACGTGCTCGGACGGCTGGGTGCGCGGTAT
>Ga0066788_10000121_pt1 | contig 14518 bp, 11 predicted proteins | sample OrgsoiDNA2013048_FD_70943 | JGI IMG/M metagenome (GOLD analysis project Ga0066788, IMG submission 70943) | Permafrost soil microbial communities from the Arctic, to analyse light accelerated degradation of dissolved organic matter (DOM) -... | ecosystem: Environmental > Terrestrial > Soil >... | reverse complement strand
CGACAGATCGTGTTGCCGGCCACCGCTGAGCACATCCCCGCCTTGCCGCTGACCCGACAGCTCTGACAGGTGCCCGCGCTGGCGCAGGCGACGTTGCAGCAAATGCCCTCGACGCTGCATATGCCACTCATGCACTGGCTGGCCGCCGTGCAATCGACACCGTTGGCCTTTTTGCCCCCGCAGGATCCGCTCGTGCAGATGTTCCCGCTCAAGCATTGCGAGTCATCCTGGCAGCTGTTCCGGCACGCTCCGGTCGCCGCGTCGCACGCGTAGGTTCCGCAAACGGTTGTCGACTGCGCCGGGCAGGCGCTGCCCCTGCCATCGCAGAACGACGCCTGCAACGCGTTGGCCCCGGAGCACGACGCCGCCTTGCACCTGTCGGTCGTGTGATAGACGTCGCACACGCCGTTGTGGCACTGGCCGTTGGTCCCGCAGGTCGAGACCGCGGTGCTCGCGCATCGATTGTCCGGATCCACCGCCCCGTTGGACACGGTCGAGCACGTGCCGACCGTGCCTGCCAGATTGCAAGCCTGGCAGGCGGTGGTGCAGGCACTGTTGCAGCAAACCCCCTGCGCGCAGAAGCCATTCATGCATTCCTTGCCAGTGCTGCACGAGGCACCGTTCGGCTTGAGCCCACACGAGCCGTTGCCGTCGCAAACCCTACCAGGGGCACATTGACTGGTCTGACTGGCCACGGTGCAGCCAATGAAGCAGCGGTTGCCGTTACAGGCGTACGGATCGCACATCTGATTGGCCGGCGTCACACACCGCCCGGTGTCGTTGCAGGTGGCGGGCGGCTTGTAGGTTCCGCCGGAGCAGCTCTCGTTGCCGCACACCGTGTTGGCCGGGTAGCTCTGGCAGCCGCCAAAACCATCGCACTTCCCGTTGTTGCCGCATGACCCGGCGCCGGTGTCCTTGCACAGGCCGTGGGGATCGGCGACGCCCTTCGGGGCGCTCTTGCACTGTCCGAGCGCACTCGGCAGCGCGCAGCTCTGGCACTGTCCCGTGCAGGGCGTGTCGCAGCAGAACCCGTCGACGCAGTTGTTGGACAGGCACTCAGCTCCGAGCTTGCAGAACGATCCGTTTCGCTTCATTCCGCAAGAGCCGCCGTTGCAAGTTGGGTGCGGAATGTCCGGCGTCGGGACGCAATCGGCGTCCGTCTTGCAATCGCTGCGGCAAGCGTCGACCGAGCACATGAACGGGGCGCACTCGACCGGGCGAGACGCCTGGCAGGCCCCCGCCCCGTCGCAGGTGCCAGCCGGATTCAGCATGGTCCCCGCGCAGCTCGAGGGGGTGCCGCACTTGGTCTCGAGGGGATAGTACGCGCAGTGCGCGCTGTCATCGCAGACTCCGGTCATGCCGCAGCTCGCCTCCGGTTGCATCTTGCACTGCGGGTGGGGCAACCCCGGGCCCACGGCCTGGCACCGGCCAAGGCTGCCCGGCTGGTTGCACGAGACGCACTGGCCCGAGCAGGCCACGTTGCAGCAAACCCCGTCGGCGCAGAAACCCGACTGACAGTCGTAAGCCGCCGTAGCGAGCGTGCAGGGGCCGCGCCCATTGGGAACCGGTCCGCACGAGCCCTTCACGCAGGTCGTCGCCGGGTTGCAATCCGGGTTGGATGCGCAGGTCGAGCGACACTGGTTGTTCGTGCACGCGTAAGGCGCGCAGTCCAGGTCGGGACCCGGCCTGCAGCTGCCGGCACCGTCGCAGATCAGGAGGTTGATCAGGCGAAGGCCGTCGGCCGAGCAGACGGCGGACTGAGCAGTGGTGTTGCACATCGTGCCGAGCAGCTGATTTTGGCAGCCCCCCTGGCCATCGCATTTCCCGTTCTGAAGGCACGACCCCGCGTCTTTCGACGCCAGACACTGGCCGGCCACGCGGGGCGCGGCGCCCGCCGGGACCGGCGAGCAGGTCCCCTTCAAGCCCGGCAGATCGCAGGCCTGACAGGTGCCCGAGCAGGCGACGTTACAGCAGACGCCGTTGGCGCAGAACCCGCTACCACAGTCCGCGTTGCACCCGCAGGTCTCGCCAGCCCCGATGCTCCCGGGAACGGCGCCATCCAGGCAGACCATCTTGACCGCGGCATCCTTGACCGCGGCATCCGTCGATCCGGACCCGCTGCTGCTGCATCCAGCAGGAAGCCAGAGCATTCCCAGGCCCAGGCCGACACCGAATACAACCTCCAAGATCAGGCTCAGGGCCCCGATGCGACTGCGCTGCATCATAAGTTGTCCCCCTTTAAGCGAGCAAACTCGAACACCAAGACCCGAGGCCCAACTTCTGGAAGCGGGCCGATCCTGCAACAGCATCTCGGGCGACCGATCTTTGCAGGACCGTAGGCGAGGGCATTAAACCATGCCTGCCGTCGGTTGTCTGCTCCATACCTCGCCTACTCGCCTGGCGCCGGGGCCCCGGGTGCCGTTCAACTCGACCAGGTGGCCCCATTAATGCTTTCCAACAGTGCTTGTGAACAATGCCTGTGAGCCTGGGAGGGCGAGGACAAGCTTTGGTCTCGGCCGCCCAAGGAGTTGAACCATGCCGTCACTGGTCTTTCCCTCGATGGTACGGAGTCAAGTGCTCGAGCAGCACGTGGAGCTGCGAGCCCTGCTGGAGCACGTGAAGGGGGCCTCCACCGGCCCCGACGCGGCCACGGGCGAGCCCGATCCGGACCGCCTGATCACCGCCGCCCGCGAGCTTCATCGCCGCTTCAACGCCCATCTGGCGTTCGAACGAGCGGTGCTCACGCCGGTCTTCGCCGTGCTCGACGCCTGGGGCCCGGAGCGCGTGCAACAGCTCGAAGGTGAGCACTCTGCGCAGCGGGAGCATCTCGACGCGTTGCTGGCGCGTTTCGACTCCGGCGCCAACGTTCGAGAATTGAGCGTGGCGCTGCGCGACCTCGCCGAGGAGTTGCTTGCCGACATGGAGGAGGAGGAGCTCGGCTGCCTGCGGGCGAGCCTGCTCTCCGCCGATTCTCTGACCTGCGAGCGCCGCTGAGCGGCGTCCAGCCACCGAGCAAATGTTCGCGCAAAATTGACGGCTCGTCCCGGGACGCCGGCAAGTCTTTCGCGCCGCGCGAGAGGCCCCTCCCCGTCCTTCATGTGGAGGGCGAGCCAGCCCGCGGAGTGCGAGCCCGCCCTATTGCAGCTCGAGCATCATCGTCATGGCGTACTGCAAATGCGTGGGAGTGGGCACGAAACCGATCAGCTTCTTGTAGGTCATGTTCGCGGTCAGCGTCATGGTCTTGGTCGGCGAGCTGCCCGCGTAGATCGCCGTCAAGGTCACGCTGCCGGGCGAGATGCCCGTGGTTTGCAGGTCAGCCTGGGCTTGCTTGATGGAGGCCGCGCGGGGGTCGAGCGATGCCGTCTGCGACACCGTCACGCCCTGGCGCAGCCCATCCCGAACGGCGCTGGCCAGATTGAACTGCTGGTAGAAGATCCAGCCATACTCGAGGATCCCGAATACCACTGCCAACAGGACCGGCAGGATCAAGGCAAACTCGACGGCGGCGGCGCCCCGCTCGGCGCGGTCACCCCGAACAGCTTGGACAGCCCCGTCGCGACGGCGGCTTCGACGCTGCAGCAGGCGGGCGCGGACACAACCAAGAATCAGGTGGATCATGGGCATCATTTGACCAGCGCGATGGGAATGGTTCCCGCGATCTGAACCAAGATCGACGCAAGCTGCGTGGGGTCCGGCGTGTTGTAGCCGGTGCCGATACCGCGGGCCAGACTCGCGTTGTACGCGGCCTGCGAGGCGCTGGAACCGAACGACACCGTGAAGATGCTGATGTCCGCGGCGGCGGCGGCATTGGCCATGTCGATCCCGTACTGGGCCCGCGCGTCCGGGCAAGCTCCCGAGGTCGAGCAGGTCACGTTGGTTCCGGAGGTGGTGCAGCACTCAGGCTGTCCGTCGGTGATCAAGATGATGACCCGGGTCTCGTAGGTCTGGCTCTGGGCCACGAGCTGATCGCTGGCTCGCTTGATGGCAGCGCCTTGATTGGTGCCGTCCCCTCCCTGGGAACAATGGGGGACCCAGGCGTGGTCAAAGGGCGCCGACCAGTGCGGATCCAGATCCAGCTTGTTGCAGACGGTGATCCCTGAGGCCTTGGTCGGATCGGCCGAATTCTTGCCGTCCCCCTGCCACTGGTTCCGGACCGTGTTGTAGTTCGAGCGCAGGTTGGTCAGGGCCGTGAACGCCGACGCCACCGGGGAGCCGTCCCCGGTGAAGAGCTGCATGCCAATCCGGTCGGCCGAGATGTTGAACGAGTGCAGCGTGTCCAGCATCGACACGTCCGCCTGGCAGGCCTGGTCTATGTTGTCGGAGAAGCTGCCCGTTATGTCCTGGGCGACCACGATGCTGCGAATGCGGTAGGCCGCGGTGCCGTTGTGGACGAGATCGATGCTGTTCTGACCGAAGATGCGCCCGAAGGTCAGCGCCACGGGGCCGTTGACGCCAGTGGCCGCGCTGCGGGAGCCGTTGACCTGGACGGCATTGGGAGGGGAGACACCTGACGTGAACTTGTGGCTCGAGAAGCTCCAGCCGCCGAAGACGATGTCGGAGTCCTGGAGGGTCAAGCCCTTGCCCCAGGCGCGATTCTGGGCGGCCACGCTCTCGGCCATCTGTCGCGCCTGCGTGATGCTGCCCGTGGCCCGCAAGCGCACGAGCGCCGCGTGGGCGGCGGCATCGGTGGCATTCTGAAGCTCCTCGCGCGCGTACCGCACGTAGGCGAGGTCGAAGCCAAGGGCAGCGAACCCGAAGAACACGGTCATGCACAGGGCCATCAGGATGGCGATCGTGCCTCGTTCGTGGTCCTGGCCCTGGCTCTGGCCCTTTGGCAGCCGCACAGCGGAACACATCGCAAGAATGTCGCCAGAACTTGATTGCCGCCGTGACGACTCGCGTCGAACCCGGATCAGCGCGGACCTGATGCCGACCCGCCGTCGCGGTCGTGGCCGTCGCCATGGTCATGGTCGTGGTCGTGGTGAACGTCGGGCGCGTGCTCGTGATCGTGCTCGATGCGGTCGTGCCGATGACGGTGGGTGTGCCATCCGACGACGGGCGGCTGGTGAACGTGGAAGTGGTGGCCGTCATCATGCTGGTGGGCGTGCTCATGCTCCAGCAACTGATGGACATGCCGATGCCGGTGCCGCTCGGTCAGGTGCAGATAGACCCCCGCCCCGAACAGGGCGGCCGAGACCGCAGTGAGGGCGCCCGCCGTGCGGGCTCCCAGCGCCCAGGCCACCGCCGCCCCCACGAAGGGCGCCAGCGCGAAGATCGAACCGGTCCGGGCCGCTCCGATTCGTCGCTGGGCGAGCAGGTAAAGGCGCAGACTCAATCCGTATCCCGTTGCCCCGCAGGCGAGCAGGACGAGAGCGCTGTGGGCCCGGGGAGCCGTTTCGCGCAGCAACAGCGCGAGCGCGCCGGTCAAGCCGGCGCCCAGGGTCGCCTTCACGGCCACCACCGAGACGGGATCCTGCTCGGAGAGCGGGCGGGTGAGGGTGTTGTCGACCGCCCAGGCAAGGGTGGCGGCCGCGATGGCCAGGGCGCCACTGACGCTCCATCCCAGCCCGCGCGAGCCGGCGCTGTCCATGGCCAGGACGGCGCCCGCCAGCAACATGAGCGTGAGCGCCACGATGACGCGGCTACCGATTGGCTCGCGATAAAAGGCGCGGGCCAGCAGCACCGTGAACATCGCCTCCAGGTTGAGCAAAAGCGACCCGGTGGTGGCGCCCGCGCGCTGCAAGCCCCAGGCGAGGAGGGTCGGCGCAACCGCCGCGCCGAAGAAGGCGATCAGGGCCAGTCGCGCCAGATGCGTGCGTCGAAGCCCGAAGCCATGAATCGAGCCCGCTCGCAGCGCGAGCTGCGAGCACGCGCGCAGCGCGAGTTGGAAGAAGCCCGACAGGCAGGCGCCCAGGTAGAGCAGCGCGGCAGTGGACAGGGGACCCACACCTCGACCCGCCAGCGCGACCACGGGTGTCGCGATCCCGAAGCTGACCGCCGACAGCACGGCCAGCGCCGCTCCCGGGAGCACCGTCGCGGGAGGCGAAGCCTGGCGCGCCACGCGGCTATACTACCCGAGGCGCTACCGGGCGCGGAGAGCCGCGATGGCCTTCCGGTAGTCGGGCCTGCCGAAGACCCCGGAGCCGGCCACCAGCACGTTGGCCCCCGCGTCCACCGCGATGGCAGCCGTTTCGGGCGTGATCCCCCCGTCCACCTCGATGTCGACGTCCAGCTTGCGCGCCTCGATCTCGGCGCGCAGTTCGCGAATCTTGGGGACCACGTTCTCGATGAACGGCTGTCCTCCGAATCCAGGGTCGACGGTCATCAAGAGGACCATGTGCAGGTCGGGCAAGATCATCCGCAAGCCATCGAGCGCGGTGTGCGGGTTCAAGGAAACCGAGGCCCGCTTGCCTAGATCCCGAATCTGATGGACGACGCGATGCAGGTGCACGACCGCCTCGAGGTGTACCGTGATGAGGTCGGCCCCGGCGTGCGCGAAGGCCTCGATATAGCGCTCGGGCTCGACGATCATCAGGTGAACGTCGAGCGGAAGCCGGGTGGCGGCGCGCACCGCGCTCACCACCACGGGACCGATGGTGATGTTGGGGACGAACCGGCCGTCCATCACGTCGACGTGAATGTAGTCGGCTCCAGCTATCTCAACGGCGCGGACTTCCTCCGCCAGGCGACCGAAGTCGGCTGACAGAATCGACGGGGCGACACGCACGGGACGAGGCATCGTCCCTCAGCATAACGCGGCCGCGCCGCGCACGTCAGGGGAGACGGCTCCTCTCATGGCGACGAAGCCGCGCCAGGCGAGCGGCGCAGCCGGGCGGCGAAGAACGCATCGGCGTCATCGCGATGGGGCCACGTGCGCAGGAATCCGTCGCCCCCGATGACCCGGTCCCAGGCAGCGCCACCCGGCACCTGGGCCGGAGGCTCGAGCTTGAACCGAGGGTGCCGCGCCAGGAACTCCCGGACCACGTCCTCGCCTTCGACCCGATCGAATGTGCAGACGGCGTAGACGAGAATTCCGCCTGCCGCCACCAGGGGCGCGACCACATCCAGCATCCGCCGCTGCATGGCGGCCAGCAGCGAGAGATCGGCCTCCGTGCGGCGCAAGAGGGTTTCGGGATGGCGGCGCAGCACCCCGAGCCCGGCACACGGCGCATCCAGCAACACCCGGTCGAACGCGCCACCGGCGCCGCCCTCGCCACCACCATCGAGATCGTCTCCGGTCGCGCCGGCCCCACCGCCGCCGCCACCAGCGGCGGCCAGAGCCTTGGTCAGATCGGCGACCCGTGTGGTCACGCCCTTGACGCCGAGCCGCCGGCACTGCTCCCGCGCCTGATCCAGCTTGGCGGCGGACAGATCCAGGGCCTCGATGCGCGCTCGATTCTCCGCCAGCGCGGCCAGGTGGGCGGTCTTGCCCCCCACGCCCGCACAGGCGTCGAGCACGTGCTCACCCGGCATCGCGCCGCAGAGCTCGGCCACCAGTTGCGCCCCCACGTCCTGGATCGCGAAGGCGCCCTCGACGAAGGCGCGGGTGCGAGCGGGAGCGTCGATCCCGCGGCACAGCAGGGCGTCGGGCGCCACGTCCGAAGTCGAGATCACCGCGTTCGGTCGCTCCGCGGCGAGCCGCGTGGTCAGCGACTCCCGCGAAAGGCCGCTCAACCGGTTGGCCCGGACAGCGAGAGGAGCGGGCGCACCCATCTGATCTCCCAGCGCCAGCGCCAGCTCGACACCCACGTCGCGAATCGTCAGTCGAGCCAGCCATTCGGGTAGCCCGCAGGATTCGACGAGATGACCCAGCGGATCGCGCGTCCGGTCGGGAAGCGCTGGCTCCCCTCGTTCGGACACCCGCCGCAAGAGCGCATTGGTCAGGCCAATCAGCCTGGGCCCGTGCGTCTTCTTGGCTGTCTCGACCGTGTCGTGGACGGCAGCGTAGGCGGGGATCCGATCCAGAAAGAGGAGCTGGTAGGCGCCCACCCGCAGGATGATTCGCATCGCCGGATCCAGGGAGCCGAGTCCGCGGTCTGCGACCGCCTCCAGGGCGCGATCCAGCCGAGAGCGACGCCGGAGCACGCCATACACGAGCTCGGTGGCCAGAGCCCGTTCGGCCACCGACAGCTCGGGCGCGCGATCCAGGGCGGCAGCCAGGGCCCGACTCGCATAGGCTCCTCCCTCCTCGACCCGCGCCAGCACCTGCCGCGCCAGATCTCGCCCCGTGCGGGGCGCCTCCTCGGATGGTTCGCGCCTGCTGCGCGCCGGCGCGCTCGACCGTCGGGGACGGCGGCCTTCAGGCAAGACAATCCCCCACCGCGATGGCCCGCCCCGCCGCGGCCGCCGCCGACGACAAGCGCTTGCGGCCCGGGAGCTGCACTTCCTTGAAAACCACGGCAGCTCCGTCGCCGCACGCGACCCACAGACCCCGCTCGTCGATGCTCAGGACGGTTCCGGGGTCCGGCGGACGTAGGTCGCGGCTCCCAGTATCGAGCACGCGCGGCCCGAAGAGCTTGATCGGCTCCGCGCCAAGCATCGCGGTGGCCCCGGGCCAAGGATCCACGCCGCGAGCGCGCGCCGACACCTGGCGCGCGGACTGGGAGAAATTCAACCGGCCGTCTTCCTTTCGTAGCAGCGGCGCGAGGGTGGCCCTGTCGTCGTCCTGTGGCATCAAGACCACCGACTCGTCGAGGATCCGCGGCAGCGTGGCGCCCAGAAGCTCGGCCCCGAGGATTGACAGGCGCTGCGACAGCGTGCCGGCGGTGTCATCGTCGTGGAGCTCGGTGGTGGCGACCGCCGCCACGGGGCCGGTGTCGAGCCCCGCCTCCATCCGCATGATGGACACCCCCGCGTGGCCCTCCCCGTTGATGACCGCCCACTGGATGGGAGCCGCGCCGCGCAGGCGGGGCAGGACCGACGCGTGAACGTTCCAAGGGCCGCGGGCTGGCAGCTCCAGGATCGAGGGCGGCAAGATCCGCCCGTAGGCAACCACCACGAAAAGCTCGGCGTGCAGCTGGCGCAGAGTCGCCTCGAAATCCCCTGTGCGGATCTTCTCGGGCTGCAGGACGGGAAGGCCCGGGACCAGACCTTGCGCGGCTTGCTTGACCGGCGGTGGAACCAGGGCTTGACCCCGCCCGGCCGGACGATCGGGCTGTGTCACCACCGCGCAGAGCTGGGTGTCGGCGGCGACGCGCTCCAGGGACGGGACCGCGAATTGCGGCGATCCGAAGAAGATGGTGCGGGGAAGCGACCTGACCCTGGAGCGTGACGGCATCACCCGATCGCGACTCCGGCCGCGAGATCTGCGCTGACATCGTTGCCGCCACCGCCAGTCTCGCCCTCCGATGCGGGCTCGGCGTCAATCTCGACGTCGGCGCTGGGCCTGCGATTGGATTGGGATTGGGCGCTCGATTGACCTTGGGATTGAGGTTGGACTTGGCCAGATTGGGCATACGGACCCGAGTCGCTGACGCCAGCTCCCTCCGGGTCCAGGTGGCGCCGATACTGAGCGCGCAAGCGATCATTCGTCATCAAGCGGCCCGCCTCCGCCACCACTGCCCGCAGCTCCGCCAGCTCGGCCGACAGCTCGGCCACCGCCGCAGGCGACAGAGATCCGGGCGATAGCTCCGCCAGAAGGCGCTCCGAGGCGAGCCGAATCTCGGCCGCGGAGGCCTCCCGGGACACTCCCAGGATCTGAAAATAGTCACCCTCCACCACCAACCGGTGGCACGCCAGCACCCAGTCGCGATCGGCGAGCCAATCACGGCCCTTGCTGGCAATTTCCCCGGAATCACTGCCGACCTGATTGGACGGTGCCTCCGAATCGATCTCGTCTGCGTCGGACGGTGGAAACAGGTCAATCCCCAGCCATGGCAGGACCGCCTCCCCTCCATTGTCGCCCTGCTGCCCACCACCGTTGGTGCTGGAAGACGTTGGCAGCATGGACGGCTCCGCTTGCGATCCCGTGGCGCGCGACCGTCTGGCGACCACGACCTCCCGAACCACGTCGCGAATCTCCGCGTCCAGATCCGCGTCGATGTCCGCGGCCATCTCGTCGGTTAGCCGGGCCAGGGCCTCTGGTTCGTGACCGGGCGCGCGGGGAGCGGCGGGCACGAGGGGTTTCAGGCGAAGCGCCCCGGCGAGGCTCGCGCTCGAAGCGCCTTCGTCCCTTTGCCCTTGCCCTTGCCTTTGCCCTTGCCCTTCCGCCGCTGTCGCCGCCTCGCTCGAGGCGGTGGACGCCGGCGACAGGAGCCTTCGTGCCTGGGTCAGCAAGTGATTGGGGTTCACCGGCCGCACGAAAAACCCGTCGCCGAGTCCGCCGAGCAGGCCCCTCTCGTCCGCGTCGCCCAGGATAAAGACCGGAACCCGCCCTCTGGGAACCGCTCGAACTTTCGCCAGTGCCAGGTTCGGGTCCGGATCGACTGTTCGGGCCGCGAGGATGATCAAATCTGGGCGGGTCGCGGTGATCCATCCCGACATCCCGTCCCCCGCCTCGACGGCCACCGCCTCGAATCCAGCCAGCACGGCCGCCCGTCGGATGCGGTCGGCCTCGTACGGCCCGGCAATGATCAGGAGCTTCACGACGAACTGTACCCCACGCGGGCCCCTTGCGGCGGCGAAGCCGCGGCGCGCGACCTACTTCTTACAGGTGTCCTCGCCCATCATCTGGAAGCCCTTGCCCATATCCACCTCGTAAGTGTGCTTGACCTCCTTGGGACCCAGCTTCGCCATGCTTTCGCGAACCTTGCTCTTGGCGCCCATCATGAAGCCATCCTCATTGAAGGTGACCACCTCGCCCGAGATGGCGCCGGTCCCCATGAAGGATGAGCCCATGCTGTCGTAGCCCACGATCGTGGCCTGATTCGCTCCCGAATCGTGCCCGATCTGGAAAACCCCGCTCATGGCCGGCATCGTCTTGGACTTCGGCAGGTTGTATTCTCCGTGCCACGAGAACCCACCGTATTCCTTCTTGATCTTGACCGTCGTCTTGGTCGTGACCTCCGGTGATCCCGGACCCATCGCTCCGGCCGCGAACTTGGTCTCGCAGCGCCAGTTGCCCTCGAAACCCTTCATGAAAGCCTCCATCTCCTTGGAGGGGGATGGCATGGGCGCGGCCGGCGTCGCGGCGGCAGGGCCACCGGGGGGCGGCGCTGTCGCAGCAGGCACACCAGCCGCGGCTGGCCGGGGGGCCGGGGCGGCCACCGGCTTGGCAGCGGCTGGAGCAGCTGCGCCGGGAGCCTGGGCCAAAGCAGTCGTTGAGAAGGCAGCGGCCGAGAACAGGAGCGTCGCCAGGCGAAGAGCGAGGCGGGTCCGCACGGGAATCGGCACAGTCGCTGGCATATTCGCTGGCATATTCGCTGGAGTGATAGCTGGATTGGTTACACGCTTGTCGGTCATCGAACCTCCTATGGGCTATGGGCTGTGGGCGTGAAACTGGCGGGAAGCCGGAACTTATGACGATTCGCGTTTTGTCGCCACTGCCCCGGATCTCAGCTCCCAGCCAGATGCCGAGCGCCTTCCAAGGTTGTAACCATTGCCTACCCTGTGGCAGGCTGAGAGCGAGTGGAGCGGCACCACGAAAGCACGCGGGAGGGTCCAGTAGATTCCCGGCGGTGCTTGCAGGCAGATAACCACTAGTCGACTATTTACACCGCGTCACTCACGCCGACATCTGACCGAAACGGGAGCCCGATTAGCATTTCTCGCACCGTCGTAATGCCCAGCCTCGAAACATCCGCCGTCGATTCCCGCCCTGTCGCACCCGAGAACCTCACGGTGCCGGAGCGGACCGAGCGCGTGGAGCCGGCTGATCTGAACGTCAAGAGCCTGGGCTCGTGTAGATTCGAATCGCCCATCAAGGAGCGCCTGGGACAGCGGGCCCTGCACCACGTTGGTCAGGCGGAGAGGGTCCTGCTCGACGATCGCCTGTCCGAGATCACGGGCAGCACCGAGCCGTCCCTCTCGGATCTGGCGACCTTCGAGCTGGCCGGTCCGCGAGACCGTTTGTTCTTCGACCCGAAGACAGTTCGGTGCGGAATCGTGACCTGTGGGGGATTGTGCCCCGGGATCAACAACGTGGTGCGTGGCCTGGTGCTCGAGCTGACCCACGCATACGGCGTCAACACCATCTTCGGCTTCCGCTATGGGTTCGAGGGCCTGGTGGCGAGCAGCGGGCATGAACCGTTGCGGCTGGTGCCCGACATCGTCGGCAACATTCACCAGCAAGGCGGCACCGTCCTGGGGACGTCGCGCGGGGGTCAGGATCCCGCCGAGATGGTGGACACGCTTCAGAGGCTGGAGATCGGCGCCCTGTTCGTGATTGGCGGCGACGGAACCCTGCGGGGCGCGACCAAGATTCTGGCGGAAGCCGAGCGTCGCAAGATGCTCCTGGCCGTGGTCGGGATCCCCAAGACGATCGACAACGACATCCACTTCATCGATCGGAGCTTCGGCTTCGAGAGCGCCTTTTCGGCGGCCGTCGAGGCGATCCGCAGCGCCCACGTCGAAGCAACCGGCGCCCGCAACGGCATCGGCCTGGTCAAGCTGATGGGAAGACATTCTGGCTTCATCGCCTGTCATGCCGCGCTGGCCAGCACCGACGTCAACTTCGTCCTCATCCCCGAAGTTCCCTTGCACCTGGACGGCGAACGCGGCTTGCTGCGGCACCTGGAACGGAGGGTCGCCCAGCGAGGACATGCCGTGGTCGTGGTCGCGGAGGGTGCGGGTCAGGATCTGTGCGTCGACCTGCCCGAGAGGAGGCCCGCCGAATCGAGCGGCGAACACGTGCTGACCGCGACCTGGGAGCCCACCACGGAGTGGACCCGGGAGGCGCAACCCCAGACCGATGCCAGCGGGAATGCGCGCCTGAAGGATATCGGAATGGTCCTGCGCGATCGCATCAACCAGCACTTCAAGCACCGGGGCACACAGATCACCCTCAAGTACATCGACCCGAGCTATCAAATTCGCAGCGTTCCGGCTTCCCCCTCTGACAGCATCTATTGCTGGAACCTCGCCCGCAACGCCGTCCACGCGGCCATGGCCGGCAACACCGAGATGCTGATCGGCCGCTGGCACGGCCGTTTCGTGCACGTGCCGCTTCCGCTCGCGACCCGTTTCCGCAAGCAAGTGGATGTCAACGAAGATCTCTGGATGTCGGTGATCGAATCGACGGGACAGCCCGTCGGCTTCGGCTGACCCTCAGGGATCGCCGGGGCCCGAGCCGAAGTCAGGTTGTCGGCGTCGTTCGCGCCGGCAAGTCGATGGTGAACACGCACCCCTGCCCCGGAAGGTCCCGCACCCGGATGGTGCCGTTGTGCGCCTCCACGGCCTGCAGGGCGATCGACAGGCCCAGACCAAAGCCGCTGTGGTCGGCCCCGCGCTGCACGAGCGGCGTGAACAGGTCCTGAGCCCGGCCTGGGGGCAACCCGCCGCAGCCATCCTCCACCTCGATCTGCACCACGCCCGGGGCGACCGTGGCGCGCAAGGTCACCTCGGTGTTCGGCCGAGTGAACTTGATGGCATTGTGGAAGAGGTTCGAAACCGCCGATCGCAGCAGGCGCGCGTCCGCCTCGATCGTGAGATCATCGGCCACCTCCACCAGAACGGTGAGGTCCTTCTCTTCTATTTGCGCGCTGCCGTCGAAACCGATCTCGTCCAGGAACTTGCGCAGCCGGACCTGCTCGATGTGCGGGACGACTCCCAGCTTCAGGGACGCATGGCTCAAGGCATTGTCGATCACGTCGGAGATCCGACGCAGGTTTCGATCCAGCAGATCGACGCCCCGGCCACCCTTCTTCAGGTCGCCACGCCGCAACATCTCGAAGGCCATGCGCGCCGACGAGAGGGGGTTCCGGATCTCGTGCGCGATGAACCCGAGGTGCTCGGAGGCGCTGCGATGAACATCGGCATCCCGCTCGCTGACGTACTGAGAGAGGGCATTGGCGATGCCGGATGTGAACAACCTCGACATCACCTGTTGCTCGCGGATCTTGATCGATATCCCGGCTTCCTCGGCGATCTCCAGGATGCACCGGGTGAGCGTTCCATACTCGCGCACCACCTCCCCGACGTTGAAGCCCAGGCTCAGACGCTGGGCCCCATGCTCGAGCGAGCTCTCGCCCAGGGCGGGCAAGGGCAGGGCCTCGGGGTGGAGGGCCATGATCAGCTCATCCACGAAGCGGGGAATGTGATCCAGCAACTCGGTCGTCGCGATAAAGTCCGCCGTGTTCTCGAGCCGCGTCTCCCGCATCCAGCGGTCTATGAGCTCCTGGCGCCTTTCCTTGATCAGATCGAACAGCGAAGCATAGTGACCCGCCTCTTGGCTCGTCATCCGGGCGCTTTCGCCCGGCACAGGCAACCGTCCGTCGCGTTCGCCATTCGTGGGTTAGCCTACGGCATGGCGAGGTAGGGTCAAGGGAAGGAGCAGCTGGCTTAGCTTCAGCTTAGCTACAACGTCGACTGCGGATCGACGTCCACCACCAAGCGAACGTCCGGTCCCAGGCTCACCGCGGCC
>Ga0066788_10000120_pt1 | contig 14626 bp, 11 predicted proteins | sample OrgsoiDNA2013048_FD_70943 | JGI IMG/M metagenome (GOLD analysis project Ga0066788, IMG submission 70943) | Permafrost soil microbial communities from the Arctic, to analyse light accelerated degradation of dissolved organic matter (DOM) -... | ecosystem: Environmental > Terrestrial > Soil >... | reverse complement strand
GAGCTCCGCGACGGCCGGGGCACGGGCGGCAACAACACGTCCAGCAACCGCTCCTCGGCGTGCTCACGCGCGAGTGGCCGGGCCCGCTCGCGCTCCTCTTCGCGCAGCATCTGCACCGCGGTCTCGGCCAGATCGCGGACCATCGAGTCGACATCGCGCCCCACGTAGCCGACCTCCGTGAACTTGGAGGCCTCGACCTTGACGAAGGGGGCTCCCGCCAGACGGGCCAGGCGGCGGGCGATCTCGGTCTTGCCGACACCGGTCGGTCCGATCAGCATGATGTTCTTGGGAGTGATCTCGTCGCGCATGGGGGGCGCCACCTGTTGCCGCCGCCAGCGGTTGCGCAAGGCGACCGCCACGGCCCGTTTGGCGGCCTTCTGGCCCACGATGTAGCGGTCCAGCTCCTCGACGATGGCACGGGGCGTGAGGCTCTCTGGGCGCGCGCGCGAAGCCGCATGGGGAGGGGGCGACATCGTCACAGCTCCTCGATGACCTGGTTCGTGTTGGTGTAGATGCATATCTGGCCGGCGATGCCAAGGGCGCGCTCGACGATGTTGCGCGCCGAGAGGTCGGTGGCATCCAGCAGGGCCCGGGCGGCGGCCAGCGCGTAGGGCCCGCCCGAACCGATCGAGGCGGCGTCGCCGTCGGGCTCGATGACGTCGCCCGTGCCGGAGAGCAAGAGGATCTTCTCCTTGTCGGCCACCAGCAACAAGGCCTCGAGTCGCCGCAGCACCCGATCCGTTCGCCAGTCCTTGGCCAGATCCACCGCCGCGCGGAGCAGGTTGCCGTTGGTGTCCTTGAGCTTGGCCTCGAACTTCTCGAACAGGGTGATGCCATCGGCGGCCGAGCCCGCGAACCCGGCGATGATCTTGTTGTCGTGCAGGCGCCTGACCTTGCGGGCCGTCCCCTTGACAATCGTGTTGCCCATGGTGACTTGCCCGTCTCCGCCGATGACGACGGAGCCGCCACGTCGGACCGCCAGGACGGTCGTGGAACGAATGCGGGGTGGTTTCATGCGCGGGACCGGGGGTGAGACTTGTCGTAGACGGCCATCAGGTGATCGATGTTGACGTGAGCATACCGCTGAGTCGTGCGCAGGCTGACATGGCCCAACATTTCCTGGATGGAGCGCAGGTCGGCCCCCTCGCCGAGCAGGTGCGTGGCGAAGCTGTGACGGAGAGCGTGGGGCGACACGGAGGCCACTCCGGTGTCCCGCTCGAACTGCGCGAGCAGCCGGCGCACCGCCCGCGGACCCAGACGGCGACCCCGGCGGTTCACGAAGACCGCCTGTTGTTGTTGCCCCGCGGGGGGCGCGGCCGCGCCGAGCCAGGCCGCGCGCGCGGGCAGATAGGCCGCCAGGGCAGATGCGGCCTTGCGTCCGATGGGGACGATCCGATCTTTGCGTCCCTTGCCCTGCCTCACCTTGACCTCGGCCGCCCCGGCTCCCGATGTCACGTCGTTCAGATCCAGGTTGCAGGCCTCCGAGACCCGCAATCCGGCGCCGTAGATCATCTCGAACAGGGCCTCGTCCCGCGCTCGCTCGGCTCCGCTCCCGCCGTCCTGCCCTTCGGCTGTCTGCCCTGCGGCTGTCCGCCCTGCGGGGGGCCGCCGGCCGTCGAGGAGTCGACCCATCTCCTCCTTGCCGAGAAAGGCCGGCAGACGCTTGGTCTTCTTGGGGGTCCACAAGACCGCCACGGGACTCGAAGGCAACAAGCGTCTTCGCACCAGCAGGCGAAAGAACGCCCGCAGTGAGGACAGCTTGCGGCCGATGGTGACGGCGTCGTTCCGGCCGTGGAGCGACGCCAGGTACGATCGGCACAGCATCATGTCGAGGTCGCCCAGGGACGGCGGTCGACCGAGCGCGAGACGTGCGAATGCGGCCAGTTCCTCCACGTCGTGCAGATAGGCGCGCACCGTGTGCTCCGAGGCGCGCCTCTCCGACCCAAGGTGGTTGCGAAACGCCTCGATGGCCTGTTGCATACCGGCGGGATCGTAACCCATGGTTCCGCGGCAGGCGACAGCATCGCGCTTTGCCCCGCTTGGCACGCTTCGGTCTCGACGAACACCAGGCGCTTGGGCAGACTGCTCCGGGTGACCCGCAAAGTCCGTCGCCGGGCCGATCACGGCGGCCCGGCCCAGGCGCACCAGGTGGTCGAGATCGACATCGGCGCCCTCGATCACGACGGAAACGGTGTGGGCACGCTCGCCGCCCGGAGTCTCGCCGGCGGCAAAGGTGATCATGATCCGCCCCCAGGCACTGTTGCGCCGCCTGCCCCGGCCACCGTCACGGTTCCCTTCGCGCTGCCCGGCGAGCGAGTTCGGGCACGCATCTGGCGATCTCAAGGCGACGGCCGTGCCGCGGCCGACCTCCTCGAGGTGATTCTCCGCTCCCCGGAGCGGGTCGAGGCTCCCTGCTCGCTCTTCGGCCAGTGCGGTGGTTGCCAGGTTCAACACCTGGCCTATGGGGGCCAGCTCGCCTGGAAGACTGCGGTCGTGCGTGACCTGGCCACCCCGCTGGGCCTCGCCGATCGCGTGGCTGACTGTGCCGCCTCCCCTCGCCAGCTCGCCTACCGTTCCAAGATCACGCCCCACCACGATCGACCCCACGCGGGCCAACCGGTCGCGATCGGGTTTCTGAAGGTGGGTCGCCGGCATGAGGTCATCGACGTCGAGCGCTGTCCCCTGGCCACCGAGGCCATCAACGCCCACCTCCCGAGCCTTCGCGCACGGATCGCCGCCTCGGCGCCCGAGCGCAGGCGCCTGGGGGCATCCTTCCTGATCCGCGAGGCATCCTCGGGCGTCACGACCGACCCGGACGCGCGGGTGACCGAGCGAGTGGGCGGCCTGGAGCTGGAGTTCCACGCGCGCGAGTTCTTCCAGAACAACCCGTTCCTTCTGCCCCAGCTGGTGGGCTTCGTGATCGACGCGGCGGCCCGCCGGGGCGCCTCCCTGCTCGTCGATGCCTACGCCGGCAGCGGTCTCTTTGCGCTGGCGGCTGCGTCCCGGTTCGCCGAGGTGGTGGGGGTCGAGGTCAGCCCTGGAGCCGTGGGAGCGGCGCGCGAAAACGCCGCCCGCAATCACATTACCAACGCGCGGTTCGTGGCGGCGGACGCCTCGCGGATCTTCGACGAGCTGGGGGGGTCGGGCAGCAACGCGGCAGTGGTCATCGATCCTCCCCGCAAGGGTTGCGGGGAGCAATTCCTGGCCCAGCTCGTCGCCTTTGCCCCCGCCACCGTGGTCTATGTGTCCTGCAACCCCGACACCCAGATGCGAGACCTCGTCACGCTGATGAACCAAGCCTACGAGGTCAGGGAGCTGCAGCCGTTCGACATGTTCCCCCAGACCCGCCATGTCGAATGCGTGGCGGTTCTGACCCGAGATGCTCGGGCCCGTCCGCGCCCATGAGCCGGGACGGATACAGGACGTCGCCGCTCGAGCCCGTCAGGCGGAAACCGCCCCCGGCTCCGGGGCTTCCTCGTCGACGCTGAAGTCGCACTCGTCCTTGATGCAGCGGATACGGTTTCCGGCCTTGCTCAGCTTCTTGACCAGGAACGGCGCCCCGCACTTGGGGCAGGGCTGAGGCAACGGTCGGTCCCAGGAGACGAAGTCGCACTGGGTCTTCGAGTAGTTCGAGCATCCGAAGAAGGCCTTGCCCCGCTTCGAACGCTTCTCGGTCAGGTAGCCGCCGCAGTCGGGCTTTGGGCAGGCCACGCCGAGCGACAGCGGGCTGGTGGTCTTGCACTCGGGATAGCGCGAGCAAGCCTGGAACTCGCCGAAGCGTCCGCGCCGGATCACCATGGCCGAGCCACAGGTGGGGCACAGCTGATCGGTCGGACGCGTGCTCGGCACGATCTGCAGCGAGCCATCGGCCCGCAGCGTGTACTCCTTGGTGTTGCGGCAATCGGGATAGCCGGAGCAGGCCAGGAAGTGGCCGTTGCGGCCCCACTTGATGACCATCCCTTTGCCGCACTTCTCGCAGATCTGGTCGGTCGGCTGCTCCTCGCGCTTCACGTCGCGCATCTCTATCTTGGCCTTCTCGAGATCCAGCTTGAAGGGCTCGTAGAACCGGTGGAGCAGCTTGACCCAATCCGCGTTGCCCTCCTCCACCTGGTCGAGTTGCTCCTCCATCTGGGCGGTAAAGTCGGTGCTGACGATCTCCGGGAAGCTCTTGACCAACAAGGTATTGACCATCACGCCCAGCTCGGTGGGGTGCAGGCGGCCCTCTTTCTTCTCGGCATACCCGCGATCCTGGATGGTCGACAGGATGGCGGCGTACGTCGAGGGACGACCGATGCCCTTCTCCTCGAGCTCCTTGACCAGCGTCGCCTCGGAGAAACGCGGCGGCGGCTGGGTGAAGTGCTGCTCGGGTCGGGTCGACAAGAGCTTCAGGACCTCGCCCTGGGAGACGTCGGGCAACGCGCCCGTTCCCTCGTCCTCGTTCACGGCGCCGTCTTCGACGGTCTCGGCGTACACCTCCAGGAACCCCGCGAACTTCATGACCTGGCCGCTGGCTCGCAGGCCCACCCGGCCCGCCTCGATGTCGATGGTGGTCTGATCGAAGATGGCGGCCACCATCTGGCACGCCACGAACCGGTTCCAGATGAGCGCGTACAGCTTGAGCAGGTCCTCGTTCTCTCGCTGGTCGCGGCCCCCGCCCTTCCCGGTCGACCAGAGCCGGCGCACGGTCTCAGGATCGTATTTCATCGAGGTGGGTCGGATGGCCTCGTGAGCATCCTGAGCCTGCTTCTTGGTCTTGTAGACGATCGGCTGCGACGGCAAGGACGCTGGCCCGAACTTCTCCCCGATGTACGTGCGCACCTCGCCGAGAGCGTCGTCGGAGATCCGGGTGGAGTCGGTGCGCATGTATGTGATGAGGCCGATCGGCCCCTCGTCGCCCATCTCGACGCCTTCGTACAACCGCTGACACAGGCCCATGGTTCGCTTGGGGGAGTACCTCAGCTTGCTCGAGGCCTCTTGCTGCAGCTTGGACGTGATGAACGGCGGCGGCGCGTTCTTGCGCCGCTCCTTGCGATCCACCGACGCAACCCGGGGCGCTGCGCCCGCCAGGGCCTCCGTCACCACGCCCGCGTCGCCCTCGTTGTTGAGCTCCACCTTCTTGCCGTCCAGCTTCACCACCTTGGCGGTGAACGGCGGCGGGTTGGCCCCCTCCACGGTGGTGTCCACCGTCCAGTACTCCACCGGAAGGAAGGCCTTGATCTCGGCCTCGCGCTCCACCACCAGCCGCACCGCCACCGATTGCACCCGGCCCGCGGACAGCCCCCGCTTGACCTTGGTCCACAGGACCGGGCTGATCTGGTATCCGACCAGGCGGTCGAGAATCCGACGCGCCTGTTGTGATTCGAACTTGTGAATATCCAGCGCCATGGGATGGCTGATGGATTCAGTGATGGCCTTCTTGGTGATCTCGTTGAACAGCACGCGGAAGATGTTGGAGTTCGAGGGTCGAACCTCCTCGGCCAGGTGCCAGGCAATCGCTTCCCCTTCGCGATCGGGGTCGGGTGCCAGCAGCACGCGCGAGGCCAACCTGGCCGCCGAGGTGATCTCGTCGAGCACCTTCTTCTTGCCCTCGATGACGACATACTCCGGGGCGAAATCGTGCTCGATGTCGATCCCCATCTTCTTCTTGGGAAGATCCTTGACGTGTCCCACCGAGGCCTTGACCACGTAGCCGGCGCCCAGATATTTCTTGATCGTCTTGGCCTTGGCCGGTGACTCGACGATGACGAGGGTCCCGCCGGCGCCGCGAGCCGCGCGCTTGGGCTTATCTTCCGACTGCGCATCGTCGCCGTCCCCGGAATCCTCGTCGAGCTCCGGATCATCTCCGACGTCGTTCGCGGCGACGGAGCGCTTGACCGCCGGTTTCTGAGCGGTCTTCGCTGTCGTTCTGGCCACAGGTCTGGCCGGTGCCGCGGTCTTCGGCTTGACGGCCGCCTTGGAGACCTTGGCCACCGCCTTCTTGTCCTTGACTCCCTTGACTTCCTTGACCTCCCTGGCCTCCTTGATGGTGACCTCGTTGGTCTCCTGAGCTTCCTTGGCTACCTTCACGGCCGTTTTCTTACTGGCCACGGGGCACCTCGAGTCTCTCCGCGAAACCAGCTCCGAAACGGGCCTCGAAGCGCGAACCGGCGACGCGTACCACGAAGCCATCCAGCTCGGCCTCTGAAAGCGCGCCGAGGACCTCGCCGAGCGGGAGACCCAGACGTCGAGAGATCATCTCGGCCGTCGCGGGGCCGTCCGCCAGCGCCGCGAGCAAGCCTGCCACGGCGGCCGGGGGCTCCCGATCAGACACTGGCTCGGCCTTCTCGCCGAGCCCGCGCAGAATATCTCCCGCACTTTCGACCGGCAGCGCCGCGCCCGACGCCAGCAGGGCATCCGTGCCAGCGCTGCCTGCCATCGCGAACAGAGGCCGGCCCAGGGAGAGCCCCAGGCGCGCCGTGATCAAGGCCCCCGAGCCCTGGCGAGACTCTCCCACGACGACGGCCCCGGCCAGAGCCGCGACCAACCGATTGCGGGCCGGGAATTGCCCGCGGCGCGGAGGGGTTCCTGGACCGTACTCCGACAGCAAGGCGCCGCCCCCGGTCACGATGTCATCGAACAGCCGCGCATGCCGATCGGGATAGACCACATCGATGCCGCAACCGAGGACCGCGAAGGTCGGCCCCCCGGCCTCGAGCGCTCCTGCGTGCGCGGCCGCGTCGATTCCCAGCGCGCCGCCCGAAATGACACCCCACCCTGTGGCGGCCAGCTCCGCGGCCAGCGCCGAGGCGCGACGCACCGCTCGGCCCGTGGCGGCCCGCGAGCCCACCACGGCTATCAAGCGCATGTCCTCCGCCGGAGCTCGACCGATGGCCCATAGGGCCCGGGGCGGCCGGGGCAGATCCCAGAGCCGGGAAGGAAAGCGGGGGTCGCCCGAAGAGATGAGCGCCGGAGACGTCGGCAAGTCCTTCCCCATAGCGAACATTGTCGCGGGTCGGGTGGACGAGTTGTGGCGCAAGGGACCCACCATGGCAAGCCGGTGGAGATAACCCCCAAGGCCCCCCGGGTCAAGCAACGGCGAATAGAACTTAATAAATTCAGTCACTTGCACCAGAAACCCAGGAGGCGCCATGCTGGGGAATGGCTCAATAACCCCGCCGAAGATCAGCCAGATCGCCCAGGTGTAGCTCGCGGGTTCCCCGTGAAATCCATCCGATCGTGGTCTCGTTTTGAACGTCCACGGCCAGGATCTCGGCGATGGCGTGAGGGGGAAAGCGGTGATCGGTCGCGTCCCAGTCCTCCATCACCCGCTTGATCCCATCCCCCTGCCTCAGCACGAGGAATCGGTTACCGACCTCCACGCCGTGCCTCCGGCCGCGGTTCAGCACCACGAACATCTGGTTGGCGATCAGCAGGTTGGGTTCCACGGCCCCGACAATGCGCGCGGTCATGTCGGCCAGGTTGTGCCTGGACTTCAGGGAGCGCAGTTGCCGGAAGAGGGGTCCCACGCGATAGCCACGCTCCACCGGCTCGCTCAACCCGATCAGCCGGGCGTTGGCGACTGCCCGATCCGTCAGACTGTCTATGATGACCTCGCCGTAGACGTGGACGAGGTAGCCGAGGACCATATTCGACTGCGGCTCCCGCAGCGGATGATCGGTGTCGACCTGATAGACGGCATAGCGCGCGCCGCCCTTCGGTGGCTTGCCTGGGGGAAATTCGACGTAGGCGTGATCGCCGGTGGCTAGCAAGATCTTCTCCTCGAGAGAGCCGTTGATCGTTCCGGCTGCCTTGAGGCTGTCCTCGTCCACGAAACCGAGCTGGTGAAGGTTCTCCACGTCGGGCGGAAGATCGCTTGGCCCGTGGGGGTGCGGCGCGACGGAAACGGAGGCCGGGTGCGATAGGCCGGGCTGGTATTCCCTGGGCGTCTCCCCGGGCGGCACCGTCGCGTCAGGCACGCGCAGTCGGATGATCTGGCCGGGGAAGATCCAGTGCGGGTTCGCGATCTCGGGATTGAGGGCCCAGACCTTGGGCCAGCGCCAGGGATCCTGGAAATACGCGCGAGAGAGATCCCACAGCGTGTCTCCCTTTCGAACCTTGTGGGTGGTGGCATGCGCCGAGGCCGTCCCCCCGGGATCGTCGTCGGAGACGGTGTCGTTCGTGGAGTCGCTGTCGAGACCATAGATGCCGGCGGGTGCCTGGTCATACTCGCCCGGATCGGAGACTTGCGGGCGGACCATGATCGTGGCCCTGGCGACCGCCGTGCCGCACACCGCGAGCACGGACAGCGCTAGAGCACCGAACAGATGCCTTACTCGATCAAAATGGTGACGTCTGAAGCAAGTTTTCATCTCCGACGACCGCGTCGTCAATCCAAGCACGGGGAGGTCCAGCTTTGCTGGACCGGCCACGCCGTCGAGCAACTCCGGGGGGGTCTCGCAGGGGGCCTTCCAAGGCCCCTTGCGGCGGCGAAGCCGCAGAGCCGTGCAGAGGCGCCGGAGCCGCTCGCGAGTGAGGGTCACCGGGGACCGCCCCCGACGTTTCCTCCGGCAGGGGCCGCCGGCCGAGGCAGGATCGTGCCGAAGGTCCCCGATTCAGGTGCGGGAGGCGGGTCGGACCCGGGATGCGCCAACCGCTCGCTGGCCAGCCGAGCAGCTTCGTGCTTGGGAAAGGCCCGGGCCAGCGACTCCAGCACCGCCCGCCCGCCACCGGTGTCGCCCAGAGCTTGCAACGTGAATCCGAGCTTCAGCATGGCGTCCGGCACCTTGTTTCCCCTGGGGTACCTCTCCACCACTTCGCGAAAGGCACGCTCGGCCAGCCGAAACTCACGCTGATTGTAGTGACATTCTCCGATCCAGTACTGCGCGTTGTCGGCGTAGTCGTGCAGGGGATTGGCGTCGAGAAAACGGCGAAACTCCGGAAGTGCCACCTCGGGATGTCCACCGCGCAGCTGTTCGAGCGCCTCCCGGTACAGCCGAAGCGGCTGAGGCTGGGGATCGCCGGCCGCGCTCGCCGTCAAACGAAGCAAGGGACGCGCCGACCTGGCGCCGCCCGCCCGCTCGGCCGTCAGCTGCTGTCGCGGCCTCCGCTGCACGGATCCAGGGGTGGCTTCTCCCGGGCTCGCGTCTCCCGCGTTGGCCTCCCCGGTGTAGTCGACCGCGTGCTCGGCGAAGATGGTGGTCACCGTGTTGGCCGAGGCCTGGTCGAATGCCGCGCGGACAGGTGTGAGCCGACCGGGTGTTTGAGGGTCGGAGGCTTCGGGGCCGCCGTCGGGGTGCAAGGCCCTGACCGGCAAGGTCCCCACCGGAAGCACTGCCGGCGCCCGCTGTTCCGCGGCGAGCTTCCGGCTGTCGAGCTGGTCCTCGAGGATGAAGATGCGATTCTCTAGCTCCTCGATCTGTCGAACGTACCCGGCGTTCTTGGCCCGCAGATCGAGGAGGCTCCGTTCCTGATCGGCGGCGAGCGCGGCTGGAGCCGGCCGACCAGCCGTGGCGCAACCGGCTTGAAGACCCACTGAGGTCACCACCACGGCGACTGCCCGGCGTGTCGCCGCCCAATGCGCCCGCTGACCCTGCGTGAGGCTGACCATCTGTCTGTCGCCCTATCTTGCGCCGCGAACGAGGAACCGGCGACGCGCGGCTACCGGGGATCGTACGGTCGGGTCACACGCGGGTCAAAAAACCCTCGCCCTAACCGAGCTCGGCCAGGATGCGGTCAGCCCCACGGGCCAACAACTGACCGGCCAGCCTCGCCCCGAGCGCGCCGGCCTCGATCACCGGCCCGCGAACCTCCTCTTTCAGGATGACGCTGGCGTCGGGCCGCCCCACGAGTCCGCGCAACCACATGATTCCCCCGTCGACCTCCGCATAGCCAGCCACGGGAGCTCGGCATCCGGCCCCCAGTCCCGCCAGCAGCGCCCGCTCCGCGGCAACAGTCGACTCGGCCTCTGGCTGGGAGAGCACCTGGCAGAGCCGGCGAACGCGCGAATCGTCGCCGCGGGTTTCGATGGCCAGCGCCCCCTGCCCGATGGCGGGAAGCATAGCTTCGGGAGACAGACGTTGCGTGATGCGGTTGGCGAGCCCCAGCCTGTCGAGGCCCGCGGATGCCAGGATCGCCGCGTCCACGACACCCTCGGCGACCTTGCGCAGGCGCGTATCCACGTTGCCCCGTAAGAGCTCGACGCTCAGGTCCGACCGCAACGCCCGGATCTGGCAAACTCGTCGCAGGCTCGAGGTCCCGACCCGGCTGCCCGGAGGCAAGGCCGACAGCAATTGACCACTGCGACTCACGAGCGCATCCCGCGCGTCGGCCCGCCGGGGGATGGCAGCCAGCACCAACCCGGGAGCCAGCTCCACCGGCACGTCCTTGAGGCTGTGTACGGCCAGATCGATGGTTCCGGCCAGCAGCTCCTGCTCGATGTCCTTGACCCACACGCCTTTCCCCCCGAGCTCGACCACTGGCCCCGTCTGAAATCGGTCACCATCGGTGACGATGATTCGTTGCACGACTTCGAGGCCGGGGTGCAGCCGCATCAGCTCGGAGGCGATGTGCTCGGCCTGCCAGCGGGCGAGCGCGCTGCCCCGGGTCCCCACGATCACCCGAAAGGGCTGCGGCGGCTCACTCCCGAGCCCACTCGCATTTCTCTCATCTTTTGCGCTTGGCGACGGCAATGGACTGCTCATCTTCCAACCACCTTGTCCGCAGAAGGCGCATCGGTCTCGGCTTCCGCCGGGAGCACGGCCGCGGTCGTCGCGGCCGGCTCGGCGACCTCCAGCTCGAACAGGCGCTGCACCGTAGCCACCAACGCGGCACCGTCCACCGGATCGGCGCCGCCCCGCTTGAGCACGACCTGGGGTCCATGCAACAACTTCTTGGCGATGGCCTCCGCCAGATCAAGCACGCCCCGCCTCTCGCGCTCGCCGATCGACGCCAGAGGGGGGCTGCTCAGCGCGCGTTCGGCTTCGCCGCGCGAGATCGACAGCACGTGACCCCTCAGCGCCGTGATCGTCGGCCCCACGCGCCGCCCGCGATAAGCCTCCAGGAAGCGCGCGACCTCGCCTTCGACCATAGCCTCGGCGCGATCGGCCTCCCCACGCCGCCCGTTCCGATGCTGGTCCGCCTGCTTCTGGAGATCGTCGATGTCGGCCACGAACACGTCCGAGAGCTCCGCGCAGCCCGCCTCGACGTCGCGCGGGACCGCGATGTCGATCAGGAAGAGGGGGCGCCCGCGGCGCTTGCGCAGGGCCCGGGCCACGAGGTCACGCGTCAGCACCGGCTGGCGCGCTCCCGTCGAGGCGATCACGATGTCGGCGCGGACCAGGGCCCCCGCCAGATCTTCGAAGGAGTGCACCCGCCCTCCGATGCGCGCCGCCAGCTCGGCCGCTCGCTCCGCCGTCCGGTTGGTGATGACCAGCTCGGCGCCCTGACCACGCAAGGCCCGCGCCGCCAGGTCCGCCATCTTGCCGGCGCCGACCAGCAGCACGGTCCGACCGGTGAACCCCTCGAAGATCTTTCGAGCATAGTCGATGGCCACCGAGCTCAGCGAGACCGGATTGCGCGCGATCTCGGTCTCTCGCCGCACCCGCCGCGCGATGCGAAACGCGCCCGTGAAGCAGGCGCCCAGCACGGGCCCCGCCACCCCGGCCGCGATCGCGCTGTCGTGAGCCTGCTTCACCTGACCGAGAATCTGGGGCTCACCCACCACCTGGGAGTCGAGGCTGGAGGCCACCCGAAACAGGTGGTGCACCGCCTCGACATCCACCCTGACGTAAAGGTGCGATCCCAGCTCTGACTCCTCGGCCCCTGCACGCTCGGCCAGATCTTGGCGCAGCGACGCGATCGCGGCATCAGGATCGGGCGAGGCGATATAGACCTCGACGCGGTTGCACGTCGACAGCAGCGCGACCTCACGCACCGCTGGCAGCTTGGCCAGGCCCCGCACCGTCTCGATGATCTGATCGGGCGCCACCGCCAAGCGCTCGCGAACCACGAGCGGCGCCGTGCGGTGCGACAAGCCCATCACCAGGAAATCAATCCCTCCCGGCATGGACCTAGACCGCGTATCTCAGGATGTAGAAGAAGAGGACCAGCAGCGTTCCCCCGAACCCTCCCAGCGTCAGCCAGGCCGCCCGTCGACCGCGCCAACCGGCACCCACGCGCGCCACCAGCAAGGCTCCGAACGCCATCCAGGCCGCCACTGCGATCAGGTACTCGGGCCGGCGGGCCTCGGGCGAGGCGATGCCCCCCAGCCGGGCGATCCAGATGGCGCCCGTCAACAACGCCACCGTGAAGACGGGAAAGCCAATCGACACGCAACGCAGAGCCAGCCGATCCAGGGTCGCCAGCGGCGCCTCCCGACCCACGCGATCGAAACGCCGGCGCCGCAGCCGCCCCTCCTCGACCAGATAGAGAACCGCGAGCACGGCTGCAAACGCAAAGACCGCCACCCCGAGGGTGGCAAGCAGGACGTGAGCCATACCCAGCGATCCAAAGCGCGGCGTCCCGGGGTCGGCCGGCACCACGCGCGCCAGGACCAGCAAGGTCAAGGACGCCGGCACCGAGAACGCTCCAGCCGCGGTGAGCTTGTATCTGAGCCCCGCGACCAAGGTACCGCACGCGATCAGAAACGCCACCAGGGCAACCGCCTCGGGAGTGGACGAAACGGGATTCTGCCCGGCGACGCAGCGGAGGCCAATGTCAGACAACTGCGCCGCCACGCCCACCGACAGGGCCGCACGCGCCACGCGGGTCACCGGACCACGCGCGGTGAACAAATATCCCAGGTAGAGAGCCGACGCGAGGGCGTAGGCCAGAATCTCCACCATGGTGAGCGCGCCCACCGTTGGTTTTTAGCATGAGTCCGACCAGCAGCGGATCGACGGGCCCAAATTCAATTGACGGCTCGAATGAGACTTCGCACGGAGACTTCGCAAAAAGACTTCGCAAAAAGACTTCGAATGACAGCTGGCAAAACGCATGCTAAGCAAAACGCACAATGGCAAGCGCTAATCTGCTCGAGGTCACCGATTCGAATTTTCAAACCGAGGTGCTTGGCTCGAAAAATCCGGTGCTGGTAGATTTCTGGGCCGCCTGGTGTGCGCCCTGTCGCGCCATCGCCCCTCACGTTGAAGCGCTCGCCAACGAATACAGTGGCCGCCTCCTGGTCGGCAAGTGCGACATCGACTCCAATCAGGGCGTCCCTCAGCAGTACGATATCCGCAGCATCCCAACCTTGCTGGTGTTCAAGGAGGGAAAGGTCGTGGGGCAGCTGGTTGGGGCGGTCCCCCGCGCCAAGATCGAAGACATGGTCAAGAAGGCGCTTTAGCGCCTGACGCGATCACCTCCGACGATCGCCTAGTCAGTCCAAGCACGGGGAGGTCCAGCTTTGCTGGACCGGCCACGTCGTCAAGCAACTCCGTGGGGGTCTCGCAGGGGACCTTCCGAGGTCCTTGCGGCGGCGTCGCGTCAGGCTTCGGGGTGGGCGTCCACGGGCAAAGACCGCGGGTCGGTTGGGGCCAGCGCCTGGAGGTTGGCGAGCGCGGGGAAGGATCGCGGAGGAACCACCTGGACCGCGCTCGGCCTTCGCAGCATGCCGCGAAAGGCATTCCGCAAGGCTGCGCCGGCGCTGCCCTGCCACAGCGACGTCCATCCGACGTAGCCGAATCCGCACAGGAAGAGCATCAGGAAAGGTAGCGAGACATAGTGCCGGTTGCGGACTGCGTACCCCACCGCAACCACGAAATAGGCTGCCATCGCCAGCTCGAACACCGGGGTCAGTGATCGGGCGGCCCGATACTTCTTACCGTTCCATGATCCCAGCCGTCCGCGAATGCCGTGCTTCGGCGTGCGCACGAATTCGGTCTCGCGTCCGAACAGCGCCTCCATCACGGCGCGGGTCTGATTGATGCACAGCCCGATGCCAAGCGACATCACCAGCGGTAAGCGCTTCCAGACCGACCACTGAATACGTCGTCGGCCGTTGGGGTTGGTCATTCGTTCGATCTCACGCTCGGACGCCAGGTAGAAGGACGCGATGGATAAGGTGGTCCCGAAGAACAGCGGCAGATCGATGGTCAACACCTCCCGAAGACCGTGCTCGGTCCGGAAGGCGAGGTTGGGAAGCAGGAGCAACGAGAGCACCACGAGCAGGGGGTAGGACAGGTTGTTGGTCAGGTGGAAGAACGCCTCCGTCTTCTGGGCCAGCGTGGCGTTCGAGCGCAGAATTTCGCGCAGCAGCTTCATTGCCACCTGGATCGAGCCCTTGGCCCACCGGAACTGCTGGGCCTTGAACGCGGACATCTCGACCGGCAGCTCGGCGGGCGCAGCGACCTCGGGCAGGTAAACGAATCGCCAGCCGCGAACCTGGGCCCGGTACGACAGATCCATGTCCTCGGTCAGCGTGTCGTGCTGCCAGCCACCCGCATCGGCGATGGCCGCTCTCCGCCAGATGCCAGCGGTCCCGTTGAAATTGAAGAACCGACCCGAACGGTTGCGCCCGGCGTGCTCCATGACGAAGTGGCCATCGAGCATCAGGGCTTGAACCTCCGTCAGGGCTGAATAATTTCGATTCACGTGATCCCACCGGCACTGCACCACCGCCACCTTGGGGTCGACGAAATGGTGGATCGTG
>Ga0066788_10000119_pt1 | contig 14666 bp, 14 predicted proteins | sample OrgsoiDNA2013048_FD_70943 | JGI IMG/M metagenome (GOLD analysis project Ga0066788, IMG submission 70943) | Permafrost soil microbial communities from the Arctic, to analyse light accelerated degradation of dissolved organic matter (DOM) -... | ecosystem: Environmental > Terrestrial > Soil >... | reverse complement strand
CGGACTTTGCCCGATCTCCTCGATCGAGGTGTGGATGTCCAGGCTCCCGCGCATGGAGACTCCACCTTCATCCTCGGACGAGTCCCTGGGCGTAGAGGAACCTGGCGCGTCCGGGCCGGCCGAGGCGATTCGCCCGCCGCCACTACCGCCCCCGGGCCTCCGCATCTGGTATTGCCCGCGAAAGTCGGCCTGCAGAGGTGTTCCGGTCGTGTCGTCGATGACGATGGTTCCCGTCACCTCGCTTGCGACCAGGGTCTGTCTCCAGGCCCTGCGGACGCCGGCGTCGACCGGGCTCGCCAGGCGATCCGGGCCTGGCGATCTCGTGACCTTGTAGACGTGAACCGGGCGGCCGGCCCGGGTCTCGCCCCCGAAATCGTCGACGGTTCTGATATTGCGCAACAGATCCCAGGCGGCGAAGGGAGCGCCGATGCCTTCTTCCAGCAAGTGCTGCGGCTCTGGATCTTCGGCCGGCCGACGAATCATCTTCCCGTAGCGTAGCGCGACACTCAGCTCGCGGCCGTGCAAAACGATCTCGCGTCCGCCATCCTTGTCGTTCAGCTCGACCAGGCGCCAGTTGCCCCGATCGTCGAGCCACAGATCGGTCTCGGTGGTGATGCTCTCCAGCGATTCGTTCTCCGGGCCTGCGGCCAGACGCGCCACGCCGCGAAAGTGCGCGCGACCAAGCCGATGGATGTTGGCGGCGAAGCGATCCGGGCGCAGGGCCGTCTCCACGGCGGCCTCCGGACGCGTGACGACCCGGCGCGTTCGGCAGCCCCCACCTCCGACGATGAGCATCGCCAGCGTCGCCAGCATCGAGATCCGCGGCGCGTGCGTGAAAAGTTTCCCAGGCACCCGACCCGAACCTTAACATTGCCTCCGGGACCAGTCCTTGGAAGCGCTCGCAGACTTTCTCTCGACACCGCTCGCGGTGGCTTGTGCGGTGGCTCTGGGGGCGGTCTGGGGCAGCTTCTACAACGTGGTGATCGGACGGGTTCCGCGCGGCGAGTCCATCGTTCGACCACCCTCGCGGTGCCCGAGCTGCAAGGCGCCCATTCGACCGTGGGACAACATTCCGGTGCTGTCCTACCTGGCGTTACGCGGACGTTGCCGGCGTTGTGGGGCGCGCATCTCGCTCCGGTATCCGCTGGTGGAGGCGCTGACGGCCTTGCTGGCGGGCGTCATCTTCTGGAAGGTGGCGGGCAGCGCCGTCGACGAGGCGGTCGCGATCCGGCTGGGCCGGTTCGCCGTGTACTTCACCTTCGCGAGCCTGCTCGTGGTCCTGGGCTTCATCGATCTCGACACCAAGCGGCTGCCGGACGTCATCACGCTGCCGGGAACTGTCATCCTCTTCTTCGCGGCCTTCGCGGCCCATGACGTCTCCTGGAAGGAGCGACTCATTGGTCTCGGGGCCGGCTACCTCTTCGTGCGCCTGATTGCCGACTTCTACTACTATGTGCTGAAGCGCGAGGGCCTCGGTCTCGGGGACGGAAAGCTCCTGGCCATGGTGGGCGCGGTGCTGGGCTGGAGAGCTTTGCCCCTGGTGGTGTTCGTGGGAGCGCTCGCGGGCTCGCTGATCAGCATCCCCGTCCTGCTGGCGACGCGAAATCGCTCACCAGGAACCTCGCTCCGACACGTGGAGGTTCCCTTCGGACCCTTCCTGGCGATGGGCGCGCTGGTCTATCTGTTCGCGGGCCCCCAACTCCTGGCGCTGGTCCTGCCGCCGGGGTGAGCAGCGCCGCGCTCACGAATTTCGGCTGCTGCGCATCGGCGTCCCGGTCCCAGCGGGCGCTCCTGACCCACCCGGGGCCGCCGGGAGCCCCTGTTCGATCTTGCCCAGGCGAGAGAGCAGCTCGGACGTCAGCCGATCGACCTTTTCATGCAGGTGCGCGATCTCCAGCTCCGCCTTCAGGTTCACGTCATATTCGATGTCACCGCGCACCCGATCCTTGGCCACCTGTCGGTTCTGGCTGAGCAGCACGAACACGGACAGGATGATGGCTTCCAGGGAGACGGCCATGGTCAAGAGGCCAAAGGGGTAGGGATCGAAGACCGGGAGCCCCGGGATCCAGTCGACGTTGATCACGATCCAGCCGAAGAAGAGCAGGCAATGAATAAGCAGAAAAGGAATGCTGCCGCTGAACTCGGCGATCCAGTCGGCGGCCTTCTGGATCGCGGTCCTCCGATCCTCGACCGCCTGGTTGACGTTTCGTGACGTCGTGTGGCGCAAGAGCTCGGCGGTGACGCGCATACGTCGCCCCATCGCCGTCAAGAGCTCGAGCGCCGCCTCGGGATGTAACCTCAAGAGATGGTCGAGATCCCTGCGATCGACGCGCAGGGCCTCGAGGTCCTGGGTGACGACCACCGAGGCCGTACGAGGCCCACTGTCCAGCAGCGACAGCTCACCGAAGAAGTCGCCCTTCCCGGCGGTCTCCAGCACGATGCGCTCGCCCGTGTCGTCCTTGAAGAAGACCTCCACCTCGCCCGACTTGATGACGTACAGGGAATCGCCCGGATCACCGTAGCTGAAAATCATCTCTCCGGTCCCGTAGCGCACGAAGTCCAGCTCGGCCGCCAGCAGGTTCCGCTCCTCGTCGTCGAGAAGCTGGAAGAAAGGCACCTCCGCCAGGAGCGTGGCGGCGGCGGTCGGTCGGGCCTCGTGCTGGGTCACGGTCATGCTCCTATCGAAGGCCCTGGCAGGCTACCCGGACGGACTCGTGATGCCAACTGCCGACACCTGGCGCGGGCAGGGTACAATCCCGGCGGTCTGGAGGGAGGCCCAAGAGCGATGATGTCCGGAGGAACGAACGTGCGTGAAACCGTGAATCAGGTGGTCGCCGCGATGCTGTGCGCGGCTCTGGCGATCGGGTCGGGATGCGCGACCAATCAAGGCAGCGGCGCTGCAATCGGGGCGGGAAGCGGGGCCGCGCTGGGCGTCGGGATTGGTGCGCTGGCCGGGGGAGGCAAGGGCGCGTTGCTCGGCGGCTTGATTGGAGCGGGCGTGGGGGCCGGTTCGGGAGCATTGGTAGGCCGTTACATGGACAGGCAAGAGGCGGAGTTGAAGAAGGTCAAGGGCGCCAAGATCGACCGGCAGGGTGACAAGCTGGTCGTCAGCTTCAACTCCGCGATCCTCTTCGACAAGAACAAGGCCGAGCTGAAACCCAAATCCAGGGGGGACCTCTCGGATTTTGCCCAGGTGCTGAAGAAATATCCCGACACCGACCTCATCATCGAAGGCCACACCGACAACACCGGCAAGAAGGCCCGCAACCAGAAGCTCTCGGTGTCACGCGCCGAGGCGGTGATCGCTTACCTCGAAACGGCGGGGGTGGCTGCCCAGCGCATGACGGGTCGGGGGTATGCAGACGATCGACCCGTGGCCGACAACAAGACCGAGGAGGGGCGCCAGAAAAACCGCCGCGTCGAGGTCCAGATCGAGGCCAACCAGCAGCTGAAGCAGCAAGCCGCCGGCTCCCGCTGAGACGTCGGGCCGGCCTCGGACATCGGGCCTCGGACATCGGCGGACCGGAGTCCAGCGAGCCCAAGTCCGGTCCCCTCCCCCGTCTCGGGGGAGGGATAGGGAGAGGGCAAGCCTTGCGAGAGCCACCGCGCGACTGGCGTCCCTCGTGCTTGCGCTATTCGAGAGACGGCCCGATCACCACCGTCACGTGAGACCGTGGCCACGCGCCGATCCGGTTCCTAAGGACCCGCGCCAAATTTACATCGCCAAGTTTCGATTCGACACCGCGTATGACACCAATATCGTCCCTCTCCCGCCTGCGTCGCTGGCGGGCAGGGAGAGGGCAGTCGAAGCCCTCGTCCAGAGGCTTCTTCTTGCAAAGTCGGGCCCCTCTCCCTAACCCTCCCCCCGCCTCCGCGGGGGGAGGGGACCGGAAATGCTGTCGCCCAACTTGGCGAGTTAATTTCGATCAAACGCCTAAGAGCAGGACCGTCGCCGAGCGAACGTAGGAAGCCGCAAAGCGACCGGAGCGAGCCGATCCCGACCCGCTAAGCGTAAGCTAGTTTGCCGTAAACGCGCCGATGCCGAGGCGGGTCGCCAGGTCTCGAGGGGTCTCGCCCGCCTTGTTGGCGAGATCGGGCTTGGCTCCCGCCGCCATGAGGATCGGGATCATGTCGGGGCGAGCCCGCGAGGAGAAGACAGCCCGCCACAGCACCGAGGATCCGTCCTCGTCGACGGCGTTCACGTCGGCACCCTTCGCAATCAGCAGGCGAGCCATCTCCGGCAGATCCTCCTGCGCGGCGAAGTGCAGGGCCGAAAACCCCTGATGGTCGCGGGCGTTGATGTCGGCGCCCGACTCCAGCAGCAGGCCCACCAGGCCCAGGCTGCCGCCCAGCACCGCCGAAGACAAGGGGGTCCTTCCCTCATCGTCGCGGGCATCGGGATCGGCGCCGGCGGCCAGGAGCTCACGCGACTTGACCAGATCGCAGACGAAGGCCGCGTCGACCAGGGCCCGGTCGTTGGCGGTGGGAGACTTGCGTACGGACATGCCCAAACACTAGCGGCTTCGCCCCGGGAATGGAAAAACCCGCGGCGCGTGACCGGCGCCGCGGGTTTCGAATCGAGCCCCGCCACCCGGCGGGAAGAACACGATGTGACCGGGTTACTTCTTCTCGGTCTTCTCGGTCTTCTCGGTCTTTTCGGTCTTCTCCGACTTCTCGGTCTTGGTGCTCTTCTTCTCTTTCTTGTCGCCTTCGGCGGCCGGCGTCGGGTCGGCGGCCTTGGCCACCGTCCAGGAGACAGGGAGGAGAACTGCCAGGGCGATGAATACGGTGCGAACGAGCTTCATGTGATTCTCCCTTTGTTAGAGTGGTGAGCGAGGGGTCGCAGCATAGGCCCGGGCGCCTGGCTTGGGAAGAAAAAAGCTTGGCACCGTTTGCGAGCCCGCTCGATCGGACGATTTCGTCGCAGCCGGACCGGTCCGGCCCGGTTCAGGTTCGGGGTGACTCACCCTCGCGCCGGGCGAGGAGGACAGCCGGCAGGAAGGGCACGAACAGCAACACCGCCGCGCTGGAGGCGGCATTGATCCACACCAGGCGCTCGAACCCCAGGTGGAGCCGCCCGTAGAGCAACGATCCGAGGACGTCGGAGATGCCGAACAGCGACAGGTTGCGAACGCTCATCATCAAGGCGTACCCGAAGCTTTCGCTCCCGCTGGGCGTGGCGCGGGTGGCCAGATCGTAGAGCGGCAAGGTCCCGAGCGCCACCACGAATCCGGCCGTCGTGTCGATGACGAGTGCCGCCGTCGCCGACCGGTAACCGAGGTAAAGCAGCGCTGCGACCGCGTTGAGAACGATGCCGCCCATCAGCGTCAGCTTGAGCGGCAAGCGTCGACACATCCAGGTGTAGACCGCGGCGCCCGCCAGCACCCCGGCGCCCCCCGCCAGTTGCAACACGCCCATGAAGCGCACATCCAGCTTCAAGACATCTTGCTGATAGTAAAGCAACGGGGTCTGCAGGCCCGGGGCCAGATAGACGAGAAAAAGCAGGATCGACGTCATCCACATGGGGCGCGACTTCACGATCGCGCGGAGCTGGGTCCGGGCGGCCGCCCAGACCGCCCGGTCGGTGCCCGCGCGAGCGTCCCCGCCGGGCTCCCGGTACAGCAGCACGGCGACGGGCAGCAGCAGCGCGAGCACGAGCGCGCCGCCGAAGCTGGTCCAGATGAAGGGGGCCGCGGCCAGGATGCCACCCAGCGGGCCGGCCACCAGGGACATCAGCCCCTCCAGCGCCGTACGCATGGCGCTCAGGCGACCGGTGGCCCCCAGGCGCTGCCCCTCCTCCACCAGCATTCCACCCACGGTGGTGCTGATGACGACCAGGGCCACGTTGAGTCCGGTCATCAGCGCCATAAAAGGCCAGAAGGCAGGCGGTACCACCGCGAAGGCCAGCCAGCAAGCAACGGCCGCCACCGCGCCGCTGATCAGATATCCGCGCCGACGGGAGCCGAACAGCGGCACGCTGTCACAGATCAATCCGGCCAGCGGTTTCAGATACCAGGCCAGCGTGGCGATCGCCCAGAACGCCGCCACCTTCTCGGCCGGCAGGTGAAGCTGGTTTTTCAGCAGGAGCCCGAAGGGCAACCGCCCGATCAACCCGGGCCAGCCCAGGCCGCTGACGAAGATCCCGGTCGCGATCACCACCGCCGATCGCCAGAACGGCGGACGACGATTCCCTTCGGCGCTGGCGCTGGCGCTGGCGCTGGCGACGGTGGCAGCGCTGACCGGGAGAGGAGGGCCTTCCTCGGTCACTCCTCTCAGCTCCCCGCGCGCCGAGCGCGCGTCACAAACAGGCCGGGAACTGCCTGCCGGTGTCTTGATTCATGTTCTGGGTGGTGCTCGCCACCTGGACGGTCAGCGTCCGGCCGGCCGCGTCGGTCAGCGTCACGGACTGCCCGACCGCCAGGTTGGCGCCGAAGTGCCAGGTACCGTACGAGGTGCGCGACGCGCCCTGCACGCCGGTGACGGCCAGAATGGAATTCTCCACGAACAGCTCGTTGGGATTTCCGGTCTTCAGTCGGATGACCACGTTGCCCGTCACGGGGCAGGGCACGAACTTCCAGTTGGTGCCGGTTGGATTGCCGACGGAATATCCCAGCTGATCGAACGCCGCTTTGCTCAGATCGAGGTGCCCGTTCGGGTTGTTGGCGCAGACGCTGTTTCCTCCGTCGCTGCCGTAAGGGCACTCGTCGGCGATGGTGGCGACGATCATCCGGCCGTTCTGACCGGTGATCTGAACGCAAGCCCCGCAACGGGCGGAGCTGTTGAAGCCGCTCGTGCCCGGGATGGCCGCGAAGTAGGTGGCGCTGGCGGGACTCATCGAGGCGATGTTCGAGACGGTGTCGGTCTGGCCATTCTCGGTGCCGGAGTACCCGCAGGCAGTCCGGTACCCGTTGCCCTCGCGCGCCGTCCCCTGGCCGAACCAGTAGTAAGTGAAGGATCCCGAGCCGCTGTGGTTTGGCAAATTGCAAGCCGTCGGACCGCTGCCGCCCGTACCCGCGCCGCCCGTGCCGCTTCCGCCGGTTCCTCGCCCTCCCGAGCCAGGGCCGCCCCCGGTCGCGCCGCCACCCAGACCGCGGCCCCCGGTTCCGCCCGCGTTGCCGCCGGATTCAGCTCCGGGCCCAGCCGCCGCGGCGCCTCCCCCCGTGCCACGCAGATCGTTCCCATCACTTCCGCCGGTGGCATCGGTGCCGCTTGGCCCGCCGCTCCCCCCCGTTCCCGAGGTGTCGTTGCTGCCTCCGGTGCCTCGATCTCCCGGGTTCAAGCTGCCGCCGCCCGTGCCGCTCGGGCCTCCAAATTGATTTGGGCTGCCGCCGCCGCCCGATTTGCCGCCGCCGCTGGTCGGGCTGCCCGTGTCCGGACCGGGCGGTGTCGGGGTGGATGGGGTGGTGGGAGAGCACGAGAGACCCGTCGCCAGAACAAGCGCGGCCGGACAAATCCCCGCCAGACCCAGAACGCGGTCCAATAGCCTCACGGTCGACCGACTCTCCCGGCCAGGGTGACCGACTTTGCTGGTTGCTGCCCGGATGGTATGAGCTTCCCCATGGCGCACGAAGCTTCAGGCGGCGATGCCGCTGCCCCCGGGCTGGTCGTAGGAAAAAAGGCTCCGGCGTTTGCTTTGAAGCGGCAGGACGATAACACGGTCAAGCTCTCCGATCTGAAGGGGCAGTGGGTGGTGATCTATTTCTATCCCAAGGACGACACGCCCGGCTGCACCACCGAGGCGTGCGAGTTCACCGCCGGGATCAAGCAGTTCGAGAAACTCGACGCCACGGTCTTGGGCTGCAGCCCAGACTCGACCGAGAGCCATAGGAAATTCATCGCCAAGTACAAGCTGAAGGTTGGGCTGCTGTCCGATCCCGATCACGCCGTCATGGAGGCCTATGGCGCCTGGGGCGAAAAGACACTCTATGGCAAGGTGGTGGTGGGTGTCATCCGCTCGACCGTGATCATCAATCCCGAAGGGAAGCTCGCGCACCGGTGGGCCCGCGTGAAGACGGCTGGTCACGCCGAGGCCGTTCGGGAGACATTGACCGCGCTGCGAGCCGCCGCCGCATGAGGCCAAGGGGCCGATGGCGCATCGGCCTTTGGCTCGTCCTGCTGGCCACAGCGGTTCGTCTGTGCTGGATGTTGTCGGTTCCCACCATCCCGGTGGGTGATTTTGCGACCTATCGCGAGTCCGCGATCTACCTCGCTGAGCTCGGTCATCTCGACACTGGCTTCGTGTACATGCCCGGCCTGGTGGCGCTGCTGGCGGTGCTGCACCTCCTCGGAGGGGACTTGCTGGCCGCCAAGATGGTGGGCGTTCTCCTCGGGGGCCTGGCGGCCGGGGCTGTCTTCGTCGTGGCGGCACGTCTCATCGATAACGGGGAGGGCGGGCCAATTGGGCAACTCGGGCCAATCGGGCCACGCCGGCAACTCGGGCAACCGGTGGCCCTCGTGGCGGGATTGTCGTATGCCCTGTGGCCCGCCGGCATCGCGATGTCGAGCGTCATTGGCACGGACATCCCGACGGCTGCCATCATCCTCGGGGCGCTGGCCTTGCTTTGCGTTTTGGGGGACAGCCGGCCGTGGCTGGCCTCGGTGGCGTTCGGGGCGGTCATGGGGGTGGCAGCCTATTTTCGCGCCGTGGCGCTGCCCCTGACCGGGCTCGCGGCGGTGTACTGGTTGGCGAGGCGCGCGGGCTGGCGAGCGACGCTCGGGCGCACGGCGGTCGCGATCGCGGTGACGGTCCTGGTGCTCTTCCCCTGGGGGTTGCGCAACTGGCGTCAGGGGGGCGAGTTCACCCTGACCGATAACCACGGAGGGATCACCGCGCTGATGGGAAACGATCCCAACACCGAAGGGACCTACTCGCGATCGCTGTCGACCACGTTTCGCGAGCTGACTGGCCGCACCTTTCTCATGCAGCCACACCGGCAGACCGATCAGGTGGCCTACCGCCTGGCCCGGCAATTCATGGCGTTCGATCCCACCTGGACGGTGGGCATGATCGCGCTGAGGCTGGAGCGGCTCTTCGCGCCGGAGCGTGGCTTGCTGTACTGGTCCGTCTATCGCCCGGGCGTGGTGCCGCCCGCGACGGCGGCCTGGTTCAATCAACACCGGCCGCTCATCACCGGCCTGGCGGACTGGTCTTACCTGCTCTTCGGCGTCTGTGTGTGCGCGGGCCTGGCCTTCGCGGTGTCCGAACGGCGCTGGGCGGTGCTGGTGCCGCTGCCCTTCGCGCTCGCGCTGGTCGCGACCTACGCGCTGTTCGTGGCCGAGCCACGCTACCGGATCACGACCGAGGCTCTCTTGTTCCCTCTGGTCGGGTTCGGCGCCTGTCGCCTGGTCGGCGGTCTGGGTGCGGCCGCTCGCGCCGCCACCGCTCGAGCTGATCGACAACCGGGCCAGCAGTCGGTCTTGACGGCGGAAGCGCGCCGCGGCCTGGCCGGAACGCTCCTCGTCGTGGCGCTGTTGACGGCGGCGGGCTTGACCGCGGTCCTGGGCGGCAAATCGTTGCGGAGCCGCCACCGATGGGCGGCGACGGTCTGGCAGGTCGACGGGCACGCGCAGCTGGCGCTCTGGAGCGCAGCCGGGCTCTCAGGAGGCCCATCGCCCGTTCGTCCGGCACCGCCAGGCTCGGCCTTGGTCCTCGGCCGCGGGCAGCGGCAGGCGAGCGCCCGCATCTTCTTGCCCGCGTTCGCACCGGCTGCCGGATCCATTCAGCTGAGCGCGTCGCTGAGATGGCGGGGAGTGACCCTCCCCACCGATGCCGTGGTCAGCCTCGGGGGCGTGATGGCACGGGCCGGAGCCCCCGCGGCCCTGGGACGGATTGAGCACCCGTCCGGTCCGCTGCACCTCGACGTTCGGCTCGAACGCGCGCCGGGCGGAGCTGCCGAAGATGCCGTCGAGGTGATGGTCTCCGATGTGGTCCTGACGACCGCCCAGCACCAGGCGCCGTGAGATCAGCCGAGCCCAAAGGCTCGCAGCATGGCGTCGGCGTCGACGGCACCGCCCGGGATGGGCTCGCCCCGGGCGAGCGGCGCGTAGGCCGAGGCCCCCAGGCAGATGAACGTTTGCTCGAGCGGGTTGCGATCGTGCACGCGGCTATGTCGAACCGGCCTTCCGATCGAGAGGAGCGCGCTCAGAGTCTGCGCCAGGATGTGCAGCGGCAGATAGAATGGCCCGAGCCAATCGTGCTGTCGGGTATGCGCGAGCTCATGCGCCAGGATCAACCTTCCGGCGCGGCCCTCGAAGAGCCCCGGTCGGTGGAGAATGATGTGACCGAGGGTGACGGCCACGACCCAGTCGAGCCCGATACCCGGGCGGAGCGGGTACAACCAGGCGCTGGCGGCGGGGCCCCGCACCGCTCGTCGAGCGCCGCGGCTCACCAGCAGCCCCATCGCATGACCAATCAAATTCGTGGGCGCGGTCCACGCCCCGCGTAGCCAGGCCGCCGGGCCACGCAGAGCCCGACGCGGGCCGGGCAAGCAAACTCGCGCCCGCAGCATTCTCAAGGGTGCTGGAATTCGACCGCCCCGCAGTCGCTGCGTGCACCCGACGGGCGTGGGTTGCCGTCGAGATCGTCGGGGGGAAAGTCGGTCAGGCTCCCCATGTCCACGCAGCGGGATCCGGCGGTCAGGTGGTAGGGCTTGTAAAGATCGAACTGCGGGTCGATGGCGTCGACCGAGGAGGACTGATCGCCGAAGTCGCAGCCGGTGATCTGGCTGGTCATGTTGCTGGCGACCAGCAAGCCTCTCACCACGTAGGGGCCGCCGCAGACCAGCCCGGGCCCGCCATTCTGGTAGATGGTGTTGTTGCGGAAGACCATCGGTTTGGTGGCGACCCCGCCCAGGTAGACGCCGCCGAAGCTCCGGGACATCAGGGCCACATCGTTGTTGGTGTTGCCTGCGAAGACCGAGTTGTTGATCTCGAACCCGGCTCCATCGATCAACAGGCCGCCCTTGTTGCGGGTGACGATGCAACGGTCCATCCTCAGCATCGTGTCGCCGGTCGGGACATGGATCCCGAGGTCGAGCATCATCGTCACGGCCAACCCGCGGATGTAGACATTACCCGAGGTGATGGTGATTCCGACCCCGACCCCGGGGCCGATGGCGGCGCCCTGCTGGCCGATGACCGTGAGCTCGGGCACGCCCGCGATCTTGCCGGCGCTCCAGTTCAGGAGCGTGACCAGGCCAGGGCGGAGGACGATCACCGATCGCGCGGCCGTGACCGCGGAGATGGCTCGTTGCGGGGTGCAAAATGGCTTCGCCGCCGTTCCGGGCGACGAGGTGGAGTCGTCGCACAGCGAGGTTGGCGCCACATAGAGCACCTCGTTGTTGAGCGCGCAGCGGCCATCCGCTTGAAACATGCACACCCCGGGATCCAGGCCCAGCTTGTCCATACACTGCTGGTCGGTCGTGCAGGCTTTGCAGGCGTGCGCGACACAGACCGGTTTCGATGGCGTGGAACAATCGCTGCTCGCGTTGCATTCCACGCACGGCCCAGCGTTACAGGCCGGCAGCGTGCTGCTCTTGTTCGCGCACTGGCCGTTGGTGGCGCAGGGAACGCAGACGTGCCCGTCACCGCAGATGGGCTTTGGACCGGCGCAATCGGCGTCGGTCGCGCAGCCCACGCAGGCCCCCCCCAGGCAGATCCGCGACGTCGGGTAGTTGGCCACGCAGGCGGCGTTGTCCTGACAGGGAGCACAGGTCCTGGTGACGTCGCCGCAGATGGGCCGAGCCGGTGGGCAGTCGGTGCTGGCGATGCAACCGACACAGCCACCCGCGGAACAGAAGCGCGCGTCGGGCGATCTGGTCTGGCACTCGTCGTTGGACGCGCACGAGCGGCACATCCCCGCGTCCGGGTTGCAGATGGGCGTGGCCCCCTCACAGATTCCGCACATGGGGGGCTTCTCCTCGACGGTGTCCCGGGGGCCGTCGCCGGGTACGTCGTCGCCGGCGTCGCCATCGGTCGCCGCGCCGTCGCTGGAGTCGGCGGCTCCTCCTCCGTTCGCCATCGCGCCCCCGCCCGCACCACCTTGGCCCGGGGCCAGGTCACCCGCGTCGGGGCCGGAGTCGGTCGCGTCGGCCTGATCCCAGGCGCCGCCCTGATCTGCAGTCCCCCTGATGTCCGCCGCGCCGTCGGGGAAGTCCGGATTCAGGCGACGTTTCGGAGCGCAGCCCGTCAGGGCGTAAATCGACAGGACGATCACCAATCCCAGAATGTCGATGGTCGTGGCCCAGCTCGATCTCGAGCGCGAGCGCAGGCCCTGATGCCCGTCGCGCCACGCAGACCTGTTCATGCTCGCAACCATATCACTGCGAATCGCCGTCCGATTGGCCTTGCCTGTCGACGCCACCCCCCCACGGTGTTAAACGATCCGGCCATTCCGGAGAGATGGCCGAGTGGTCGAAGGCGCCTGATTCGAAATCAGGTTTGGGCGCAAGTCCAACGTGGGTTCGACTCCCACTCTCTCCTCCAAGAAAAACTGGAACGACAGAACGCAGAAGGAGACGACAAGAGGCAAACGCGACAGGTTCCTGATGAAACGCGTCGGGGGCGGGCGAGCTCTGCTCGACCAAGGAAAAGGTAAGAAGGAGACGACAAGAAGGAAGCGCGACAGGCTCCTGATAAAACGCGTCGGGGGCGGGCGAGCTCTGCTCGACCGACCCCATCGCGGGAGGTCGCAGGAACCCTCCCAGGGTTCCTGATAAAATTGGAGAGATGGCCGAGTGGTCGAAGGCGCACGATTGGAAATCGTGTGTACCGAAAGGTACCGAGGGTTCGAATCCCTCTCTCTCCTCCAAGATCGAGACTGCGGGACTCCGTACGGCTCCCTCTCCTCAGCGGGAGCGGAGGAGAGGGTTGGGGTGAGGAGGACCCCGGGCGGACCACAGCGCCGGCACCGCTGGACGCCGGGGCGCGGGTATGCCAAAAGACTGGCGTCCCGAGCGGCGGAACGCTGGCGAACCCCGCCAGGCCCGGAAGGGAGCAACGGTAACCGGCCAACCGGGTGCTCGGGACATTATCCAACATTCACCCCCATCTGGATGTCTCATCCGATCGAAACTCGACGTTGGGTCCTGGCGCATGGCTGACGTGGTCTATTTGATTCAGGACATGTTGTTCTCGTCGAAGATTCGCGAGACCGCCAAGCCGCTTGGCTTGACTCTTCTGGGCGTGCGCGATCCGGCGGCGTTGGTGGTGGCCGCCACGACTGGCGCCAAGCTGGTCATCGTGGACTTGCGTCTTCCCACGGCGCTCGACGCCTTGAGCGCGCTCGGCGCCAACCCGACCGCCGCCGAGATCCCTTCCGTGGGGTTCATCGATCACGAGCGCACCGACGTCATGGACGCCGCCCGCGCTCGCGGGTGCGCTCAGGTCATGGCCAAGGGTCAGTTCTCGGCGGCCTTGCCCCGTTTGCTCGCCCAGCTCATTCCGCCCACGGCGGCCTGAAGAGTCCGGAACACCCCCGCCAGGTTCCGTAGTTGAGCCGACGTAACTACACAGCTAACCGAGGGCCACGGGGGGCCAGAGCGGCAACAACTCGCGCAACGAGCGAACGATCAGATCCGGGGATCCCCAGTCGACGGGATCGTCGGGCGGCGGGTGGCGGACCAGTGCCGTGCGACATCCGGCTCCACGCGCCGCCAGGATGTCGAACTTATAGTCGCCCACGGCCAGGATCCGCCTGGGGGGCAAGCCCAGGAGCTCACACAGCCGCCTGGCGCCGTGGGGCGAAGGTTTGGGCGGTCCATCCTCGCGCGTGTGCACCGCACGGAACCGAAAGCCGAAGCGGCGCCTGAAGGCCTCGACGGCCTCGTGCGTGTTCCGGGTCAGGATGGCGGTCGGGATATCGAGGCGGGACAGATGGTCGAGGAGGTCGACGCAACCATCGGCCAGGGTCGCCGCCTCGATCGCCTCCAGCTCGTGCCGGCGGAGAATGACCTCGGCGTGGGCTCGAAACTCGGCACCTCGACCGTCGAGCGCTTCCAGGATCGGCACCCCCGGCGCAAGCCCGATTTCACGTCGAATCCGCCCGAAGTCGAGCAACGGCTCGGTGAGGGTTCCGTCGAGGTCGAAGATCACCCCGGATGGTGGGCTCAGCACCGCGACCCCCGATTTTCTCGACGCGGGATGGGTCCGGACGAGATGCGGTGATGACAATGTGCCACCGCTCGAGTCTAACGAGAGCATGGACGGGCGCCGGGGCCATATTTTATGTAGCCTCGGGCCGCGAACCCCAAGGAGGTCCCCGTAGATGGCCCGAGACGTCAAGCGTACGAACCACAGCCAGGCCTCGATGCCGGAAGGTCGTCCGGGATGACCAAAGGCCTTCCCACCGATATCGATATCGATATCGATATCGAGACCTCCACCCGCGCCGGCGGCGGGCTGCGCGCTGAGCGGCGCACCGGGTCTCGTGCGGCCATCGCCCTGCCAGTCATGTGTCGATACGAAAGCGTCCTCGACTTCGTCGAGACTCAATCGATGAACATCAGCGAAAGCGGCATGTTCATCGCGACAAGAACGCCCACCCCGGTCGGAAGCAAGGTCGATTTCAACTTCAGCCTGGCGGATGGGTTCACGTTGCTCGCTGGGACGGCCGAGGTCATGCGTACCGTGACGTCTGGACCGGCGCGGGGGATGGGGATCCGCTTCCT
>Ga0066788_10000118_pt1 | contig 14710 bp, 12 predicted proteins | sample OrgsoiDNA2013048_FD_70943 | JGI IMG/M metagenome (GOLD analysis project Ga0066788, IMG submission 70943) | Permafrost soil microbial communities from the Arctic, to analyse light accelerated degradation of dissolved organic matter (DOM) -... | ecosystem: Environmental > Terrestrial > Soil >... | reverse complement strand
GTGGCGCCGGGGGCCGCCTGGAGCTGACGTTGAATCCACGCAAACCGGATCGCTGCGCGACGGCTCACCCGGGCGGCTCACACCCAGGTGTAGTTGAAGCTGATGCTCACCCTCTCCTCGACGGTGGTGTTCGGCTCCACGCCGTGGCGCAGCCAGCTCTCGAAGAGGATGACCTTGCCCGACTCGACGTCGTAGGTGATCTGCTTGCGGTTCTCCGGCCGGCAATCCGCCCGTCGAGGCGGCGCCCCGCTCGACATCTCGAGGCGGGGATCTTCGAATCGGATGCCCGAACAACCCGCGGGAGCGCTCACGTAAAAGGTCCCGCTGATCACGGCGCCCGGGTGCAGGTGCAGCGGGTGAACCGCTGCCCGGGACATGAGGTTCACCCAGCAGTCGGTCATCGCCAGGGTTGCTTCCGTGAGATCCATGTCCAGCCGGCGGGTGAACCGTTGCACGTGCCGCCAGATCTTCCGCTCCAGGCCCACGAAGCTTGGCACCGTCCGGTGCAGGGCGCGTAACGTCCCGTAGGAGGTGTAGCCAGCCGGGTAGTTGCTCTGGCACCAGAGTTGACCCTCGGTGTCGAGCTCCCGAACCTTGCGGCAGTCCTCGAGGAGCGAGCGGACGTAGTCGTCCTTTCCCTTCGTTTGAAGTGGAGCCTCGTAGACGAACGTCGGAAACCAGGGTTTGACGGGCATGGTCGCCTCCGGGGGGGCGGGTATCGATAACACGTGTCGGCATTCGCGTCTCGTCATCGCAGGCAAACCCCGGGCGCGATCTGCCTCGGCGTGAAACCCGCCCCAACGGGCAGACCGAACCGCTGGTTGAATGAATCGGCTAGACTGTCCGTCGTGAGAGACATGCACCCGTCAAGACATGGTCTCGCGGCGCTGGTCCTGGTCATGCTCGGCGACGCCGGCTCGACGCGGGCCCAGGCGCTTCCCGGCATCGGGGAGGATCCTCCCGTGACCGGCGCGGAGCTCGAAGCCGCGCTCTCGCCCGATGGGGATTTCGAGGAGGTTCAACCCTGGGGTCGCGTCTGGACGCCGAGCTCGGAGAGCGTGGGCGAAGACTTCGTGCCGTACCTCAGCAACGGCCGCTGGATCTTCGGAGCTTACGGGTGGACCTTCGACAGCAACTATCCCTGGGGCTGGGCGGCGTTCCACTTCGGGCGCTGGGTCTACCTCGCCGACCGCGGTTGGGTCTGGACTGCCGGCGGGGGGACGGGTGGGAGCCGGGCGGGGGCGCAGGGAGCCCAGGCTCAGATCTGGGGACCGGCCTGGGTGGCGTGGCGCAGCGGGGACGGCTTCGCCGGCTGGGTTCCGCTGCCGCCGGCCGGCGGAAGACTAGATCCGCATCAATATGCCTCGCTGTGGTCGGTGGTGCAGGTTCAGGACATGACGCGTCGAGATCTGACGCGCTACCTTTCGTCGCCCGACAAGGTTGCGTCCGCCACCGCCACCGCCACGGCGCCGCCGGGGATTGGTACCCCCGCGGCCCCGCTTCCTGGCTGGCGCGGCTATCCCCACCTGCAGTCAGCGCTCGCCCTGGCCAGCGGAGCGGCGTTTTTCACCACGGCATTTGGCCCCGCAACGAGCTCGACCCTGTGGACCGGACCGGGATCATCGGTGCACGCCCCGGTTGAGATGGGTCGCACGGCCGGAGCGAGCCCGCTGTGGACAGGACCTGGCTCCTCGGTGTTCGCATCGCCCGGATTCGGGTCCTCCACCGCCGGGCAGCAGACCAGCGGCTGGATGGTGGCCCCCAAACCGGCCCACCGAGATCGATAGTCGGGGCGGATCGATTGCGCCCGACGAGGAGAACGTCATGCCCAGCGTCCTGATCGAGGTCCGACAGCAGTACCCCCGCGAGCGCGAGCTTCAGTTGATGGAGGCCGTTCACGCCGCGCTCATGGAGGCGTTCAAGATCCTTCCCGGCGACCGCCACGTGCGCCTGGTCGTTCACGAACCCCACCGCTTCGCCTGCCCGCCCAACAAGGCAAGCCCCGAGGCGTACACGCACATCAGCATCGACGCCTTCGCCGGCCGCTCGGTCGACGCCAAGCGCAATCTCTACCGAACGATCGTCGGGAACCTGGAGCCGCTCGGTATCCCGCCTGACCACGTCAAGATACTGCTGCGAGAGCTCCCCCGCGAAAACTGGGGGATCCGCGGTGGTCAAGCCGCCTGCGACGTGGACCTGGGCTTCAAGGTCGACGTGTGAGCCGCTCACCTAAGGGGCGTTCCCTCGCGGGACCGTCGGGTTCATTGTTGGTTGATCACCAGGGGCACGCCTGTCAGGCCCAGGTGAAAATCCGGCGACCAACAGTTCCGAATCCGTCGAGCTTTCATGAGATGCAGGCCCACTGCATCGGTCAGGGTGAGGTCCGGGTCCGAAAATCGCTGCAATAGATGCGCTCCACGTCGTCGATGTTCTGGCTGGATTTGGGATCGCCGGTCTCGACCATCCCCCCGTAACGCATCCAAGGACTGGTGTCGTTCACCGGCAGGGCCGTTCGCAGAGAGCGCCGGAGAAGCTCAGCAAGGCTTCGATCGATTGATTCAACAGGCCACTCTCCAGGTGCCGCAGGTCGGCGACACGGACGCGGACGAGATCGATCGCGCCTCGCTGGCGAAGCGGATCGCGACGGTCTTCGGGCAGGCCGCCGCAGGCGACGGGTGCGCCGCCAGCGGGCGGGCGTGACACGGACCTTTGCGCGCTGCCCGACAGAGCCCGGCGTACAGCGATTCGAACGACGGCGGAGGCCGGGCCAGCGGGTTTCACTTTCACTTGGTCGGATCGAGCACGCGGCCCTGAAACAAGATCGCGCCCGTGGGATCGTGGCGGATGAAGAACAGGAAGGGCCGGTCGACGGTCAGGGTCAGGGGGTTGAGTATGGCCGCTGTCGTCCTGATGACCACGGCCGTGGCAGCCGAGGCCTCGGTTCCCTTTCTCGTCGACCGCGATCGTGGCCTGGTTCGGTGCTCTAGCTGAGCTGAGCTGAGCTGAGCTGAGCGCCGCGACAGCGCGGCCTGTTCTGGTAGGTTCGGGCCGACAATGAACATCATCGAGCGGTTTTCGGCCGAGATCGTCGGGAGCTGGATCCCCGAGGCGCTCGCCGAGGCGGCGCGCGAGGATATCGCCGCCGGGCGCGTGGCCAGGCCGCGCTTTCGCCGAGACGTCGTCGAGGCGGTCGTCGGCAGCGGGGCCGGCGAGCCTGTGAGGATCAGGCTTCTGTGGGAGGGCGGACCAGCGGTCGCGTGCGAGTGTGGCGCTCGTGGAGGCGATCCATGCCGCCATGCCGCCGCGCTGGCGCTCATGCTCGCAGGCGATGCTCCTACAAGCTCCGCAGAAGACGAGGAAGGCAACCGAAGGCTCGGCTCCCCGGTCGACGAAGAGCGACGGCGCCGTCAGGAGCGTGGTGCCTCCGGGTTGTTCCGTGTGCGGGCGCGGCAGGTCACCGGCCATTTCGGGACCTATCACGTTACCTCGCCGTCGGGGCGCGCCTACGAGGTCATCATCCGGTCGCTCGAAGCGTCGGAGAACAGCTGTGGCTGCTCCGACTTCGAGACCAATCTCCTCGGCACCTGCAAGCACATCGAGGCCGTGCTCCACCGCCTGAGACGTCGAAAGGCCCAAGCCCGCGAGCTGCCGGGGTGGAGCTATCTCTTCCTCTCCTTTGCAGAGGCACGGGTGCCCGCCGAGGGCCCCCAGATCCTCCTGCGTCGGAACGCGCTCGTCGCAGTCGATGCCGGCTCACGCGAGCGAAAGGCGCGCGTGACCGGGCGGCTCTGCCGGGGCGCGAGCGGTCGCGAACGCGCGGCGTTCCGGCGCATCGAATCCGCGTCCAGCGGTGGGGAGGCCGACTGGTCCGCGCTGTTCGCCGAGGCGGAGGCCGCCGGGGTCGAGGTTCCCCGCGAGGTCACGGCGTACGCCCGGCGCCTCGCAACCGCGGCCGCGCATGCGCGGCGGATCGGCCAGGTGGAGGCGGACGTCCGTCGCGCGGGCGTCGACCAGCCGCAGCTGCGGCTGCGCCTCTATCCCTATCAGGTGGAGGGCGTGGCTTTCCTTGCTTCGCGGGGACGGGCGCTGCTCGCAGACGACATGGGCCTCGGCAAGACGGCGCAGGCGATCGCGGCCCTCGCGCACCTGCGCCGTTCAGACGACGTCCGGCGTGCGCTCGTGGTTTGCCCGGCTTCCCTCAAGCACCAGTGGCAGCGCGAGATCCTGCGTTGCCTCTCCCTCGCTCCTGGCGAGGTGATGGTCGCTGGCGGGCCGCGCGACGAGCGCCGCGCGGCCTACGACGCGCAGCCGCCGGTTCTGATCACGAGCTACGAGCTCGTCCGCGCGGACGAGGCCCTGCTCGAAGGCTACGACGCCGATCTGCTCGTGCTCGACGAGGCGCAGCGGATCAAGAACTGGAGGACCCTGACCGCCGCCGCGACCAAGCGTATCCATAGCCGGTTCACGTTCGTCCTGACCGGCACGCCGCTCGAGAACCGGCTCGACGATCTCTACAGCCTCTTGCAGGTGATAGATCCTCATCTGTTCGGGCCGCTGTGGCGGTTCAACCAGGACTTCACGCGACTCGACGAGCGTGGGCGCGTGAGCGGATACCGCAACCTGGGCGAGCTGCGGCGGCGCCTGTCGCCGGTGATGCTGCGTAGGCGGAAGGAGGACGTGCTCAGCGATCTGCCGCCGCGAATCGTGAACCGCATGGTGGTGCCGATGACCGAGGAGCAGCGGGCGGCGCACGACGAGGCCGAGGGGCAGGTGGCCAGGCTCCTCGCACGCCTCAAGAAGAGACCGCTCACCCCGCAGGAAGAGAAGCGACTCTTGCGCGCCTTCCAGCGCATGCGGATGGCGTGCGACGCTGCGGCGCTGGTCGGGGGCCAGTCAGAGGGAGCGCCAAAGCTGGACGAGCTGGCGGCTTTGCTGGACGAGATCTGCGTGCAGGGTGGGCGCAAGGTGGTCGTCTTCTCGGAGTGGGAACGAATGCAGGCCCTGGCCGCCGGTGTGTGCGATCGCCTCGGTGTCGCGCACGTCCGGCTCCACGGCGGTGTCCCCGCAAGCGCGCGCGGTCGGCTCATCGATCGCTTTCGCGAGGATCCCGCCTGCAAGGTCTTCCTCTCGACGGACGCGGGCGGGGTCGGCATCAATCTGCAGGTGGCAAGCCACCTCGTGAACCTCGATCTGCCATGGAACCCGGCCGTGCTCGCGCAGCGGATCGCGCGCATCCACCGCCTGGGACAGCGCGAACCGGCGAGCGTCGTCCTCCTCGTCAGCGAGGCCAGCTTCGAGGAGCGGATGGAGGTGAGTCTGGGCGCCAAGCTCGCCCTGATGTCCGCGGCGGTCGGCGACACGGACGCGGACGAGATCGATCGCGCCTCGCTGGCGACGCGGCTCGCGACGATCTTCGGGCAGGCCGCCGCGGCGACGGGTGCGCCGCCGGTGGCGGCAACGGCCGAGGCTGCCCCGAGGCCCGATCCGGTCAGCGTGCTGCGCGAGAAGCTGGGAGCCGATCTCGAACGTGTGTTTCGGCTCCCCGACGGGCGGCTGGCCGCCGTCACGCGCGCGGCCATGGACGCCGCTCTCCCGAGCATCGAGGGAGCGGTGGTGCTTCCGGCGCCGGCCGTGCGCGCGATGGCGGCGCTTGGTCCGCTTTCGCCCTTCACAGATGCAGAAGTGATCTTCGAAGCACCCGCGATCCCAGAAACCGCTGAAGAGCCAGCCCTCCGCGCGCGCCGAGCCCTGCAACAGTCCGGCGAACGCAAGCTCGCTGCGGCACGCGTCCTCGTCGGCGCGAGCCTCCCCGCCGAAGCGCTCGGCCTCGCCCGCGACGCGCTCGCGCTCGGTTGCCGAGCGCTGGCCGACCGCGGAGATCCCGGCGACGATCCGTCACGGCTCGTCGCGGCCCTCTACGGCGAGCTGCTGCCGGGGGGCCAGGTCCGACAGGTCGACGCCGATGCCGTCGTGCGCGCGTCCGAGCTGGCCCGCGCGTTTGGGAGCGGCCGCGACCAGGAGATCCCCGCCGCTCTCGTCGCCTCCGTGCTCGAACACGCAGGCGAGCTCCTCGCGCGCGTGCGGGACCGCCTCGCACCGGGGTCGGCGCCGGCGGCTTGAACGACCGCGTACGCGGACCGTCTCGCAATCCCGCCCCTTACTTCTTGTGATAAAGTAAGGAAATGAAAATCGTTGCCACGCTCACGAGCAAGGGGCAGGTCACGGTGCCGAAGAGCGTGCGACGGACTCTGGGCCTGACCAAGGGGGACGGTATCGAGTTCACGGTACACAAAGGCCAGGTGCGCTTGCGCGCCGTCAAGCCCGTTCGTTCCTCCAGCGGCGTCTTGCGCCGGTTTCTGCCCCCGGGATGGGTGGCTCCGACCGTGGAGGAAATGGACCAGGGAATCGCCCGCCACATCGCGGAGAAGAGTCGCCGAAAAGTCGCCAGATGATCGCTGCGGACACCAATCTCATCGTCCGATACCTGGTCCATGACGATCCGCGCCAGACGGCGATTGTGGAACGCGTCTTCGGCGAGGCAGAGGCCCGTGGCGAGCCGATCTTCCTCAGCCACCTGGTCCTGTGCGAGGTGTGCTGGACGCTAACCTCGTCGCACCGACTCGGAAAGGCCGCTATCGTCGCTGCCCTGCAGGCACTTCTGCATGACGGCGCCTTTCTGCTTCAGGACCGAGAGATCGTCGAAGGGGCTCTCGGACACTACGGCGAGGGAAGCGCCGGATTTTCGGATTACTTGATTGGTGAGGTGGCCAGGGCGGAGGGGGCTAAGGTGACGCTGACCTTCGATCGCAAGCTGTCCCGATCGCGGGGCTTCGCGATTGCGACGTGATTGGACGCAACGCCCCTCGGTCCCGCCGTCGAGATCTGCCCCGGCCAGCAGGCTTCGCTTCACTTCGTCGGATCGAGCACGCGGCCCTGGAACAAGATCGCGCCCGTGGGATCGTGGCGGATGAAGAACAGGAAGGGCCGGTCGACGGTCAAGGTCAGGGGGTTGAGTATGGCCGCGGTCGTCCTGATGACCACGGCCGTGGCGGCCGAGGCCTCGGTCCCTTTCTCGTCGACCGCGATCGTGGCCTGGTGAAGCACGTCCGACACGTAGAGATCGCGCATGCCGTCGATGGCCGACAGATCCGCCTGCGACGAATCGAAGGCCTGACGCATCCCCAGCGCCTCGAGGGCAGGGGGCAGGTCAGTGTCGGTCTTGAAATCGAAGCCCGGCAGGGTCACGGCCCCCGAAGCTGACGTGGACGCGGCCGCCAGGATCGCGCCCAGGCTGTCGCCGGTCAGCCCGGACTCGAAGGTGTCGAACGTGCCGGCCTCGGGAACCACGATCACCATCGAGGTCGTATCGCCCACGTAGGGCAGGGCCGCGGCGCGCCATCCGGCTCCGCCCCAGATCGCGAGGTGCTCGGGCCCGGACATCATCTTGGCGACCGTGACGTCGCCACCCGGCGCGTGAAAGGTCCCGGGGGAGCTGTGCGATTCGAACGGCGTGGCCCAGTCCCCCAGGAAATAGACGGCGTTGGTGAGCACCAGGCGCGTGCCCGAGTCGATCGAGCCCGGGGGCAGGAGCATGGGGATCTTATGATTGGTCTGGTCGGACACCCAGGAGTTGATGGTCGCCCGTGCCGGCTCGGGCGCCGCCGAGAAATCGACCAGTCGCAGTCCCGCGCCGTAGCTCTGGGCCAGCAGGTCGAGGTAGCTCGGCAGGAAGACGAACCCGGCCTGACCCCAGATCGCGTTCGCGATGGAGAGGCGGAAGGCCCCCGAGTCCCCGGTGGGGGGCGCGGTGGCAAGCGCCAGATCGAGAGCGTCGAACGCCGGGTGCAGGCGTTCGGGCGGTAGCCCGAAGTGCAGCGCCTGCGCGATCTCGGTGGCCGTGGCTCCGGCGCTGCCGCCGTACAGCATGGCCAGCGCGATCGAGATGCTGGCGGGGGACATGACCAGATTGCCTGTGCTTGTGCTACGAATCGTCTTGTAGAGATCGACCGCGAAGGCGCGATTGTCGGCAGCCAGCTGCAGGGCATCGGCTGGCGAAACCGCGGGCGCCGTCACCCGGACCTTGGCCGAGCGCGCCTCGGTGCCGGCGGGGGACGTGCCTTTTTGAGCCGCCGAGCCAGAGCCACCGCAGCCGGCGACCAGGGCGGCAAGCGTCATGACGGCTTGCAGAGGGATCGCGGCGATCCAGCCGCTCGGAGCATCATCGTGGGCGGCGATTCTCATCATGCCCGCCAGACTAGCAACTCCGATGCCGGTGGGGCGGGGAGCTCCAGCCTGCATGGAAGGCGCGTCGATCGGCGCGGGCTTGCCGGTGAGCCGCGGTCCTACGGCGGAGCGACGACCACGACCGCCGCGCCCCGGGCGTGGATTTTCGGTTTATGGCGCCCGCCGCTTTCAGTTTTTCGTGAGGCGAGAGATCGATTCGCCCTGAGTGCGACAATACCGTCTCGCCGTAGCCGAGTTGAGAGACGCGCCTGTGAGAAACATAAGGTCGCGCCGGGTCTGGAACTTGCAGCGCCCGACCGAGATGGGCGATATCTCCACTGCAAAACTCGTCCCCGGTTCCATGAGGGCGGTTCGGATGATCTTGGCGCTGGCGCAGTTGGCTCTGACGGCGTGTGGTTCGGGTGGTAACGATGGCGACACTACGGACGGAGCGGCGGGCTAACCTCAACGGGAGAAACGACCAGAGCTCTCGCCACCCGTACGAGCGAGTCGGATTCGCGCAAACGGTGATGGCGACAGCACCGGCGTTTCTCGCAAACCCGGCGAGGGGGTGGGCGATCGGGTGGCCCGCCTGGCCGGGACGGGTTAGCTTCCCGACGGCATTTCATGATCTCGACCCTGAACCTGGCCAAGGAGTATGGCGCCCGCACCCTTTTTGAAGGGGTGTCTCTGCAGCTCAACGCCGGCTCGCGCTACGGCCTGGTCGGGGCCAATGGCTCGGGCAAGACCACGTTCATGCGCATCCTCGCGGGGGATGAGGCGGCCTCGCACGGCACGGTGAACATGCCGCGGAGCGCGCGCACGGGGGTGCTGCGGCAGGATCGTTTTCTCGACGACGACGTGATGATCCTGGACCTGGCCATGCGCGGTGACGCGACGGTGTGGAACGCCTTCGAGGAGCAGCGTCGTCTGGCCGAGGGCCACGGGGATCTCGAGACGCGTTCGGAAGACGAGGGACTGGCCACGCTGAACGCGGGGCGGCTCGGGGATCTGCAGGACGTGATCGCCGCTCATGACGGCTACACGCTGGAGGCCCGAACCAGCGAGGTCCTGGAGGGCCTGGGCATCCCGACCGCCGTCCACCGATCGCCGCTCGGGACCTTGTCGGGGGGATTCAAGCTGCGGGTGCTGCTGGCGCAGGTGCTGATCGGGGGCGCGGACGTCCTGTTGCTCGACGAGCCGACCAACCATCTCGACATCCTGACCATCCGCTGGCTGGAGAAGTTCCTGGGTCGGTACAGCGGATGCGCCGTGGTCATCTCGCACGATCAGCGGTTCCTCGACAACGTCACCACCCACACGCTCGACGTGGACTATGGGACCATCACGGCGTACACGGGCAACTACTCGGCCGCGCTGGTCGAGAAGCAGGCGGCGCGGGCGCGCAAGGAAGCCACCGTCACACGCGCAGAGGAGGAAATCGCCCGCAAGCGCGCCTTCGTCGATCGTTTCGGGGCCAAGAACACCAAGGCGAGCCAGGCCCAGAGCCGCCTCAAGCAGATCGAGCGCATCGAGGTCGAGACGCTGGTAGCGAGCTCCCGGCGCGCCCCCCTGTTTCAGCTCACGCCCGAGCGTCCGAGCGGGCGTGACGTGCTGGAGGTGCGCGGCCTCGACAAGAGCTACGGCGACAAGCACGTGCTGGTCGACGTGTCGCTCACGGTCCGTCGCAAAGAGCGGATCGCCATCATTGGACCGAACGGTCTCGGTAAGTCGACCTTGCTCAAGATCCTGGTGGACGGCACATCGGCGGATGCGGGCCTGGTGCGGTGGGGTCACGAGGTGCGCGTGGGGTATTTTCCGCAGGACCATCGCGAGGTGCTCGACGACGGGGAGGCCACCCCGCTCGGCACGCTGGCCGCCGCCTGCCCCAGCGAAGGCCCGACCTTTGTGCGCTCCCTGCTGGGTCGGGTGCTGTTCTCGGGCGACGAGGCCCAGAAGAAGATCCGCCTGCTGTCGGGCGGCGAGGCGGCCCGGCTGATCTTTGCCCTGTTGATCGTGCGGCGACCCAACGTGCTGGTCCTGGACGAGCCCACCAATCACCTGGATCTGGAGGCCATCCACGCGCTGGCGGAGGCGCTCGAGGGCTTCGAGGGAACGGTGATCTTCGTGTCCCACGATCGGTGGTTCGTGTCGCGGCTGGCGACCCGCATCGTGGAGCTGACTGCCAGTGGCCCGCGCGATTTCCCCGGGACCTACGCCGAGTACCTGGAGCGCTGCGGGGACGACCACCTGGACGCCGACGCCGTGGCCAGCAAGTCGAAGCGGACCTCGCAGGGAGGGCCCGCGGCCTCCGCTGGCGCCACCGGCACCGCCGGCGCTGGAGTCCCGGCGGGTGGCTGGGAGGAGCAGAAGCGCCGGCGCAATCGCGCCGCACAGCTACCCAGGCGCCGGGACCAGGTGTTGCGTGAGATCGAGATCGCCGAGGCCCGCAAGCGCGCCGTAATGGACAACTATGCCGATCCCGGGTTCTACCTGCGGACTGGCAAGGAAGAGCTGGTCGCCCTCGAAAAAGAGCACGCGGAGATGGGACCGCGCCTCGAGGCCCTGATCGCGGAGTGGGAGCAACTGGAGACGGAGATCGCGACCCTGGCGGCCGGGGAGGAATAAAGTGGGAGGCGGCCATCAATGGGTGCCTGACTCCAGCTTCGCTGGACCGCCACGCCGTCAAGCAACTCCGTGGGGCTCGCAGGGGTCGTGCCTGGGTCTTGCCGAGGCCCCTTGCGGCGGCCCCTTGCGGCGGCGAAGCCAGGCTAGCGGTCGTCGCGAATCTCCTGCTGTACGAGCCGAGCAGGCGAATGAACTTCGTCGGGGGCCGTTCGCTTGAGGTCTAAAAAGTCCGGTGAAGCGAGGTAGTTCTGCATTGTGGGGTCTGTTCTGGGATGGGGGCGACCCGTGTCGCGATCGATCTGCTTGATGATCCGACAGAGAATCCTGAACAGAATCTCCACCTCGGAGATGTACCTGCTGCCGCGGAAGTAGTCTTCCTTCGAGGAAAGACCGCTTTGTTGAGCCGCTTGCTCGTAGTTTCCGTGCAGGAGAGAGTTGCGCACCTTCGCGATAGCCTGGATCGCATCTTGTTTGCTCCAGCCGCCTGGTAGTTGAATCGGATCTACCCTCTCACTGGTCGCCTTCTGTAGCAGTGTGGGCAGTGTGTCCTTGTCCGTCGCTTCATTGTCCAGGATCATTCTCATGAATCGTTCGAGGGCCAACAGGACAAGGGTCCCCTCTGCGAAATGGAGGAGGTCGCGGTTACCCTCCGTAAAGGACATGTTGTGGTTTCGAATGCGGTTCAGCTCCAAGACGATGTACTGAAACTCGCGATGCTTGTCCTTGAAGGTCATGGCGCTCGCCAATGTATCAGGGCCTTCGTGATGTGGCGGCTCCAACTTGATTCGGCAGTGATTGTGGCGGTCGCCGCAGGATCGCGGAGCGAGTCCTCGCGCGCTCGGGCCGAGCGGGGCACACTGCGAATAGCGACGCTCGGTTCTGCGTGCCAACTTGATTCGGCAGTGCTCGTTGTTTGAGCTTCTCGACGAAAGATCGACAAGCAGGATCAACGTTGATGGAGATCGTGACCAAGGAGGTCCCGATGTCTCGGCGACCAAAAGGGCGGCAGCCGCCAGCCCGAGCGCGGCGCGCTGACCTGCTTGAGCTCACCCAGTTCACCCGGGACGCCGCTGAAAAGGGCGAGATTGTTCTGGCCAGGTAGCCGGAGGGCGGGCTGGCTGGAGCCCCAACGGCCAGCGCAGCCCCGGAGAGCGTGGGGCCAAAATCCCGCAGCGGTGCCACCCGGCCAGCGAGGGGCGAGTCCCCCTCCCGAATGTCTCGACAAGCCGCGTTAGTCGACGACGTGCACGCGCGTGATCGACCGGCCCCACCCGATGCCGAACGAGACCGCGAAGCTGGGTACGTAGGTCGTGTCGAGCGTGCTGTTCACGGACGTGGCCGTGTTGTAGCCGGTGCTCGTCACCTTGTAGAAGGGCAAGGTCGCGTCGGCCTGGATGAAGATGCGAATGGTGCTGGCCCTCAGCAGCTCGTAGCCAGCCGACAGCTCGGCCTGGAGACCGCTGCCGGTGTAGGCGCTGCCGCCGTTGATCGTGCCGTTCATGGTATCGGTGCTGCTACGGGCCACGGCAGTTCCACCCCAACCAAGTCCGCCCCCGAGGTAGCTGGACCGGTTGGCCTGCGGGTTGAGGAAGTACAGCGCCATCAGCTTGATCCAGGAACCGGTCGCGCCCATCGAGGAGCCGTTGTTCGAGGACCCGCTGTTGACCATGAAGTTGAGGAACGAAAAATCGATTCCGAGCGAATCCAGCTCGTACCGGTAGCCGAAGCCGAAGGCCGGCCCGTGGCTGAAGCTCGGTCCGATGGCGCCGCCGTATCCAAGGCGGGCGTACCAAAGGGAGTCCGCCTCGACCCGGTTCGGAGCCTGCTGGGCGGACGTCACGTTCGTCCGATCCACGGTGTCGTTGACGGTATTCATGGGCTGGCCGGTCAGCAGCGAGCGCACCATCTGGCTGTACACCGGCGGGACCTCTTCGAGCGCCCGCGCCGTCGCCTGGCGATATCCCTGAGGTGCCTGCATGAAGACGGTGATGCTGTTGCCCAGCCTCACGTGGTAGACGACGAACGTACCTGCGCAGTTCTGCGGAACGACCTGCAGGCCCTGTTGCTGGATGACCTGGGCCAGTAACAGGCGGGCCGCGTTGCGGTCCCCCTCGGACAGGGTGTCACGAGAGGCATCCACTTCGACGCAGACGCCCGCGGAAGCGACGCGGGCGACGAATGCAGATCCTGCGAGCGCGCAAAAGAATAGTGGCAATTTTGTCATGCGGGACGGTCAAGCAAATCTGGGACCGCCGCCGCCCGTCGAATCTCTGACCTCTCGTTGATTCCGGGAGCACCGAAGATGCGGGTGTCCCGCAGTTCTTGCTTCAAAGCATGAAGACTCTCGTGGTCGAGAGTGACCGCAGTTGTGTGTGCGATTGGACGCTCACGGTGTGCCGCTCACTCCCGGCGGCCGCCCGCCACGGACGTGTCGCCCCAATCGGGCCCACCGTCACGAACCTGACGCGCCGTCTGCGCAGCAGGCAGCCGGGTTGTGTAAGGTGCGAGGATGAACCGCACGAGGATGAGGAGCGTCCCCTGGTCCCTGGCCATGGTCTTCTTGGTGGCTTGCGGCTCGAGCCAAGGTGGCTCTGCGGGCATTTCGGGATCGGGGGGAGCTGGCCTGGGAGCGGGCGCAACGGGGGGAGGGCAAGGGCAGGGAGCGTCGGGGGGGCAGGGCTCGGGAGGAAGTGGCCAAGGCAACGGAGGCAACGGCGGTATGGGGGCGAGCGGTTCGGGAGGACGTGACTCGACGGGCGGGGGGAGCCCGTCGGGTTCGGGTGGCAACGGCGCGAGCGGTCCCGGTGGCGGCGCGAGCGGCGCCGTTGGTGGCGCGGGCGGCGGCACCGCCGGGGCGGTGGCGGGTCGCGGCGGCGGGAGCGCGGCCGGGGGTGCTCCCGCTCAGGGAGGCGGGGGCGGTGCTGGCGTCGGCGGGCGCGCCGTCGGAAGTGGCGGTGTCGGCGGACCTGACGGCGGCGAAGGCATGGGAGGCGGGGGCGGTGGCGGCGGCGGAGTGACGCCCAGTCCCAGCGTCGGTTGTGGCAAGAGCGGGCGCCCGAGCGGCGGAATGGTCATGGTGGCCAACGACCATTTGTACACGTTCCCCGAGAGCTACGACGGCAAGACCCCGATGCCGTTGTTGCTGGCCTTTCACGCCAACGGCAACCCCAATACCCAGCTTCTCAACCTGACCAACGGAACCGGTCTCGAGACCGCCTTCATCCGCGCCTTTCCGAAGAGCGTGGCGGCGGGCTGGGACGTCGGCACCGACGCGCCCCGGGTCACGACCATCTACAACGATCTGCTCGCCAATTACTGCGTCGACACTGGACGCGTGTTCGCGACGGGTCACAGCTCCGGGGCTCAGATGGTGGTTCAGATGCTCTGCGCGGCGGGCGGCGAGAGGCGGTTCAAGGCGGTGGCACCCGTCGCGGCGTCCAAGTACTGCGACAAGGTCGCCCCTCTCCCTGTCATGTACATCCAGGGCCAAAAGGACGCGGGGCGGGGCAATTCCAACGGGATCGACGTGGTCAATGTGTTCTCGAGCAGCAACGCGTGTGCGGCGACGACCGCGCCCTACGCCGTAACGACCTGCAACAGCACCCTCGACAACCAGCCAGTAACGCCCGGGTGTGTGTCCTATCAGGGCTGCTCGCAGCCCACAGTCTGGTGCTCGCACAACGACAACAGCTACAACCTCACCGACGGCAACATGCACGGCTGGCCCTGCTTCGCCAGCGTCGCCATGTACAACTTCTTCACCAGCCTGCACTGACCTTGCACTGAGCATTCGGTACTAAGGACCCGCGCAGGTTCATCTTGCGAAGTCAGAGCCCTCTCCCTAACCCTCTCCCACATT
>Ga0066788_10000117_pt1 | contig 14792 bp, 13 predicted proteins | sample OrgsoiDNA2013048_FD_70943 | JGI IMG/M metagenome (GOLD analysis project Ga0066788, IMG submission 70943) | Permafrost soil microbial communities from the Arctic, to analyse light accelerated degradation of dissolved organic matter (DOM) -... | ecosystem: Environmental > Terrestrial > Soil >... | reverse complement strand
TGCAGTTGGACGCCGGGAGACTGATCGGTGGTCAGCGCTTTCACAAGGATCTCTGGCTGCGGACTCCGGCCGGCCCTCAACGGACAACCTGGGGTGGCGACTCCGTTCAGGGCACACGATCGGCTGACGGCAGTCTCGTCATCCAGCGTCGGCTTCCGGACGGAAGGCTGGTCATGGTCCTCCGCACGCCCGTCGGGGCCGAGACTCAGGTGACAGACGGACCACTCGACGCCACCCCGACGTTCCTACCTGATGGAAAGACGTGGCTCTATTCGGGCCTTAATGTCGGTCAAATCAACGAGTGCTCGAGGGACGGCCGAAGCTGCACCGTCGTCCACACCGACCATCTGATCCCGGGCTTTCCATCACCCGACCCGAGCGGGCAGCAGATCGCATACCTGACCTTGATGAACGTTCCCCGCATTCGCGTGATATCGCGCCAGGGAAATCGGCAGCGTGATTTCGGTCCAGCCGGGGGGGATGCCTGCAGCCCGCTGTGGACGTCGTCGACCCGCCTTTGGGTCGCGCAGGCGGCCTCGGCGTCTCGAATGACATGGCTCGAGATCGACACCGAGTCTGGCCAGCACACGGGCGCCAGCGCCTCGTCCACACTGCCGAGCGGACATGTGTGTGCGATCCCCGCCGAGCTGTCAGATCTGGGCGCTGTCCTACCGGCGGTGCTTCCGGTCTCGGAAGAAACCTCGGAGCTGCGCCGGGCCGTTGTCTCCGGACCCCTTTGACGCTGCTGCCATTCCCGTCTGTCAGCACCTTCCCATGGCAAAGCACAAGCCCTTCATCACGGGCGCGCCGACTGCTGGCGCGGCGCTCTTGGCAGACTGATTCGCGGCGCTCACCGTCGAGGAGCTGAAGGAGACGACCGAGACGAGGGCGAAGATGGCGGCGAGAGCAATTTTCTTGAGCATGGTTTGTTTTTCCTTGGAGGGTGGAGGTCGGTTGTTTTTGGAAGATACCCACTATGTTCGATGCGACGCATCGGTAGAAGTGGGCCCTGTCATGACCTGACCCTACAGCAAGAGTAGAGCCAAGTAGAGACATTGAAAACTCGCGGTCTTGCAGGCCCGAGAGGCCATTTTCCAGTTAGAGTGTCGAAACCGACGGGTTCACGGCATGGCGGGAAATGAGTCATCTTCAGGGGGGGCGGCACTGCAGGCAGCGGGTCTCGACAGTCACTCGCGGGACAGCGTCACGATGGTCCCGAGGACCGCGCGGGACGGATCCCCCGAGTTCCCGCTGCTGATCCTGCTGGGGAGCGCCGATCGTCCCGCCCCCGAAGGGCGGCAACGCTTGATTTCCTTCGACAAGGCCCTGGTGATCGGGCGCCACCTTCAGAAGGATTCCGACCCAGAGATGAGCGGGTGGGTCATCAAGGACAGGATGGTCTCCGGCCGGCACGCCCAGATCACCGAGAACGAAGAGGGCGACTGGGAGCTCACGGACCTTGGAAGCCGCAACGGAACCGTCGTGGACGGCATGTCAGCGGAGTCGCCGCTCACCCTGCGGGATGGATCGTTGATCTTCGTCGGCGGGCACGTCGCCCTGTTTCGGCTGGCCACCGAGCTCCAGATCGCAGCTGTTCGCGCTGAGCTCAACAAGCCGCTTGGACCGGTCCCGACCTGTAACCCGAGTTTCGCGTCGACCTGCGCGATGTTGCGAAAGCTGGCAGACACCGACAGCGAGATATTGCTGACGGGGGAGACCGGCGCAGGCAAGGAGATCTACGCCAACGGGATTCACGAGATGAGTGGGCGCAAGGGCAAGTTCGTGGCGGTGAATTGCGCAGCGCTGCCGCGTGAGTTGGTCGAGAGCGAGCTGTTCGGATACCTGCGCGGCGCGCACTCCCAGGCGACCGGTCCCAAGGCGGGAATCATCGAGGAGGCGGAGGGGGGGACGCTATTTCTGGATGAGATCGGCGACATGGCGCCCGAGCTGCAGACGAAGTTGTTGCGCTTCACTCAGGATCGCATGCTCACGCCCGTGGGGGGGACACGGCCGCGCCACATTGATGTGCGGATCCTGGCGGCCACCAGCCGGACCGCGCCGCCCGTCGGAGGACAGGGTGGTTTGCGCGCCGATCTGGCGGCTCGGCTCGGCGCCGAGCCCGTACGCATCCCGCCCCTGCGAGACAGGCTCGAAGATCTGGGCGCGCTGGCCGGGCATCTGCTCGACGAGCAAAGCAAGCCCTTCGAGGTGGTTGCGTGGCAAGCGATGTGCCTGCATGCCTGGCCAGGCAACGTGCGCGAGCTACAGAAGGTGCTGCTGACGGCTGCGGCCCTGTCGAGAGGGGGCGAGCGCATCGGAGCCGGCCACCTGCCCCAGGCCATCGCGGCAGGACCCAGCCGCGTGCGGTCATCTCCGGCCGGCCGCACCACGCGCCCTCCGCCGACCGCCATAGAGCTGGAAGAGCTGATCCGGCGCTGCGAGGGGAACATGCTGAAGGTGGCCCGGGAGCTGGACCGGAAGCCCGCACTCATCTACAGATGGGCCAAGCGTTTCAGTATCAAGATCGACGACTACCGAAGGCGGAGCGAGTGACCGGAGCACCGGTTTCGAAACTGCCCCCCCCGGACCCCGCTTTGGTGACCAAGGTCAGCCGCCCAAACGTGAGGTAAGGTCGAGATAGGGGTGACGCCATGACGTCCGAGGTGCTCGATGAGCTGGTCCTGATGATGCGGCCGGCGGGCGGCGGTATCCATATGGTGAGCACCGGTCGGGCCGCGCAGGCGGCTCTGCAGCAGAGACTCTATCAATCGGCCAACCTCGCCGAGGTCGATGCGCGGTGGCGGGAGGTGCTCGGCCAGGTGAGGACCGCCCGGGTCGCCATCCTGGGGATTCCATCGGACACGGGCGCCGGCCTGGTGCGCGGAGCCGCCTTCGGCCCGGCCGCCTTGCGTGAGGGGTTCCTGGCTGTCTTCCCTGACTTCCCGGACCGCGCCCGCCGAGCCGGAGTCATCGACGTGGGGGATGTGTTCGTCGTGCCGCAGTTACTCCACGACGAGATGCTCTCGCAGGCCCAGTGTGATGCGACCCGCGCCGCCATCTACGGCGCCAGAGCTGGCGGCCAGGTGGTGTCGCCTCCGGCGGATGCCGTCAGGCCGTCCATGCTGCCCGTCTCACCGCTGTCGATCGCTGCCAGGGTGATGTCTGTCTTGTTGACCATCAATCCCACCCTGAAAATTTGCATGTTGGGGGGGGACCACTCGGTCACTTGGCCCATCGTGTCGGCGCTGGCCGCACACCGGCAGCGGCCGTTCGCGATCGTGCATCCGGACGCCCACACCGATCTCTTGCCTGAACGGCTCGGCGTGAAGTACTGCTTTGCAACCTGGGCGTATCACGCCAACGAGCTGATCGGACGCGGCGGGCGTCTGGTTCAAGTTGGCGTACGGGCGTCGGGGTATCCGCGCCAGCACTGGGAGTCCACGCTCGGTGTGCGCCAATTCTGGGCGCACGAGGTGGCGACCCGGGGTGACGCCGCCGTCATTGATGACGTCCTCCTGCATGTGAGGTCCACCGGGGTCCGGGACGTGTATCTCTCGAATGACATCGATGGAACGGACGCCGCCTGGGCGCCCGCCACGGGCGCGCCAGAAGGCGGGGGGCTGTCCGTGTCGTTCGTGCGGACACTCATCGCGCGACTGGGCCGGGAATTCTCGCTGATCGGCGCGGATCTGGTAGAAGTCGCTCCGCCGATCGGGGCACCGGAGGCGGCGCAGAGGACGGTCGAGGTTGGGGCACGCTACGTGCTCGATTCCTTGGCGGCCCTGACCGGTTCTGACGATTTCTCGAGCTGAGGGAACATGGAAGATCTTCAAGGCGACGGCGAAGAGAGGAGCGATGAAAGTTCGGATCCCGAGATCGTTCACGGCTGGGATGCGCTCGAGACGGGAGATGTGGAGTCCGCTCGGAAGGCGGCCCAGGCGGTGCTGGCGCACGGCGAGCGGGTGACGCCGTCGGCCGCGTCGCGGATGGACGCTCTCTTGCTGCTGGCGGCTTGTGCCCGCGAGGAGAATGACGTGGACGGCGCGCTCGAGAGCCTGCAGGCGGCCGCCGAGGAGGATCCCGAGTGGTGTACGCCCGAGCTGTGGATGGCCGAGGTGCTGTCAGAGGATCCCGAGCGTCTGGACCAGGCGCTCCGTCACGCGCGCCGGGCCCTGGATCGCGCCGAGGAGGAAGACGAGTATCTCGATACGCTCCGGTGCAAGGCCGCGATCGAGCTAGATCTCGGGCGCCCGAGTGAGGCGCGAAAGACTCTGAAGGGGCTGCCTCCCGCCGAGCTGCCGCTCGACGACTCAGAAGCGAACCTGGACTTTGCTCAGTTGCTCATGGATCTCGGCGAGGCCGGCGAGGCGCGTCTCCGCTTGCAGGCGGTGGTGGATGCGGAGCCGGAGCTGGCCGACGCCTGGTACCTGCTGGGGGCCGCGGCCGAGCTCCTCGGCGAGGAGGAAGCCAAGCGGGCGGCCTGGACCAGGACCCGCGCTCTCGACCTGAAGGTGACCGACGCAGGCAGCGGCGGCGGTGGTGGCCGGACGACCGACGAGGAGGGAACGGGCCAGGGAACTGGCCAGCGCGTGCGCGAGGCCGCGATCGGGCGCGAGGCCGACAGCGCGTTTCGGCCACCCCGGCTCGAGGAGGACACCCTGGTGGCGCTGGCCGAGGCGACCCTGGCCGAGCTACCACCGGAGCTCCGATCCTTGATGGAGAATGTCCCCATCGTCGTCGCGGAGATGCCCGCTGCCGCCGACGTGGCAACGGGCCTGGATCCGCGGCTCCTGGGGATGTTCTCCGGCACCCCGCACGCCGAAAATGGTGGCGTCCTCGATCCGGCGATGCTGACGGAGATCGTGTTGTTCCGCAGGAACATCGAGCGCTTCGCGGTCGACGATGAGATGATGGCCGACGAGGTCCGGACCACGCTGCTCCACGAGGCGGGGCACTTCTTCGGTCTGGACGAGGCGGCACTGGCGAGCATGGGTCTGGAATAGCGGTTGTTGAGGGGCAATGCCGTTGGGTGGCCCTGCAGAGCCCCCGCAGACCGGTTGCTTGACAAGGGCGAGGTCGGTCTTCATGATGCCCGCCTCCCGGAAGCTCCGCGGAGCACCCCTTGCATGACCCGCCCGAAGGAGATGCCGTAAGTGGCAAACATCAAGTCGTCCCAGAAGAAGAATCGCCAGCGCGTCAAGCGCGAGGCCCGAAATCAGGCCCGCAAGAGCGAGATGAGGACCGCGGTCAAGAAGGTTCGTAGCGCCATCGGCGCCAAGAACGCCGCCGGTGCGAAGGAGGCCCTGAGCGAGGCGGTGAGCTTGATGGATCGGGCGGCCTCGCGCGGGACGATCAAACCCCGAACGGCGTCGCGCTCGGTGTCGCGCTTGGTCGTGGCCGTGGCCTCTCTCAAGGCCTGACCCCGCCTCTCGGCAGGGGGGGCGGCAGAGGGGATCGAGCGATCGGTGAGCCGCCGGACGCTGGACGACGGGCGCTGGCGCCGGGGGTGTTGGCCCCGCCGCGCGCATCCTCGGCGAGTTGCTGTACGAGGCGCGACAGCAACAGCTCGCCGTCGATGCGCGACGACTTGAGCAATCGATCCGCCCGGTAGAGCCGCTCGAATCCATGGCCGAGAGCTCGATTCGACATCCTCCGCGCCGGGGCGAGGATGTCGTCCACGAAGAAGGGTGGGACGCCCACGGCCCCCGCGATCTGATCCCGCGGCATTCCGGCCGCCATGAGCTCCTTGGCCCGCCAGATCTGGCGCAGCTGCCGGGCCAGCATGAACTGGACGCGCAGCGCCGGCTCCCGATTGCGAAACATGTTGGCCAGGGTGCGCAGCGCCCGCGTGACGTCCCCATCCCCGATTGCCTTGGTGAGCTCGAACACGCTGCGCTGGCGGGTTTCAGGGACCAACGCCTCGACGTCCGCGAGCGTGATGGTCTGCCCGGCCCCCGCGTAGAGGGTCAGTTGCTCGAGCGCCTGAGCCAGACGCCCGAGGTCGGGCCCGGCCGCCTCGACCAGGGCCGCGGCGGCATCGCTGCTGATGGACACCTTGCGGGCGCGGGCCTCCTGACCCAGCCAGGCGCCGAGCTCCCGATCGCGCAGTGGGGCGAGCTCGTGGAGGTAGCCGGCCTTGCGCAGCACCTGAAACACCTTGAAGCGGGTATCGACCTTGTCACCCGTCAGCACCAGGCAGGTCTGGGGATTCGGATCGGCGACGTATGGCACGAGCGGTTGCAGGTCATCGGCCTTGACGCCATCGATTCCCTTGGCGATGACCAGGCGGCGGGGCGCCATCATGGGCAGCGTCCGTGCGGTGCTGACCACAGTGCCGATCTCGGTCTCGCGCAAGTCGAAGATGTCCTGATTGAACGCCGCGAAGGCCGCGGCCGCGCCACCGGTGACCGCCGCGCGGATTGCCTGGACGCAGCGATCGACGAGATAGCGCTCGGCCCCATGCAGGCAGTAGATGGGGGCGAGCTCGCCGCCGCGCAGGATGGCGGTGGCCAGATCTTCCCTCGGCGGGCCGCCGCGCGGTACGAATGCCACCCGGGTGTTGTACACCATTGTCCTCATGCAAATGGATGCAAATGGATGATCGTCTGAAGGCGGCGCTCTTGTTGTTGGCATCCAATGCCTTCATGACCGTGGCCTGGTACGGGCACCTGCGCTTCAAGAAGGCGCCGCTCATCGTGGCCATCTTGGCCTCGTGGGGGATAGCGCTGTTCGAGTACTGCCTGCAGGTGCCGGCCAATCGCATCGGCTATCGCGCGCTCTCGGCCTACCAGCTGAAGATCCTGCAAGAGGCAATCACCTTGCTGGTCTTCATGGTGTTCGCGGCGGTGTGGCTGGGCGAGGGGCTTCAGCTGAGGTACCTGGCTTCGTTCGGGTTGATTGTGGCGGCGGTCGTGGTGGCGTTCCGGTGAAGCGGGGTGGCCCGGAGGCCGCGTGGAATGGCCAGTCACTCGTGCGTTTGCCGTCGGTGGTGGCTGCCACGCGAGCCACGCCGGCCGCGCCGGCGGCTCGACAGATTGCCCCGGCCCTGCTGGCCTGGTACGACCGGCGAAAGCGCGATCTGCCCTGGCGCCGGGAGCCGAGCCCGTATCGAACGCTGGTGTCGGAGTTCATGCTGCAGCAGACGGTGGTCGCGACGGTCGTGCCCTACTTCGAGCGTTTCATGGCGCGGTTCCCCGATCTGGGCGCGCTGGCAGCGTCGTCGGAGGATCAGATCCTCACCTTGTGGTCGGGGCTCGGATACTACGCCCGAGCCCGGAATCTGCGCCGGGCCGCGGTCTCGGTGATGGAGCATCACGGGGGCCAGATCCCGGACGACGAGGCGACCCTGCGTGCCCTGCCCGGGGTGGGTCCGTACACCGCGGCGGCGGTGGCGGCCATCGCCTTCGGGCGGCGCACGTTTGCTCTCGACGGCAATGCGGCCCGGGTGGTTGCGCGCCTGGCGCTCGTCACGGCATCGATCGATCAACCGGCCACCCGCTTTCGGCTGCGGGAGCTGGGAGCGGCGTGGGTGCCGGTGCGGAGGGCCGGAGATTTCGTCCAGGCCATCATGGAGCTCGGTGCGACGGTCTGCCTGCCGCGTGTCCCGCATTGCGGCGATTGCCCCCTGTCCAGGACGTGCGCCGGTCACCGCGCGGGCATGACGGGATCGATCCCGGTCCGGACCGCCCGCTCACCGAGGCGGATGGTTCACCTGGTATCGGTTCGCCTGCGTCGGGCCGGACGCGTGCTCCTGGTCCGGCGTGAGACGGGATTGCTGGCCGGAACCTGGATGTTGCCCGCCGCCGTGGTCGCCGACCGAAATGCCAATTCGGCCGCGGCGGCGCGCTCGGCGTTGCGAGAGATGGGCAGAGCGCCGGTTCGCCTCACCGCGGTGGGGGTGGTCCGGCACCTCTTCACCCACCGCGACGTCACGGTCGAGGTCTTCGACGGGTCGGAGAGATCGGCCGTCGCCGGTGGTTCCGCTCGGGGAGCCGCGGGCCCGTCCCCTGTCGAAGAACGTTGGCAAGATCGTTGGCAAGATCGGTGGGTGGATGAACGGCAGCTGGATCGCGTGGCGGTGTCGTCGTTCGTGCGCAAGCAGCTGGTCCTGAAACGCGACAAAGCCCGCGAACCGCCGTAGAAGGGGGCCCATGCCGCGAATGCTTCCCCACTTGCTCCTGTGCTTCGCGGCCTGCTCATCGGTCTCGCGCGGTCAGACGCCGGTCACGGCCCAGACGTCCGCGAGCGCCGAGGTCGAGGCCCGGGTCGGCTCGCCCGATCTCGGCGGGCGAGTCGACGGGGGAGCCGATGGTCGGGCGGATGGACGGGCGCGGGATGGGGCGTCCGGCCCCGAAGCGGGATCACCGGGGGCGCTCGGCGGCTCCGCCAACGATCGGGGCGCGGAGGCGGACCTCGAGGTGGCCCGAGGCCTGTTCGATCGTGGAGATCAAGAGGGAGCGCGTGTCGCCCTCGAGGCATTCGTGGCACGGCATCCGAATCATCCGGCGCGAGGATCGGCGGAGGTCCTGCTTGCCCGACTGGCTCTCGGCCGTGGAGATCCGGCCACGGCCAAGAAGCTCCTCGATCCGCTGGTGGGGGCCGGAACCGATGCCGGCGATCCGGCCGGCATCGGGAGCTCGGCGCGCTACCCGCTGGGGTTGGCGGAGTTGCGTCTCGGGAACCCAGCCCGGGCCAGAACGCTGTTGTTGCCTTATGCACCGAAGGGTGGCAGCGATCCCTCACCCGGCGACGACTCCGCGGTGGAGTTACGCGGCGCACTGGCCGAGGCCACCGCGGAGGCTGACCCGGTGGCCGCCCTGGATCTCTGGGAGGGCTACATGCGCGTGGCTCGCGACCACGAGAAGGCCTGGGCGCGCGGGCGCGCCACCGAGATCAGCGCTCGCGTCGCGCCGGAGGCCGCCTGGCGTGCCTATGGGGCAGCGCCCCCGGGCGGTCTCACGCGGGCGGTGCTGGGGCCGAAGGTGGCCGCCTACCTTCGCTCGAGGGGTGACGCCACCGGCGCGGCGTTCATCGAAGGCGAGGTCAGCGCCGCCCGCCACGGCATGGGGTTCGACGTCGCTGCCGTGCGGGTGGGCCCGGGAGATCCGACGCGGATTGGGCTGTCGATCCCTCTGTCGGGAAAATTTCAAGTGGTCGGCGAGGCGGTCTTGCGAGCCGCCATGCTGGCGGCCGGCTCACCGGGAACAGGTCCAGGAAGCGTGCAGCTGGTCCTTCGCGACACCGCCACGGATGCCGAGCGCGCGGCCAGCGGCGTCGCCGAGCTCACGCGTGCCGAGGCGGTCATTGGCATCATCGGCGCCGCCAGCGCGCGCACGGGCGGCGCCGCCATGGCTCAGGCAACCCAGGACGGGATCGCGATGCTGGCCCTCGAGGATGTGGCCCCGGGCGCGGTCACCACCGCCTTCCAGATCGTCCACGCTCCGGAGGCGCGCGCCACGGCTCTGGCGCGGCAGGCTCTGTCGCTCGGCGTCCGCCGGTTCGCGATCCTCGCACCCGACAGCGCATCGGGGAAGCGACTGCGGGAGGCATTCGGCCGGGCCGTCGTCGCCGGGGGTGGCCTGTTGGTCGCGGAGGCGACGTACGTATCGGGAGCCACCTCGTTCACGGGAGCGCTCGGCCCCCTCAAGAGGACCACGTTTCAGGCGATCTTCGTTCCCGACAGCGCCGAGCGGCTGCCCTTGATCGCCCCCGCCCTCGCCGTGGCGGATCTGTGGCCTTCACCCTGGAGCAGGGTCCGTGCTGCGGCGGGGCCCGGCGCCAAGGGGGAGCCGCGGCCGATCTTGCTCTTGTCGACCGCCAACGAGCTGTCTCACAAGCTGGTCGAGGTGGCGGGCCGCTACGTCCAGGGAGCCCTGCTTTGCCCGGGCTTCTTCGCCGACGAGGAGGACCTTCATGCGCGTGCCTTCGTGGAGGCGTACCGGGCTTCCTATGGCGGAGAGCCGCACGCCACCGAGGCGTACGCCTACGATGCGGTCGCCCTCTTGAGGGCTGTCACCGGCCGGGGCGCGCTGACTCGCGCCGACGTGGTCTCGGCGCTGGGGGGAGCCGGCGGCGTGGGGAGCGCCGGCGGCGCGCCCCTCCTGCAAGGGTTGACGGGCGACTTGACCTTCGGGCCGGACCACGGGCGTATCGACGGACCCCGCGTTTATCAGGTGGACGGCGACACCATCCATGCGGTGAGAGACGGGGGCGGACACTGAGAGGGACGCACGGAGCGGTCGGGTGTTCATCCTGATGCTGGAGACGCAGGGCGCGCCGAGGACGCACCGAGGACGCCCCCGCCCTTTTCCGGACGGGTGGGGGGTGTTATGACGGGGGCCCATGCGCTTGTCGAAGACGTTGGTCCCCACGCTCAAGGAAGCGCCGGCGGAGGCAGAGGTGCCGTCTCACGTGTTCATGGTGAGGGGGGGCTATCTGCGCAAGGTGGCGGCCGGGATCTATTCATTCTTGCCTCTCGGCTGGCGGGTGATCCAGAAGATCATGCGCCTCGTCCGGGAGGAGATGAACCGCGCCGGAGCCTCGGAGGTCTTCTTGCCGGCTGTGATTCCGGCGGAGCTCTGGCAGGAGTCGGGACGCTGGGACAAGTACGGCGCGCAGTTGCTTCGCTTCAAGGATCGCAAGGGGGGTGACTTCGTCATCGGCCCCACGCACGAAGAGGTGATCGTCGATCTGGTGAGGGGCGATGTCCGGAGCTACCGGCAGCTGCCGCTCAACCTCTACCAGATCCAGACCAAGTTTCGCGACGAGCTGCGGCCCCGCGCCGGGCTGATGAGGGGACGCGAGTTCATCATGAAGGACGCGTATTCCTTTCATGCCAACGACGAGGACGCGACCCGCGAATACCGCAACATGTACGAGGCTTACACGCGCATCTTCACGCGCTGTGGTCTCGCTTTCCGGGCCGTCGAGGCCGACACGGGCGCGATCGGCGGCTCGATGTCTCACGAGTTTCAGGTGCTGACCGAGACCGGTGAGGACGTGCTGGTGGCGTGCGACAACTGCGACTACGCGGCCAATGTGGAGCAAGCCGAGAGCAGCCTGGTCGCGGACGGGGCCGAAGCGCCCGGGCCCCAGGAGGCGCTCGAGAAGCTCCGGACTCCTGGCAAAGCCAGCATCGAGGAGGTCTCGGCCTTCCTGAAGTTGCCGCCGACCCGATTCGTGAAGACGCTGATCACCGTCATAGACGGCAAGCCGGTGGCTGCGCTGATCCGCGGAGATCGGATCCTCAACGAGGTGAAGCTGAAGCGCGCGCTGGGCGCGACCGCCGATCCCATCATGGCCTCCGAGGCGGTGGTGCTCGCTGCCACCGGTGCACCGGTTGGCTTCGCTGGCCCCGTGGGCCTGAAGATCCCGGTGTGGTGTGATCGGGAAGTGGCCACGATGAGTGACTTCGTGGTGGGCGGCAACGAGGTGGACGTGCACCTGCGGGGCGTGAACTTGAAGCGTGACTTCACGCCGACCGGGATCGCCGACCTCAGGCAGGCGGCGCCCGGTGATCGCTGTCCGCGTTGCGGCAAGGGGACCTTCAAGAGTCACCGGGGAATCGAGGTCGGTCAGGTCTTTTTCCTGGGCAAGAAGTACTCGGAGCCGATGAAGGCGAATTTTCTCGACGCCGCGGGCCACGAAAAACCCATGGTCATGGGTTGCTACGGCATCGGAGTCACGCGAATCGCCGCCGCCGCCATCGAGCAGAACCACGACAAGGACGGGATCATCTGGCCGACCCCCATCGCGCCGTACGAGGTCACCTTGCTGTTGCTGCAGGGAGACGATCCCGTTCTGAGGGGGGTGTGCGACAGGTTGTACGACGCGCTCGAGGCGGCCGGCGTCGAGGTCCTGTATGACGACCGGGACGAGCGCCCCGGGGTCAAGTTCAAGGACGCGGATCTGATCGGGATCCCCTGGCGTCTCGCGCTCGGCAAGAAGGGTCTGGCGGAGGGGATCGTCGAGGTGAAGGCCCGTCGATCGTCCGAGATTCAGAAGGTGAAACTGGACGACGCCGTGGCCTTCATCGCCGCGCGCCTGCAGGAGGAGAGGAAATGACCACCGCTCACAAGATTTCCGCCCGGGAACGCGTCATCGTGGCGCTGGACGTGCCTGACCTCACGAGCCTCGACGGATTGCTGGAGCGCCTGGAAGGCCAGCCCGCCTTTTACAAGCTGGGCCTCGAGCTGTTCGTGGCCGAGGGCGAAAGGGCCGTGGAACGGATCAAGAGGCGCGGGGGGCAGCTGTTCCTGGACCTGAAACTGCACGATATTCCGGAGACCGTGGCGCGCACCGTGGCCGCGGCGGCCCGCATCGGGGTCGATTTTCTGACCGTTCACACCTCGGGTGGATACGAGATGTTGCGGCGGGCGGCCGAGGCCGCCGCCGGGCACCTCAGGATCCTGGGCGTCACGGTGCTGACCAGCCTGCTCGAGGAGGATCTCCGCGCCGAGGGGATCGAGCTGTCGGTCGCCGAGACCGTTCGGGCGCGGGCCCGCGTGGCCGCGCGGGCTGGGATTCCGGGGCTGGTGTGCTCATCGCACGAGATCGATGCGGCCCGCGAGGTATCGCGCGACCTGTTGCTGGTGGTCCCTGGAATCCGACCCTCGGTGGGCGAAGGCGCATTGCCCGGCGATCAGAAGCGGGTCGCCACCGCCGCCCAGGCCATCGCTCACGGCGCCGACTACATCGTGGTGGGCCGTCCCATTCGCGACGCCGCCAATCAGGCCCAGGCCTTCGCGGACCTGGTCGCCGAGGTGGAAACCGCGGCCGCACGCGCGTGAATCCCACCCGCCCAGGTGCCGAACGGGTGATCTTCGGGGTCCATCCCGTCGAGGAATTGTTGCTCGCGCGACCCCGGGACATCGCGGTTGTCTACGTGGCGACCGGAACCCGTTCGCCTGACATCGATCGCGTGGTGCGGCTGGCGCGAGACCGCGCCGTCGCGACCGAGTATCGTCCGCGCCAGCTGGTGGCGGAGCTGGCTGGCGCTCCCGCTCACCAGGGACTGGTGGCGATCACCGGAGAGTATGGCTATGCGACCCTGGATGAGATCCACGCGGCGGCGGCGGCCGCCGCCGAGCCCGCGCTGTTGCTGCTCCTCGATGGCATCACCGATCCTCACAACTTCGGGGCTCTGGTCCGCAGCGCCGAGGTCCTGGGGGCTCACGGCGTGGTGATCGCCAGCCGGCACGCCGCTCCCGTCAACGGCACCGTCGTGAAGGCCTCGGCGGGCGCCACCGAGCGCATGCGCATCGCGGAGGTTCCAAACCTGTTGCGGGCCGTCGACGACTTGCGCGCCCAGGGCTTGCGGGTGCTGGGCGCCGCGACGCAGGGCGACTGCCCGCCCGTCTTTGGCGTGGACTTTCGTGCTCCCGTGGCCATCATCGTCGGCGCCGAGGGGCAGGGCATGCGCGAGGCCGTCGCGCGCCGCTGTGACGGGTTGTTCCATATCCCCCAAAAGGGGGCGGTCGCGTCGTTGAATGCCTCGGTTGCGGGGGCGATTGCCCTCTACGAGGCCGCGCGCCAGCGGCGGGAGTTTGTTATAGATGGCGCCCGGAGGGCCTGAGCCCATGTCCCGAATTCCCGTAGGTATCGTTGGTGCGACCGGCCTGGCCGGTCAGCAGTTCCTGGCTTCGCTCGGCGGGCACCCGCTGTTCGAGGTCAAGAAGCTGGCCGCCTCCAGTCGATCGGCTGGCAAGAAATACGGCGAGGCGATTCGCAACGAGCAGGGCGCGTCCCGCTGGCTCTGCAGCGAGCCGCCGGCGTCTGAATTCATGGACATTCGGGTCGAGGATTCGGCCTCCATGACCAGCGATGGGATAAAGCTGCTGTTCTCGGCGGTGGAGTCCGACGTGGCGCGCGAGATGGAGCCGCGCTTTGCCCGCGACATCGCCGTGATCTCGACCGCCAGTGCCTTTCGGTACGAGGACGACGTCCCGGTGTTCCTCCCCGGCGTCAACTGGGATCACGCCGCCCTGATCGATGTTCAGCGCAAGAACCGGGGCTGGAAGGGGTTCATCAGCCCCGGCCCCAATTGCACGACGGTGGGGCTGGCCATGACGCTACGGCCGCTCGACGTGGCGTTCGGCGTGGGCAAGGTCATCATGACCTCGATGCAGGCGCTCTCGGGAGCGGGCCGCAGCCCCGGGGTCTCGGCCATGGACATCCTCGACAACATCATCCCCTACATCCCCAAGGAGGAGGAGAAGGTCGAGAAGGAGACGCTGAAGATCCTTGGAAAGATGGGACCCAGCGGCGCGATCGTTCCGGCCGACATGCGTGTGTCCTGCACCTGCACACGGGTGAACGTGCTGGAAGGCCACACCGAGTCGGTGTTCGTGGAGCTGAAGCGCAAGGCCTCGCTCGACGAGGTCAAGCGGGCCTGGCGCGAGCTCGGCTCCGACCTGCGCGCCCTGGGGCTGCCGTCGGCGCCCAGGCAGCTGGTCTCACTGACCGAGGATCCGTTCCGTCCCCAGGTCCGCCTCGACCGCGATGCCGAAGGGGGGATGTCCACCGTGGTTGGGCGGCTGCGGGAGGATCCCGTCTTGGGCGGGGTCAAGTACTTACTCGTCTCCCACAACACCCGGATGGGCGCCGCCAAGGGCGCCATCTTGGTGGCCGAGTACCTGACCAAGAAGGGATATATCTAAGGTCTACGTGGCCGCCAGCCGGCGATGTGGTGCAGCAACTCTCGGAGGGTCTGTTGCAAGCGGTGGAAGCCTTCCGGCTCGGGGGCGTAGGTCGCCTCGTCCATGTAGAGATCCCTGCGGGCCTCGATCTGGATG
>Ga0066788_10000116_pt1 | contig 14795 bp, 13 predicted proteins | sample OrgsoiDNA2013048_FD_70943 | JGI IMG/M metagenome (GOLD analysis project Ga0066788, IMG submission 70943) | Permafrost soil microbial communities from the Arctic, to analyse light accelerated degradation of dissolved organic matter (DOM) -... | ecosystem: Environmental > Terrestrial > Soil >... | reverse complement strand
ACGCGCGAGTGTCGGGACCGCCTTTCGCCCGACGAGCGGACGGTCTTCGATACATTGCTCTGCTCGGCGCGAGGAGCGGTCGCCCTGGGGGAGGATGACGACGCCCTCTATGCGCGTCTTCAGACGGCTGTCCGCCGGGCCTTGCTGGCCGTGGCGAGGCGATTGGTCTCTTCGGGGAAGCTGGACGAAGTCGATGACGTGTTCTACCTGCCGCTCTCGACAATCCGTCTCCTCGGCGATGGGTCGGGCGGCCCCCCGCCCCAAGGAACCACGCTTCCGCCGCCCGCAGTCGGTGACGGCAGCCGGATCCCGAACCTGAGGCCGCTGGTGGTGTCGGGGCGACGGGCCTTCGGCAGGGCGCGGCAGGCGCCGCCCCCCGTGCCCGGCGAGGTAGGGGCCAGGGTGGTTCGGGGGCAGAGCGGCTCCGGGGGCCGGGCGCTCGGACGCGCGGTCCACCACCCCCCATCGGCGCCGCTCGGTGGGGACGCCATATTGATCGCGGGGACGCTGCTGCCCACCGAGTTGCCCCTGCTGTGGCCCGGCGCCCTGGTGATCGAATCTGGCGGGCCGCTCGGGCATGTCGCGGCCCAGGCGCGCGAGCGCGGGATCCCTGCGGTGGTGGGCGCGGCGGGAGCCCTTGCGGCCATTCCCGAGGGCGCGCTGATCCTGGTCGACGGCGATCGCGGCGAGATCGTCCACCTTGACGGCTGACCTCGAATTCCCGGCATCATTCCAGGGTTTTGCCGCCTCTTCTCCATCTCTTTACCTGCCTGAAACACCCGCGATACCTCAAACGTGGTTCGCTTGGCCGGCACATGACCAGATTGACCACACTCTCCAAAACGATGATCGCGGCCTTTCTTGCGGCCTCTGCCATCGTCGCAGGTTACCGGCACCGAGAATCGCTGGGCGGGGTTCTTCACCAGACCGGCAGCGCTTCGCCGCCGCTCACCGCCGGCGTGGCGGGCAGCTCTGCCGCCACGGGCGCCGTCCCGACGACGGTCCCGCTCCCGGGTCGTCGCACCATGACCGTGGCCATCTCTCAGTGGCCAGGACACCTGGCCCTGGTGGTGGGCAACGGGGGGCTGACCACCCAGCCCGGCTCGGCGGCCGCCGCCGAAGGCGTGAACCTGAACATCGTCTTCATCGAGGATGCGCCGAAGAAGAACCAGGCCCTGCAAGAGGGCAAGATCGACGCGGTGTGGGAGACCGTTGACGAGCTCCCCATCGCGCTCGGGGGATACAAGGCGGCCCACGTGGACGTGCGCGCCTTCATCCAGATCGATTGGTCGCGCGGCGGCGATGCGTGCGTGGCCACCGCGGACGTCAAGACCGTGGAGGACGTCCTCGGACGCAAGGCGGCGGTCCTCATGTTCTCGCCCGATCACACGGTCTTCGAGTTCATGATCAACAACTCGCGCCTCACACCCGAGGAGGTCGCGCGGGTTCGCCGCAACACCAGCTTCTCGATGGACGACTTCGCCTACGCCCGGATCCTGTTCGGTCAGGGAAAAATCGACGTGGCCTGCCTGTGGGAGCCCGACGTGACCCTGGCCCTGGCCAGTCGCCCCGGCGCGCACCGGCTCTTCTCGACGGCGGATGCCACCGAGCTCGTGGCGGACACCCTGGTGGCGCGGCGCGAGTTTCTCGATCTTTACCCCGACTTGACCGCGAAGCTGGCCCGGATCTGGTTCGCCGGAGTCAAGAAGGCCGAGGCCGACAAACCCGCGGCGGCCCGCCTGATCTCCACCGTGTGCTCGCGGTTCCGCGACGAGCTCGGCTACGAGGCCACGCTCAAATCCTTCAACTGGGTCAAGTGGACCGACATGAGCGACAACGTGCGGATGTTTGGGCTGGATGGCCAGCCTCCGCTGTTCGATCGCGTCTATAACCAGGCCGACAACATTTGGATCAATTACCCGCAGGCCGAGATCAAGGACCGCTTCGCGCCCTCCACGCTCCGGGACGACCGCGTGGTGCGGCGACTCTGGGAGTCGGAAGGCCGCAAGGTCGCGGTGACGGCCGAGAAGTATCAGCCCAGCGTGGCGGCCCGCGGCGAGCCCCTCTTCACCAAGCCAGTCACCATCAACTTTCAAAGCGCCAAGAGCGATCTGACGAACGAGGGCATCGCCGTGCTGAATCAGACCGTGCTGCCGCAGGTGCAGATGGCGAGCGGCATGTACATCCGGGTCGAGGGCAACACCGACGACGTGGGCGACGAGGAATGGAACCGTGCGCTCAGCGAAAAGCGCGCGGAGGCCATCACCCAGTTCCTGATCAGCCGGGGCGTCAACCGGGAACGCCTGGTGTCCCGCGGCAACGGCTCGTCCAAGCCGGTCGCCAGTAACAAGACCTCGTCGGGACGATACCGCAACCGCCGGACGGAGATTCTCTTCATCCCGGCAAGTGGATAGCGACGGCTTGTGTCAGCACCCAGGGAGGGCACATTCATGGCAAACCGATCGGCCGGAAATTCGATCTTCAAGCACGCCGTCTTGAATCAGTACAACCTGATCGCGATGGGAGGATCGTTCCTGCTTTCCTTCGCCTCCGGATCGCCGCTGCCGGCGCTGCTGGCCGGCGCGGGCGAGCTGGTCTGGCTGGTGGCCGGCGCGCCCAGCCCACGTTTCAGGCGGTGGGTGGAAGGTCGCGCGAGACAGGAGGAAGCGCAACGCTGGAGCTCACGCGTCGGCCGCATCGCCGCCGGCCTCGATCCCAACGTGGCAGAGCGCCTGCGCCTGGTGGGCGGGGCCTTGATGGAGGTGAATCAATCCATCGAGGAGCGCGGCGACCCGGAGATCACCGCGGCCGTGGGAGCCAAGCTGGAAGCTTTGCTGCAGACCTATGCCAACCTGGCTACCGCCCACCAGCGCCTGGTTCGTCTGCTGGCGGCGGGCGGAGCGGAGGCGGCCGAGGCGGAGATAGCCAGGCTCAATGACGCCCTGGCCGAGGAGAAGGACTCCACCGTGCGAATCTCCTTGCGGCAGGCGACCGCGCTGGCCCAGCGACGGTTCAAGAGATTCGAACAGCTCGAGAGCATGGGTCGTGATCTGGCGGTCAAGGTCGCAACCTTCGAGGGCTCGCTCGACTTCGTGCGAGCGGAGGTGGCGGGTGGTGAATCCGAGAACGAGATCTCGCGCGCCCTCGACGAGATGCTGGGGGCGGCCCGCATCAGCCCCGATCACGAGGCCGAGGTGGCTCGTACTCTCGGGGAGCGGAGGATGGTCTCGGCAGGGTTCCCCGTGGCTGGTCGCACGTCCGACGGTTGACGGCGGCGGGTCAACTCGGGTCGGCGTCCTCGGAGAGGTATTCGAGGATGACCTCGTCGAGGCTCTTGTCGTCCGGCAACTCCCCCCCAAATGGGCGGTTCGAGCGACCAGGACCTTCCGCGCCCGATGCCGCGATCAGCCCCGACGTCGACGCGGAGGACGAGGGGGATACCGGCTGGGGCGTCGACGGCACCGAGGGCGTCTGTTGCATCGAGGAGGCCCCTGCCCCTCTGGAGGGACGTTCCCCATGACCGCCACCGGTGACGACGTATGGCACGGGAGGACGAATGCGCCGCGACGACTGCGTCACGCCGCTGCCACCCACCACCAGGTTTCGCTGGATGACCACCCCATCGGTCGAGGCCGTTCTGGCCGCCGTGGGGGCGCCGCTCGACACGAACGGCGATCTTCGCCCTTCGGGAACACGGACCACGATCGGCGGCGCTGCGCCGGCTCCCCGCGACGAGGTCGTGCCAAGCGGCCGGGTAGCCGTTCGGCGAGGACCCGGCGCGGCCGGTGGCGCAGGCACCTCCGGGTCGGATTCGAAGGTCGCCACCGTCGGCCCGGGCAACACCGCCACCGCCTGGCCGTCGACCGAGCTCGCCGCCGCGACGGCGCTCAGATCATCGCCGCGCGCCGCGAAGAACGGCAGGATCACACCGTCGAGGCGGGACCGCAGCAAGTCCTTCATGACCGTCTTGTGTTGCAGCTGCATCAGTTGACGGACCTGGTCTTCGGGAAGTGCTCCGTCGTATTCGTGCTTGCGCGACACCAGGATGGTGCCTTCGTAAAACAGATGCGTGAAAAGCCGGGGCGCCAACGGCCCCGAATCTTCCGTCTGGACGTGGAACACACGCCCGCGATGAGTCAAGTTGTGGTTGTAGCCGACGAGCGGGCTACGCGGAGGCTTTGCCATCTGAGATTATCATTATAGCGCCAGTCGCATAGAATCGGGGATCGTATGCGTCGTTCGAAGGTCGTTCGAAACACTTCCGAGACTCAAATCGAGCTGATCCTGAGCCTCGACGGCAAGGGTGAGCGGCGCGTCGACACCCCCATTCCGTTCCTGAACCACATGCTCGAATCCTTCACCCGCCATGGGCTGTTCGACCTCGAGGTCACGGCCCGCGGCGATGTCGAGGTGGATGCCCACCACACCGTCGAGGACGTGGGCATCTGCCTGGGCCAGGCGATGCGCGACGCGCTCGGCGACCGGAGCGGGATCGCTCGTTTCGGGGAGGCGACGATTCCCATGGACGAGACCTTGGTCTCGGCGGCGGTCGATTTCGGGGGTCGGGCCGCCCTGGTCTACCGGGCGGACACCCTGAAGGGTCGCTGGATCGGGGCGTTCGACGCGGAGCTGGCCCGCGAATTCTTCGGGGGGTTCGCGGGGACGGCGCTTTGCAACCTGCACCTCGAGGTCAAGTACGGTGAGAACGCCCACCACATGGTGGAGGCCCTCTTCAAGGCCTTTGCCCGCGCCGTCTCGGCCGCCAGCCGAAAGGATCCGCGGGTCGTGGGTGTCCCCTCGACCAAGGGGACCCTGACCTGATGTTCCAACCCAGCGGCGCCGCCCGGCCGGTAGTCGCGATCGCCGACACCGGCAGCGGCAACTTGCGCAGCGTCGAGAAGGCGCTGGTGCGCGCAGGCGCCGACGTCGTTGTCACGGCCGACGCCGATCGGATCGCCGGCGCCGACAAGGTGGTGGTCCCGGGTCAAGGGGCGTTTGGAGGCTGCATGGCGGGCCTTTCCCGCGGGGGCGGGGCGCTCAAGGAGGTGGTCCTCGAGAGCCTGAGGGCCGGCAAGCCGTACCTGGGAATCTGCCTCGGGTTGCAGGTCCTGTTCGAGGGCAGCGAGGAAGATCCGTCGTGTCGGGGGTTGGGGGTCTTCCCGGGCTGGGTACGGCGCTTCCGCGAGCATCCCGGCCTGAAGATCCCCCATATGGGCTGGAATGGCACGTCCAGGCGGGGGGGATCCCTCGCCGGCGCGCTCCAGGATATCCCGGACGGGACCTACTTCTACTTCGTCCACAGTTACTTCGCCGTTCCGGAGCGCCCCGGGGACGTCGCGCTCGTCACCGAGCACGGCGAGCGGTTCTGCGCGGCGATTGCCCGCGACAACGTCTTCGCCTGCCAGTTCCACCCAGAAAAAAGTCAGCAAGCCGGGTTGGCGCTGCTGCAGTCGTTCGTGGCCCTGTAAACGCGCGGGAACGAGCACGGGAAAGAGCCTGAGCACACGGCAACGCCCAGGCACCAAGGGGCCAGCCTCTCCGTATCACATAGCTGCCCCGAAGTTCATGCACTCCGGAGTGCCGAGCGAGGGAGTAAATCCCAGGTCGCACTTGCCGTTCAGGAACGGATCGCAGTATGGCGCCGCCGCGGCGCAGTCGGAGTCCCATTCGGAGACGGGGTCCGAGGTGCAGGCCTCGAGCAGGCCGGCGCGCGGGCCGCAAGTGGAGCCCGCGGCCACGCAGGTCAACGTCTCGAGGCACAGGGTCTGATCGTCGCAGGTCTCGCCGCTGTTGTTCCGGTCGACGCACATCTTCAAGGGCTGCCCGGCCGGCTTCGCGCAGTAGAGGCCCGTGTCGCACACGGCACCGGGATCGCTGGCACAGAACTCACCTTTGGCCAGCGTCTTCTTGGTTGCGCAGACGGCATTGCAGATCATGTCCCCGCTGCATTCGAACTCGCTGCTGCACAAGTCGCCCTTGACCTTCGAGCCGGAGAAAACGCGCCCACAAACGGCAGCGACCGCGGCTCGATCGGCCGGAACGATGGTGGCTTTTGCGTAGACCTCCGCCGTCTTGTTGAGGCAATCGGTGATTCGACTCGGGTTGAACGGTCGACTCGCCCCGTACGTTTGCTGTATTTCGGTCGTCGACGCCATGCACAACGCGATCCGCTTCGGCTTACACTGCGTGTCGGCATCGACTGCGCATCTGTCGGCGACCCCGCCCGAGCCCTTGGTCCCGCACTCCTTGACCGCGAGCTGCGTGCAGAAGTCACTCACCGTCGCCGTGGAGCCTCCGCCTCCGCAGCCCGGCCCGACCGAGATGAACAACAAGGTTCCCATGGTCTTCGCAACATTGGTCATGCGTGCAGTCTTGGGTCGACCGGGCACCTCGTCAAGACAAGGCGCGCGGGACCTGCACAGGATCTGCCCCTTGCCCGCGAGCGCCGTAGGCGCTGTATTGGGGTATAGGTCTGCTCATGTTGATTTTTCCGGCCATCGATCTCCTGGGCGGCAAGGCCGTGCGGCTGCGCCAGGGCCAGCGGGATACCGCGACCATCTACTCGGAGCGCCCCTGGGAGCTGGCTGCCGGGTTCGCCGCGGCCGGGGCCCCGCGGGTGCACGTGGTCGACCTCGACGCGGCCTTCAGCGGCGGCGTGCAGCACAACCGCTCCACCATCCAGCGCATCGTGGAGGCCAGCAACCTCGACGTGGAGGTCGGCGGTGGCGTGCGATCGGTCGATGATTGTCAGCGCCTGTTCGATCTGGGTGCCAGGCTCGTGGTCCTCGGAACCGCGGCCATCAAGACTCCGGAGATCGTGAAGGCCGCCTGCGCCAGGTTTGCCGAGCGGATCATCGTCGCCGTCGACGCCCGCGAGGGCAATGTGGCGGTAGAAGCCTGGCAAGAAGCTACCATTTCATCGGCGCTCGAGATCGGCGAGAGGGTGGCCGGAGCCGGAGCGGCGGCCGTGCTCTACACGGACATCGGACGTGACGGCATGCGGACCGGGCCCAACCTCGACGCCACGGCGCGGCTGGCGCGCCAGATCGCGCCTTGCCCTGTGATTGCCTCCGGGGGCGTGGCGACCCTGAGCGACATCGACGCCACCTCGAACACGGGAGCCTTCGCGGTCGTGATCGGGAAGGCCATCTACGAAAAGGCGTTCACCGTCGAGGACGCCATTCGGCGGGCGCTGGGGCGCGGCCTCTGACAGGGAGTCGGGGCGCTGGGGCCTCGGGCACGTCCTCCATCGACAAGTCGATGGTGTTGTCGCCCGAGCCGGGTATCTCGTCCATGTCGCGGCCGGTCAGGTCCTGCGAGCGCAAATGGATCCGTTCGGTCAAGAATTTCCACAGGCGCTGCAGCTCTTCGCGATCTCGAGGCCGGGGCTGAGTGCGGGCCGAGCGTGGTTCCTCTGATCGGCTGCTCGGGAGGCCCTCGGTGCCCGCTGACCACGCCGAGGGCGGCGGTGACGGGAGCAAGGAAGAGGACTGTCGCGAGGGAGCGGGAAGGGGCACCGGCCCGGACGTGGGCGATCTCGGTTGGGCGCCCGTGCTCGAGGTCAGGGGGGCAACCAGAATCGGGCTGGTCGAGCTGGCTGCAGGGCCGGGCGCCACCAGGGCCTTCCACGTGCGCAGGGCCAGCACGGTTCCCGAGGCGCCGAGCACCAGCAGTGCGGAAGAACCCAGGATCAACAGACCCCAGCTCGCGAAGGACAATGTTCGGACCCTCTCGCCGCGCCTCTCCTCCGAGAATTTGCGGACCCGGGAAGGCGCACCCGCCGGCGACTTGAGCGGCGGCGGCAAGCGTGACCTGCCCGGGTCCCCACCCAGGTCGTGAAACAAGAGCCCACCCTCTGCCGAGACCCTGCCGTCCCCATTTCGTTGCGGTTGCATGATTTGACTCCCGAACGGTCTTCGGGTTTCCCGCCAAGGGGTTGCGGATCACGGCTTGCGGCCTGCGGGTTGCGCCGACTCGCTGGGCACTCAGGGAGCGCGCATATGCCAGGCCTTCGGCTGCACGAAAGCGCGAATGCCGGCCGTCGACAGCGTCGATCCCATCCCGGAATGCTTGCGGCCGGTCCAGGGCAAGCGGGGGCTCACGCGGTCGCAGCAGTTCCAGTACACGCTGCCGGCGTTGACGCCCGCCAGGATGCGAACGGCGCGTTCACGATCCTGGCAATAGACACCGGCCGTCAGCCCGTATTCGCTGTCATTCATCAAGGCCACGGCCTGCTCGTCACCCGCCACCGTCTGGATGCCGATGATGGGCCCGAAGCTCTCCTGCCGCATCACCAGCATGTCGTTGCTCACGTCGACCAGCACGGTGGGCTGGAAGGTTCCCGGGACGTCTCCGGGTCGGCCTCCACACAGGAGCCGCGCGCCTTTGCCAAGGGCATCCGCCACCTGCGCCTCGAGCACGGCGAGTTGCTGAGGGCGGGCCAGCGGTCCGATATAGGTGGCGGGATCCTCGGGATCGCCGATCCGGAACCCGCGAACGGTCTTCACGAAGGCCTCCACGAAGGCCGCAGCGATCCTCTGCTCGACGTAGATTCGCTCGACCGAGCAGCAGCTCTGGCCCGCGTTGTAGAAGGCGCCATCGGCCAGGCTCTCCGCGGCCGTGGCGATGTCGACGTCGCCGCACACGTAGGTGGGATCCTTGCCGCCCAGCTCGAGCTGGGTCTTGATGAATCGCTGGGCCGTCGCCGCGGCGATCTCGCGTCCGGTGGCGTGGCTGCCGGTGAAGAACAGCGCATCGATGGGTTGCCGCAACAAAGCGGCGCCGACCGCGCCGCCGCCCACCAGGACCTCGAACACGCCGTCGGGCAGGCTCGCCTCGCGCAAGAGCTCCCCGATGGCCAGCCCGGTCATCGTCGCGAGCTCGGAGGGCTTGTAAAGGACGCTGTTTCCCGTCAAGAGCGCCGGCACGAAGACGTTGGACCCCACGAAGTAGGGATAGTTCCAGGCCGAGATATTGGCGACCACCCCGAGGGGCTCGTAGGCGATGTGCTCCTCCATGCCCGCGCCCGTCGACACCACCTCGTCCCGCAACAGGGCGGCGGTGGCGCCCAGGAAGAAGTCGATCCGCCCAGGCATGGCGCCGATCTCGTTGTGGGCCTGCTTGATGGGCTTTCCCATCTCGCGCGTGAGGATGAGGGCCAGGCGATCCTTGTGCTCGATCAGCGAATCGCGGAAGCGTCGGATCGTCGCCAGTCGATCCTCGAGCGGTCGCGCGCCCCAGGCAGGTTGGGCCTGGCGCGCGCGCTGGAACTTTTGCGCGACGCTGGCCTCGCTGTCCTCGGGAACCTCGAAGATCACCTGGCGGGTGGCGGGATTCACGATCTTCATGGGGGCGACTCTCGCTTGCGTGAGTGGACCTCGGTCAGAAAGGCCGACAGGAGCCGGGCGGGGTCGAGGGCCCCGGGCGCGGGGTCGGCTTCCCCGCGCATGAATTCGGGATGCCATTGCACGCCGTAAGCGAAGGGCGTCCGGCCATTCACGCAGCCATCGAAGGTCACGGCTTCGATCACGCCGTCGGGAGCCGAGCGCGCCTCCACCACGAGTCCCCGACCCAGGCGCTTGAGACCCTGATGATGAACGCTGTTGGTCCGTGCCCGGCCCCCGGTCTCGGGAAAGCCGTACCAGCGCGCCAGGCGGCTGCCGGCCTCCACGACCACGTCGTGACCATGGCGGTCGTACATCTCCCAGTCGCGATGGAGCGGCTGGCTCTCGTGCTGGGTGGCGATGTCTTGGTAGAGGCTTCCACCGAGCGCCACGTTCAGGACCTGCGCGCCCCGGCACACGCCCAGCAGCGGCTTGTCCGTCTCGAGGGCCAGCCGGATCAATTCCATCTCGTATGCGTCGCGCGCCGGATCGCCGGCCCACTCGGAGCGAACCGGCTCCTCACCGTAGTGGAGCGGCGACATGTCCACGCCCCCTTGCAGGATCAACCCATCCACCAGCTCGAGCAGATCGCGCGCGCTGATCGCGCCCGACGCGCGCGGCAGGAGCATGGGGATGGCTCCGCCCGACATGATCCACGCCAGCATCGACTCCTCGGCGTACAGCAGGGTCTTGCCCTTGAAGAAGGCCCGTGTGGGATCGGCGTGCATGATGCAGGCAGAGACGCCGATGCGCGGGTGGGAGCGGGACGGGGTCATCGCAGTCACGCCAGCTCCCCGGAGAACGCGCGCTCGAACATCCGACGAAAATCCGGCTCGGTGACGGGGCGGGGATTGTTGGGATGGCAGGCGTCACCCACCGCGATCGCCACCAGCTTCCCGAGGTTCCGGGGATCGACGCCCGCCTCCGTCAGGGTGGCGGGGATCCCGATGCGGGCCCGGAGATCGACCAGCCAGCGCAGGAATCCGTCGGCGTCGGGGGGCGTCGCGCCCACGGCCGCGCCCAGATCGCCCAGACGCGACGCCACCGTGAGCCGGTTGAAGGCCATCACGTAGGGGATGGCGATCCCGTTGGCCAGGCCGTGGTGCAGGTCGGCGACCGTGGACAGCGCGTGCGCCATCGAATGGGTGGCGCCCAGCCCCTTTTGAAACGCGACCCCGCCCATGAGGGCGGCGTTCAACATCATGCCGCGCGCCTCCAGGTGCTCGCTGCTGGCCTGGAGCTCGCGCTCGCCCGCGCCCACGCGACGAGCGAACGTCACGCAGCGCTCGAGGTTGCGCGACACCAGGCGCAGCCCCTCGAGGGCGATCCCTTCGCACATGGGATGAAAGTCCTTGGCCAGGTACGCCTCCACCAGGTGGGTGAGCGCGTCCATTCCCGTGGCGGCCGTCGGGCCGGCCGGCAAGCCCAGCGTCAGCTCTGGATCCACGAAGACCCGCAGCGCCAGCAGGCGCGGCGAGAAGATGATCTTCTTGACGTGGGTCTCGTCGACGGAGATCACCGTGCTGCGGCCGACCTCGCTGCCAGTCCCGGCGGTGGTGGGCACCGCCAGGTAGGGCGGAATGGGCTTGTCGATGGACAGAGCTCCCGGCTTCTCATCCTCGTAGTCGAACAGATCGCCGGGATGGTGAATCATCAAGGCGATGGCCTTGGCGACATCGATGGCCGCCCCGCCCCCGATCGCCACGATGGAGTCCGCGTCGTGAGCTCGGTAAGCGGTCACCCCGGCCGTCACCTGGGACTTCACCGGGTTTCCCCACACCCCCGCGAACACCGCCACCGCCATTCCGCCGTCGTTCAACATCCGCGTCGCGCCAGTAATCGGCCGCAGGGGGGCCAGGCCCTTGTCGGTGACGATCAGCGGGCGCGCGCACCCCAGCTCCGCGAGAGCGCCCGAGACCAGTCCGATCGCCCCCGGACCGTATTGAATGCGCGTCGGAAAGTTGAACTGCCGAAAGGCCATGCGTCGCTCCTGGTGGTGATATCGGGCGCCGATGATACTCCGTTGGCCAATGATACGGCGTCAGATGATCTCGAAGTAGCGCCCGATCTCCCAGTCGGTCACCGCCTTGCCGAACTGGCGCCACTCCCACGCGCGGGTGCTGGCGAAGTGATCGACGAAGGCGCCGCCAAACAGCTCGCGGGCCAGCTCGGACTTCTCGAAACGAATCGTGGCCTCGTGAAGATTGCCAGGCAGGACCGGCGCGCCCGGGTCGGCGTACCCGCTGCCCGACAGAGGTCCGGCGGGCAGCCGCAGCTTGTTCTGGATCCCGTGCAGTCCGCTGGCCAGCGCGGCGGCCATGGCCAGGTAGGGGTTGCTGTCGGAGCCGTTGACGCGCGTCTCGAGGCGCGTGGACTTGGGGCTGCCCACGATGGCGCGAAGCGCGGTGGTCCGATTGTCGATGCCCCAGTTCACGCGCGTGGGCGCCCAGGCCCCTTCGACCAGCCGCTTGTAGCTGTTCACTGTGGGCGCGAAGAGGGGCAGGATCTCGGGCAGGCAGCGCATCTGGCCGGCGATGTAGTGCTCGAACAGGGCGCTGATCTGGTGCGGCCGCCCCTCGTCGAAGAACAGGTTCCGCTTGCCGCCGCGGTCCCACAGGCTCTGGTGAATGTGACCGCTGCACCCCGGCAGCTCGCTGTTCCACTTGGCCATGAAGGACGGCATGATCCCGAAGCGCTGCCCGATCTCCTTGGCTCCGGTCTTGAACAGAACCGCCCGATCCGCCGCCTCGACGGGCTCGGAGTAAAGGATGGCTGCCTCGAACACCCCGGGCCCAGTCTCGGTGTGCAACCCCTCGATGGGGACGCGGAAGGCGGCCATCTGGTCGAACAAGGCGTTCACATAGGGCTGGCTCTGCGCCAGCCGGATCAGCGAGTAGCCGAACATGCCGGGAGACAGCGTCTGGGGCCGGAGGTTGTGCTTGGCGGCCAGCGACTCGGGCGTCTCGCGAAAGTTGAAGAACTCGTACTCCAGCGAGCCGAGAGCCAGGAATCCCGCCTCGCCCAGGCGAGCGACCACCCGCTTGAGCAGGCCGCGCGGACAGATCGGGAGCGGCTCTTCCTTGTCGTCCCGGAAGTCGCCCAGGAAGAACGGGACATTTCCATCCCAGGGAACCTCGCGAAAGGTGGAAAGGTCGATCCGGGCCTGTGCGTCCGGGTAACCGGTGTGCCACCCCGTGTAGCGAGCGTTGTCGTAACAGACGTCGGCCGCGTCCCAGCCGAAGACCACGTTGCAAAAGCCGAAACCGCCCTCCACAGCCGACAGGAACTTGTCCTTGTGGATGTACTTTCCCCGCAGCACGCCATCGATGTCGGTGATGGCCACCTTGACCTTTCCGGCAGGTGACTTCGCGACCTTGTCGACGATTGCCGCGACGTTCGGACTGACTTTTGCCATCGCGACACTGTAACCGCAACCGCGCACCAGATGTCGACCGGGCCCCTGGCCCGCGATGCCGACCGTCGATCAAGAGCCCTTACCCCGTGAGCGCGCTTGTCCTATCCCTGCGTGTTACCATGGGTTTTGGCGGTGGAGCGGGCCTATCGGCGCGGCAATTCTCTGAACCGGCAAAGGTCCGGGCCGCTACTGCCGAGACGATTGGCACAATGAAGCGTCTACGGGACATAGATGGCGAGCTCACGAATGGCCAGTGAACGGTGGCAGGTGCCCCTGCATGTCGTTCCCGCCGGCGCACGAATCGACCCCAGCGACGCGGATCTGGCTCGTGCCCTGATCGCGGGCGAGACCTGGGCGGCAGCGGCCACCTGGAACCGCTTCGCGCCCACCGTTTACGGCATCGCGGGGCGGGCGCTCGGGCGCGACACCGAGGCCGAGGACGTCACCCAGGAGGTCTTCTACCGCCTCTTCTCTCGGGTCGGGACGCTCAAGAACCCGGACGCGTTTCGCAGCTTCGTGGTCTCCTTCGCGATTCGCATCGTGAAGTGGGAGCTGCGGCGGCGGCGGGCCCGGCGGTGGATCATGCTGTCGGACCTGGATGGTCTTCCCGAGGTCGCGACCACCGATGGAAGTCCGGAGTCGCGTCAGGTGCTCAAGCGGTTTTACGCCGTCCTCGACCAGCTCAACGCAAGGGAGAGGTTGGTCTTTGCGCTGCGCCACCTGGAATCCATGACGCTGGAGGAGGTCGCGGCGACACTAGAAATTTCGTTATCGACAGTGAAGCGCACGCTGGCGCGCGCCTCCGCGCGGGTGTCGGAGTGGATCGAGGGCGATGTTGATCTGGCCAGCTATTTCGAGGGAAAACGGGGGAACTTATGAACGGAACTGGTGGAAATATGGGCACTCAGGCCAGTCGGCTGGAGGCGGTGACCCATCTGGCACGCACGCTATCGGCGCCGATGACGCCGTTGCAGCGGATGGAGGGCCTGCAGGTGGTGAACGCCCGACTGGCCAGGAAGCAGCGGGGGCGGGTGGCTGGTTTGGTCCTCTCGATTCTGGGCCTGTCGGCGGCGGTCGCCGGAGGGCTCCTGCTGGTCCGTTCGCCGGCCTCGAAGGTGGTTGGGGAGTCGACCTTGGCCTATCGCGTCGAGGGTGGGGAAATTGGCGACGGTGGCTATATCCGTTCGCGCGGTCCCGCGGGCACGCTCCTGCGCTTCGGTGAGGGGACCGAGCTACGCCTGATGTCGGGCGCGCGCGGTCGCTTGAGCGCGGTCGACGCCCGGGGCGCGCGCCTGGCCATCGAGGAGGGTCAGGCCGAGGTCAAGGTCACGCCGCGCCCGGGTGCCCGGTGGCTGGTCGACGCCGGTCCCTTCCTGATCACCGTGCGTGGAACCGTATTCACGGCGGCCTGGGATGGGGCCAAGGAGCGGCTCGACATCCACATGACCAAGGGATTGGTGTCCGTGACGGGTCCCCTGGCCGACGGCGTGATGGCCGTCAAGGCCGGCCAGCACCTTTCGGTCAATGTCCGGAGCAAGGAAGTGTCGCTGCGACAGATCGACGAGACCGACGAGCTCGACCGCGCGCCCGCGACTGGCCCGGGGCTGGTTCCAGGGCCCGCGCTGGCGGCGACCGCGCGCGCGACCGGTGCCAGGGCCTCCGCCCTACACGGCGGCCCGCACGCCAGCGGGAATCGTTCCCGGCTGCTGGCCTTGGTCTCCGAGCCTCGCAGCTGGGCGATGGCGCTGGCAGTGGGGGATCTGGACTCCATCCTGCGAGATGCCGAGCGACGCGGCTTGCAGCGCGCGGTGGACGAGGCGAGCAGCGAAGATCTGGCCGCGCTGGCCGATGCGGCCCGCTATCGGCGACGCAACGATGTGGCACGCATGGCCTTGCTGGCCGAGCGAGAGCGCTTCCCCGGCTCGACGCGCGCGACAGATTCCGCCTTCCTGCTCGGCCGCCTGGAGGAAAACCGGTCCCGCGGCGTGTCGAGCGCG
>Ga0066788_10000115_pt1 | contig 14801 bp, 12 predicted proteins | sample OrgsoiDNA2013048_FD_70943 | JGI IMG/M metagenome (GOLD analysis project Ga0066788, IMG submission 70943) | Permafrost soil microbial communities from the Arctic, to analyse light accelerated degradation of dissolved organic matter (DOM) -... | ecosystem: Environmental > Terrestrial > Soil >... | reverse complement strand
TCGGGGGCCTCCTGCTCGAGAGGCAGGCGCCGAGAGCGGCGCTGGCCCAGTTCGATGCTTACCTCGGCTCCCCGCGAGCGACGAGCTTGATCCCCGAGGCGCTGTACGGACGGGCGCGTGCCCTGGAGAGGCTCGGGCGGGACAAGCACGGTGACGAGCGGGCAGAGCGTCAGACCTGGGACCGGCTGCTGGCTGACTTTCCCGACAGCGCTTATGCCCCCCTGGCCCGGCGGCGACTCTCCGAGCTGAAGTGAAGTGCGAACAGTCGGGCCCGGACTCAGCCACTTCCCTCGAACGATCCCACCTGACGTACGGCTTTGGCGGCTTCGGCTCTGGCGGCGCCCCTCGTGAGGCCAGCGCCCGCTCGATATTTGCTGCTGGCCATCATCGGCTCGGCGGGCGCGGCCTGGGCGCAGCCCTCTGCCCGCTCGGCGCCTGAACCGGTCGGGGACGTTGCGGTCGAGATCGCCGTCGTGGGCACCCCAGAGGATCTCCAGCGGATTCGCTCCGTGATCGAGCCGGGGCTTCTGGGCGGCGCCGCGCCGCGGTGGTCGAGGGTGGCGAGCTTCGATCCCATGGGAATCCTGCAGCTGCTCAGAACTTCACCGATCACGAACGTACGCTGCTGGGTGGATGTCTCCGATCCAGGCCGCGCCCGTCTGTACTTCGCAGCGCGACCGGGCGACCGGTTCCTGGTCCGGGACGTCGAGATGTCGGGACACTTCAACGAGGTGGACCGCGAGTCCCTGTCCCACGTGCTGGAGCTTTCGGTCACTGCCCTCCTCGAGGACGAGAAGGCGGGCCTGACCCGGACCGAGGCGCAAGCCGTGCTCGCGGGCCGCCCTCAGACGAGCGTGCCGCCCACACAAGGTCAGGGGCAGTCGGGTCAGCGGACGGCCCCGCTCCCGGATCAGCCCACGGACCAGCCCGCGGATCAGCAGCAGACAGAGCCGCCGCGGCAGAAGCCGGCCACCGAGGAGATCCCCGCACACGCCCCGATCATCGCTGACCGGCCGCCGCCGGGGACCGGCTCCGCCACGCTCCTCGAGCTGAGCGCGTTTTACGGCGCGCGGGTGCCGGGGGGAGGCCTACCGCTGGCGCATGGCCCGGGGTTGTCCCTGTACCTGGAGCTGGGGAACACCAGAAACCGTCCGACGCTCGCTGTGTGGGTGAGCGGCGAATATCAATGGCCGGCCCGACGGGATGCCCCCTCGGTCGGCTTCGAGGTCCGGACGGTCGCCGCGCGTGGGGGACTGGAGCTGGACGTACCGCTTGGCGCGTACCGGATGGGTGTTCGACTCGGCAGTGGGGCGGACCTGGTCCGCCTCTCGCCGCAGGCCGGAACGGCAGACCGCAGCGCGATGCTCAAACCCACCACCTGGTCCAGCAGCTTGGTCTTCACCGCCGCGATTCGAATCCGCAGAGCGCTGGGCTCACACGCCTGGTTGGGGGCGTCGATCTTGGCGGACGCCCTGCCCACCGTCACTCACTACGATGTCAACGTGGATGGCAGCACCTCGAGGATATCCGCTCCGAACCGGATCCGGCCCGGTTTGATGCTGGAACTGGCGATCCGGTAAGGCGGCTTCGCCGCCGCAAGGGGCCTCGGAAGGCCCCTTGCGAGACCCCCTCGGAGTTGCTTGAGGCCTGGCCGGTCCAGCAAAGCTGGACCTACCCGTGCTTGGCTTGACCACGCGGTCGTCGGCGCGGTTGATCGAGTAACGCATCTAGACCAGGGGCTCGCCGCACATAGGTGTTCGACCGCGGGGGCGAGTCCGCCCCAGTTCGCACGTTGGATCACCGGTTGGTCAGGTGCGGGCGGATGTGCAGCCGTTTGAGACGAGAGGCCAGGGTGGTCGGCTTGAGGCCGAGCAGGGTGGCGGCGCCGTCGTGCCCGTAGATTCGACCGCTGCACAGCTCGAGCGCGCGCCGCAAGTTCTCGCGCTCGCGACGTCGCATCTCCAGATCGGGGACCACCTGGGGCGGCCCTGCTTGTGACGTAAGACCCGCGTGTCCCACGCCGGCGGAGAGCTGGGGGCCTTCCAGCGCGGGTACAGAGAAGGCTGGTGCGAAGGCCGCGCCCGCCCGGCGCACGGCGACGGCCGCGTCGTCCGCGGGCAAGTGGAGTCTGTCGCTTCCGTCCGAAGAGATCACCGCGCGCTCGAGCACGTTGAGCAGCTCGCGCACGTTCCCGGGCCAGGATCGCCGCGCCAGATCTTGGAGCTGCTCGATCGTCAGGGCCGGCGCGGCTCGGCGCAGCCGTCGGCAGATCCGGTCGAGCAGGTGCGGCACCAGCACGGCCATGTCCTCCTGGCGCTCACGCAGGGCGGGCAGGCTGATCGGATAGACCGCCAGCCGGTAGTACAGGTCGCGCCTGAAGTGGCCGCTGTCGATGTCGCCCATGAGGTTCCGGTTGGTGGCGGCGATGACGCGCACGTCGGCGCGCTGGGTCCGCACCTCTCCTACGCGTTCGTAGGTTCCCTCCTGCAGGACGCGTAGCAGCTTGCCCTGCAGCTCCAGCGGAAGCTCCCCGATCTCGTCGAGGAACAGCGTGCCGCCGCCCGCGGCCTCGAAGCGACCGACCCGATCCCGGGTGGCGCCCGAGAATGCCCCCCGCACGTGACCGAACAGCTCGCTCTCCGAGAGCTCGCGCGGGATGGCCGCGCAATTGACCTCCACGAACGGGCCGTTCGCGCGCCGCCCCCGCTGGTGGATGGCGTGGGCCACCAGCTCCTTGCCGGTGCCCGACTCCCCAAGCACCAGAACCGTGGCATCCGTCGACGCGACCGACGAGATCTGGCGCAGGACTTCGCGCAGGGGGAGGCTATCCCCCACCATATCCTCGAGTGCATCCCCCTCCGTGCTCTGACGCAACCGCTGATTCTCCAGCAAGAGCTGCCGGCGCATGGATTCGAGCTGCGCGAACGAGCGCGCCCCGGCGATGGCGGCAGCGGCGTGATTGGCCACGATGCGCAGGACATCCACGGCCTCCGTCGCGATGGGGGCGCGCACGAACACACCGAGGACGCCCAGCATCTCGCCCCGGCTGGCGAGCGGAAGACCCGCGAAGCCCTGGATACCCTCGGCGCGCACCCAGGCGGGGTGACGGATCTTCGGATCACGCTCGGGCTCCGTGACCAGCACCGGCACGCCGGCCGATGCCACCGCGCCCACCTTGAAGGCGCCGAGGGGAATGCGGCGAAAGGCTCCGTCGAGGCGGGTGTCCGACGTGGAAGCCTGGCCGCGTGCCCGCGCCGAGCTTGCGACCAGGTGAAGGCAGCGCGCTCTGTCGTTGCAGACCGGAGCGTTCGTGCAGGTCTGGCAGCGGTCGCCGGGCTCCAGCAGCCACAGCCTGGCCAGCGCGACGTCTTCGTGCTCGGCCAGGCGGCGGGTGATGAGGGGTAACAAATCTCCGAGCGAACGTTCCTGGGCGAGCTCGAGGAGCAGCTCCTTGAACGAGTCCGAGCCGGCAGCCTGCCCGTGTGACCACAACACGAGACGACGGTACGCGAAGATGCGTTTCGGTAACGCAAACTCGTGGTCAAGACGACGAGCTTGCGTGCCTCTGACCCGCTGTTTTCCTTATTTACCGTCGATCAGAAACAGTCCGCTGATGCCCTGGAAACGCCAAGGGTCCATCCGTCCACGATCGGTCATCTGCCGCGGCGCGGTCGCCGGTGGCCCCTCGCTTGCTGAAGCGTGAGGGCAGGCAGCACGCAAGCCACGCTTCACGCGCAAGAAGGAGAACCCATGGCAGCCATCACGCATCCGTCGCACAAGGAAGGGGATTTTCTGGTCGACCCCGAGGAGAAGGTCTTCGAGGATGTCAAGGCCGCGCCCGGAGACAAGGCGCTGGTCACGTTTCACACGGTTCCCTTCGAGGGATCGATCGGTCTCGTCAACATGCTCCAGGCCACCCGGCTGATGCGCAAAGGCTTCGAGACCAGCGTCCTCCTTTACGGTCCGGGCGTGATGCTGGGTGTCCAGCGGGGATTCCCCAAGCTGGGCAGCGAGGCGTTCCCCGGCCACCTGGTGGTGAACCAGAAGATCGGTGGCTTCATGGCCGAGGGGGGCAAGGTCTACGCCTGCCGCTTCGCCCTGTCGGCGCTCTACGGTCAGACCGAGGCCGCCTTGATCCCCGGCATACGTCCGATCAGTCCGCTCGATGTCCTCGACATCGTGTTGCTGCACAGGAAGGCCAACGCCTTCATCCTCAACACCTGGACGCTGTAGATGCATGACCCGATCAAATTGTTGACGTTTGAAGCAAGTTTCCATCTCCGACGACCGCTTGGTCGATCCAAGCACGGGGAGGTCCAGCTTTGCTGGACCGGCCACGCCGCCAAGCAACTCCGTCGGGGTCTCGCAGGGGGCGTTCCCAGGCCCCCTGCGGCGCCGAAGCCGCACTGATGTCCGACAGCCGAAAAGTGCGCGCGGCGGCCGTTCAGCTCGCGCCCGTCCTTGGGAGCCGTGACGGCACGACCGAGAAGGTGTGCGCGGCCATCGGCTCCGCGGGGCGGGAGGGCGCGACGTTCGTGGTCTTTCCTGAGACCGTGATCCCGTATTACCCGTACTTCTCATTCATTCAGCCGCCCGCCACCATGGGCAGGGAGCACCTGCGGCTGTACGAGGAGGCCGTGGTGGTGCCAGGCCCAGCGACCGAGGCGGTGTCGAAGGCCGCTCGCAGCGCGGGCGCGGTGGTGGCCCTCGGGATCACGGAGCGAGACCATGGCTCGCTCTACAACGCGCAGCTCATCTTCGACGCGGATGGCCGGCTGGCCTTGCATCGGCGCAAGATCACCCCGACCTTCCACGAACGCATGCTGTGGGGCCAAGGCGACGGGTCCGGCCTGCGGGCAGTGGACACCCGCGTGGGGCGGGTGGGAGCGCTGGCCTGCTGGGAGCACTACAACCCGCTGGCGCGTTACGCCCTGATGGCGGATCACGAGGAGATCCACGTGGCCATGTTCCCCGGCTCGCTGGTGGGACCGATCTTCGCCGAGCAGATCGAGGTCACCATCCGGCACCACGCGCTCGAATCCGGTTGCTTCGTGGTCAACGCGACCGGGTGGCTGACCCCCGAGCAACGCACCGAGGTCGCGAACTCCTCGGGGCTCGAGCGAGCCGTGAGCGGGGGCTGCTTCACGGCGATCGTCTCCCCGGAGGGCACGCTGCTCGGCAAGCCAATCACCGAAGGTGAAGGCATCCTTTACGCGGATCTGGACCTCGCCCTCATCACCAAGCGCAAGCGAATGATGGATAGCGTCGGCCACTACAGCCGACCGGAGCTGCTGAGCCTGCTCATCGATCGTGCTCCGACCGCGGTGCTGCAGGATCGGGCGCGCGATCGGGTCAGCCCCGACAACGGGGCCGATCCCGGCTGGAGCGGGGGCGATGCGAGCGGCACGCACCTTGCGGGAACCGGGGTGGGATCCGCTTGAGCTGGCCAGAGACAGCGAGGCGAGCATGACCACGACCGTGACGGATGGATGAAGGGTCGAAACGAATGTCGAAACGAATGACGATGATCTGCGAACGACAGCACGGTGGCCCGTGACAATCTCCCGGTGCGACCCCGCGGCGGCGCCCACCCTGCCCCAGACCAGCTTGTTGACGGAGCTGCAGTCGCTGGGTCTGGCCGAGGGGCAAGAGGGGCAAGAGGGCCCGGCGGTGGGCAGCCGACGGGGCGGCGCGGGCCCGTCCGATCACCGTGCGGTGACCCTCGGCGACACCACCTTGATGGTGCCCACGCGCCGCGGCGGCCGGTCGCCCTTTCGCCTGCGGGTGGTCGAGGAGGCAGAGAGTCCGGCGGATGACCCCGGGGGGCGGCAGACTGCGACCGGGACGGCGCGCCCGTCACGGGCCTGGCTCACTCGGGATGAGCGGATCGTAGGACAGGTGGAGCTGCCGACCTCGCCCCGCTTCTACGCGCTCAGCACCGCCGACGGCATCCCCTATTCGAAGATCGCGCTCCTGCACGCGCGACGTGTGCTGGCCTCGACGGTGCTGCAGTCTTGCCTTCGATACAACGATCCCGAGCAGGCCTGTCGCTTCTGCGCCATTGGCACCTCGCTCAAGGAGGGTCGCACGCTGGCTCGCAAGACTCCGGCGCAGCTGGCGGAGGTATCGGAAGCAGCCGTGCGGCTCGACGGCGTGGAGCAACTGGTCCTGACGACCGGCACGCCCGCGTCGCCCGATCGCGGGGCTGCGCACCTCGCCGCCTGCGCCGCCGCCGTGAAGTCGGTCGCGCCCGGGCTGCCCATCCAGGCCCAGTGCGAGCCGCCCGACGATTTCGAATGGTTCACCCGCTTGCGCGCCGCCGGCGCCGATACCCTGGGAATGCACCTCGAGGCCGTGGAGCCCGCCGTGCGAGCCAAGGTCATGCCCGGAAAGGCCCAGATCCCCATCGAGCACTACCTGGCTGCCTTCGCCGCGGCCGTGAGGGTGTTTGGTCGTGGACAGGTCAGCACTTATCTCATCGCCGGGCTGGGAGATCGGCCGGAGAGCCTCGTCGAGATGGCCTCCCGACTGGTTCGCATCGGCGTGTACCCATTCCTGGTGCCGTTCGTGCCCATCGCAGGCACCCCGATGGCGGCAGCGCCACCTCCGCCCGCCGCGCTCATGCACGACCTCTATACCCAGGTGGCGGCCCTCATCGGAGCGGCGGGCCTGTCCTCGGACGAGATGAAGGCTGGTTGCGGCAAGTGCGGCGCCTGCTCCGCGCTGTCCTCTTACGAGAGGGCGCGATGAACCCCACCGCCGACGAATCCCTGATCTTCTCGTGTCGGATCGCGCGGACCGAGAACGAGTGCTCGCGCTATTTCAGCCTGCGACGGGAAATCTTCTGCGCCGAGCAGGGATTGTTCGCTTCCGATGACCGCGACGCGTGGGACGGTCTGGCCACCCCGATTGTCTGCCTGGCCGCGAGCCCTCGCGACAACCCCGGCGCCGTGCCCCGGCTGGCGGGCGTGGTTCGCATCTGGGAAGAGGCGCCCGGCGACTGGTGGGGCGGTCGACTGGGCGTCGCCGCCGAATTCCGCACGGCGGCGGTGGTGGGGCGCCGTTTGATCCAGCACGCGGTCGGCACCGCGCGGGCCTGGGGCGCCTGGCGATTTCGCGCCACCGTTCAAAAGCCCAACGTGGCGTTTTTTCGACGGCTGCGCTGGGACTCGATCGGGCAGCTGGAGCTGCTGGGTCGTCCCCACGATCTCATGGAGGCTTGCCTCGATCGTTACGTCCCGACGGGCGAGATCCGTGGGGTCCCCGGAATCGCGGGGCAGGTGGCGGCGAAGGGATCGAAGGGCGAGGGCAAGGGCGAGAGATCATCCGCGGAGCTCTCGGGGCGAGATGCTGCCTGAGCTGGCGGTCGAGCTGCGGGCGGCGCTGGGGGTGCAGCACAAGCGCGAGATCCAGTCAGCGGCGCGTCACCTCTCCACGGTGCGCGGGGGGCCCTGGGGCGCGGGCGAGGTTCGCCTGGGCGACGACACGGCCGCCATCCCGGATCGGGACGGAGAGTATCTGCTGCTGGCGGCCGAAGGGATCTGGCCCGAGCTCGTGTCGAGCGAGCCGCATTTTGCCGGATACTGCGCCGTGCTGGTGAACGCCAGCGACGTGTACGCGATGGGTGGGCGGCCGCTCGCCATCGTGGATGCCCTGTTCTCGACCGACGCCGAGGCCGCGGAGCCCATCTGGAAGGGCATGACCGCAGCAGCCGCGCTCCTGAACCTGCCCATCGTGGGGGGGCACACCAACCTGCACAGCCCCTATGCGGCGCTGGCAGCGGCGGTGCTGGGACGCGCCCGGTGCCTCCTCACCAGCTTCGCCGCCCGCCCGGGCCACGACCTGATCGCGGCCATCGACCTTCGCGGCAAGATGCACGGTGAGCACGCATTCTGGAACGCCACCGGCGCCGCGCCCGCCGAGCGGTTGCGCGCCGACTACGAGGTGTTGCCGTTGCTGGCCGAGCAGGGGCTGGCGGCGGCCGCCAAGGACATCAGCATGGGTGGGCTGTTTGGCACGACTCTCATGTTGCTGGAGGCCTCCGGGGTGGGGGCTGTCCTCTCTCTCAACCAAATCCCTCGCCCGGAGGGCGTGCCCTGGAAGAAGTGGCTCCTCACCTTCCCGAGCTATGGGTTCGTGCTGTCCGTTCCACCTGGCCACAGCCCACGCGTGCTGCAGGCTTTCCGTGACCGGAAGATCGCGGCCGAGGTGGTGGGGCGGATCGACGCCAGTCGTCGCCTGGAGATCGAGAGCCGTGGCGAGCGCGTCAACCTCTGGGATCTGGCCGAGGCTCCCTTGACCGGCTTCGCGGGAGAGGATCGGGCCGCATGACGGTGGCGGCGGCCTACGATCGCGCGACCGTGACCCGGCCGGCCCGTCGCGCTCTGCCCGAGACCCCGCGGCAGATTCGTGTCGGCATGCCTCACCTGGATGCGGGAGGGCTGTCCGAGAACTGGCTGTTCCGTCAAGCGGGGGATCTCCACTGGGAGGCGATCGCGCGTCGCCTGGATGCCGACACCGACGAGCTCCGTGGTCCGGATGGTGATCGGCTCTACCCCACGGTGGTGGCGGCGCGAGCCCGCTACCAGGTCCCGCTGTCGTCGGTGCGCGAGAATCAGGTCCTGAGCTGGACGGCGCGCGTGGCTCCGTGCGGTCGGTCCTGCGCGCATGGCCAGCTGGAGGCGGAGCTCTCTCCGGGTGGCGCCGAGCTGTCGCTCGAGCTGCTGACGACCTTCGCCGCGCGCGAGCCGTCCGGAGGGTTGCGGACGGCCTTGCCCTCGGCCCGGCTGGCGGCGCGATGGACCACCACCTCCAGCCACCCGGTCCACCCGGTGCAGGCCCAGACCCAGGACCAAGATGACCTGGAAATCGCGCGTCTGGCCAGGGCCGCGCGACGGGGTGAGGCCCTGCGCGACGACCACTTCTCCGGCCCCGCGTCGCTCGTGGACCTGCCACGGCCGGTGCTGGGATGCGTGACGCACGAACCGTCTCCCTACGCCGACTACAACGGCGCGGGGCTGCTGTACTTCGCCTCCTACATCACGATCGCCGACACCGCCGAGCGGGCGATCGTACGGAGCCGGGGCCTGGCGCCCGCCACCGTGACGACCGACTGGGCGCTCGGCACCTCGGCCATCCGCCGCGACGTGTTCTATTACGCCAACCTGGCGCTGGGGGATTCCCTGATCGCCGAGCTCCTCGACCTCGAGCTCGTCCGCGACCTACCGCCCGACTTGCGGCCCAAGAACGACGACGGCGACGACGACGACGGCGGCGGCGACGACGACGGCGGCGGCCAGGACCGCGCGGCCGTGAAGACGCGGATGCGGCTCCGCCACGCTCGCACCGGCCACACGATTGCCGACCTCGTCACCCTGCGCCTGCTCGTGAGTCGCGACCGTGAGCGGGAGCAGGCCGCGGGGAGGAGGCCGTGACGATCCGCCTTGCCCGCGAGCGCCGGCGGCGTGTCAGGCGCCGGGTTGGCCTCTTCACCTACTCGACGCTGCCGCGCGGAAGCGTCGTGCACACGGCTCACCTCGCCGACGCGCTGGTCGATGCGGGCTGGGAGGTCACGGTTCATGCGCTCGATAAGGATGGTCGGGGCTTCTTCCGATCGCTGAGCTCGAACTTGCGGCTGGTGCCGGCCGCGCCGCCCCCCGACTCCACGGCCGAGCTGGTCCGTCTGCGGGCCGAAGAGCTGGCGCGCTACCTGGTAGAGGACGATCAGACTCACGACATTCATCATGCCCAGGACTGCCTGAGCACCAGCGGACTGCTGGCCGCCCGGGCCCGGGGACTCGCGATGAGGCTGGTGCGGACGGTGCACCACGTGGAGCGCTTCGACGATCCGACCCTCGACGACTGCCAGACGCGCTCGATTCGACGGGCCGACCTGTGCCTGAGCGTCAGCCAGGCCGCCCGGCGCGATGTCCGGGGCACGTTCGGTATCGAGAGCGTCGTGGTCGGAAATGGCGTCGACCTGGCGCGCTTTCGCGACGTCGATCCCGAGCGCCTGTCCTCGTGGAAAGCCCGACTTGGATCGGCGGCGCCGCTCGTGCTGGCCATGGGAGGCGTCGAGCCGCGCAAGAACACGCTCGGCACCTTGCAGGCCTTCGCCCGGCTGCACCTGGCCCATCCGAGGGCGCAGCTGTGGATCGTCGGCGGCGCCACGGTGCTCGACCACGGCACGTACCGCCGCGCCTTCGACGACGCGCGGGCGCGCCTGCCCGAGCCGACGCGGTCCGCGATCAGCGAGCTGGGGGTGGTGGCCGAACCTGATGTACCCGCCCTTTTCCGGCTGGCCCACGTGCTGGCCATGCCCTCCCTCCACGAAGGCTTCGGGCTGTGTGCCCTCGAGGCGCTGGCCGCCGGGCTGCCCGTCGTGGCCTCGAACCAATCGCCCTTCACCGAGTTTCTCGACCCATCCTGCGCCACCCTCGTCGATCCCGCCTCGCCCGGGGACATCGCCGCCGGCCTCGCGTGCGCGGTGGCGGTGGCGGCCTCGCCCGAGCGACGCGCGGCCGGCCTCGCGTGCGCCGTCCGCCATTCCTGGGCGCGCGTGGCCGAGCGGCACCTCGACCAATACGAAAGGACCCTGGCCCATGCCCGAGATGCACTTCACGGTTCGCTGGCCTGATGGCGGCGAGATGCGTTGCTATTCCCCATCGCTCGTGGTGCGCGACTACCTGGAGATCGGTCGCGCTTACCCGCTGACCGATTTCATGGCACGCAGTCGGGCCATGTTGAACATCGCGTCCGAGCGCGTGCGAGCCAAGTTCGGCTACGCCTGCTCGGCCGCGCTCGATCAGCTGCAGGAGTTGGAGGCCCGCGCGGGGGACTGTGACCCGGGCGGTCAGGTCACTGTCGTTTCGTTCGCCCTCCCGGGCAGCCCAGCGAGCCCGTGACATGCCTTCGCCGATATCCACGTCCACGTCCACGTCCACTTCCACGTCGTCCACCGCGGCGCCCCCCGTAACCCTCGGAACCCACCGCGCCGTCGTGGTGATCGGGGGCGGTCAGGCGGGCCTGTCGATGAGCCACTGTCTGAAGCGACGCGGGATCGATCACGTGGTGCTGGAAAAGAATCGCATCGGCCACGAATGGCGCGAGCGGCGCTGGGACTCGTTCTGTCTCGTCACCCCCAACTGGCAATGCCGGCTGCCGGGCTTCCCCTACCGGGGCGAAGATCCCCACGGCTTCATGCTCAAGGATCAGATCGTGCGATACCTCGAGGATTATGTGCGCTCCTTCGAGCCGCCGCTGATGGAAGGCGTGAGCGTCACCGCCCTTGGCGGCGATCCCGTGGGCGGGTTCCGGGTGTCGACGTCGGCCGGAGACTGCCACGCCCAGCAGGTGGTGATCGCCACCGGTGGCTATCACACGCCCGCCATCCCGCGCCTGTCGGCCCGCCTGCCCGAGCGCCTGACCCAGCTCCATTCTTCCGAGTACCGCAACCCGGCCTCGCTGCCCGAAGGAGGCGTGCTGGTGGTGGGCACCGGGCAATCTGGCTGCCAGATCGCCGAGGATCTCCACCTGGCCGGCCGTCGGGTGCACCTGTGCGTGGGCAGCGCGCCGCGCACGGCGCGACGCTACCGCGGACGTGATGTCGTCGACTGGCTGGAGGACATGGGCTACTACAGCATGCCGGTGCACCAGCACCCGCTCAAGGATCGCGTGCGCGCCAAGGCCAACCACTACGTCACCGGCCGGGATGGGGGGCGCGACATCGATCTGCGCCTGCGAGCCCGCGAGGGGATGCACCTTCACGGTCGCCTGACGGAGATCAGCGGCGAGCGCCTGAAGTTCGCCGATGACCTCAAACAGAACCTCGATCAGGCCGACGCGGTGGCCGAGAGCATCAAGACGTCGATCGACAAGTTCATCGCCGACCAGGGGATCGCCGCTCCCGAGGAGGCCCGCTATGTCCCGGTCTGGGAGCCGCAGCCGCACGACGACGGCCTGCGCACCCTGGATCTGGAATCGAGCGGGCTCGGGAGCGTGGTGTGGTCGACCGGCTACCGGGCCGACTATGGCTGGATCGAGGTGCCCATCTTCGACGGGCGTGGCTATCCCGTTCACCATCGCGGCGTCACCGCCGCCGAGGGGCTGTATCTTCTCGGGTTGCCGTGGCTCTACACTTGGGGCTCGGGCCGCTTCTCGGGCGTGGGAGAGGACGCCGGCCATCTCGCCGAGGTCATTCAGACCCGCCAGAGCCGGACCCCGCTCGTGTCCCGCATTTCAATTTTGAACGAGCTGGCCCTCGGGTCGTAGGATGTCACGCATGGTCCAGCCCATCGAGATCGATTCGCGCGCCCTGGTCATCGGGATCCCCGCCTGGGTGGACGAGATGGTCCTCGCCGCCACGGGAGCCCTCGACACCGATGAGGCGCGCATGGAGCTGGTCATCCGGCTGGCCCATCGAAACGTCGAGGAGGGCGGCGGGCCGTTCGCCGCCGTCGTCTTCGACGGAGCGGGGCCGATCGCCGCCGGGGTGAACCGGGTCCTCGACAGCGGTTTCTCCATCGCGCACGCCGAGATCGTGGCCCTGATGCGCTCCCAGCAGGCGGCGCGCCTGGCACCCGAACGGGCCGCCGGTCCTTCGGCTCTCGTGACCAGCACGGAGCCCTGCTGCCAGTGTTTCGGCGCCACGGTCTGGTCCAGCGTCAACAGCCTGATCTGTGGTGCCACCACGGCTGACGCCGAGGCCATTGGATTCGACGAGGGCCCGAAGCCCGCGGGTTGGCCCGAGACGCTCGAGAGGCGCGGCATCGCCGTGCGCCTTGGCATCCTGCGCGACGAGGCAAAGACCGTCCTCGCGGAGTACGCCCGCCGCGGCGGACCCATCTATGGCCTGCGCCATCCGACCACTCCCTGACGCCCGGGCGACCCGGCGTCAGGGTCCACCAAACGCGCGAAGACCTGCGAAGACCTCTGAATGACCTCGGGGCGACTACCTCAGCCGGGCCGTTTGCAGTAAGAGATGACCAGATGCCGGACACTCACAGGTGGAAGTTCTTTCGGGCCGGTGGGTTCGATCAGGTCAAGCTCGAAACGGGCGAGGACTTTGCCCATCTCGAGGAGCTCGATCAGAAATTGTGGGTGGCCCTGGCCTGCCCGGCCGAGGGTTTATATTTCGATCGCCGCACGATCCAGCTGATCGACAGCGACAAGGACGGGCGGATTCGAGCCCCCGAGCTCCTGGCAGCGGTCAAGTTCGCCTGCGCGCACCTCAAGGAGCCCGGCGATCTGCTGAAGGGGAAGGGAACGCTGGCCCTGAGCGCGATCTCCGATGCCAACGTGGCGAGCAAGACGCTGCGCGCGGCGGCCCGCCGGATTCTCGACAACACCGGCAAGAGCGGGGCCACCGAGATCGGCGTCGAGGATCTGGCGGATCCGGTCAAGATCTTCGCGAACACCCCGTTCAATGGCGACGGGATCATCACCGAGCTCAGCGCCGGCTCCGACCCGGCCGCCCGTGCCGCCATCAAGGATGTGGTGGAATGCCTGGGCGGGGAGCCCGATCGTGCTGGAATTCAGGGGGTCGGGCAGGCCTCCATCGACGCCTTCTTCAGCGAGCTCGACTTGTACGCGACCTGGCATGCCAAGGCCGACACGCCCGAGGGAGCAGCCGCGATCCTTCCTCTCGGCGAGGACGGAATGACGGCCGCTCTCGCCGCCATCGAGCAGATTCGCGCCAAGGTCGACGACTACTTCGGCCGCTGCCGGCTCGCGGCGTTCGATCCGCGGACGGTGACCCTCCTCAACCGCCAGGAGGAAGAGTACCTCACCATCGCCAGTCAGGACCTCAGCATCACCGCCGACGAGGTGGCGGCCTTTCCGCTCGCGCAGGTGGCCGCTGGTCGTCCGCTGATTCTGACGGGCGCGATCAACCCCGCTCACGCCACGGCGATCGAGGCCCTGCGTCGCGACGCCATCGGCCCGCTGCTCGGCGATCGCCAGGAGCTCGGCGAGCAAGACTGGGCCCGCCTGCGAGCCCGGGTGGCGCCCTTCGAGACCTGGAGGGCCGAGATGCCCGCGCTCGAGGTAACGAGGCTCGGCGCCGCGCGGATCGGCGAGCTGCGGCGCTCGGGCTTGACGGCGACCTTGACCGACCTGGTGCTCGCCGACAAGGCGATCGAGGCCGAGGCCACCGGCATCGAGGACGTGGAGCGCCTGGTTCGTTACCACCGGGATCTGGCGCTGCTCTGCTCGAACTTCGTCAACTTCAGGGATTTCTACGACGGCAAGGATCCAGCCATCTTCCAGGTCGGGACCCTCTATCTCGATCAGCGGTCGTGCGGATTGTGCTTGCCAGTGGACGACGCGACCAAGCACGCGACCCTGGCCGGCCTGGCAGGCGCGTATCTCGCCTATCTCGATTGCACGCGCAAGGCCACCGGCGAGAAGCGCCAGATCGTGGCGGCCTTCACCAGCGGGGACAGCGACAACCTGATGATCGGCCGAAATGGGGTCTTCTACGACCGGGAGGGGCGCGACTGGGACGCGACCATTGCCAAGATCATCGACAATACCATCAGCGTCCGGCAGGCCTTCTGGTCGCCCTACAAGAAGTTTGCGCGCTTCATCGAGGAGCAGGTGGCCAAGCGCGCGGCGGCGGCCGATGCCAAGTCCCACAACGTGCTCTCGACCACCGCGGCCACGACGGTGAACCTCGACTCCGCCAAGCCCCCCGAGCCCAAGAAGGTCGACGTCGGGACGGTGGCGGCCCTCGGGGTGGCGGTGGGGGCGGTGGGGGCCTTCATGACCGGCCTGATTGGTTACGCGACGGGACTGTTTCGCCT
>Ga0066788_10000113_pt1 | contig 14975 bp, 11 predicted proteins | sample OrgsoiDNA2013048_FD_70943 | JGI IMG/M metagenome (GOLD analysis project Ga0066788, IMG submission 70943) | Permafrost soil microbial communities from the Arctic, to analyse light accelerated degradation of dissolved organic matter (DOM) -... | ecosystem: Environmental > Terrestrial > Soil >... | reverse complement strand
GAGGCGGCGCTGCACGGCTCTGCCGTGGACCGCGTGACCTTTCACGAGGTCGGCGCGTTCGATTCGATCGCCGACATCGTCGGCATGTCTGCGGCGGTCGTCTGGCTGGCGCCAGCGTCCATCGGATCGTCTCCGCCAGTCGTGGGCAGTGGAACCGTTCGCACCGCCCACGGAATCGTGCCCGTCCCGGCGCCGGCGACGGCCGCCCTCCTGCAGGGCCTCCCCATGATCGTCGACGGGTCGGGCGAGCTCACAACCCCCACCGGCGCCGCATTCTTGGCGACGGTCGTGGATTCATTCGGGCTGCCGCCGCCCCAGCGTCTGATGGCGGTCGGGTATGGGGCAGGCACCCGGAGCCTTCCCGATCGGGCCAACCTGCTCCGGGTGATGCTGGGTGAGCCGATCGGGCGATCGTTGCCGTCCCCCGAGGACAGTGTCCTCATGCTCGAGACCAACCTCGACGACATGACCGGCCAGCTGCTGAGTGCTCTGTGTGACGCCCTTTTCAAGGCTGGCGCGCTCGATGTCTGGTCCACCCCGATCTTCATGAAGAAAGGTCGCCCCGCTCAAAAGATCTCGGCCCTGGTACAGGCCGACGAGCGGGCGGCGGTCGAGTCTGCGTTTTTCTTGAACTCGACAACCCTGGGTCTGCGAATCTACCCCGTGTCCCGCAGGGTCCTCTCGCGCTCCACCACCCAGGTGACAACCGCCTACGGACCGGTGGCCATCAAGATGGCGTCCCTGGATGGATCGACGATTGGCGGCATGCCGGAATACGAGGATTGTCGCCGTCTGGCCTCCGCTTCCCGGGTTCCGATTCGGCAGGTCTGGACGGCGGCCTTCGCGGCATCGGCCCGCCTGATCGAATCGGCTGGCGCTCCGGCTGCGATCTCCTCCAAGCCCAGGCTTCCCGGAGCTCGCCAGGTCGCCGGACGAGGTCCACGTCGGAGAAAACGGTGAGCGCCAGGCCCCCACGGGGGGAAGGGTTCGCGGAGGCTGCCGAGGCATTGGCGGGCGGCAGCGACGAGGATCACCTCCACGATGCCGCCGGCCATCTGGCGCGGGCGCTGGGAGCCAGCAACGTGGCTCTGCTTGCCTCGGTTCGGGAAGGGGAGCCGCTGCGTCTGATCGCCGACAGCAACGACCATCGCTCCGACGCCGAGATCTCGGCGATCAGCGGCTCGCCGGCCCTGCGCGACGCCCTGCGCTCGGGCGATGTCGTGATCATGCCGGAGACGAGGCCAGGGCCGCGACCCCGTCCTTTTCCTCCCGGAAGCGCGACCACCGCCGCGGGAATGTCGGTCGTGTTCCCCATAGTCGTTGGACGCAAGAGCCGGGGAGTGCTGGTGGCGCGACTGCCCCAGGTGGTCGAGGTGCTCCCCGACGCGTTGCTCATGGCAGGACGTGCCGCCGCCGCCTTGATAGCCATGGTTCTGCCCGGGGCCGCGGTCCTCGGCTCCGCCCGGGAACAGACCAGAAAAGTCACGCTCACCGACGTGAACCGCGAACGTCGTCTGCGGGCCATCGAGCGCTATCGGTCTTTCATCGACAGTGCCTCGGACGGTATCGTGGTCCTCGACGCCAGCGCGACCGTGCTGTACATGAATCGCGCCGCCGAGCAGGTCACCGGCTACGCCCGCGAAGGGTTGGCGGGGAAGACCTGGTCCCAGATCGTGCCCGAGTCGGAGCGCGCCGTCCTGTGGAGTCGACTCGCGCAAGCCATGCAGTCCCGTCCGATCGACAATTTCGACCTCGATCTGGTCACGACCTCCGGAGATCGGATCACCGTCTCCGTGGCCTCGATCGGCATCCTCGCGGAGCACGGAGCCGCCATCCTGGCTTTTCGCGACGTGACGCTGGCGCGCGAGCTCGAGATCGAGCTGCGGAGGACCACGGAGTTTCTGGAGAGGATCCTGAACTCGGCCGTCGACGGCATCATCGCCGCCGACATGCGTGGAACCGTCTTGTTGTTCAACCACAGCGCCGAGAGGATCTGCGGCTATCGGGCCTCGGAGGTGATCGGGAAGATGTCCGTGACCGAGGTCTATCCGCCCGGTGTCGCCCAGGAGATCATGCGCCTCTTGCGTTCGTCTCAGCGCGGTGGGGGCGGTCGGCTCGAGCCGGTGAGGCGCGAGCTCAAGGCGGCGTCGGGGGAGTTGATTCCCGTATCGATCTCGGCCGCGCTGGTCTTTGACGACGCGGGACGCGAGATCGCCACCGTGGGAATTTTTTCCGATCTGCGCGAACGATTGAGGATGGAGGAGCGATTGGCCACCGCCCAGGAGAAGCTCGCCATCTCCGAGAAACAGGTGGTGGCCATCGAGCTCGCGGGGGCCGCCGCGCACGAGCTGAACCAGCCCCTGACCTCCGTGATGGGCTACGCGCAGATCATGCTGCGCAAGATGGAACGGGACAGCCCGCACTTGAGGGCTCTCGAAACCATCCTGGCCGAGTCCGAGCGCATGGCCACCATCGTTCGCCAGCTCGGAAGCCTCACCCGGTACGAGACCAAATCCTACGTGGGGGGAGCCCAGATCATCGATCTGGACCGGTCCGCGAAGACCCTGGACGAGTAGCTGCTTCGGCGCCTGGGGCGCGCCCATTTTTGTCGAAAAGCCTCGAACCAGATAGAAACATCGCGATGAAGCCCGATCAGGTGACTGAGACGCTCGAGCAGGCCGCTGCTCAAGTGGGTGTCCGTGTTCGGTACGAATCGATGACCGGGGACAGCGCGGGAGCGGGTGGCCTGTGCAGGATCCGGGGCGAGTGGACCATCATCATCGATCGAAAGGCCACGGCCTCGGACCGCGCGGGTTTTCTGTCTGAGGCCCTCGCAGGATTCGATCTGGACGCGATCTATCTGCCGCCAGAGATCCGGCAGATGCTGGCTAGAAGGAGGGCGGCGGCACGGGCCACCACCGCCGCGTCCACGACCCAAGCACCTGTGCCTTCGGTCGGAGAGGCCTCGGGCGTCGGACGTCCAAGGACCCAATAGCCTGCCAAAGGCCATCGAGGCGACGAGCGGGCGAACCGGCTACTGCAACTGGGTTAGCTTCTCGGCCAGCAACGGATCGCCGTCTATGGCATCCCGCAACGCCGCGCGAACCTGATCGCGAACCCCCGCAGGCGCATCCGGTCCCAGTTGCTTCGCGACCACCCGTTCCAGCACCTTCTCAATTGCCGCGCTCGGGGCCAGCTTCCCGGCCCGCAACTCCTCCGCCAGGTCGCTCACCGCGATCTCGCCCGAGCGAGGCACGGTACCAGGCGCCGACGCCTTCGTTGGACCGGCGGCCCCAGCCAGGGGTCTCGCCTGCGCGGAAGCCCCAGTCTGCAGCTTTTCTCCAAAGGTTTGGCCCGTTTCCGAGGGCTCGCGTGCGCGACTGGCGTCGTCGAGCTGGTTTGGTCTCTCGGCGGACGTGGAGCCAGAAACGCCTGGATTGGGGGCCTGTGGTGGACCGTTGACCTTCATGAGGAAGCGGGCTCCTAGGTTAACACAAAGGCTCGCCCTCGGTTGGTGCGGCGTCGCCGCCGCAAGGGGCCTCGGAAGGCCCCCTGCGAGATCCCCACGGAGTTGCTTGACGGCGAGGCCGCTCCAGCGGGGCCAGGGAGCATCGACGATCCTTGTCTCGAACCGACCCTACCCTCTGATGTTGGAGACCGCGGCCTTGGCTGTGTCGTGCTTGGCCCTCAGCACGTTGGAGACCGTCGTGAAGCGCCGGTTCTCCTGCTGTACGTCCTCTTGCAACTCCAGAAGTTGCAAGTTGAAGGCCTGGCTCTCGCGCTGCATCGTCTGGACCGTGGCCAGATCAGACTGATCGCTGCCCGTGCTGCCCAGCGATGAGGGGATCTGGGAAGAGCCAGCCGAAGGGATTGATAGTGCGCCACCCGAGTTACTGGCCGTCGTCGTGTACAGCCCGGCGTGTAGCCCGGGACGGGTCCCGGCCGTGGAGCCCGCCACCGCCGCACTGGCGCCGGCCCCGACGTCTCGAACCGCGGCAGCCATGGAGGGCCCGGCGACGACACTGGTTGCAACCGCTGCCCCCCGGACCAGCAAATCGACTCCCCCGCTAAGCACGTTTCGGAAGGGATTGGCGGGGCGCGCGGTTTGCCGTGGCCGCGTGTTGGCAACCGCGAGATCCGTGGCGCCCGTCCCCTGGAGCGCCCCCTGTGGCGTGATCCCGTCGTCGACGGGCGGGCTCGGCATGATTGTACTCGTAGGCATCGTGACCTCCGTGATGGCCCTATCGGACCGGTCGCGGCTCGGTTGCGTTAGAATCACGAATATGGGATTTTTTCGCGGATTCATCGCCCCCTTCCGGGGAGCGGTCTTCGTGAGCCGCGAAGGTCTCTGGCACCTCCTCGTGATGCCCGTGATGTTGAACATCGCTCTCGCCGTGGGCGCTACGTGGGCCGCCTTGCGCTACTGGCGCGAGGAGCTCGCCGAACGGGCGATCGGGTCGCCCGCCCTGGCTTCCTTGATGTTGGTACTTGCGACGGGGCTCGGTGCCATCGTCCTGTTCGTAGCGCTGCAGCCTTTGGTGGGGTCAATCTTCAACGACGTCCTGTCGGAGAGGGTGGAGCGGAAGGTCCGGGGGGAGGTCCCGCGCGCTCCCTTCTTGAAGGCGGCCATTCGGTCGCTCGGTCACTCTGTCTCGAAGCTGATCCTTTACACGCTGGCGTTCGTGGCGGGCCTCGGCCTCACGGCCGTCGCGGCCGGTGTGGGAGGCGCCGTTGGCCTGGGGCTGGGGGCGCTATTTCTGGCCTATGACGGATTCGATTACCCGCTGTCCCGCCGATCGTTGGGCTTTTGGGCGAAATGGCGCTATCTAGCCCTACACCCTGCCCAGACCATCGGATATGGTTTCGGGGCGACGGTCTTCTATTTCATTCCCCTGGCACTGGTGGTAGCCCCTCCTTTGACGGCGGTGGGGGCGACACTGGTTTATCTGGAATCGGAGAGTCGACGCACGGCCGTCAAGGATCGCAAGAGCTCAAAAGGCAAAAACCAAAAAGCCAACCCGGTCGGCAGCAGCCAAAAAGGCGAATCAGAAGGCAAACTGGAAGGCAAACTGGAAGGATTGATCATCGATGAAACGAGTCCACTTCGAGACGGACAAGGGTGAAATCGTCTGCGAGCTCTTCGAGGACGATGCTCCGGGCACCGTCGCCAACTTCGTGGGTCTGGCCTCCGGGACCAAGGAGTTCACCGATCCCAAGACCGGCAAGAAGGTCAAGCGCGCCTACTACGACGGGTTGAGCTTTCATCGGGTCATCAAGGACTTCATGATCCAGGGTGGGTGTCCTCTCGGAAGCGGGAGCGGAGGTCCGGGGTTCACCATCAAGGACGAGCTGTCGGGAACCAAGCAAGTGCACAAGAAGGGATCGCTCTCGATGGCCAAGACCGCGGCCCCCGACTCGGGGGGATCGCAGTTCTTCATCTGTCACAAGCCGCAGCCGCACCTGGACCGGAAACACACCGTGTTCGGCGAGGTGGTCACGGGCATGGAGGCGGTCCTGAAAATTGCCTCGGGTGACAAGATGAACCGCGTCTGGATCGAGGAGGCCTAGAATCACGCTTCTGGCCCGCTCACCATGGAAACCCGCCGAAACCGCGAGCCTCGGGGAGTGCATCCATTGACTTCCGGGGCGCCTAGGCCCGATAACTATGCCCGCCTTTGCACCTCAATCTCGAGCCCGCAGAATCTCATCCCCCGATGCACGACGAATCTTCCTGAGCCTGGTGCGGTCTTGTCGATAAACGCGCTCTCAAGCGCGCAGGAAAGCGATTGAAGAAGCCAATCCCGTTCGGCAAGTACTACCTCCTCGAGCGCATCAACGTGGGGGGTATGGCCGAGGTATTCCGAGCGAAGGCCTTCGGAGTCGAGGGTTTCGAGCGCCTGGTCGCGGTCAAGAAGATCTTGCCCAACATCGCCGCGGATGAGGAGTTCATCGCGATGTTCATCGACGAGGCGAAGATCGCCGTCCAGCTTCAGCACGCGAACATCGCGCAGATCTTCGACCTGGGAAAGGTCGACGAAAGTTACTTCATCGCCCTCGAGTTCGTCCGCGGACGAGACCTGCGCGCCATGTTCGATCGGGTTCGGCAGCGCGGCGAGCTCATGCCCACGCCCCAGGCTTGCTTCATCGTCATGCAGGTCTGCGAGGGCCTGGATTACGCCCACAACAAGCGCGACGGTCAGGGACAGGAGCTGCATCTCGTTCACCGGGACATCTCGCCCCAGAACGTGCTGGTGGGGTTCGAGGGTGAGATCAAGCTCATCGACTTCGGGATCGCCAAGGCGGCCGGCAAGGCTTCAAAGACGCAGGCCGGGATCTTGAAGGGCAAGTTCGGCTACATGTCGCCCGAGCAGGTGCGCGGCCTCCCCATCGACCGGCGGAGCGACATCTTCTCGGTGGGAATCGTCCTTTACGAGCTGCTGACCGGAGAGCGGTTGTTCGTGGGGGAGAGCGACTTCTCGACGCTCGAAAAGGTGCGCAACGTCGAGATCCTTCCGCCATCTTCCTACAACCGAGCCATCCCCGAGGAGCTGGAACGAATCGCGTTGAAGGCACTGGCCAAGGATCCGGAGGATCGCTATCAGAACGCCATCGATCTGCACGACGATCTCCAAGCCTTCTTGTACACCAAGGGCGAGCTGTATTCCCGCAAGGATCTGGCCGCCTGGATGAAGAAGATGTTTCCCGCCGAGATCGAGGAGGAGAGCACGAAGGCGGAGCAGTTTCGCCAGATCGTGGCACCCCGCCTGCCGGCGGCCCGGAGGACCATGATCGGCACCGGGATCGCCTCGAGCGGGCTGCCCGGTGCATCCATCTCGGCCTCGAGTGGCGGAGCCGTCTCGCAGGGTGCCGCCCAGCGGAACGAACAGGCTGCCCGAGGCTCCAGCACCGAAGAGATGGGCTGGGACGATGAGGAGCTCGACACCCAGATCTACGAGCGAGAGCCTCCGCTCGAGCCCGAGGTGCTGGGCTCACATGACATCTTCGATGACGACGACGATCTCACCGTCGCCAACGAGCCTCCGCCCGACATCTTGCGCGCGGCGACCTCCCCCGAGCTGGCCACGCCCCAGCCGCGCCTGACCGGACGATCGGAAGGGGTCACCTCACCCAGCATCCGCGCCTCGGGGCCTCCACCCGGGCGTCTGTCGGGTCCCCCTACGGGGGCGCCGAAGACCCTGTTCGGTGTCGGCGCACCCACGCTATCTCCGCTGCCTTCTTCGGGGTCCGGGGCGACCGGTCGAGCTCTCGGGGGCGGTACTCCGGCGCCGAGCGGCGCCCACAGGACCACCCGATCGTCACGCTCCTTTCCTGCGGTGACGGTGCCGTCGTCACTGTCCTCCTCGTCCTCGTCGGTTTCCCTGCCTTCTCCACCGGCACCCTATCCGCGGCGCTCCGGGGTCTTCGAGGCTCCGGTTTCCCCCCCCGCCAAACCGAAGGTCTCTCGCGCCAGGACCTTGACCCTCCTGGGAGCGGGCGTGGTCGTGCTGATTGTCGGAGCGGCAGGCCTCTACGCCTGGTCGGTAAACCGACCGGGGAGAGTGGAGATCACGGCGGTCCCGGGCGACACGACCATTCTGGTCGACAACATCAAGGTGTCCGATCAGTCGCCCTTCGTCCTGGAGAAATCGCCGGGGATGTACACGATCGCCGCGGTCCGGCCCGGGTATGCCCGCAGCGATCAGAGCATCGAGATTCGCGCCGGACAGGTGGCGAGCTTGTCCGTGACCCTGGAGCCGGCCGCCGACACCGGCTTCGAGCTGACCAGCGAGCCCCCGGGGGGATTGGTGTGGCTGGACGGGAATCCGCTCAGCGGTCCGGACGGGCAGGCCAGAACCGACTTTCGCGCCTATCGCATTCCTCCGGGCAAGCACCTGGTCGAGATCAAGGGGGATTCCAGGCGGCAACCCTGGCATGAAGAAGTTCTGGTTGAGCCGGGATCCATCAAGAAGGTCAAGGCTATCCTCATCCCAATTGGAAACGGTGACTCGGGCCGAGGCCCGCCCATCCCGCCGTCCCCGTCGCCGTCGCCACCATCCGCCCAGCCCCCGGTGGCCCAAGGCGCAGGCGCGGCCGGAACCGGGACGAATTCCGAACATTCCGAACCCGCGGCCGGCAGCGATCTGGCCTCGGCCACGGCGCAGTCCGGCGCGCGCCGCCGACGCCCCACGCGCATGGACAATCCAGGTGACGCCGAGACCGGTCAGGGCCAACCTCGCTCGCGGCCATCGGTCGCGTCTGGTGACGACACGGCAGTCCCGGCAAGCGCCATGGCGGGGGATTGCTCGATCACCGTCGGTACGCGTCCCTGGTCCGAGATCTGGATAGACGGCCGGAACACGGGGCGCCACACCCCCTACTCGGAGAGCATCCCCTGCGGGAGGCACAAGCTCACGTTCAAACGGGCTGACCTCAACATGATTCGTAACGAGAACATCAACATCCGACCGGGCGACAAGTTCAAGCAATCGTTTCCTCTCGAAGCGGAAACAGAATAGGCCCTCTGTCTCGTGACCCAACCCGCTGCATCTGCCGCCCTGGCTTCGGCCGTTACCCCGCTTCCGTCCCCGAGGGCCGCGGCCTCTCCCGGAAAGGGAGCCGAAGGGCTCGAGCTCGCTTGGCGCGAGTACTTCACGACGTCGGCGGAGCCGCCGCCCCATCGCGGGGCTCGCGACTTCATGAACGAGGATCTCCGCACGGCGTTGGCGCGGTTGGTCTCGCCAGAGGCTCGGGTGCTGGAAGTCGGCTGTGGCGGTGGCGATCTGCTGGGCTCCTTGCCCAATGCGCAGCGGATGGGCATCGACATCGTGCCGGAGCTCGTGAAGCGCGCTCGGAAAAACCATCCGACGGTGCGATTCGAAACGGCTGACATCCTGCAGATGAGGCGTCCTCCCGCCGATCCCGCGGAACGTTGGGACGCCATCATCTGCGATCGTCTGGCCCACAGCGTACTGGACGTGAAGACGCTGTTCGAGAACTTGCGCCATCAACTGGCGGAAGGAGGTCGGATCTACCTGGCCACCTTCAACTATCTCTGGGAGATGCCGGCTCGTTTCGCCGAATTGACCGGCTGGAAGCGCCCGGCGCCCACCGCCAACTGGCTGTCGGACAGCGATTTCCGGAATCTCTTCGACATCTCTGGTCTGGAAGTCGTCAAGTACGAGGATCGGCTGATGTTGCCGCTCGACGTTCCCGGGATCGGCCCGCTCCTGAACCGTTATCTGGTGCGATTTCCGCCCATGCACAATTTCTCGCTCTACCGCATCTACGTGCTGCGGGCGGCGGCGAGTACGTTGGTGGCCCGCAGGGCCAGCGTCAGCGTGGTGGTTCCGGCCCGCAACGAGGCGGGTAACATCCAGGCCGCCATCGATCGAACTCCGGTGATGGGAAGCGGTACCGAGCTCATCTTCGTGGAAGGAAATTCGACCGACGACACCTGGTCGGTCATCCAGAAGGCCATCGAGGAGTATCGAGGTCCGCTTCAGCTGTCCGCCTACCAGCAGTCCGGCAAGGGCAAGGGTGACGCGGTTCGATTGGGATTCGCGAAGGCCACGGGCGACTTGCTGATGATCCTGGACGCCGATCTCACGGTTCCTCCCGAGGACTTGCCAAACTTTTACGAGGTGGCGGCCCGGGGACAGTCGGACTACGTCCAGGGAACGCGGCTCGTGTACCCGATGGAAGCCGGGGCGATGCGCTTCTTCAACAAGCTGGGCAACATGGCGTTCTCGCAGCTCTTCACCTATCTGCTGCAGCAGCCGATCAAGGACACGCTGTGTGGAACCAAGGTGCTGTGGCGCAGGGACTACGAGCGAATCGCTGCCAATCGATCGTACTTTGGTGACTTCGATCCGTTCGGCGACTTCGACCTCATCTTCGGCGCGGCTCATCTGAACCTGAAGATCGCGGAGATTCCCGTGCGATACCGGGAGCGCGTTTATGGCGAGACCAACATCTCCCGCTGGAAGCACGGTGCTCTCTTGCTGCGCATGTCGCTGATCGCCGCCCGCAAGCTGAAGTTCGTCTGAGCCTCTCACCGTTCGGTGGGCGTCCGCCGACCGGCGCTTGGCGGTGAACAACGGACGCAATTGGCCACGTTTTGGAAAAGTCAACGAAAATTTGCCCCATCTCGTGACATTTGGCCGGAGGGCCTTTCAAAACGGGCCGCTTGTCCAGTACAGTGCCTTGTACTGAGCCATGACGAGGGGCGCGTTTCTCTGCCGATGCCGACGCGAAGCTTCGTGATTCGGAGGATTCCCGCGGCACTCGCTACGCTGCTGGTCTGTTCCCTCGTCGTGGGGCCGGTCTCGCAGGTGCAGGCCCAGCCGGCCCCGTCACTTCCGACGGCCGAGCCACCGGGGACGTCTCCGTCGCCCTCGGCCCTGCCGTTTTCAATCGCGACCGACGACGCTCTGATGGACGTGGCGGCCCGATCGGCCGCGAACGATGCGGCGCTGATCGAGCAACAAGTTCGCCAGAACGAGGAGCTGGTGGCGAACCGTCGTCCCAGCTTGACATGGGGCGGCTACATCGACGCCGGGTTCTTCGTGCCGCAGGGGAACGGTGCCGGCTACGTTCAGGACTATGGCCACGCTCGCTTCAACTACGCACCGTACACGAACTACAGCTGGGTGTTCCTGGGCGACATCCTCGCTCCGGCGGTGAACTCGCGGGGCGAGGTGGCTGATCTGGGCGACGCCCCTGGGGTCGATCGGTTCGACAGCATCAATTCTCGGGGGTCGCCCGGTTTCATCATCAATGAGGTCAATCTTCGTCTCGTGGCCAGGCCGGCCTCCAACGCCATCATCACCGGCAGCGTGAACTTCATGCCCCGGACCGGGAGCAACTTTGCCCTGGGGGATTTCTTCGACGTCGATCTGGCCCAGCTGGAGTGGCTGCCGACCGATTCGCAGCGGACGTCTTTGTTCTTTGGCAAGATGGAGTCGGTGCTCGGGCACGAATACCGTTTTCGAAAGTCCGACCGTCGCTTCGGGGTGACCCCCTCGCTGATCGCGCGCTACACCACCGGAACGGCGGTGGGGGCAAAGGTGCGGAGCAAGTTCGGTCAAGACGATTGGCTCGTGGTCGCCGCAGCGGTCACCAACGGATCGAACACCACCGAGCAGTTCCAATTTTATGACGAGGTCGACAGCAACGCCGGGAAGACCCTGAGCGGGCGGATTTCCGCCAGGTTGCCCTTGCCCTTCGAGATCGAGCTGGCCTTATCCGGGAGCTACGGAGCCCAGGATCGGACGACCAGCAACGATCACCCGATGTGGTTCTTCGGACCCGACCTGCTGGCCACGCTCGGCCCGGTCGACCTCAAAGCCGCATGGCTCAAGGGGAAGGCGGAGGGCGATCCCGCCCAGGGGGTCTACGAGCTCTACCTGCACGGGGGCGGCTACCTCGAGCTCGACGCCATGCTCAATGGCTCCTGGGGGCTGCTGGGGCGAGCCGAATATCGCGACGCCTTCGTGGGACTGGGATCGGAGCGTGCCTATCTCACCAAATCCTGGCGAGCCACCGTGGGCGGGCGGTGGGTGGCGAGCCGATGGGCGGTCGTGAAGGCCGAATACCTTCGCAACGGGGAGTACGGCGGTATCCCGAATGTGCGGAACGACGTGTTCACCACCGACGTCGTCTTGAGCTATTGATGGGGGGAGAATGCGTCACGCACCACGCACTATTTTGTTGACGGCAACGCTGATCGTCGTTCGGTTGGAGCCAGGCACGCTCCTGGCGGCGCCGAACGGGACCGAGGGGCGGCCGGCGACCGCGGCGGACTCCGCACGCATCGCACGCATCGAAGCCGAGCTGGCGCGGGTCCAGCAAGACGTTCGCGAGCAGCGTCAGCTCATCTTCCAGTTGATGCAGATGCACGACGCTCTCCTCAAATATCTTCAACTGGGGGGCGTGCCCGGCGGAGCCGGCTCGGGGTTTGCGATGCCCCCTTCTGCCGACGGGCCGTCCGGAAGCCAGCCGCCGTCGAAGACAGCCGAAAGCTCTCCACCTCCGCCCTCACCTGTGCCCATCGCCCGGGGCGCGATTTTGGGCAAGGTCCGTTCGAGCGCAGCATCCCTGGGAGAAGCGTATGTTTACCTCGAAGGCCCCAAGGTCATGGCTTCCCGATCCGCGACCATCGAAGTAAAACAGATGGGCAAGCGGTTCGTCCCGGCGGTGTCAGTGGTGCAGGTTGGTACGCGGGTCCTTTTTCCGAACGAGGACCTGGTTCTGCACAACGTGTTTTCGCCGACTCCCGGGGACGCTTTTGACCTCGGCGGGGTGCCGGCGGGTGAACGGCCGAGCCCCGTGGTCCTGCTGAAGGCGGGGCACGTGGAGGTCTTTTGCAACATCCATCCCGGCATGCGCGCCGACATCCTCGTGGTGCCGAACAGCTACTGGACGCGGGTGCGCCCAGATGGGTCATTCCAGATCTCGGGGGTGCCCGTTGGGACTCACCGGGTGGCGCTGTGGGGACCCGCGATCAAGCCCGTCAGCCAGCGGGTCGAGCTGATATCGGGTGTCGCCAACACGGTGTTCTCCACGGATGCTGTGGCGTCCCGCCCACATCTCAACAAGCAAGGTGGGGCCTACGGATCGTATGAATAGTGAGCGGACGAGCTCAGCCGGCTTGCTTCTGTTGGCGGGCGGTCTGATTCTGGCCGTGGTAGGGCTTGGTCTGCGTTCCAGCGACCGGATGATGCCGGTCGATCTCTCGCGCCCGAGTGAGCAAGCACACGTCCGCATCGAGCAGGCGCTCGCTGCCCAGGCGCGGGCCCTCGAACCCAAGGCGGTCGCGGCCGGTCGCGTCTTTGAGCTGCAGGCTGCCCTCGACATGGGCGCGGATCGCGCCACTTGCCAGGATCTGTTCGACAATGAGGAGTGGTGGGGCCCCTACCGGAGCGCGTTTACGATGAGCGCGCTCATCGCCGACGCGCCGTTGGCCTCGGTGGGCCCTGCGGCCAACGGCCTGGCCGAGGCCGAGATGATCCGTCGGGCGCGGGAGCGTGGCGTCGCATCCGGGCTCCTGCCGGGCAATGGCCGGGCCTTCATTGCGGCGGCCGCCAGCGTGTCGCTGAACAAGCGCCCAGGGATCGCCCCGGTGGTCGTGCTTGGCAAGACGCTGGACAGCTCGGTTCTCAAGGCGGTGTCGGCCAGCACCGGGGATGCGGTTGGACTCTCGGATGGCACCAAGCTTCTCGAAGCGGGGGGACCTTCGGACCAAGGGCGTGAAATGGCCCCTCTCATTGGTCGCGAGGCTGGCGGCCCGTCGCTGCTCGGCGACGGGCGGATGGGGGCAGCCTGGCCGTTGGGCGATAGCCTCTGGCTCGTGGGAGCGTTTTCCGCCCCGCCGTTGCCGAGGCAGCGGGAAAGCAGGCCGTTGTGGTTTCTGGCGGCGGGAGTCGTGCTGGCCGCGCTGGGAGCCGTTGCCCTGGTGCTGCGCCGGGGGCCGAAGGGTGATATCCCCGCTCCGACGTTGCTGCCGATTCCACGGCCGCAACCCAGTCACTGGCCGGAGTCGAGCGGCACCTCTTCGGTTCACCATATCGATTCGGCGCGATCCCTTCCAATCCCGTCCGCGCCCCATCGCGGTGCCGATCTGCGTGGCCGCGCCGCGGCGGTCGGGCAGGCTCCCTCGTATGTGGCGAACCCGGCGCCCTTGCCCCCCAGCCGGATGGGCCGCTATGAGCTCATCGAGCGCATCGGCGAGGGCGGCATGGCGGAGATCTTCTTCGCCGCCGCGCGAGGAGCCGAAAACTTCGTGCGCTATTTCGTGGTCAAAAGGATGCACCCGCAGCTGGCCCACAATCAGGAGGCCGTCAACCAGTTCATCGACGAAGGCCGACTCCAGGCGGGGCTGGTTCACTCCAACATCGTCCCGGTCTTCGACTTCGGCAAGGCCGAAGGGGAATACTTCCTGGCGCTGGAGTACATCCACGGCAAGGACCTGGGGCAGATCGTGCAACGGCACGCGGATCAGTTCGGTCGGCCGCTGGACGTCGGCATCGCCTGCTACATCGTGCACGATGTGCTGGAGGCGCTGTCGTACGCACACTCTCAGCTGGACAAGGACGGCACCCCCATGGAGATCGTCCATCGCGATGTCTCGCCGGGCAATGTCCTGGTTTCGTACCGGGGCGAGATCAAGTTGACGGATTTCGGCATCGCCAAGGCCGACCGACGCGTCAGCCGCACCGAGCTTGGCATGGTGAAAGGAAACGCCAGCTTCATGTCTCCCGAACAGGCGCGGGGCGAGGCCGTCGACATCCGTTCCGATGTCTTCTCGGCGGGGTTGGTGCTCTTCTTTTGCTTGACCAATCAGTTCCTGTATCGGGGGGAGACCACGCTCAACCGGCTGCTCCGCGCCGCGGTGGGACCCGCCACGTCACAGTTCGATCAGATCGATCAGCTCCCGTTGCCGGCCGCCAAGGTCTTGCGGCGGGCCCTGGCGCTCGATCCCGACGTGCGCTACGGCAGCGCGGCCGAGTTTGCTCGCGATCTGACCCCTCACATCGCATCTCGCACGGATCTGACGCACGTCATGGATCTGCTCTTCCCGACTTCACTGCGTCGCGATCTGCGCTGACCAACCCGGATGTTGGGGCAACGGGCTGGGCCCGGGGAGCCCGGCCAGCGCCGCGCCCGCCCGGGACTGCCCGCGACCGATCATCGAGTCCAGGCGGTGCACTGGTACAGGGCAGCGCGAGTCGGGGCTCCGGGCGGAAACGCCACGCGCTTGACGGGGCTCAGGACCCGGGCCAGTGCTGCCGAGATGCGGGCCGGAGGGCTCACGTGATGATCGTCGATGCCGCGGTACCCGATCATGGTGAACGCCTGGGTCATCAAGGGGCTGACCATCGGATATCCCGTTACCAGCGTCCCACCTGGCGTCAGGGCCCGCGCCAGCCCCCGCGCCGCACCGTCCGAGTCGGCGATGTGCTCGAGCACCGAAAAAC
>Ga0066788_10000112_pt1 | contig 15006 bp, 12 predicted proteins | sample OrgsoiDNA2013048_FD_70943 | JGI IMG/M metagenome (GOLD analysis project Ga0066788, IMG submission 70943) | Permafrost soil microbial communities from the Arctic, to analyse light accelerated degradation of dissolved organic matter (DOM) -... | ecosystem: Environmental > Terrestrial > Soil >... | reverse complement strand
CTCGGCTCTCTCATCCTGCTCGTGATCGCGCTCCCCATGATCGTGGTGGCGATCGCCATCAAGCTGACCTCTCCGGGACCGATCTTCTTCAGGCAGCGACGGTACGGGCTGAACGCCAAGGAGATCCGGGTCCTCAAATTCAGGACCATGACCGTCTGCGAGGACGGGCCAGAGATCAAACAGGCCACCCAGGGGGATGTGCGGGTCACGCCGCTCGGGCGATTCTTGCGGCGAACCTCCATCGACGAGCTTCCCCAGTTCCTTCAGGTCATCACGGGCAAGATGTCCATCGTGGGCCCGCGCCCTCACGCCGTCGCCCACAATCAAGCGTATCGGTCGCTGATTCAGGGGTACATGCTGCGCCACAAGGTGAAGCCCGGAATCACCGGTTGGGCCCAGGTCAACGGATTGCGCGGCGAAACGGACACCCTGGAAAAGATGGAGCAGCGGGTTCGTTACGATCTGGACTACATCACCGGGTGGTACCTGGCGCTCGACCTGAAGATCATCTTCATGACCATGCTGGGTTCCAAGAAGAACCAGGGCGCATATTGATACTGCGACGCCGGCACAAACGTTGCGACGCAGCATGAGCGTGGTAACCTCGGGAAGATCACGAATGAGTAGTGAACCGTCGGGTCCAGGTGACGGATCAGGAGCCGCTTCCCCCGCGCCCGCGCCGGAGGCTGATCTCGATGCGGAGCTCGACCGGGCTGTGCCCGGTGGGGAGGCGCAGGCGTTTCTCATCGCGGTCAACGGGGATCATCCCGGGCGTGTCTACGCGCTCACCCGAAACACCATCGTCATAGGCCGCAACGAGGCGGCTGACGTCTCGATCGCCGATCCTTCCGTTTCGGGACAGCACGCCCAGATCATCAACGGGAGCGATGGGTTCGAGCTCGAGGACCTGAATTCCACGAATGGCACGTTTCTGCGTGGGGAGCGGATCAAGCGAGCCAGGCTCAAGAATGGGGACCGGCTCGTGGTGGGAACGGTTGAGCTGACCTTCCTGCTCGACCGGCGGACCGACGCCACCATCGCCTTGATTTCTCCCGAGCGGTGGTCGAGCGGGGTCTCCGGGGCGGGTGCAGGAGGTGGCGGCGGAGCGCTCATGCGCTTCCCTCAGGCTCCCTCGCGGGTGCCGTCCACTCAGTTTCAGCTGCCGCCGAGCGCGGTTGACGAGGACGAGGGTGCGTCCTTCGCCGAGGTGGTCCACCGAATCGTGGGCCTCTATCGGTTCATGGCTCACCACTTCCAGCTGATCATCGCGCTCTTGGCCCTCGGCGCCGGCCTGGGCCTGGCATCGGTCCTGGTCTTCCCTCCGCCCCGGGCGGCCTTCTGTGAGGTGAAGCTGCAACCGCAGATGAAGTCGAACCCGGTCGATCCCGAGAGGCCGACCGAGGATTCACTCCAGTTCTTTCGGGGCGCGGAGCGGGCCTTCACCCATCCGGAGCTGGTGCGGTCCACGTTGTTGACCCTGGACGGGGTCGATCCCGACGAGGCCCGCGTCGCGGCGATCACGAGCCGGCTGAGGTTCGACCCGCTCGATGAGCACACTTACCGGGCCACCTACCAGGATGGGGTCTTCGATCGCGGCCGCCCGGCGCCCGACCAGTTTCTGGACGCTCACCTGCGCAACTACCTGCAGTCGGAGATCACCAAGGCGCTCCGGGTGTTCAGCGCCGAGGCCGAGTTTCTGCAGAATCAGCTGAAACAGGTCGAAAAGGATCAGGCCAAGATCGCGACCGAGCGAACGCGTTTTCGCGAGCTCAACTCGGATCGGCTCCCCGAGGAGTCCCTTCAGACTCATTCGAGCCGGTTCGCGCTCGAGAGCCGCCGCGCCGAGTTGCTGGCGCAGGTTCGACGGTTGCAAGCGGATCTCTATGCCCAACGGAGTGAGCTGGCCGCCGACTCGCCTCTGGCGCAAGCAAGGTTGCAGTCGTCGCAGGTGTACCGGGATTCGCTGGCGACCATCAACCGGAAGCTGAGCGAGGCTTACGCGGCTGGGCTGGCCGAAGGCCACCCGGACGTGCGGCAGCTCAAGGACGAGAAGCAACGGATCGAGAAGCTGATCAGCGACGAGATGAGCAAGGAGACCCCCCTGCTCGATCGGCAGGCCAACCCCGCCCAGCAGCTGCTGGGAAACAAGGTCACCACCCTGCAGGCGCAGCTGTCAGCCGCCAAGGCCGATCTGGCCGACACCGAGGCCAGCCTGGGCAAGGTTCGAAAGGTCGTGGGAGATCTGCCGCGTGTCGAGGAGCGCGTGCAGGAGCTCAACCACACGCAGGACGCGACCAATCGCCTGCACAGCCAGCTGTTCGAGAAGTTGAAGAAGGCCGAGCTGCAGCTGAGCATCGAGCGGGTCTCCGCCGAGTCCCGCTACGACATCATCACCTCGCCGCGGCTGGAGAAGCCCAAGACCGTGAAGGTCCTGGCGCTGCGATCGGCGATGGGGCTATTTGGTGGGCTGGTGCTGGCCGCCATCATGATCACCTTTCGAGAGGGGCGGCGGGTCGTCAACAGTCCAACCTCCGCGGTGGACTATCGCAGACCGCCTTTTGCGCGTTAAGTTATCGTCACCACCGTGCCCATCAATTCGAGTCTGTTAGGTCTGGTTCTGACGTCCCTCCTGGTGGCCGCGAGCGGTTGCGCCACCGAGAGGCCTTTCGTGTGGGCCAAGGACGTGCCGGCGGCCGCGGCGGAGAACCAATCGCTGATCCATGCTCGCGACACCATCCTGGTTCACGTGCAAGATCAGACCAGCCTGTCGGGTGAATTCGTGGTCCGGGAGGATGGCGGTTACACCCACCCCGCTCTCGGCAACGTGTACGTGGACGGAAAGACCCCCGAGCAAGTCGCCGAGCTGATCCAGCTCCGCTTGACGAACGTGGTGGTCAGCCCGCGCGTCACCGTGTCCATCGCTCGCCGCGGCGCCGCGCGCGTGAACGTGGTTGGTGAGGTCAAGACCCCTGGACCCTACGAATTGACGCGCGACCGGAGCGTGACCGCCGCGCTGGCCGCCGCGGGCTGGCTCACGGCCTTTGCATCCAGCGATCGGATCTTCGTGGTCCGGGCCGGCGAAAAAGACTATCGCATCCGGTTCAGCTCCAGGGACCTGACCTCGGCGGATCCGCAGACCGCGCAATTTCGGCTGCGCGACGGTGACGTCGTCGTCGTGGAGTAGCAAGCGTGCTCGGGCTTGTGCCGCTGGCAGGACTGCTCCTCCTGTCGGGGGAGCTCGGGGCGTACGGAACCGTCGTGACCGAGGGCCGCGTCGGGCAGGCCCCCTTCGTGAGAGATCAGCCGGCGGGTACCCCCCAGGATCTCGAGCCACACGGGGCCGCGGCGGCGGTCGTGGCTCCCATCCTCGAGCTGGAGGACCAGGGCCACAACCGGCAGATCCTGTTCAACTACGGGCCGCGGTTCTTGTGGCGACGGCCCAATCCCTACGGGACGAACAAGACCCTGATCCTGCAGGTGGCGAACCTGTCCGCCACCGCCGACGCCACGCCACGCATCCGGCTCATCGAGAGAGCCTCGGCCTCGTACGGTGAGGTCGACTACGCCGCCCTGACCGCGATCCTGCCCAATCAGTCGCAGCTGCCGCCCGTGGCGAAGATCTTCGTGGCCTCGGCCGGCACGGGTCTCCGCTGGGACGCCCAGCGCCTCTGGCGCTTCGAGACCATGTTCGACGTCGAGAGCCGCCGCACGCTCGGGGACACGGGGCTGGCGCAGATGATGAATTCGTTCGCTTCGTTCCGGCAGACCAACTTGTCGCTCGAAGCGAGCGGCATCGGGCGCATCTCGCGCCGCGACGATCTGGTTCTGACCGCCGCCGTCTCCGATCGCAGCCTCGACAACAACATCGAGGTCTTCGCCGTGACGCCCGAGGTGGGTTGGCGCCGGCGTCTCACCTGGAGCAGCGAGCTCCGGCTGGCGGCCGGGGTCACTTATGCCCGGGACCGGGGCACCACGCCCGTCGTGATCACGGATACGTCCGGCGCGGTGACGACTCCGGGGTCGCTCCTGAGACCGGTGGGCAACGTCGAGCTCAACGGAGTTTTGCTCGGCCGGCGGGGCGTCTCGTGGCGGGGTACGCTCGGCCTCACCATCGACTATTTCGTGGATCCGGTCCTGCGGGTGGCCGGTCCGCGGGCGATATCCGTCCTGCGCTCAGTCGTGCTGTTCGAGCCCGACTGGACGGTCGGACTGGAGGGAGGTTTGACCACCAGCCTGCGAGCATCAGCCCCTCCGGATCCCAATGCCAGCGCCGACGAGACCACCCTCGAGCTGGCCCTGCCTGTACGTCACCTGGTCTCCGAGAACCTGATCGTGGAGACGGGGTTGCGATGGTCCCAGAGGGCCGCGCGCCTCCGGGCCGACAATCTGACCTTTCACGAACGCCAGACCTGGATCTACCTGGCTTTCACGGCCACGACCCGCCGGATGCAACGCTGGATGGCCCCGCAGATCCAGGCTGCCGACTCGCGCGACGAGGGAGCCTTCGCGCGACCGCAGACCACCGACTCCAGCCGCCAGTCCACCGACAACGTCCAGCAATCCGAGATCGCCAGCCCGCAGTCCACCGACGTCGGCCCATGAGATCCGAGATTCGGCGCTCGTCAGAAGCGAAGAGAGATGGCCAGTTGCCAGATCATGGCCAGCTTGCGGTCGGCGTTGGGCGCCAGGGCCGAATCCAGTCGATAGAAAAGCCCCTCCCATTTCGCGGCCGCCTCGATCTCGTTGAAGAAGTGAGGCGCACCGGGCTCGGGGATCCGGATGTAAGCGAACTTTCCTCCGACCAGAAGGTTCTCCATGGGCGAGAGCTCGCGGTCGCCGGTCCAGTACTGGCCGTTGGGCCCGAGCAGTCGATAGCCGCGGGCATCGCGGTAGAAGCTCGCGCCCCGCTGCGCGTGTACACGACCCCGGACCGAGAAGAGCAGGAACTTGGCCAGGTACTGGTTGACGAGCAGCTCGCCCGTGACGGCCTCGACCGCCCAGGTGTCGCGGTACAGGCGGGTCATGGCGTGCAGCGCGGTGCGGGTTCGCGGGAAGGCGTAGGCGCTCCGCCCGAAGACGGCGAAGCGCTGACGAAGGTTGGGAACGGTCTCCTGGGGTGTGCGGGCGGCGCTGCCCAGCTCGACCTGACGGTAGGGATTCGATTGAAACCCATCCAGGATCTGGACGGTGGCCCCTCCCTGCAGCAAGAGGCGTGGCGTGGCCGCCCAGGTGACGGAGGGCTCGAGCGAGTCGATGTTCAAGGCGTGCGTGACGGTGCCCTGGGCGCCGGCGCCGGATTTGAAGCAATTCTGCGAGGAGGATAGGGCCACCCGATCGAGGGGCCGGCCTGCGCTGGCGGTGTTGTCCTGATCGCACACGGTGTCGAAGTTGTGGGTGTAGCCGAAGCCCAGCGTCACCTGATGATCGAGGATGTCGCTGCGGGTGGTCACCGTGAGCCCGTTCGACTTGTAGTCGCTCTCCCAGCCGTAGCTGTAGCCGGCGGTCACCTCGGCCGTGGGACGCGCGTAGGTCAGTGAGCCTCGAACCTCGTGGCGGGTGTCTGAGAAGCGCGTGGCCGTCGAGACCGCGTCTACCCCGAACACCTTGGGCGTCGCGCCGCTCACGATGTCGACGGCGTAGCCGCCCGCCATGCTCACGCCCGAGCCAAAGGTGGCGCTGATGTCGGTCTGGGGATGGATCACGGTCAGATCACAGTTGCCCTTGTCGGCGCAGATCCCGCTCCGCGACGAGGAAGCCTCGCGGAACAGGGTGACCCGCTGGGCGGCGTCCAGCTCCACGGCGTGGGCCCGGCTCCCCGACGAGAGCGCCAGGAACAGGCCCACGGCGACGGAGAGAGCGACGGCGATCTCGCTCTCGACGGTCGTGCCGGGCCCGGTTTCTCCCATCAATTGCAACCGCACCCTCCGCCGGCGGTCCCGGTTCCACCGATGGCCCCCTCGCGATTGGAGAGCACGTGCTCGTCGGCGGCCTTTTCCTGGGCGTCACCGTCCAGTTTCATGATCCGGTCCGCCAGCAGCTCGCGCTGATGCGCCTTCACCCCCAGATGCCCACACCCCGCCAGGCCCAGCGCCGCGGCCAGGATGACGGCCGTGAGCCGCGGCATGCGCCGCGATCCTGCCCAACGCGCGTCAGAAAGTGATGCGTCAGAAGATGATACTGAGGGCACCGCTATACTCCTGCACTCGCTGGGTGTGGTTGGGATCGAAGATGACGTAGTGTCGGGCGTCGCCCCGCAAGGTGACGCGCTTCTTCAGCGCGATCAGCAGCCCGCCTCCCACATCGACCATCGCGTAGTTGGTCCGGGGAATCTGGAACTGATCCGCCTTGGGGCGAGACCAGGCGCCGCCCGCGGCAGCCGACAGGAAGGGCGTGACCGGCGATCCCGGGAAGATGAACACGTTCGGTCCGGCCCCGTAGTAGATGACGTCCTGCTGGTTCCCCACGCTCTCGCCCACGAAGGCCTCGAGCGATACGTGGGGCTCGAAGAGCAGCGCGGGCCGCAAGATGAAGGCCGAATCTCCCCCCACGACGCCCGCCGAGAATGACAGGCCGAATCGCCCCTCGAGGAGAGGAGAGGGCGAGAACACCGCCTCCGAGAAGCGATGCCAGAGCGATGGTCCCCGGTGGGCCTCGGCGGTGTCGATGTCGAGCGGAAACACCTCGTCGCCCAGCACCCAGCCCGAGGTGCCGTCGGGCAAACGGACGCGAAACCAGTGGGCGCGGGTGGCGCGTTCGAGGACCGGGAACACCTCACCCCGGCTGGCAAGGTAGATGGTCCGGTACGAAAACCCCGGGCCGGTGTGGATGGCAGCTTGTTCGGCCAGGACCCGGACCAGCGTGTCCTCGTCGTCGGCCCGGGCCACGCCCTCCGAGGCCCACCCACCTGCCACCACGAGGAAGGCGATCGCGATGGCTGCCCTCGGCCAGCTGGACGTGATCGAAGACGTCATGGCGAGGCCGCCACCCACATCTCGAGCAGCACCCCTTCCGGACCATCCGGGGGAAAGAGCTGGCCTCCACCGTGCGTGCTCAGTCCGGCCGGACGCGTGAACAGCTCGCTGCCGCGGGCATTGGTGCAGGTCAGCTGCTGAGTCACCGAGCGGTAGCTCATCTCCCAGTCCGACTGGGCGGTGAAGGGGAAGATCGGCGTCGAGGTGGGCATGACGATCCGGGGAGGCGGTCCGGTGGGCGAGCCGTGGCAGGCGAGATCCCCGCAGGTCCGGCCGCCGTAGCTCTTGGCCAGGAGCTCAGGCCAGATGCGAGCGACGAAGAACATCTGGCTTGGGCGACAGGCGTTCACCTCTGCGGGTGGATCGCCGAGGTCGACGGTGCTGCAGGCGCCGAGCCCCATCGGCGCCCCGAGGACACCGAGGACACCGAGGAGCAGACACAGCGCGTTCGGGTCGCGGCCTTTCGGCTTCGAGGACGCGGACCTCAAAACGCATACCTCAACGCGGCCATGCTCACGAGCGCGTGGCTGCTGCCGAGGGAGGGCAGTTGAAAGAAGCTGGCGTGAACGCCGAACGAGAAGTGCCGGGAAAGCGTGTGATAATCGAAGGCCAGCCCGCCCCCGAAGAGCAGCGAGGAACGCCGTTGATTCAGGCCGGCCGTGGCGAGCACGTTGGTCGAGGTGCGCAACATCCCGGCTCCTCCGTCCGCCGAGATGGCGAGATACCGGTAGCGCAGCGACAGCTTGAGGGCCCCGGACAGCTGGTAGAGCTGCAGCAGCTCGCCATCCTGAGGGGCGTTCGCGAACGCCGTGGTGTGGGTCGAGCCCACGGCTCGGCCCTCGGCCGCCAGCCAGTGGGTGAGATCGTAGCCGACCGCCAGGCCCACGCCCCATCCGGGACGCAGGTGCGGCCCCGCCGGACCGAGAATGACGACGGCGCCGAGCTCTCCCTGGGTGTAAAGGCCATAGGCGAACTTGCTCGGGTCGGGGAACAGCTCCGGCCTCGGGGCCTCGGTGACCTGCGCGCGCACGGGTGCCGGCCAGGCCGCGGCCACGGCCACGGTCCACGTCGAGAGCGCGAGGATGAAAGACGGGCGAGTCAGGACGGTGTGCCTACGTCTTGGGTGGAACGACCGGCGTGAAGGTGGAGAGGCAGCGATCCTGCGCCGACTGTGCGGCGCACGCGTCATGCGTGAGCTCGGCGGCGCCATCTTCCCACAGGCGCTGGTCGTCGTCGCGGACCCGCACCAGGAACTGCAGCGTCATCGGCTGGGTGGATGTGAAGCGCGGCGTGACCTCCCACAAAGCCGGAAGGATCCAGGGCTTGGGAGGGGTCAGGCTGGATGGGACCATCTCGAGGCCCACGGGGTTGACCTCGGAGCGGTTGATCAGCACCGAGACGAAGGGGGCCATGAACCGTCCCATCGCATCCAGATCCAGGGAGCCCTCGCGAAAATCGTCCTCGCGAACGGTGCCCTGGAAGACCTGGCCGGGCTTCAAAAACGGTGGGTTCGAGATCTGGATCAGCCCGACCGGCGGCGCCTTTTCGTTGCCGGTGGCGAAGGCCGCCACCACGGCCTGATAGTCGAAGCGGGTGAACTCGGTCGCCCCGTCGACGAACAAGGAGAACGTCCCGTCGCGGTCACCGATGTTGGTGACCGTGTAGCGGAGCTCGAGGTGGATGCGGTCCTGGCGGAGCCAGGGAGCCGCGTACCCGAGGTCGGCGCTCGACTTGTCGAGATCGGCCTGCTCGGAGGCGCTGGGGCTGCGGAATCTGAGCGCGACGGTCTCCGTCACCTCGGTCGCGGTGCCATCCGTCTGCAGGATGGCGTCGGCCGGGAAGTACACCGGATCGTTGGGATGGCAGCCCGCGCTCGCGACCGCACCCGCCGCCGCGGTGAGCGCCCCGGTCCACAGGATCGCCCGCGCGGCCCGGGGGCGCGTCGGAGGCGTGGGCATCAGGCGCCTCCCTTGAACAGGAACGGGTAGCTCTGGACCACCGTTCGCCCGTCGGAGCGAGGAAACACCCACTGCTTGATCTGACGGGCGATGCAGCCCTCGACGGCGCCGTCCTCCATGGTCGTGACGGCGATCCTGGACTTCTCGACCGAGCCGTCGGGGATGATCACCCAGTAGACCTCGATCTTCCCCCCCAGCGTCGGCTTCCGCTGCAACTCCTTCTCGTAGCAGAACTTGATGGCGTTCTGGTGAGCGCGCACGACGCGCGCGACCTGCTCCTTGGTGAGGCCGCCGCCCTCGTCGACGCTGCCCGCGGCAATGTCCAGCTTCACCTCGCGCTCCTTCCGACTGACGAGGGTCGGTCCACGACCCCGCCCGCGGGAAGCCCGGCCGCCGGTATCCACCTCGCCGGCGCCGAACAGGTGACCGAGCCCGGTGCCACCGCCGCCCATTCCGCTCCCCGTCGTCGAGAGTCCGCCCGAGCCCCGACCCGCCACCACCGTTGCTCCCTGCATCCCCGCGATGGCCTGCTCGACATCCCGTTCCTCGGAGAAGAGCTTGGCCAGACCAGATCCCTGCGGGCGCTCCTTGCCTATCAGGCCAAGCAACCCGACCTTGGACACCTTGTCACGGAGGATGTCCTTGTCGCCCTTGGGCACGGTGGTGTCCTTGTTCGGGGCGTCGTGCCTCCCGAGCTTGCCCTTGTCGTCCTTGGCCTTCTTCATCTGGCCAGCTTCCTCCTTGGTCTTCTCCTCGGCCTTCTTTGGGCTGGAGGGCGTGAGCGCGGGGGGCTCGGCGAGGTCGGGTGGAAGAATCCTGGCCACGCGCTCCGCGGAGAGTGCCAGCTTGGCCGGCTCGTCCTCTGGAGCGAAGATCATCACCGCCGCCAGGAACAGGCCCATCACCAGCGCGGTCAGGGCCGTGGTGCGTGCGAAGAATGGCTCGGTCCGGGAGAGGGATGGTCGGGGGATATTCGGGGGCGGCTCGACGTAACGGATCTCGATGCGCAGGTCATCGGTGTTTGCGAAGAGCAGGCGCGCTCGATCACCTGGCCGAAGGATGAGCTCTCGGGTGCCGGGCTGGCGACGTACGGGGGCGGCGGTGGAGAAGGCCTCCGCGACGGATCGGGCTTCTCCCTGCAGCGTGAGCTCGCCCGTGAACGTGTCGGTCAGGAGCAGGCGGTAGCATCCCCGGGGCTTGGTGGAGAGCAACAGAGGACAGCGGGCCCTCCCGCTCGCGGGATCGAGAGGAGGCGTGATCAAGGTGGCGCGGTGGGATGGCCCCACGGTCACCTTCTGTCCGGGAGCGCACAGCCGGTAGGCGAGGATCTTGCCCCGCCAGACCAGCGCGACCTGCAACATTGATTTGGAAGTCATGATCATGGATCTGTTGAAATTGCGACTCTCGATCCTTGACGGGGGCGGCCCGGGTGAACCTCTAGAGGCTGGGATCCTCGGCAGTTTGCTCCAGCTCCTTCATGAAGGAACGATGATCCGGAGCCGACATGTCCAGCTCCAGCTTGATGCGGTTGAGGAAGTACAGCAGCTGCGGGGTCTTCAGCTTGCCTTCCACGTCCATGGCGCCAAAGGAGTAGACGTTGGTCTTGGCGGTCCTGGTGCTCTTGGTGGTCGCGGGAGCAGCGGCGATGGCGTCGTCGTGCGGCTCGGCGGCGACCGCGAGGGAGCCTTCGCGCGAAGACGAAGACGATGACGATGACGGGGACGGCGTCGGAGTCGGAGAACGACGACGGGGGGAAGCGGCGGCGCGCTTGGCGGTCGAGGTGGTATGCGGACCTGCAGGTGGGGGAACCTGCCGGATAGACCTCCCTGCGGTCGGCGCGGTCGGGGACGAGATCTTCTTGTGCTTGGCCGCCGACGCTCCGGATCCTTGCGCCAGCATGAGGGCGAGGGTCAGGGTCGCGCCCGCGATCCCGTTCGACAGCTTCATTTCTTTCTCTCCTCGGCGCTCTTGCTGGTGGCGGCCAGCTCCTGCACGCGCTGGGTCGCATCCTTGCGCCGCAGATCGTCGTCGTCGGCGCTGGCCAGAAACTGAGCGAAGAAGGCCCGGGCCTTGACCGGATCCTTGTCGAAGTCCATGTAGAGGATTCCGAGATCGTAGAGCGCGGGCGCATGTTCGGGCTCGACCTCCAGGGCCTTCTCATAGGCGCGTCGCGACTCGTCCAGCTTGCCGTCGCCGCGGGCGGCCACGCCCAGAGCCACGTAGGCGGCGGCGTCGCCGGGGCTGGCCTCGACGGCCCGCTGCAGCTCGGCGCGGGCGCGCTTGTAGTCCCCGCAGTCCATGAAGATGATGGCCTTGTTCAGGCGCGCCTCGACGTACCTGGGATCGAGGTCGGAGGCCCTTTGAAAATCGAGGAACGCTTCCTGGTCGCGGCCCCGCGCGAAGGCCACCAGGCCCAGGTTGTTCCACACGAAAGGGCTGCGGCCGTCGAGCTCCAGCGCCTTGCGGAGCGCGGTCTCGGCGAGCTCGAGCTTCTCCATCTTGTAGAAGATCAGCCCGAGCGAGTTGTAGGCCAGCACGGTCTGCGCGGCGTTCTCGCCCGCCTGTCCCAGCGCGATCTTGGTCTCGCGGAGGGCATCCTCCAGCGCGCCGCCATCGCGCAGGGCCTGGATGTAACGGTTGCGCAGCTCCATGTCCTGAGGATCGGCCGCCAGTCGTTCGCCATAGAGCTGGGCAGCCTTGTGGGCCGAGCCCGCCCGACGCCAGGATTCAGCCAGTGCCATGGCCGTCTCACGGGAGCCAGGCTGGATGTCGAGCGCCTTCCGGAACGACACGGCGGCGCGGGCGAAGTTCCCGCGGCTCGCGTCGAGCCAGCCGAGATCGTGCCACGCCTCGAAGAACCTGGGATCGAACTCGGTGGCCCGTTGGAGATGCACGCGCGCTTCCAGTTGCTGATCCTTGCCGAGCTTGAGCAGGCGCAGCGCGGTCTCGAACTCGGTCCTGGCTTCCAGGCGAACCTGGGGCAGGACGGCCGCCGCGATCGGCTTGGGGACGGCGCCGGGCGCCACCGCATGGTGGCCGCAACCGAGCTGGGAGATCGATGCCAGCGCCAGTGAGGCCAGCGAGGCCAACGAGATCGCCCCCACACACAGCCGAGCCCTCGGCGCCGTCGAGGGGCCGCCGTTGCCCGGTGCACACCTATCGATCACGGCGCACCTCCTCCAGCTTGCTGATGCGCAGGGGAGGCTCACCGGCGCGCAGCCCCGCCCGGACTTCCAGCTCCTTGGGATAATTCGCCTCGTCGAGGCGGGTCAGCGCGTGCCGGATGTCCTGGGTGTGCTGGTTGTAGACCCCGATCTCCAGCGCCTTGCCATACCCCGACTTGTAGGCGTCGATGGCCTTGTCCTCGATGACCACCGTGAGCTTTTCCAGCTCGTCGCGGTAGATCTGCTTCTCGTCGGTGCTCAGATCCTTCGGCACCGGAGCCTGGCGCATGGCCTTGGCGAAGGCCTCGTAGCCCTGCCCGATCCGGAGCAAGGCGGCGGTCGCCCACTCGGGCGACTGGTAGGTCACGACGTCCAGATAGATCTGCTTGGCCTGCTCCAGCAGCTTGGCCTTCTCGTCGAGCACCCGCGCCAGCTGCTTGGGCTTGCCCGCGATCCTGAGCTTCTCGTACTCCCGGAACACCAGCTCCCCCTGAAGGTAGCGGGCTTCGGCCGCCCAGAATCGCGTCTCGGTGCCGGCGCCCCCGGCCCCGCCCGCGCCGGCACCGGCGCCGGCACCCAATTTGCGGCCGTGTCCGCCGGCGGCGGTCAGGGCGCGCGCCAGCGTCTCCTTGGCGCGTCCCTCGTTGCCGGCCTTGAGCTGCGCATCGCCGGCCCGGGTCAAGGCCTCGACATTCCGGGTGTCGCCGGGGTGCGTCCGCGCGTACTCGTCGAAGGTCTGCGCGGCGCTCCTCCAGTCTTTCTGCCGCTCGCGGACCACCCCGACCTGGAAGGCCAGCTCCTTGGCGTCGGCGTGATCCTTGTAGCGCCGGGCGTAATCGCCGAAGTGCGCGATGGCCTTCTCGTCCTCACCCAGCGTCTGGCGCAGGATCCCGGCGTTGCGCAGGGATTCGGCCGCATGGCTGGACTGAGGGAAGCGGGTGCACACCTGCTCGTAGGTGAGGGCGGCGCGGTCGTAAGAGGCGATGCTCTCCTCGATGTGAGCGGCGGTGAAGAGCGCGTCGGCGGCCTCGGGAGCCTGCGGATACTTCTCGGCGATCTGCTTGTAGGCGCCCACCGCCTCTTCCGGTTTCTTTCCACGCTCCAGGATGGTGGCGGCGTTGTGCAAGGCCTGGGGGGCCTTGGGATCCTTTGGATACTCGCGGGGGACGCGCATGAAGAAGGCCGCCGCCTCGGCCAGTTTCCCCTCCGCGGCGTACCGCTCGCCTGACTTCATCATGGCCACCACGATCATGCGGTCGAGGCGATCCTGCTCCGAGCGCGCGGCAAACGGCTTGGTCTTCTTGAGCCGGCGCGCCCAGTTCTCGATGTTCTCGTAGTCCTTGCCCTTGGTCAGGGACTCGAGGATCCGGTCCCCGGCCGGGCCGGCGTTGGGATCGTCGGGGTGACCCTCGACGATCAGGCCGAATCGCTTGATCGCCTCGTCGTAGTCGCCGTAGTCGAAGAAGAACTGCCCGTTCTTGTAGATGACCGTGACGATCTCCTGGTCCTTGGGGAACAGGGTCGCGTAGAGATCGGCGGCTTCGGCGAACTTGCGATCGGAGTCGGTGATCTCGCGCTTGCCGCCTCCAGGCTTGCGCAGCTTCTCGAAGGCCGTCATGGCCTGCAGCAAGGCGTCCTTGTGATAAGTCCCGGGGGGCTTGGACTTGCCCACCACCAGGTATTCGTTTCCCGCGTCGGCCAGGCGGCCGAGCTTGAAGTAGAGGATGTCGGCCCGGAGGTAGCGCAGCTCGACCGCATCGGTGGCATCGGGAAAGGTCGTCAGGAAGAACTCGTAGGCCTCGGCGGCGCGCGCGTAGCGGGTCTTGTCCAGCACCTTGTTCTGCTTCTCGCTGGCCTGAGCCTGGGCGTGCAGGGTCCTGGCCAGGCCGCGAATCTGCTCCTCCGACACCTGGCGGGCGTGCGCCAGGGCCTTGGGTCGATCCTTGTTGGCGGCGGCCCAGGTGCTGCGCGGCCCGTAGGTCGTGGCCAGCTTGCGCAGCTCGGTCACCGCGGCGGCGTCATCCCCCAGCAGCTGCTGGCACTCCACCACCCTCTTCTGATGGTCGGGGGCATCGACGCCGTTCGGATCGAGGGAGATCAGCAGGCGATAGGCCTCGGCGGCGCGCTCGTAGCGGGTCTGGTCGAACACGGTCTCGGCCAGTCGGGCCAGGATCTTTTGCGAGTACTCCTTGCCGCCGATCTGCGCCAGGAACTCGAAGGCGTCCTGCGCGCTCTTGGTGTCGTCCTCGGTGAAGAGCTCGACCAGATATTCCAGGGCTTGCCCCTGCAGCTCCTGCGCCCGCTTTTGCTCGGAGGCGCTCCGGCCGGCCTTCTGCTTGCCGAGATCGAGGATATCCTTGAAGCGCAGCGCCGACTTGGTGGTGTCGCCGAGCTTCCAGTAGCACCAGGCGGTCTTGAACAGCGCCAGCGAGAACAAGGGCGAGGCAGGGTGCTCAAGCACCTTCTCGTAGGCGGCGAGCGACGCGCGATAGTCCTGTCGCTCGTAAAAGCGATACTCCGCCACCGCCATCCAGGCGTCGGCGATGAACCGGGAGCGCGGGAAGCGGTCCAGGATGATCTGGAAGTATTTGACCGAGTCGCCGATTCGCCCCTGGTCGCGCAGCGAGAAGGCGTACAGATAGATGACGGTGTCGATCTTTCGGAAGCGCGGGTATTCCCGGATCAGCCGATCGTAGACATCCTGCGCCTGGGACAGATCGAGCCGAGGGGGGCGGTGCGCGACGCGCGAGCAGGCGCTGCGGTCCTTTCGGCAGGCGGCGATCTCCCGCTGGTAGTTGCCCGTGCGGTCGAGATAGGAGGCCTTCGAGCTCTCCCAGTAGAGCTCTGCCAGCTTGTAGAGCGCCTCGGCCGTTTCGCGCGAGCGCGGGCTCGAGCGCAGATAGTCCTCCAGCA
>Ga0066788_10000110_pt1 | contig 15067 bp, 13 predicted proteins | sample OrgsoiDNA2013048_FD_70943 | JGI IMG/M metagenome (GOLD analysis project Ga0066788, IMG submission 70943) | Permafrost soil microbial communities from the Arctic, to analyse light accelerated degradation of dissolved organic matter (DOM) -... | ecosystem: Environmental > Terrestrial > Soil >... | reverse complement strand
GATGCCATTTCACCACCACCCTTGTATTCACCATATCAGGGAAGGTGGTCGCCGGCCTTCTGATTCGCCCGTCGCCCACTCGGTCACCAGTCACCCAATTGGCACCTCGGATGCGGGACAAGCCTCCGGCTGCGCGTCGGGGATCGTCAGCCTAAAGGTGGCTCCCCGCTCGGACGGGTCGAGCACCACGCTTCCCCCATGCGCCTCCGCGATTCGCCGACAGAGCGCCAGGCCCAACCCACTGCCCTTGGCCTTGGTCGTGAACAGCGCCTCGAAGATCGGCTCGCGCAGGTTGGCCGGCACCCCCGGGCCGTCGTCCCGGATCCGAAGCGTGGTTCCGGCCTCGTCGCGGCGAGCGTCGATCCAGATGTGCCGTTTGCCGGTCATGTTCCCCGCCATGGCCTGGCTGGCGTTGATGAGCAGGTTGGTCACCACGCGGGTCAACTGATCGAGGTCGGCATCGAGCACGATCCCCTCCGACACCTCGATCGCCACCTCGACGCCTGGTGGCAAGTGGGCGATCTCCACGGCTTCGGTCACGAACTGGCGCGTATCCACCCGCCGTCGCTTGAGCGGACGGTTTCGCGCGAGCTCCAGCAGATCGCTGATGGTTTTGCCGGAGCGCTGGATCTCGGACGAGATCTTCTCCAGGTGGCGCGTGACGGTGAGGTCCGAGAACTCGAGTTGCTCGAGTCGGCGCGTCACCAGGAACGCCGAGGTCTCGACCACGCCCAGCGGATTGCGCAGCTCGTGTCCGATACCCGCGGCAAACTGCCCGATGGTCGCCAGGCGCTCGGCGGTCCGATTCTTGGTCAGGAGATCGTCGCGATAGGTCTCGAGCATGATGGCCAGCTCGATGTCGAGAATCTGATGGAGCGCGCTCAGCGTCTGGCGCAGGGCCTCGGGATCGAGCCCGGGCGCATCCCGCAGGGCATCGACCGAGCGAAGGCGGATCCGATCCATGGCCGTGAGCATGTACACCTGCGGCAGGCTGATCTGGACGTGAGTACGACCGATGCGGGCGCGACGCTCGAAGTAGGCCTCGTCGTGCGGGCCCCGGAAGAGCTCGTCGATCCACCGCACCAGCGAGCGCTTGAGGCGCATGATTTGCGCGGCTCCGCCGGTGATGGCCGCGCGGGCCCCGGGGTGAGCCTCGATGGTGGCGTAGAAATCATCGATGATCGCCCCAAAATGCGGCGCCACCAGCGGGTGCGCCCGCCGCAGCGCCGCGCTGGCGAGATCGTCGAACCCAACGTACGCCGTCACGTTCTCGCGAAAGGTGTGGGTCGGCATGAGGGGCCCACTTTATCATCGGTACATCTACGGTCAGCGTCCGGCCCGATACGTCGCGTGGCATCGAACACAGACCTGCGAAAGACGGCCGTAGGAGTCAGCCACGTCGAAGGCCTGCTGCCTGGCCGCGGCCTCGGCCAGGGTCCTGGCCTCGAGCCGTAGATTGTCCTGGTAAAGGAAGAACTTCTCGGGCAGGGCCGAATTGAGCTCACTGGCATCAGCGGAGAGCGGTCGGCTGAGGCTGGCATCCCCGGCGATGCGCAGAGCGTCCTCGGCGATGCGCTGGTACTGCAACACCATGACGGCGGACATCAGATCCCCCATGTCCCGGGAGTGGGCGGCCATGCGCGTCCTCAATATGTACCGGACCAGCTCCGGGAGCGGCTCCCTGGGTCGGAGCTCCGAGGGGGGAGACACGGCCTGGAAGAGCTGAGTCTGCTGCGTCGGTTGGCTCCGCTGCGGGACTGCGCAGGCGGCAGGCAAGGCCAGCGAACCCGCAAACAGGATCCAGTGCCACGCGCGCCACGAGACCCGTCGATCTGTTCGTCGATTCATGCTGGTCCTCAGACAGTCCAGGGATAGCGGGCCACGAAGACCGGCCGATGGGCCTGGTGAAGCACCTGTGCGGCGACCGAGCCAAGCAGAGCGCGTGCGAGACCCGCTCGTCCGTGTGAGCCGATCACGATGGCATCGGCGTCGAGGCGCTCGGCGGTCTGGCAAATCACGTCCCCCGCGCGGCCGCCATCCACGACGCTGATCTCGGTGGTAATCCCCAACTCCGCCGCGTCGGGGGGAACCTGCGCCAGCAGCCGCGCCCGGAGGTCGACCTCCTCGGTCGCCGTCAATGATCCCTCGGACCCGGCGGCATAGACGTAGGCGGGGCTGGGCAGGGGACGCTCGTGGACGTATAGCAGCTGCACCGTACCCCGCTCCGCACGAACCAGACCGTACGCATGGACAATCGCGCGATTGCCGAGCTCGGAGAGGTCGGTCGCCGCCAGGACGTTGCGTGGACGCTCAACTGTCCGCGGGGCCACCGGGCGCCGGTCGGCCTGCGAGATGCACAGGACCGGCAAGGTCGCGGCGTGCAGCGCGGGCGGCGCCGTGGCCCCATGCCACAGCCGCGACAGACCTCGCCGATGATGGGTCCCGACCACCAGCAGATCCGCCTGCACCTGCGCCGCCTCCTCCACCAGACGCTCACCGGTCGAGCCCCAGCTGGGCAGGATGCGAAACGTGGTCCTTCCTGCTCCGGGCAACGTCCCGACGATGCGTGTCAGCGATCTCTGCAAGAGCGCGATGGTGGTCGAATCGGGCTCGAAGGCATCCCGGGGTCCTCGCAGGCCGAAGCGCTCGTATTCGGAGACGGGCCAGTACAGGTGAATGAAGGTCACGTCGCAGGCGGTGTGGGCCCGAAAGGCGCGCACCCAGTCGATGAGGGCCTGATCGGTGGATGACGATTCGAGCGCCACCGCCAGATGCCAGCCCGCGCCTGGCCCCGTCGAGGACGCCGCCCCCCCGCCGTCCGGCACCACCAGGACCGGTTGGTTGATCCGCAACAAGGCGCTCTCCGCCACGCTGCCGAGCAACAGGCGCGGCAGCGCTCGCCTGCCATGTCGACCGACCACAACCAGCTCGGGGTCGAGCTGGTTGGCCACCTCGGCGATCACCAGCGCCGGGGCTCGTTCGACCTCCAGCCGCTCCTCGACGGAAATACCGCGCGCTCGCAGCGTCGAGGCCGCCAGGGTGAGCTGGCTCACCGCTCGCCTCAGCAACTCCTGCTGCAGCCCCGGGTCGAGCGCCAGCTCCGGCAATGAGCCGGCCGGCGATTCGAAGACATGCAGCAGGCAGATACTCGAACCGCGCAAGAGCGCCAGCCTCCCGGCCAGGGCGGCGGCGCGGGCCCCCGCGTTCGAGAAATCCGTGGCCACCAGAATCACGGCCCCACCTCGATCTTGAAGCTCAGCATGCAATGGCCCCGAGCAAAGCTCGTGCCCTCATGGTAGTCCTCTGTTTGGTAGCCGCCCCCCTGGGACCCCGCATCTCTTGCGCGGCGATCTCCCAGGGGTGCAAAGTCTGCTTGCTTCGCCCGGCCAGCCTGGTCACGTCCCGGCACCAACCTTGCTCCCTTGGCCTACCTTGATGACCGCCGAGGACGCACAATTCCAGCCGAACATGATGCCGGACGGTTTCTTTGAAGGTCTCAAGAGCTTCGTCGGCTTCGACGCGGCATCGACCGAGACGCTCCGCTCCTTTCACCCCCTGGCGAGCCCTCACTTCACCCCGATCATCGACGACTTCTACCGGACCATCGAGGCCCATCCGGGGGCCCTCGCCGCGATCACCGGGGGCGACGCGCAGATCGAACGGCTCAAGCAGACCTTGATTCTCTGGCTCGATGGCCTGCTCACGGGACCCCACGATCACGCATATTTCGAGCGGCGCGCACGAATCGGCCGCGTCCACGTCGCCATCAATCTGCCGCAGGAATACATGTTCACGGCCATGAACCGCATCCGCTCGCGGTTGCTGGCCGTCACACGCGACCATCTGACTGGGGACGCCCCGCGGCTCGAGCGCACGATCGACGCCTTGAACCAGATCCTGGACATCGAGCTCGCCATCATGCTCGAAACCTACCGGGAGGACTTGCTGGTCAAGAACCGCGGCGCCGAGCGGCTGGCGACCATCGGGCAGTTCGCCGCGAGTATCGGCCATGAGCTCCGCAACCCGCTCGGCGTGATCGAGTCGTCACTCTTCTTGTTACGCCAGCATCTCGGACCGGAGGCGGCGGGTGCTCCCAACGTCGCCAAGCATCTCGACCGGATCGGCGGCGAGGTCAGTCGCGCCAACAAGACGATTCACGACGTCCTGGACCTGGTGCGTCGGCGCTCACCCCGCCGCCAGCGCACGGAGGTCCGCTGGCTGGTAGAGGGGGCCACCCGGGTCGCATCGCTCCCGGCGAAGATCTCGATCGAGGTCGACACCACACCCGCCGATCTCGCGATCGACGTCGATCCCGACCTGCTCCGGCAGGTGCTGATCAACCTGTTCACGAACGCCGCCCATGCCATGCCCGACGGCGGACATATCCGATTGGCAGGGGAGGTGCTCCCGTCGGGGCTGACCCACCTTCGCGTGCACGACGACGGCCCAGGGGTTCCGGTGGAGGCACGGTATCGGCTCTTCGAGGCGCTGTTCACGACCAAGGCCAAGGGAAGTGGTCTGGGGCTGGCCCTGTGCCGTCGGATCATGGAGGCCCACGGTGGTAGCATCGATCTCGATCAGAACGTGAGCGGCGCGGCCTTCGACCTCCTGATCCCGGCCCCGGGCCCCACCCCGTCCCTGGACCCGGCGCGAGCCGGAGGACATAGATGATGATGACTCGCAGCGTCCTCATCGTCGACGACGACCAAGCCCTGGCCGAGAACGTGGCCGAGATCGTGTCGATGCTGGGCGTCCAGGTGACAGTCGCCACCGACTTCCGATCGGCGGTGGCCCTGGCAGCCGTCCGTGACTTCGACGTGGCGCTGATCGATGTGCGGCTCCCGGACGGAGACGGGATGTCCTTGCTCGAGCCATTGCGCACGCGCTCCCTCTTGACGCAGCTTGTCCTGGTCACCGGAAACGCCACCGTCGAGGGAGCCATCGCCGCCGTCCGGGGGGACGCCTTCGCCTACGTGCTCAAGCCAGTCTCACCGCCCGATCTTCTCGACACCGTCCGCCGCGCGCTCGATCAGGCGTCGCTGTATCGTGAGCGGGAGCGCCTGCGCCTCGATCTCGAGCGTTCGGAGCGGCGGCACCGCGAGCTGGTGGAGTCGATGCCTGCCTTCATACTGGCTCTCGACGAGCGCGGGCGAATCTCCACCTGGAACCACCACCTGGAGATCGTCACCGGCTACACACGCGAAGAGATGCTGGGCACCGACCCCGGACAGCTGACGGGTCAGGACGGACGTCCTTGCGATTTGCCAGTCAAGTCGGGAGGAGCTCGCAAGGTGCGCTGGAACCGGGCCGAGGTGTCTGGCGCCGACGGCGCGCCCCTGGTCTACGCGGTCGGCATCGACGTGACCGACGAGGAGGAGATGCTTCGCCGCCTGCTGCGCGCCGAACGCCTGGCCGCCGTTGGCACCATGGCGGCCGGGCTCGCGCACGAGGTCCGCAATCCCCTCAACTCGGCGTCCTTGCAGCTGACGGTGCTGGAGAGACGCCTCGAACGTGGCGGCGCGGCCGACACGGTCATCCCGATCGCCCGCATCATTCACGCCGAGATCGGCCGGTTGGATCGGCTGGTAGGAGACTTCCTGGCGTTTGCCAAGCCGACGCCGTTCGAGCCCCGGCCCCTGGATGCCTCGGAGCTGGTGGTGGCGGTGGCGGAGCTCATCCGGCCGGAGGCCGAGGCGGGTGGCGTCGAGATCAAGGTGGAAGCCCCCTCCTCCCTCCCGCGCGTGTCCGGAGACGCGGAGCGCCTGCGCCAGGTGATGCTCAACCTGACCCGCAATGCCATCGAGGCGATGCAGGGCCGGGGTGGTCGCCTGACCTTGCGCGCCCGGTTCGCGGCGGCCGGGAACCTCGTGGAGATCGACGCCGAGGACGACGGTCCTGGGTTCTCGGAGGACCTTCCGGTCTTCGACGCCTTCTTCACGACCAAGGCGCAGGGGACCGGGCTCGGACTATCCCTGGTCCACCGCATCATCGCCGATCACGGCGGGACCATCCGGGTTCAATCTCGGCCCGGCCAGACCTGTTTCACGCTGACCTTGCAGGCGGACCGGGACCGAGCGACCACGGGCCCCGGCGCTTAGCCCTAATCCTCGTCCTTGAGCGGAGGTCGAGCGGACTTGGGTGCGTTTTCGTACTCCTGCAGCTTGTACTGAATCTTCCTCACGCTGATGTTCAAGATCTCCGCAGCGCGGCTGGTCGACCCCCCCGTTGATTCGAGAGTCCTCGTGATGGCGTAGCGCTCGATCTGGTCCATGGTCGCTCCCGGGATCTGGAGACCTTCGCGTACCTGGGCGTGGGCGAGTTGCGGAGGTAAATCGGCCACGGTGATCTCCCCAGACCCGGCCAGCACCACCGCTCGTTCTATGACGTTCTCGAGCTCGCGGACATTTCCAGGCCAGCTATACGACGCCAGCCGGTCGAGGGCCTCGGCGGTGAAACCGCGGAGCTCCTTGCCATTCTCGGCGGCGTACTGGCGCAGGAAGTGGGCGCCCAGGAGCGGAATGTCGGAAGGCCGGGTGCGGAGCGCGGGCATCTCCAGGTTGATCACATTCAATCGATATAAGAGATCCTCCCTGAACTTTCCTTCCGAAACCATCTGGGGAAGGTTCCGGTTGGTCGCGGCAATCACCCGGACGTCCACGCTGATGGTCTCGTTGCCGCCCACCCGCTCGAACTCGCGCTCCTGGAGGAAGCGTAGCAGCTTGACCTGGATGGACGCAGGGATCTCCCCGATCTCGTCGAGGAACAGCGTCCCATGGTTGGCCTGGAAGAAGCGGCCCTCGCGCCGGGCCTGAGCGCCCGTGAACGAGCCGCGCTCGTGCCCGAACAGCTCGCTTTCGAGCAGAGACTCCGCCAGCGCCGCGCAGTGGAGCTTCACGAATGGGCCCTTGGCGCGCGGGCTGCGCTCGTGGATGGCGGCCGCGATCAATTCCTTGCCCGTCCCCGACTCACCGGTCACCAGGATGCTCGCCCGTGAGGACGCGATCTGCGCCACCATCTTGAAGACGGCCTGCATCGAGGTCGAGCTGCCGATGATGTTCTCGAAGCTGTACTTCTCCGACAAGCGAGCCCGGAGCTGTCCCGCCTCGACCCGGATCCGACGGTGCTCGATCTCGCGAGCCACCACCAGGGACAGCTCGCCCACGTTGACCGGCTTGGCCAGGTAGTCACGGGCCCCCGAGCGCATGGCCCGGACCGCCGACTCGATGTCCCCGAAGGCCGTCATCACCACGACCGGTAAGTCCGGATCACCCTCGCGGAACCGGGCGAGGAGCTGCAAGCCGTCCATGCCAGGCATCTTGAGATCGGTGAGGACCACATCGGGCACGAAGTCCGCTGCCTTGCCGAGCGCCTTGAAGGCATCCGCGGCCGACTCGACCAGGTACCCTTCGTCACGCAGGAGCTCGACCAGCGCGGCCCTGGCGTTCACCTCGTCATCCACCACCAGAATTCGGCCCTTGTTCTCCACGAACCGCTATCCTCGCGTGGCAGGCGGAGCTGTCAAGCTGGGCCCCAAAGGAGCCCCCCGGAGGTACCGTCAACCACAGGTCTGGTCGATGACGATGCTGTCGTCGCGGATCACGTCCGGATCCAGCAGGGAGCACTCCTCTTCGGCCATGTCCGCCATCAGCCACGAGGTCAAGAACGAGAGCTTGGCGGCCAGAGTCGGCAACCGCGGATGGGCGAGCGCCTCCCGATGAAGCCCGGCCAGCATGGATCTCTGTCGTTCATGCTCATCGAGGAGCCGGTCGGCCCGCTCGGGCCCCACGGGGAGATCGTCGCGCAGGATCGGCAGCAATACCCGTTCCTCGAAGGCCAGGTGAACTTGCATGATCGTGCAGAGATCCCCGATCGCCGATGCGACGCTCTCCGTTGCGTCGTTCTCGCCATCTAGAGTGGCCTCGGCGAGGTTCCGGGCCTTCTCGAGGAACCTGCGGATCCGTTCGTGTTGCCAGAGGATCCCCTGCCTCGCGGTACCGGCGTCGACACGGTGAATGGGAGCCGACCAACCGAGCTCAATCATGACGCTCTCCTTTCTGCTTCCAAGCAGAGCACATGCAACCACCGTTCCCGTCGCTTGCCGCCAATTGTGCCGCCCATTTCTCGGCGCGCCGGAGGATCTCGCGCGTCAGTCTTGCGCGGAGCAAGGTCCTCCGATGCAGATTTCGCGCATGAGGCAGTTCTCACACGTCCGCGACCGCTGCGCGGTCAACTCTCCTGGATCCGCAAGATCTCCCATCGGTTCGAGCCCGGCACCACGAAAGGGGCCATGTCGCTCTGATACTCGGCCATCCGGGGATCATTGAGCTTGGACCACACGGCCTCCAGGGCCGCGAGGCTGGGGAACACATGGTTGATCTCGACGCGGGACTCGGGAGCTCCCACCGAGCCGATCAGGACCTGTTGCTTGGGGAAGCCCAGCTCGGCCGACATGGGCTCCCACTTCTTCATGAGCCGCATCAGATCGGCCTTCTTTCCGAACGGAACGTCGAAACAAAATCGCGCGACTATGGCCATGGAACGTCTCCTTTTCTCGAGAAACGGCGATCGTCTTCCGCGAAATTTGCCCCCTGGCTCGAGGAACCACGGTCGCCAGAGACTGTCATCCCGCGTGACCTGTCGGTCTTACACCTTCCCGGTCAATTCCTGAAGCGCCACCAAACGTCCACCCCGGGGCCCTGACTTCATCATCATTGGACCCTAAAGATATGAGCACCACCGGTCGATGGTCGGAGCGATGGCCTTATCGCCCACTCCGCCCAGGCATTTCGATCCGAGTCACACCGGGCTCGGGGCATCCAGAGGGTCCGTGCTGTTGGTCGACGACGACACGGACGTGGCCCGGGTATTCGGGCGAATCCTCACCAAGGCCGGCTACCGGGTCGAGATCTGTCACGAGGGCCGGGAGGCCGTGGCGCGGTTCAAGGAGGGGGCCTTCGATGTCGTGGTCAGCGACGTCAACATGCCTGGCATGAGCGGGCTCGATCTGTTGCGCGCGATCCGGGAGCGCGACCTCGACATCCCCGTCATCATCGTGACCGGCAGCCCCGACGTCCACAGCGCCACCGAGGCCATGGAGCACGGCGCCTTTCGCTACCTGATCAAGCCCGTCGAGATGGGAAACCTCCTGAGCGTGGTGGCGCGCGCCCTCCGTCTGCACCAGATGGCCCGCGTTCGCCGCGAGGTCCTGGAAGAGCACGGCGTGGAGGGGAGGTTCAAGGGAGACCGGGCTGGCCTTTCCGCCCGCTTGACCTCAGCCTTGCAGGGGCTCTGGGTCGCTTACCAACCGATCGTGTCCTGGTCGGGCAGATCCCTGTTCGCCTATGAGGCGCTGGCGCGGACCGAGGAACCGTTGCTGCGAGATCCCACCGAGCTGTTCGACGCCGCCGAGCGCCTCAAGCGGGTGCACGACGTGGGGCGACTCATCCGCAGCAAGGTGGCGTCGACGCTGGCGGGGGTCCCGCCAGCTTGCCCGTTCTTCGTCAACATCCACCCGGCCGACCTTCAGGATCCCACGCTCTACTCGGCCCAGTCGCCTCTGTCCTCGTTCGCATCCCGGGTGGTGCTAGAGATCACCGAGCGGGCCGCGCTGGATCAGATCACCGACCTCGTTCCCCGAATGACGCACCTGCGGGAAATGGGCTATCGAATCGCGCTCGATGATCTGGGAGCCGGCTACGCGGGATTGGCCAGCTTCGCTCAGCTCGAACCGAATGTGGTCAAGGTCGACATGTCGATCGTGCGCGACGTCGATCGCTCTGCCACCAAACAGAGGTTGCTCGAGGCGATCGTCAGCCTTTGTCGCGATCTCGATATCCTCCTCGTGGCCGAAGGAATCGAGACCTCGCGCGAGCGGGAAACCGTCGTGAGGTTGGGCGTCGATCTTTGCCAGGGATACCTGTTCGCCCGACCGGGCGCGCCGTTCCCCATTCCCCATTTCGACAGCATCGACAACTGACGCACAACGAGGCCGACCTCGTCCAGGGTCCGCGGGGAGCGTCAGCGGCGGGAGTGTGGGAGCACGGCGGCCACTTCGGTTTGACAGGCGCTGTTGCACTCGGGAAATGACAGCAGGAAGCGGGCCTGGCTGAGGCAGTGTTCGCGCAATTGGCCCGTGGCGGCGCTGGCATCGCCGCATACAGAGCTGATCTCCTCCAGGGTCCGGCGGTGCAGGGCGGCCCGAATTTCGGAGGGAAGGTTGCGAATCTGCGCCGTGTTGACCGGTCGAGAGATCAGGGCCGGAAGTGCCCCTGCGACGAGGAGACTGACCACGAACAGCAGCGGGGCCCTGGAGCGAGGTGGGGGCTTGCTCGGGCCAGCCGGGGCCGATCTCTTTCTGCCCATCAGGTAATCGGAAATGGAGATGAGCCTTCCCCCCTTGTCGATTTCGTTGCCGCGTCGACTGGTCATTCCATCCTCACGTCAGGTGTGGTGGTTTTTCCGAGGGCCGCCAGACTGGCCAGATAGCGCTTGCGCTTCCGCCACAGGGTCGTGTGGTCGATGCCGAGGATCGCAGCGGCCCGTTCCAGCGTCGGAGCTCGGTGGATCACGCGCAAGATGTGCTCCTGCTCGATCTCGTCGATGGCGTAGTCGCCCCCGACGAACGGCGGCTGGCGCGCGCTGGCGCCCGAGAGCCGCTCGGGAAACGCCTCGGGCTCGATCACGCTGCCCGGCCACAGGATCACGGCGCGTTCGATGGTGTTCTTCAACTCGCGGATGTTGCCGGGCCACGCGTACGAGCACAGCAGGTCCGCGGCGCCCTTCGACAGATTCGGGGTGGGGATCCCGACCTTCTCCGCAAAACCCCGGATGAAGTGTCGGGCCAGGGGCAGGATGTCTTCGGGCCGCTCCCGGATCGAGGGGATGTGGACCTCGACGACGTTGAGTCGATAAAGGAGGTCCTGCCGAAAACGACCCGCGGTGATGTCGTCGTCGATGTTTCGATGGGTCGCCGCCACGATTCGAACGTCGGACCGACGGGTCTGATTCTCCCCGACCCTTTCGTATCGCTTCTCCTGAAGAAATCGGAGCAGCTTCGACTGCAGGGCCGGGGGAATCTCGCCAATCTCGTCGAGAAACAAGGTGCCGCCGTGGGCGGCCTCGGCCCGCCCCTGCTGATCACCCACCGCGCCGGTGAAAGCTCCCCTGGCGTGCCCAAATAGATCGCTCGCGATCAGCTCGTCGGACAGGGACGGACAGTCCACGACCACGAATGGATGCTCCCGACGCGGACTTTCGCCGTGCAGGATCTCGGCGAACAGGGTCTTGCCGGTGCCTGTCTCACCGCGAATGAGGACCGGCGCGTCCGATCGAGCTGCACGGAGGATCGTCCCCATGACGATCCGGATCGCTGCGCTCGTGCAGTCAGACTCTATTTCGGCCAGCGTCTTCAAGACTCGCACCTCCGCGGTAGGGCAATCCCCAAGAGAGGCAAGGCACGTACCAGAGGAGGATGAATCGCCCCTTCTGGGAGACCGTCCACTTTGGTGCTCGGCACCGCTCGTCTCACATTGCATTATGCAATATTGCCTGGCCGGCTTATTGCAAAAAGCAATAACAACGCCGGTGGACGGTCCCGGACCGACCTCGACCCTCACCGAACACCCCTCTCGCTGGATATCAGCGATGAGCCGTGGCCCTGCAAAACCCCGCGAGCCGGGTCACAGGCATTGCACAATGCAAGCGCTGCGCGACGCCAAGCGAAAACGCGAGCTTCGGATATTCCAAAAATTCGCGGCTCCCGGTGTGAAGTTACATTGAATTTGTGTTCCGGAAACCGGCGGTTCATCAGCGACTCGTACAGTGCTCCCCAGGAGGCGGCAGGAATTTCCCCCGTCGACCAATGACCACTTCACGCAAGGAGCGAACCGATGGCTGATGTAAATTCAGGTTCCACGCCGAGCCGCGCGACGTTGGGGCTAACGGGCCTGACAATCAATGCGATGGCCCTGATCGCGCCAGGCGCGTTCTTGTGGCTCACCTACCAGATCCAGTCGCTTTACGGGGCGCCCATGGCGGGCTCGGCCATGTGGTTCGGCATCGTCGCGGCGCTGGCGTTGTGCTTCGCCACCGCGGTCAGCTACGCGGAGCTGTCCAAGCTCTACCCGGGGGCAGGCTCCTCGTACTTCTTCGCGGAGCAGGCCTTCCTGAGCAAGACCCACGCTTACAAGTTCGCGCGGCTCGCGAAGTTCATCACGGGGTGGGCCAGTCACCTCTATTATTGGGTCTATCCAGGCTGCATGGTGGGCGTGACCGCGCTCATCAGCGGCTACCTGCTCAACCAGTTCTTCCCGGACACGTTCAGCGGCGGCTTCAACAGCCCCCTGTTCATGTACCTGTTCTGCTTCGTGTTTTCTATCGGTGTCGCGTACATCGCCTTTCGCGGTGTCACCGGCACCACCGCGGTCAACATGGGGATCAACATCGTCCAGATCACCGCGCTCCTGGTCTTCGCCATCATGGCCATCTCCTATCGAGTCAACCACCCCGAGGGCGCGCGAGGGCTGCAGCTCGTCAATGGCGTACCGGTCGACTTCGTCGTCGCGCAGGAACCGGTGATGGAGAACGGCAAACCCAAGCTGGACGGCACTGGCCAGCCTATCTTGCAGAACAAGATGGATCCGGCCGGCAACCCGGTCCCCGAGATGAAGGACGGCAAGCCGGTCCCCTTCCTGCTCTCGTACGCGGCTGACCAGGGAACCACGATGGAGCCATCCGACGCCGATCACCCCAAGGATCTCACGCCCCACTTCAAGTTCCACTCGACCGCCAGCTCGGTCACTGGCCCACACGGCTTCTCGTTCATCTTCATTCAGGCCTGTATCGCCATCTTGATCCTGGTCGGCTTCGAGTCGGTCACGTCCATGGGAGAGGAGGCCAAGAACGCCAAGCGCGACATCCCGCGGGCCGTGTTGCTCTCGCTCGGCATCCAGGGCATCGTCTGCTATCTGTTCGAGTACTTCGCGGCCAACTACTTCCTCAACCAAGGCTACAACATGCCCAACGCGGCGGCCTCGGGCGCGCCCATCGGGGACATGATGGTAATGGTGGGGACCTGGCTCTTCGGGAGCTACTCGGCTGGCCGGGCCTTCATGCTGGTCGAGGCGTTCTCGGTGTTCCTGGCCCTCATCGGAACCACCCTGGCCTGCCTGAACACCGGGGCCCGCGTCACCTACGCGATGGGGAGGGACGAGGAGGTGCCCGGGCACTTCGGCATGCTCCACGGCAAGAACCTGACGCCCCACCGGGCCATCTGGACCCTGGCCATCCTTTCGGCGGTCATCGGCATCGTGACGGTGACGCTGTACCTGGGCGGCACCACTCCGGCACCGCTCGACGCCAAGTACCACAACCTCTGGTACAGCTTTGGGTTTTTCGATCCGACCACGCTGGCGAAGCTGCCCAACACGCTGGTCATTGTCACGCTCGTCAGCAACTTCGGGACGTTCCTGCTCTACATGCTCACCTGCGTGATCGCCATCGTGGCCTTTCGCGAGCATCACACCTTCAGCGGGTTCAAGCACATGTTCGTCCCGATCTTTGGCCTCGTGGCGAACCTCACCTGCATGCTCTTTTACCTGTTCGGACCTTTCCTGGTCGCCGGGATGAGCTGGAAGGAGCCCTACATCGCGCTCGCGGTCTGCGGGATCTGGGGTATCTACGGGGCGGTCTTCTTCGCGCGGTCCAGCAAGGCCAAGGGCAAGGCTGTCTTCGCCGAGAAGAAGGCGCAGGAGCCGGCCTACAGCAGAACCTGATGCCAGGCTGAACCGCTGGCCCTGAGTCGTGTGACCTGACCCAAGACCTCGTGGCGACCGCCGCCTCCACCGTAGACTATGCGCTGGAGGCGGCCGTCGTTTCCGACACCGGCACCGAGCGGCCAGACAACCAGGACTTCGCGCGCCACGAGATCGTCGGCGAATCGAGCGCACTGGTGGTCCTGGCCGACGGCGTCTCCGGGATGGCCGGGGGAGCGACCGCCAGTCGGATGGCGGTCGAATCGACCTTCAAGGCCTTCTACGAGCAATCCGCGGCGCTGAACCCGAGCAAGCGCCTGGCGCGGGCCGTCCAGCAGGCGAACATCGACGTCTACGACTTCTCGGTGGTGGTGACCGAGTTGCGCGGGATGGGGACGACCCTCACGGCCATCGCCGTCGAGAAGGGACAGCTCGCGGCCGCCCACATCGGGGACTCGCGCCTGTACCTGGTGCGCGACGGCAAGATCACCCAGCTCACCAGGGATCACACCGTCACGGGCGACAAGGTCCGCATGGGACTCCTCAGCGAGCTGCGCGCGCAGCACCACCCGGAGCGGTCGACGCTGACCCGGGTCCTCGGACGCGAGCTGATCGCGGGCTTCGATCGCTTCACGAGACGGGTCCAGCAAGGTGACGCCTACGTGCTGTGCACGGATGGCCTCTACAACGTCCTCGATGACGCCGAGATCGCCCGCATCGTGACCGAGCGCGACGCGGCGTCGTCCTGTCGAGAGCTCGTGGACGCCGCCAATCAGCTCGGAACGCTGGACAACCTGACGGCGGCGGTCATCCGGATGACCGGGGGGGTCCCTGACCGTGACCCGGTGGAGCCCACCCTGCGAGGTGGGGTCCTCGGCCGACTGGGGAGGTTGCTGCGATCGGCCCGCAAGGCGTAGGCAAGGCATCCATAAATGTGCCCGCCCCCGACACTATTCGTGTTAGACGACCAGGTTCCTGATGCGCGAGGCAATCGTCGGCGACCGGATCGACCAGTACGAGCTCACGGAATTGCTGGCCAAGAGCGGGATGGCCTCGATCTTCAAGGCCAAGGATCTGGACGACGGCGCGACGGTGGCGCTCAAGATTCCGCACCCGCACCTGGAGAGCGACATCGTCTTTTACGAGCGCTTCAAGCGCGAGGAGGCGATCGGTCAGCGCGTGGCACATCCCGGCATCATCAGGGTGCTCAAGCCCCGCGAGAAAAGTCGGATGTACCTGGCGCTGGAGTTCGTCGATGGCAAGTCCCTGCGCGCCGTCATGAACGACCAGAAGCCGACCCCGGTGGATCGCGCCCT
>Ga0066788_10000109_pt1 | contig 15074 bp, 16 predicted proteins | sample OrgsoiDNA2013048_FD_70943 | JGI IMG/M metagenome (GOLD analysis project Ga0066788, IMG submission 70943) | Permafrost soil microbial communities from the Arctic, to analyse light accelerated degradation of dissolved organic matter (DOM) -... | ecosystem: Environmental > Terrestrial > Soil >... | reverse complement strand
TCGGATTAAAAGCAGCGCTTGATAAAACGAACTCTGTTCATTGAATTTTAGAGTCGCACTGTCCCTGGTAACTATTGTTTTTCGTAAAGCGCCGGAAAGGAAATAAAAAGATATTTACTTTTAGTCTGGAGATAACTATTTCAATCTTACCTGCACCCCGGCGGGCGGCGTTTGTAAAAGAATCAGATAAAAAAAATGACGCAGACTAATACGCTCATTATCGGAGCAAGCATTTCCGGTTTATCTTCTGCCGCCTCATTGCAGAGGCAAAATATTGAATATAAAATTATTGAAAAACAAAACCAGGTGGCCGCACCCTGGCGTAACCATTATGAACGGCTGCATCTGCATACCAGTAAGAGATGTTCAAATTTGCCGTATAAAAAGTTCGACAGCAAGATACCGCGCTATCCGGACAGGCAACAGATTGTCGACTACCTGGAAGATTACCAAAAAGAATTTGATATCCATCCGGTTTTTAATACTGAAGCCATTTCGGTAAGCAAGGATGCTGACCATTGGCTTACCGAAACAACCAATGGAATTTACAAATCAAAATACCTGGTAATGGCTACCGGCGTGTATGGCAAGCCAAAGGCGATCAGCTTTCAAGGAATGGAAACATTTACCGGGAAAATCCTGCATAGTTGCGAATATAAAACGGGCAAGGATTTTAAAGGTCAAAATGTGCTGGTCGTGGGTTTTGGAAACTCGGCCTGTGAGATTGCGATTGATTTATATGAGCAGGGTGCGGCTGTTTCCATGTCAGTGCGCTCTCCGGTAAATGTGGTGCCGCGGGATGTTTTTGGCCTGCCTGTGCAGGAACTGAGTATATTTTTGAATCGTCTTCCTTCACGAATAGCGGATACTCTCAATGCACCCCTGATCAGATTGCTGGTAGGAGATCTTACCAAACTGGGTTTACGAAAAATGCCTTATGGCCCGCTGGAAGAAATTCGCAGGGATGGAAATGCCCCGGTTCTGGACATTGGCACCATTCAGCATATTCGGGATGGGCATATAAAGATTTATGGTAACATTAATTTCATTGAAGGCAATACCATTCAGTTCGAAGACGGGAGAAAAGAAATTTTTGATTCGATCGTTGCAGGCATCGGGTATGAACGGGATTATGCCGAAATCGTCGATACCGATAAAAGCCGTTTCGACGATTTAAAAGCCAGCATCGATAAACAGAAATATTTTGGCAGGGACGGACTATATTTTTGTGGTTATTGGATCAGTCCGGCCGGCCAGATCCGGGAGATTGCCCTGGATGCGCAGAAAATTGCCAGGGATATTTCTAAAAAGGAAAGTACCGGGCTTACCTTCCGTTAGCCCTTAGTACGGTTATATCCTTCTTGAGATCGTCGTCATATGTCTTTTTGACGATATAGTGCCATTGTTTATCCGATACGTCCACAAAGAAGATCTCGCCGGTTTTATGATTCTTTACAGCTTCCTGGAATTCTTTAGGCATCATTTCCACCCCGAAAAACCAACCGGTATCACCATGCGTGGTGTTGCCATCCATCGTATATTGATCGGAGAGCTGTTCGAAAGAGGCGCCCGCAGTAGCTTTTTGCACTATAATTTTTTTGAGGCTGTCTATTTCGGACGCAGACAAGGATGAAGCGTCCAGGAAGATATAGCTTGCCCGGTAGTTAACGGTTTCCGTTGCCTCAATCACTTTATAAGTTACATATCCGACAGAAAAGATATCGCCCTTATTTTGTTTCAGCAGACGTCTGTCGATAAGGGTCGAATCTTTCTTGTATGAAAGATGAAGCAGGGTTGGTTTGAGTGTTGGATTGGCATCGATGAATTGTTGTGCCTGCGGAACGGTTCCGATTTTCTGAAACTGTTCGGTAACGGTTAACTGGGCAAAGATGGGTACTGAAAAGAGCAGGAATACGGCTACGAGGCCATTTTTCATATTATTTTTTTTAGTCTGTTGTATGAAAAAACCCGGCGGTCATTTCAAAGAACTGATCGCCGGATACAACATATGAATATACTGATATTTTGCGCGGTCAGGTTGCCTGTGGACCTGCAAATAAGCGGTAAATTAATTTAAATAATGAGAAAGAAATGTGAAATAAGAGGGTGATTGAATGGAACTTATTGTATTAACGGCAGATCCAAGCTCCCATTGGCCATTTCCGTGTGACTGCCCTGATTTTGAATTGCATCCCTGAAATCGTCGGAAGAAATTCCAAACAGTACCCTTTGTCTGCCAGCTGATTGGATACTTTTTAGTTGAGATTCGCGTTTTAAATTTTTTAATATTCCGGAAACAATTCAGGTTGGTAATTGCTATCTGCTGAAAACTGAGTGATTACAATCGCAGAAATACTTTAATTTGAGAATTTTAAAGTAGTGAGTTTCCGGTAATCAAGGTTTTTTCCATGAAAACGAAGGGATTCGTCCGTACATATTCCAGCCCTTTTGAATGGGATTACCTGGAGAAAAAAAGTGATGCGCTGCTCATATGTATCCCCATCATCCTCCTTCTGGCTGTAACCATTCCCTTTGCCACCAGCGGGTACTGGGAAGATGAGATTTTCAGTATCACTACCTCCCGGACCTGGTCCGGTATGCTCGGGATTTTCAGGAATTATGAGAACAATATGTCTCTTTACTATGTGGCGCTGCATCTTTGGATGAAAGTCTTAGGTGAGGGTGAATTGGCCACTCATTCTTTGTCTCTTTTATTTGCTGTTTTGACCATTCCCGTGTTTTTCAAACTGGGGCGTAACTGGCTAAATAAAAGCTCCGCCCTGGTGGGTGGGCTATTGCTGGTGGCAAATCCTCTTTTTGCCTATTATGCAATCGAATCCAGAAGTTATTCTTTTCTGGTTCTGTCTGCGACAGTTTCCACATTGATCTTCGTCCGTTTGATGAGTAAACCAGGATATATACTGGCCATTTGTTATGGATTATCCATCACTGCAGGTATCTACATTCATTATTTTGGCATACTCTTACCGTTGGTGCATGCACTGACCATTTACTGGAAGAAGCTTACCCGGTTGCATATCTGGTCCTTCCTTCTATCGGGTTTATTGGTGTTGGTCGGTCTGCTTCCCCTATTGCTTTTTCCACCGCGGAACAAAAGCCAGATCGATTGGATCAGTAAGCCGGACCTCGTATACTTCTGGTATACAATAAAAGATCTTTTCGGTGGAGTGTTCGTCATCTTGGTTTTGATAATCTGTCTTTTCATTGTTCTGAGGAAAGGTTACCGGAAAAATGCTACGAATGAGGGATATTCCTTATCCAGACTTGCCATTATTTGGACTATTGTTCCAGCATGCCTTCTTTTTTTATTTTCATGGTTAGTGAAACCGGCCTTCCTCACCCGTTTCTTTGTCTGGTGTTTACCCGGCGCGGTACTTCTGACCTGCCTGATCGTCGGATATACGGGATGGAGCCATATCCGTAAGTCGGTTATCTGGCTATTGGTACTGGTATTTCTGCTGGTAAGGACTTATGGAATTTTGCGTATCAAGGGATCCGGTTACCAGGATGCCGTTCAATACCTGAACGAGCGTATCCAACCGGGTGAATCGGTCGTGGCTTATCCATTTTACAAATCCATGCATACCCAATTTTACCTGGACAAATTAGCTTCGCCCAAACCATTTGCAATACCATTCGTCTTAACCCGGCTGCCTTTCCTGCCTGGCGGAGGCGGAAGAGACCCCGATCCGAATATGGACACCCTCAGGAAACTGGTAGCGGATAACGGAAAAGTTTATCTTTTATGCAGGGGGGATTCATCGAATATTGACAGCATCCAAAACAGGACCTGGCTACCGGAAATTCAAAGGATCATTTTCGCCAGGCACCCTAAGCAACACGATACTGTATTTGGCGCCGGTACTGAACAGCCCGTACGCGTCATCGTTTATGAGTGATTTTACCCTGCCCCCCTTCTATTAATTTTGAAAAGTTTACCAGCTTGCTATAAATTCAGCAAAAACCTGGTTATGAGAAAAACAATCACCGGAATTCTGATCTTATTTTTTTCCCAGTGCTTAACCGCACAGTCGGATACTTCTGCGGCTGCCCTTGCCATGAAGGCCCTGAACAGCATGATTGCCGGGAAGAGTATTTCAGCGGCTGATTCAGCTGATGCCATTAAAAGCTTCCGTTCTGCCAGCGGTGGGCGGGGAATCGTTTACGAATTTATAACCGATATAAATTCGAAACAGAGAGGAACGGTAAAGGACACCACTATGACTTACTTTACGATGAGTGGTGAAGGCAGAACTGAAATGAATCTCGCCGGAATGATCGGCTTAAACGGAGGTCATAAGCTGGTTAGTTTGTCGCGTATCAGCAGCTCGCGTTATAGTATTACACTGGATGAATCGGACAATACCTATTCACTAAACGTAATTGACAGTTCATTGTTAAATGCCGGAGGAGCTAATTATACGGTTACGAAAATAGGCGAAGAAACAGTGAACGGCTATCATTGCGTACATGCAAAACTGGTATCTGAATACGGAACGTCCGGATTCAAAACCACTACAACACACGATGTCTGGACGAGCTCGCAGGTGCCCGGTTACGCTGAATTGAAGAAAATGACTGCCAATCAAAGAGTGCCCGTTAAAATGATGCGAGCACTCGAACAGGCGGGTGTTGATGGCGCCATGGTAAAAATGAATTTGCAAAGCAGGGAAATGACAATGAGTGTATCTCTGGTCAGCGCAAAGGAAAAAACACTGCCTGCTTCTTTATTCATTATACCTTCCGGGTATAAGGAATCCCAACAGAATATGTTTCGTCATATGATGCCGGCAAAAAAATGATTTCCATCCCTTACCGTTTTCGTGTTCTTGTAATGCTTTGTTCGCTGACCACGCTTACCTACCTGGATCGTATCTGTATTTCCATAGTGGGCGTAAGAATAAAATCAGACCTGCATCTGAACAACGAGCAATTCGGTTGGGTGCTGGCCGCGTTTGCACTGGCATATGCTGTATTTGAAATCCCTTCCGGCATGCTGGGCGACCGGATCGGACCAAGAAAAATATTTATCCGGATCGTTTTACTATGGTCATTTTTTACTGCGCTGACCGGTCTGGTCAATGGCCTTCTTGCTTTGCTGATTGTCCGTTTTTTGTTTGGCGTGGGTGAATCGGGCACATATCCCAACAGTATCCTGGTGGTATCCCGATGGTTCCCAATTCATGAAACAGGAAAGGCATTATCCTGGGTAGGAATCGGTTCGCAGTTCGGCGCAGCCCTTGCTCCCCTGATCATAGTACCCATTGCTGTTGCTTATGGATGGAGGATGCCGTTTTTTGTAATCGGATCCTTTGGTCTTGTCTGGGTTTGGTTTTGTTACTCATGGTTCCGTGATTTCCCTTCGCAAATGAAAACAATACCTGATTCCGAAAAGAAAATGATTGAATCGTCATGCCGTCATAAAAATAATCAGCAACTGGTTTCATGGAAACTGATTTTTCGCAACAGCACATTATGGCCGTTGATGCTGATGTATTTCTGCTGCCAGTGGGCCAATTATTTTTTTATAGCCTGGATGCCGGTTTACCTGCAGGAGGGTCGGGGTTTTTCAGAAAATTCAATGAAGAAAATCACCTCCATTCTGTTTATAGTGGGCGTTAGTGGTTTTCTCGCGGGAGGTGCAGCGGGTGACCGGTTTTTAAAACGCATAGGACTAAAAAAAGCCAGGAGGCTAACCGGCATGCTGGGCCTTGGGGCCTGCGGATTATTGTTATTAATAGCCGGCATTTCTCAAAACAATACCATTACCGCTGTTTGCCTGATCGGAGCCAATTTTTCATTTTCATTTGGCGTGATGGTTTCTTATGCTGTTTGCGCCGATATCGGCAGGAACAACGCAGGAACCGTTACCGGTGCGATGAATTTTTTCGGACAGATGGGCGCATTTTCTCTAGCCCTGATCTTTGGAAAGATTGTCCAGGTAACACATCATTTCGATTACCCTCTTTACCTGCTGGCGATCGTATTGTTTAGCGGATGCCTGCTCTGGCTGGCCATAGATCCTGAAAAACCTCTTCCGATCATTGAAACAAATCCGAGAACCCAATGATTTGGTGATTTATTTTCGAAATAAGGCAATATCTTTATTTGCTTCTGTCAGATGTCATCCGATGTGTTCAAATATTCGCTTTACTGAATGAAACTCTCAAAGACCGCATCCGTAATATATTAAAATTTGTGATATGCCAATTTTTATGGACCGGCACGATGTCTCGGAAACTGTTACGGCGGAGAACATCGCTCATCTGCATCAGAAAGATTTAAAAATACAAGGTCATTTTGGTTGCAGGGGACTAACCTATTGGTTTGATGACAAAAGGAAAACGGCATTCTGTTTAATTGAAGCACCTGACAAGAAGGCGATTGTAGAAATGCATGACCAGGCACATGGCGACGTTCCACATAGTATTATTGAAGTTGAATCCAGTATTGTTGAATCTTTTTTAGGCAGGATCGAAGATCCTATAAGAGCCCGGAACACCGGACTTAATATTATTAATGATCCTGCTTTCAGGACCATCATGGTTATTTCAGTAAACCGGTCGGCTCTTTTTAAAAACGATTCTCCCCAGTTTAAATCTTCGTTTAGGAAATTCAACCAGTCTATTCGGAAAATAATCAAAACTTACAAAGGAAATTCTGTTAAACAGACGGATTATTATTACCTGGTTTCTTTTAAATCGGTAACGGACGCAGGCCAAGCAGCATTTGATATCCAGTTATTAAGTAAGGAATTCGGTAAACAGAAGATAAAAGAAAAAATAACTTTGAAAATTGGGCTGAGTGCCGGTGTTCCGGTAACTCAAAAGCAGTTAATTTTTGAGGATGCCATTAAATTGGCTGAGAGAATGTGCGAAATAGTTAAGGGTGAAATGATCGTTTCCGCCGAAGTGAAGGATCTGTATAAAAGCGAAAATGCGAATACTTTCCTGAAGGGGAAGGGCATCATATCCGTAACCCAATCGGACGAGAAATTTATTACCCTTTTAATGGATTATTTAGATGCAGCCTGGAACAGCACGGATCTGAAAGTGGATGATTTTAGCAAGCCGCTGGGTTATAGTAAATCCCAATTATATCGTAAAATGATCTTACTCACCGGGGAGTCCCCAAATACTTTTATCAAGGAATACAGGTTGAAAGAGGCCCTGAAACTATTAAGGAAAAGCGCCGGCAATATATCAGAGATCGCTTTTGAAGCCGGCTTTACCAGCCCCTCTTATTTTACCAAATGTTTTAAAAAGAAATTCGGCCTTCTCCCGGCGATCTATCAGAATTCACTGCAGTAGCCTGTCCCACCCGGATGGTTCAAATTTACCAGCCTTTGAATGATTTGTTATAGTAGGGTGTAATCGTCTCTATTATCTTTAGTTATTACTAAAAATCAAAATTATTTTTTATGAAAAAGGTCACAAAGAATTTAAATCTTCTGATTGTAAGTATTCTCCTTGCCGGTTTTGCAATTTTGGCACAAAGTGCTGTTGTACCAGGCCATGAAAAAATTAACAGAGAAATGAAAACAGAAATGAAAACTTATGTAATTGAAAGGGACATACCCGGGGCAGGTAAGTTCAGTGCTGAAAAATTAAAAAGCATTTCACAAACATCCTGTACAGTGCTCAAGGAAATGGGCCCGAAGATTGAATGGTTACATAGCTATGTGACAGAAGATAAAATATTTTGTGTTTACAGAGCAGAAAACATGGAATTGATTAAAGAACATGCAAAAAGGGGTGGATTTCCGGCAAATGCTATTTATGAAGTATCCACAGTGATCAGTCCTGCTACTGCAAATTAGGAAGGTAATTTACAAGAATTAAATAAAGCCCTGGTGTTGGTATGATTACCATGAACCAGGGCTTTGATAATCAGGATAAATGGTAATGAGTTTCAACCGGGACTCCCTTAGTCAGCGTTTGATACACCACACAATATCTTTCTGTTAGTTTTGATAAACTCTCCATTTGCTCCGTTGTTGCGTTCGTATCGAGGTTAAATTCTAACCGGATTGTTCTGAATCCAACGGGTGCTTCTTTTGATACTCCCAGTGTTCCCCTGAAGTCCAAATCGCCTTCTGCTTTTACGGTACCATCTTTTATTTCAATACCGATCGCCGTTGCAACGGCACGTAAAGTGACTCCGGCACAGGCTACCAATGCTTCCAGCAACAGATCTCCCGAACAGGCAAGGAGCCCGGTTCCACCTGTGGCAGGGTGCAGCCCGGCCTCGATTACAGCACGGCCTGTTTCAATGGAACAGGAAATTCCCTCTCCGATTTTCCCTGAGGCCCTTAACGTAATCATTGCTGACTCGGGTTCTGCTTTGTATTTTTCTTTCAGCGGGGCCTGCAGGTTCTTTAATTCAACTGAATTCATTTTTAAAACATTTATGTATCTAAATTTAATAGTATTATCAGTCCTGTTATTTGAAACCTGAAAAATCAAGTTATTGAAAATTATTGTAAAAGATGACCCTTTTGAGTTGGGTAAAGCGGCCGGTCACGCTGCAGCCCAAATGATCAGGCGGATCATTGAAGAAAAAGGCGGGGCCAATATTATTCTGGCTACAGGAACCAGTCAGTTTGAGACCTTAAGCCAGCTTACGAAGGAGGATGTGGACTGGGATAAAGTCACGATGTTTCACCTGGACGAATATATTGGATTGCCCGAATCCTCCCCCGCGAGTTTCAGAAGATATCTGAAAGAAAGGTTTATTCAGAAAATAGGCCGCCTCAGGGAAATATATTTGATAAACGGTGAAGAAGATCCGATAGAGGAATGCCTTCGACTGGGAGAAATAATTAAAAAAAATCCTGTAGACCTTGCCCTTGTTGGTATTGGGGAAAACAGTCACCTGGGGTTTAACGATCCACCCGCTGATTTCGAAACGAAAAAGCCTTTTATCATTGCAGAACTTGAAGAAAAATGCAGGAAACAACAATTGGGTGAGGGTTGGTTCAAAACAATCGATGATGTTCCTTTGCAGGCCATTACCATGTCGATTCATCAGATAATGAAATCCGGACAGATTCTGTGTTCTGTCCCTGAAAGCAGAAAGGCTCATGCCATACAGGAATGTTTTGAAAACGAAGTGTCCAATTTATTTCCTGCCAGTATTCTTCAGACACATCCGGATTGCATTTGTTTTCTTGATAAATTTTCTGCGGCTTTGCTTGGAAAAAATACATTTGAGCGCTGGTTATAATCAGGAAAGGATGAACAAAAAAAAATCTCAGATCAAAATACACAACGGCCGGTTAATTACGCCTAACGGAATCATTCCAAACGGTACGGTGCTGATTCAGGAAGGTATTATTACTGCAGTGTCGGATCAGGATATTGACATTCCCGAAGTGGTCAGTCTGGATGCCCAAGGAAAATATATTTCCCCGGGCTTTATCGACATTCATGTTCACGGCGGTGGTGGTCATGATTTCATGGATAATACGGTGGCAGCCTTTCTTGAAATTGCTAAAATACATGCGAGGTATGGAACAACGGCTTTATTTCCGACAACATTAACCGGATCTACCGGAGATATTGTCAAAACGCTCGAAACCTATGATGAGGCATTCCCCCTGAATGAATCCGGAGCCCAGTTCATGGGTATACATTTGGAAGGACCCTATTTTGCCATGAGCCAGCGGGGTGCACAGGATCCAAGATGGATCCGCGATCCGGATCCCGCAGAATATGAATATATCGCGTCCCGATCCAATTCCATCAAACGCTGGAGTGCTGCTCCGGAACTGAAAGGTGCGATTCCCTTTGCCAGGTTTTTGAAGTCCAAGGGAATCCTCGCATCACTGGCGCATACTGACGCTGTTTATGAAGAAGTGATAGAGGCTTTTGAAAATGGGTACACGCTGGCCACACATTTATATTCAGGCATGTCGGGCGTAACCCGCAGAAATGCATTTCGCTATGCGGGTGTCATTGAAAGCGCATTTATCATTGATGATATGGATGTAGAGATCATTGCAGACGGCGTGCACCTGCCGGCTCCATTGCTGAAATTGATTTATAAAATAAAAGGGCCGCACAAAATTGCTCTCATCACTGACGCTATGCGCGCAGCAGGGATGCCGCCAGGAGAAAGTATCATCGGCAATCTTCAAACGGGTATCAAAGTGATCGTTGAAGATGGCGTATCGAAATTGCCCGACAGAACTTCATTTGCCGGAAGTGTAGCGACCGCTGATCGTTTGGTCAGGACAATGATCCACATGGCCGGCGTTTCATTGTCTGATGCGATCCGGATGATCACGCAAACGCCTGCTGCAATTATGAATATTGGCGACCGGAAAGGCTCTCTGACTGCAGGTAAGGATGCGGATATCGTGATCTTTGATGAAAATATTTCCATCCATACCACCATGGTGAAAGGAAAAATTATTTACCAGGCTGGCGCAAATAAATAAAATCTATACAAATGGTTTCTGAATTGAAACAGCGGGTTGAGAAAACCATTTCGGACCTTGTTCTGTCATGTAAACGCAGTCTTCCAGGCGAACACCGAATTGTCCTGGAATAGAAATCGTAGGTTCAATGCTAAAGCACATGCCCGTCTGCAAAATCTGTTGATTTCCTTTTACCATATTGCCCCATTCATGTCCGTCCATTCCAATGCCATGACCCGTGCGATGTGGTAATCCGGGAAGCTGATATCCAGGGCCAAAGCCCGCGTCTGTTATTACTTTGCGGGCGGCGGCATCCACCTGTTCACAGGGTTTGCCGATTTGGGCGGCGTTAAAACCGGCTGCTTGTGCCTTATGTTCGAGGTTCCAGATATCCAGTTGATGTTTTGTGGGTTCGCCTCCAAATACGATGGTTCTGGTGATATCAGAACAATATCCATCCACCTTGCATCCGCAATCCATCAAAACGATATCTCCCTTTTTTAAATATTGTGGTTTGATGCTTCCATGAGGCAGGGCAGAAGCCTCTCCGAAAAGAATGAGCGCAAAATCCGGTGTGGCCCCCATTTGTAGGTGAACCTTATTAATGATCGCTGAAATTTCAGCCGGGGATATTCCCTCTTTCAGATAACTGATTCCTGTTTTCATCGCAGCAACTGTTATATCGCTGGCTTTTTGCATCAGGGCCAGTTCGGCTGCGGATTTGATCATCCGGCAGGGGGCGGTAACGGGATCGCCACTTACATATTCCGTTTGGGGTGCTTGTTTTTTTATTCCATCGGAAATAAAAAAACGAAGTTCCTCATCGATACCGATTTTGCCGGAGTTGATTCCCGAGTCGTTCAGTGAACGCACAATTTGCACGAAGGGGCTTTCATCTTCCTGCCAAACATAGACCTGATTGCCAATGCTGATCAGTTCCTTAAAACGGTCTTCTTCGAATCCGGGGCATATATATTTTATATCTCCTCTTGCAGGGATAATGGCTACCTGGGTGCGCTCGCTGAGCCACCAGGAAATACCCGTAAAATATTCCATCGACGTTCCGCCCTCCAAAATAAGGGCTTCCATTTTATTCTGCAGGAGAAGGCTCTGTGCCCTGGCTACTCTTTCCTTTCTTTCGTTCAGCGAGATGGGTTTGATATCACCGGTCATGCTACCCGTTATTTCTGTTGTTTCATTTGCAGCTGCTGACTGACCAGATTTAAAACCAGTAATCAATGCGGTCCCTGCAGCTAATGTGGAAAGCTGAATGAAATTTCTTCTTTTCAGATTTAAAATTCTGTACAATAGATCTATTTTAGTTGACAGGAATATAAATATCAAATACTGCTCCGTTCTTTAATTCGCTTGTAGCAGAGATGATGCCGTTATGATTATCCACTATTTTTTTTACGATGGCAAGACCGATTCCCGTACCTGCATATTCTTCTTTGCCATGAAGTTTTTGGAATACTTCAAATATTCGTTGGCTGAAGTGTGGTTCGAAGCCGATACCATTGTCTTTAACCATAATATGGCAATAATTTTTTTCAGGTGAAAGCTTACTGTTATTTAATTTATCGCCTTTTACTATTTTACTCTGAATGATGATGTGAGGCGATACACCGGGATTTGAAAATTTGAGCGCATTGCTTATCATGTTATACATGAGCTGACGAAACTGAAAAAAGATTATGTTGGCGGTGCAGAGTTCGGTGGCTTCAATGACAGCATTTTTTTCCTCAATGGTATCTTTTAATTCGGTTTTTACTTCATCTATAATTATATTGAGGTCGGTCTTTTCAAACTTATGTTCGGAGGTGCTTATACGGGAGAAGGCGAGCAAATCTTCGATGAGTTGCTGCATTCTTCCGGCGGCCTGCTGAATTCGCTGGAAATTATATTTTCCGTTGTCGGATAAATTCTGATTTTCTTTATCGAGTATGATGGTAACAAAGGTTTGGATTTTTCGCAGCGGCTCCTGCAAATCATGGCTTGATACATAATTGAATGCCAGGAGTTCTTTGTTTGCAATGATCAATTCTCCTGCCCGTTTTTCCTTCTCTTCATTTTGAAAAGCAAGTTCTTTGTTTGCAATGATTAACTCCGCTGCCCGTTTTTCTTTTTCTTCGTTTTGAAATAAAAGTTCTTTGTTTGCAATGATTAATTCAGCCGCCCGTTTTTCTTTTTCTTCGTTTTGAAATAAAAGTTCTTTGTTTGCAATGATTAATTCAGCCGCCCGTTTTTCCTTTTCTTCATTTTGAAAAGCAAGTTCTTTGTTTGCAATGATTAATTCCGCTGCCCGTTTTTCTTTCTCTTCGTTTTGAAGGACAAGTTTGTTAGTGGCTATCGCTAACTCATCCGATTTTTTAATTTTGACCATATTCTGCCTTAATAAATTATTTTAATTCTCCCTATTGTTTTCCATAGTAAGCACAAAATTTTCTCTTGTCGGCTGGGAAATATTTTCCTGCTCCATAAGATTAAGCGCCAGTTGTATCAGTTTTTGAAGTTGTGAAAATTCAGTGGGCTTGCGGATATAATATTGCGCACCGTTTTTGTGAAGCTGGTTCACCACTTCCTGTTCAAATGAAGTAGAAAATATGATTACTGGAAGTTGTTTCAGGGTTTCGTTAAGCTTTAATTCTAACAGACATTCGAATCCGTTTTTCCGGGGCATATTGAGGTCGAGGAAAAGGACGTCCGGAAGTTCGTTTGTTTCTTTTGTGAGAAGTTGCATGAGTTGTTCTCCATTATGCACGGTAGTAAGTTGCGTGGAGTTAGGTAATGTATCCAATGCTTCGCTAAAAAAGTAGCAATCGTCAGAATCGTCATCGCATAGGAGGATTTTGAGATGCTTTGAACTCATTTTCGAATGTAAGAAAAATTAGCAGTTAATTGCAATTTTAGATGGCTCAATATGGATTTGGTGCCCTGATATACATCACAACTACGTCATGTCCGAATCAGAGAGTTCCCCGGGGATTAATAAGCGCGGAAATTGGTAACTTAACAACATTGAATTTCTTCCCAATTTATACTCGCTTTCTGGAAGCGGTCGCAAAAACGGGCTGGATTTCTGGTAAAATGGGTTATTAATTAAATTCTCTACTACCTGTAAGTTAATTAGTTTTAGGGTAAACGATTTTTTATTGCACAAAACATATGAAATGAAAACAGCAAAACTTATTTTTGCCTTCTTAGTTTTACAAACATTATTCTTCCAATTAGCCAGGGCCCAGCAAAAACAGTTCAAGGCACTCATTGTAACGACAACCAGGGGCTGGCACCATGAATCTCTGCATTCAGGTGTACTGGCCATTCAGGATTTGGGCAGAAGAAATTTTTTCGATGCCGTATTGTTTGAGGATCCCAAAGGATTTACCGATAAATTCCTGGCTCAGTTCCAGGTGGTAATTTTCCTGAACACGACGGGCGATATTTTTGATTCTGCAGCGCAGAAAGTCATGGAGCGTTTTATTGAATCGGGCAAAGGCTTTGTTGGAATTCACAGCGCATCCGATACAGAGTACGATTGGGACTGGTATACCAAACTGGTGGGAAGAATGTTTCATATTCATCCTGTTATTCAAACAGCCCGAATAAATATTATTGACCCTACATTTCCTGGCCTTCAGGGATATACCGGTAATAAATTATGGACGGACGAATGGTATGAATTCGGCGAGGAGAAAATATCCGGATTGAATTATATAATGGCGGTTGACGAAACCACTTACAATCCGAATGTTCAGTGGGCGGATAAAAAAGGAGCAGGAATGGGCAAACTGCACCCAGTGGCCTGGTATCATAATTATGATAGTGGACGATCATTCTATACTGCGCTTGGTCATATGCCCGCCAGTTTTACTGATCCGGCATTTTTGAATTTTTTATATGCTGGTATTTTCTGGGCTGCCACCGGTAAAAAATAAAACTCATTATATGTATTTGGAACAATTATTTGGACTGAAGGGGAAAGTGGCGATCGTAACGGGTGGCAGCCGGGGTATTGGACAGGTTGTGGCAATAGGACTGGCAAAGCAGGGGCTGAGGTAGCTATTTTTAGCCGGACAGAAGCGAAGGAAACTGTAAATACAATCAAGAAGGAAGGTGGAAAAGCCTATAGCATTTTAGTGGATGTAACAGACGAAACAGGGGTGGAAGCTTCTGTTCAGGAAGTAATGAACCGGTCTGGCTCAATAGATATCGTGTTCAGCAACGCGGGAGCTTGCATTCATAAAGATACTCTGACCGCAAGCCTTGCTGAATGGAATGAAATAATCAATGTTAACCTCACCGGAGTATATATTATTGCACGGGCAACCGGAAAACGGATGATCGAAAATGGAATACGCGGAAGTATTATCAACATGGCTTCCATGTCAGGAAATATTGTGAATATACCTCAATGGCAGGCATCCTACAATGCTTCCAAAGCAGGCGTAATTCACCTGACCAGATCGCTGGCTATTGAATGGGCGGAATATCATATCCGGGTCAACAGCCTGAGTCCTGGTTATATCGCTACGCCTATGTCCGTTGATACTCCCCAGGAACTAAAGGATGCCTGGATGCCATTAATTCCATTGCACCGAATGGGAGATCCGGAAGAATTAATGCCTGCGGTTTT
>Ga0066788_10000108_pt1 | contig 15264 bp, 14 predicted proteins | sample OrgsoiDNA2013048_FD_70943 | JGI IMG/M metagenome (GOLD analysis project Ga0066788, IMG submission 70943) | Permafrost soil microbial communities from the Arctic, to analyse light accelerated degradation of dissolved organic matter (DOM) -... | ecosystem: Environmental > Terrestrial > Soil >... | reverse complement strand
CCGCTCGCCTCGCTCCGGAGGAGCCGCGCCTTCAGGCTCATATCGCCCAGGCGCTCGCGCAGCTGGGGGCCGTCGATCAGGCCGCCGGATTTCTCGATCGGGCGCGGCGATTCGCGGCGCCCGATACGCCGGCGCTGGCGTGGGCGGCGGCGGCGGTGGCTCTCGGCCGGGGGCAGGCGGCATTGTTGCCTCGCGATCCCCGACCTGCCGATCCCGAGACCAATCTCGTGATGGTTCGGGCCACCCTGGCCGCGGGCGGCGTGGGGGCCGTCCCGACGGCGCTGGAGGCCGTGGGCGCCGCCGCGGTGGAGCGAGACTTTGACCTGAGACTTCTGGCTCGCCTTCGCGACACCACTCCCGGTTCGGTCGACCCTCGAGGTGTCGGCGATCCGGTGGTCGCCTATCTGGACGGGTTGCGGGCCCGCCTGCGCGGAGATCTACCTTCCGCGGTGGCCAGCTTGCAGCGAGCGCTGTCGGGACACGGGGACGCCTGCCGGGCGGCCGGCGAGTACCTCACGATACTGCGCGTGCTCAAGCGCGGAGTCGATCCCGCCGCATGGAACCTCCTGCGCGCCGAGAACAGCTCGTGCGTGAATCTGCACTGACGCGGCTACGCCGCCGCAAGGGGCCTGGGAAGGCCCCCTGCGAGACCCCCACGGAGTGGCTTGACGGCGAGGCCGGTCCAGCAAAGCTGGACCTCCCCGTGCTTGGACTGACGACGCGGTCGTAGGAGATGAAACCTTCGCAAGGACCAGCGCCAGCCGGCAGGTGTCAGATCGTGCTGCTGTCGTTCTCGGGGTCGTAGTCGGAGATTGAGGCGTTGCCCGGACCGGGGCCATGCTCCTCCCCTTCTCCCGGACCCTCGCCGTCCGGGCGGGTGTGTCCGTAGTCGATCCAGCGCATGCGCTCTTCCCTCACGTCGACGTGGATGAATCCTGACACAGGGTAGTAGCCGAGCCCCTTGACCCCCATCGATTCAGCCAGATCGCGCGCCATGAGGGCGGTCATGCCCGGGATCCGGATGTCGGCCGCCATGCCCCGGGTGTGATAGCTGAGCTTGGCGAGCGAATACATGGGCGCCCGAAAACCCGACACCAGCAGGATCTTCTGCCCCGTTCGCTCGGCGATCCGATAAAGGAGATCGATGAGCCGGGGGTCGATGGGCGTCTCGGCGGTGGTGTGAAGGCAGCGCATGAGGTGTCGGAACCGCCGGTAGGATTCGGGATCGAGCTCCCCCGTGGCCAGGTTCACGTGAACCTCCATCTCCTCGCCGTTGTTCGACGACTGAATCGTGAAGTGGCCAATCTTTCCCGCGGGAGGGCGAGTCGCCAGGCTCCCGGCTCGTGTCGACGCCGTCCCCAGGCCCAGGTGGGTACCCAGCCAGCCACCCTGGGTCTCGGGGCCTCCGGATGCGAACGCCGCGCTGTCGGCGGCTTGTACCATTGCGCGCATCCGATGCTCCAGCGATGCCCTCGCGTCGCTCAGCTTCAGCGATCCGTGGGCCAGGAAGACGGTCGCCAGCAACAGGACGCCTCCCACGAGTGAGGCCAGCAAGGGCAAGTTGGGGGGCAACGTGATGGCCCGCATGGGGCGGGTAGGATCGCTGGCGATCAGGATTCGCAGCCGCGCGCGTGGCGCCTTGTCGGGTTGCTTGCGCACCGGCGACGGCGCCGAAGGACCCTCCCAGGGGGTCGTCCCCTTCCTGAACAACCTCGTCCTCGTCGCCACGATATCAGCCCGCCAGACTCAGCTCGGGCTGATAGACGGCGAGCTCCTTCTGCGACAGCCTCGGCTCTTCAGCCAGCGCAGGGGCCGGCTCACCCATGTGGCTGGTGCCGCGAAAGACGCCGCCAGTCTCGATGCGCATGCTCTTCGCCGCGACATCGCCTTCGATCTTTCCTGTCGCCAGGATCTCGAGGTGACCCGTGCAGGCCACATTCCCGAAGATCTGTCCGGCCACCACGATCTCGGTGCCAGTCACGTTTCCACGAACCGCGCCACTCTCGCCGATCACGATCTCCGCGCGCGATTCGACCGATCCCTCGACCCAGCCGTCGATGCGAAAGGCCCCGTCGGCGCTGAAGTCGCCTCGAAACAGGCTGGTACGGCCCAGGACCGTCTCAATCGCATCCCGCTTGGCTCCACCCTTTTCAGATTTTCTTGCTCGCCATGCCATTCTCGGCCTCCTGTTCGTCGGGTCCTTTGCGGCTCGCGGTGCTCGCGCGCTCGGTGTCCTTATCTCGGGCGTTTGCAAGGCAAACTGGAGATCTCCTGGCTCCCGAATCCCTGGGACAAGGTCCCTGCAAGGTCCGTGACGATACGCCGCAGGGTGTCGTACGCGGTCCGCTCGCCATCTGGGTCGGGGGGGGCGGTTCATGTGGCCTCGGTTTCCCCGGGTTTGCAGTTCCGCGGTCTGGCCCCAGAATAGCCGCGCGTGGACGCTGCCCGTTCAGGCAAAGGAGTGTCACGACCATGAGTCTCTTCGACGACCTGAAGCTCATCCTGGTACCCACGGACTTTTCCGAAACCTCCAGGCTGGCCCTGCGGACCGCCGTCAAGCTGGCGCAGACCTTCCACGCGTCGATCGAGATCTTGCACGTCGATCTCGATGCCACGCTGATCCTGCCCCCCCCGGGGGACATCATCGCCATCCCCATCGCCATGGAAGGCGCCATGGCCGACGCCGCGGAGAAGCTTGCCAGCGCCGTGGTCGAAGTGCGTCAGACGGGCGTGGCGTGTACGAGCGCCTCCGAGTCTGGCCGGACTCACCCCGCGATCGTCGAGCACGCGGTCCAGATCGGCGCCGACCTGATCGTCATGGGCAGCCACGGGCGACATGGATTCGGACATCTGTTGCTGGGCAGCGTGGCCGAGAAGGTCGTCGAGAATGCTCCCTGCGCCGTGCTCGTGGTTCCCTTGTCGCCAAGGACCTGAGCGAGCGCGCCTCTCCGGCCTTCCCAAGAACCAGAAGACGTGCCCTGGTGGGCAGGCGCGATTTGGTGGTCGAGTCGGGCGTCGGTCTACAATCGGTCGGGTTGAGCGAGCACCTTCACACGTTTCACGCGCTGGCCTTCGTCGAGAATTTCTCGCTCAAGGAGCTGGCGCTCCGCTATCCGGACGCGAGGCGCACTCACCATCGCCTGTGGTTCCCGGCCATCAGCGGGGGGATGGTGTTCATGTTTCCCTCGGGGACCCTGGTCTTCCACAACGTGGGGCAGGCCGGCCGCGAGGCCGAGGTGCTTCGGCTGCGTCGGGCGCTGCCGGGGCTCAGCGACGCGCAGGTCTTGACCGAGGAGTTTTCGGTCCGCGAGGTCGCGGGCGCGCGACCCGACCTCGAGGGTGGAATGCTGATTGTCGACCAGCTGACCTTCGAACGTTCGGGGGTGGTGGCTTTGACCATCGCCCAGAGTGCCGCCATGGAGTACTACGAACGCTTGGTGGACCAGATGTTCACCGAGACCGATCGCCTGGTGGAGCGCCTGGAGAAAGCCGGCACCATGCCGGTTTTCACCCGCAGCCTGCATCGATTCATCGGTGCCGCCATCGGGACCCGCAGCGAGGTGTTGTCGGTGTTGCACCTGTTCGACAAGCCCGACGCGGCCTGGGACGATCCGGGAGCCGAAGGAATCTACGAACAGCTCAGGGCCGAATTCGACCTCGTCGATCGCCATCAGGCACTGGAGCTCAAGCTGCGCAGCGTTCAAGAAGCGCTCGAGCTGGTGACGGACATCGCGCGCGACAAGCGGTTGGTCTGGCTCGAGATCTCGATCGTCGTCCTCATCGTCCTCGAGATCATCCTGAGCTTCCTGCGACGTTGATCCCCGGGCGCCGGAGGCTCGGGCGCGCGCGCGCCAGCCTCAGCCCGCGTTGGTGTTGCGATCGAGCGACAGGCGGGACGAGAGCACGCGTCGGACCCGCTCGCCGCAGCGGTATACGGCGCAATCGACCGCATGACGCTTTCCGTGGCGGTCTATCAGGTTCAGGTAGGGCTGAGCGTCGCGAATCCCGGCCACGACGTTTTCGAGATCTTCGAAGCGCCAACTGCGCAGCCCGGAGGCGTCGCGGACGATCAGCCCGCGCTCCGTGATCACCAGGACCTGCCGCTTGGGATCCCGGTTGGAATCATCCCGCAAGGTCGGGAGGGACCGCAGCACCAGCATGGCGCCCGCCAGTAGCAGCAGAGTGACGGCGTGGACGCCTGTCCCCGTCCATCCGCAGGTGACGGCTGCCAGGCCGGCGGCCAGGCCCAGACCAGCGTGGACCGGCCGGAACCCGCGCGTTCCGTCGTCCAGGAAAATCGCCACCGTGCCAGGCGGAGTATGCCCGCCATCCACGCTCAACAGCGCTTCGATCTCGGTCATGCTGACCGTCCATCGTCAGATGGAGCCCGACTCTTGACCCCTTCGGTCAAGAATCGTTGACGGTGATCTCTGTCTTTACGGATTGGGCGATGAAGCATTGCTCATGGGCATCGTGATGGAGTTGATGAAGCTCGGCGGCGCTGGGGCGCTTCTCGCCCCCGTAGACGATGCGCGGGCTCAACGTCACCTTGCTGATGAAATAAGCGCCCGCCGCGTTCTTGGTCAGCTCGCCCGCGGCGGCATCGTCGTAACTATCGATCTGGAAACCGGCCTTGCGCGCCACGTGCAGGAAGGTCAGCAGGTGGCAGCTCGAGATCGAGGCCACGAAGGCCTCCTCGGGATCGATCGCCGCGGGATCGGACAGAGGTGGCCGCACCACGGCCGGGGACGCCGACGCGGGGATGGTCAGACCGCCGTCGAAGGTCCAGGTGTGCGCGCGCGAAAAACGACCCTGCATGAACTCACTTCCCGTGTTCTTCCAGCGAACCGTGGCGGTGTGTTGGGACATGACGAATCTCTAGCATGCCGCCTTCGCACCGGCAGCCCGAGATGAACCGGGAGTTGGAGTGGGAGTGGGAGGCCTTGCGGCGAACGAGGATCGATCCCCATCCTTGAGGCATGGCGAAAGGCGGGGAGCGGGTGGTGTTCTGGATTGGGGTGTTCAAGCTGGCCAAGGCCACCCTGTTGACGGCGCTGGGCGTGATCGGCGTGATCGGGATGAAGTTGAGGCTGGCCCACCTGGTTGGCAAGGCCATCGGATGGGTCGGGGCCTTCCCCGGGAGGCATTTGCTGTCGCGAGCGCTGGGACGACTGATGGCGCTCGACCCTCACGCGACCCGGCTCCTCGGCATCCTGTGCCTGGGCTACGCGTCGGTCTTTCTCGTCGAGGGAATCGGCCTCCTGCGGGGAAAGCGATGGGCCGAATGGTTGACCGTGTTCGTGACCGCGTCGTTCGTCCCCATCGAGATCTACGAGCTCGTGGGGCACTTCCGGCCCGGCGGAGTGGCCGCGCTCCTGTTGAATGTCGGGATCGTGATTTATCTCGTCTTGCGTCGCCTCCGGGAGCGCCGCCGACCGCTTGGCCGCGACCTGTTCGGTGGCGGGATGGCCACGGTCTGATGCCGCCTCTCGGAGGGGGAGGCGGCATCAGCCGGATCCTGCCGACTGTTCGCCGCATCAAATACGGGTGATTGGTACCTTGTCGTCTTCCCGGGCCCCGACCGAGCGCGTTCTGGTCTACCGGACCAGCTACTGTGGCTGGTGCGTCAGAGCCGAGCAGTTGCTGGATAAGCACGGCATCCGGTACGACTCCGTGGACGTGACCTCCGATCCCGGCCTCCGCGCGGCGCTGGTGGAACAGGCTGGAGGTCGGCGGACCGTACCGGTGGTCTTCGTGGACGGAAGCGCGATCGGTGGCTACCAGGAGCTCGCCCGGCTGGTCGCTTCGGGCGGGCTCGACCACCTGAAGTCGTCCTGAGTCGCCGCGAAGAGTTTGGGTCGGTCAGGGAATCGAGGAACGCCATCGCGCTGATCCGGGAGCCGCGACCGGGTCGCGCCGCCTGGTGTCGGCTTCGCTCAGGCAGGTTTGATAGCGCCGATCGACGGATTGCGCGAACCAGGCGGTGGATCGGGTCCGGCTGAGCTTGGGGCTGGTGAGCGCGACCTGGGGCAAGGTGGCGTAGGGAGGCACGCTGGCGTAGGGAGGCACGCTGGCGCGGGGAGGCACGCTGGCGTGGGGAGGATCGATAGGCAGTCCCTGCTGCCGTATCGATTGCAGACTTGCCGCCAGTTGCTGGCCGGCCGCCGTCCGGATCGCCCGATAGGTCTGCGTGTCCTCGAAGCCGAGGGTCTTCTCGTCCTGCAGATCGTGCTCGATCTGGTCACCGGAGAGCCGCGGGGCGAAGCGTCGGGCGAAGGTTTCGATGGCGCGCATGGACTCCGTTTCGTCCTCTCGAGGGGTCCCATTCTTCCGGTACGACAGCAGATCACCGTCGCGGGCCAGCGGGATCCCCGTGAGCTGAGAGAGCTGGGACTGAATCGCGGCATTGCGGCTCGCATAAAAGCCGGCGTTGTAGTCCGCGAAGCGGAAGATGGCCTGTTGATAGCGCACCGGGTAGGACAGCAGTCGCGCCGTTCCGTAGTAGACGCCACCTCGGCGGGTGTAGAGCGACTCCCTCACCGTGACGAAGGACGACGCGGCCCTGGCCGGCCCCTGTTTCCCGCTCTTCTTCTCGGACTGGTCCTCCTCCTCGTGTGCGCGGGCCCAGTCCTCGGCGAAGCGCACGCTCACTTGCATCGATCCAGCGGTGGTGATGGGGTTGAGATCGGCGAGACTGTCGAGATCGAGCAACTTACCCACCAGGTCGAAGGTCGCGAAGATCGCGGGGTGATTGGCCTGGTAGTATGCGAGCAGATCGCGGAACAGCCGATCCACGTCGTGCTCGGTGCGCACGGTCGCCAGGCGTGCCCGGAAGCTGCGGGAGTCGCCCGGGGCGTGCCCCTCCAGCAGCGCCCGGAACAGGGGCTCGCCGAGCGGACCCAGCCTGGCCCGGTAGCGCTCGACGCGCGCGGCGGCCAGGGCCGCCAGTCCTGGCACCACGGGATCCTCGGCGAACCCTGATTCCTGCCCGATGACGGCGATGACGGCGCAGACCGACTCCCGGTCCGCCTTCAAGTGGTTGGCGAAGATCGCGTTCGAGATCGCCTGGCTCCAACCCGGGCGATCGTCCACGCGTGCAGGGATCAGGGCAGCGATTTCCGGAGGCGAGAGGGCCGGTGATTCGGTCGGGGGGGCCACCCCGCGCAGGGCGGTGCGCCCCGATCCACAACCCAGCGGACCAAGCCAGGCGCTCGTCGCGACGACCACCAGCAGAAGCGGGATCGACGCCTCGAGCGTCGACATTTCGATCGAGTGAGCCATCTGGTTTACCTTTCACGCATGATAGTGAGCGTCGACCATGGTGGGGTCAGGGAGTTGCGGCTGGCGCGTCCTCCCGTGAATGCCCTGAATCCCGCGCTCATGACCGCTCTGCGCGACGCTCTGCGGGCGGCCGTCTCGGCTGGCTGCGGGGCCATCGTGATCTCCGGCGCGCCTGGACGGTTCTCCGGGGGCCTGGATGTGCCGGAGCTCTTGCGGCTGGAACGCTCGGATATCCGGGCCACGTGGGAGTTGTTCTTCGCGCTATTGAAGGACGTGGCCTGCGCTCCGGTTCCGATTGTCGCGGCCCTGACCGGGCACAGCCCCGCTGGTGGGACCGTGCTTGCCATCGGCGCGGACTACCGCGTGCTCGCCGAGGGGCCGTACCTGGTCGGGCTCAACGAGGTGCAGGTCGGCCTCCCGCTCCCCGAGGTCATTCACCGCCTGCTGGTCCACGTGGTCGGGGCGCGACAGGCGGAGCGTCTCGCGGTGGCAGGGTTGCTGGTGGAGCCGGCCGAGGCCCTTCGTGTTGGCCTGGTGGACGAGGTGCTCGCCCTCGACGAGGTCATCCCGCGGGCCGTGGGGTGGGCCAAGGTGCTCGTCGGTCGACCGGCCGCGGCCATGTCGGACACGCGACACCTGGCCCGTCGCGATGTCCGTGGGGCGTTCGACGGGGTGACGCCGCGGCTGATCGATGAGATCGTCGAGCAATGGTTCTCGGCCGAAACCCGCGCCGTGATGCAGGGGTTGGCCGCCAAGCTCGGCAAGCTCGGGAAATGAGGAGGCCATGCCTGTCCACGACTACCTGCGCCGGATCTTGAACGCGCGCGTCTACGATGTCGCGGTCGAGACTCCGCTCGAGGACGCGCCCCAGCTCTCCGCGCGGATCGGCGGCCGGTTGTTGCTCAAGCGGGAGGACCTGCAACCGGTCTTCAGCTTCAAGCTGCGCGGCGCCTACAACAAGATGGTGAACCTGACGGAACGGGCGCGGGCCCGGGGGGTGATCGCCGCCAGCGCCGGTAACCACGCTCAGGGGGTAGCGCTGGCCGCGCGAAAGCTGGGCTGCCGGGCCGTGATCGTCATGCCCGTGACCACGCCGGCCGTGAAGATCGACGCGGTCCGGGCGCTCGGGGCCGAGGTGGTCCTTCACGGCGATTCCTACTCCGATGCTCACGCCCATGCCGTCGCTTGCCAGCGCCGGCGCCGGCTCACCTTCGTTCACCCATTCGATGATCCCGAGGTGATCGCGGGGCAGGGCACGGTGGGAATGGAGATCCTGCGCCAGCACCATCCGCAGGAGCACGGACCGCTCCACGCCATCTTCGTCGCAGTGGGGGGCGGCGGGCTGATCTCGGGGGTCGCCGCCTACGTCAAGGCCGTGCGGCCCGCCGTCAAGATCGTCGGCGTCCAGACCACCGAGTCCGACGCCATGACGCGCTCCCTGGCCGCCGGCCGGCGCGTGGAGCTCCAGCAGGTGGGCCTGTTCTCGGATGGGACCGCGGTGCGCCTGGTTGGCAAGGAGACCTTTCGCTTGTGCCGTCTTCACGTCGATCAGATGGTGACGGTGGACACCGACGAGATCTGCGCCGCGATCAAGGATGTCTTTCAGGAGACGCGCTCCATCCTCGAGCCAGCCGGCGCGCTGGGTGTCGCGGGGGCCAAGGCCTATGCGGCGCGTACGCCGCTCGGGGGCAAGACCATCGCCGCCATCGCTTGCGGGGCCAACATGAACTTCGATCGGCTGCGCTTCGTCGCGGAGCGCGCCGAGGTCGGCGAAAAACGCGAGGAGATCTTCGCGGTCACGATTCCGGAGGCCCGGGGCAGCTTCAAGCGGCTGTGCAGCCTGATCGGCGATCGCAACGTCACCGAGTTCAACTATCGCATCGCCGACCAGGCCCTGGCCCGGGTCTTCGTGGGCGTTCAACTGGCGCGCAAATCGGACGCGGCCGTGCTCGCCGAATCGTTTCAGAGGGCAGGCTTTCCGACGGTGGATCTCACCGAAGACGAGCTGGCCAAGACCCATCTGCGTCACATGGTGGGGGGCCGGTCGGCGCTGGCGGCCCATGAGCAGCTGCTCCGGTTCGAGTTCCCCGAACGCCCGGGCGCGCTGATGCGCTTCCTCGGCAGCATGTCGCCCAGCTGGAACATCTCCCTCTTTCACTACCGCAACCAGGGGGCGGACTACGGCCGCGTGCTGGTCGGCCTTCAGGTTCCGCCCACCGAGAAGGCCGCCTTACGTCGATTCCTGGTCGCGCTCGGTTACCGTCACTGGGATGAGAGCCAGAATCCGGCCTACCGGCTCTTCCTGGGATAAGGGCCAAGCCATGAGTGGTCAGTCGGGGCGGTCCCCCCTTCGAATCAAATCGATCAGCTCATCGGTGTCGAGCGAGCCCGCCGCGTCGCTGCCTTCCAGCACCGCCGCGGCCAGCTTGCGCTTGGCGGCGTGCAGCTCGAGGACCGCCTCCTCGATGGTGCCCCGGGCCACCAGACGCACGGCGGTCACCGGCCGCAGCTGCCCCATGCGGTGGGCGCGGGCGGTGGCCTGGTCCTCGACGGCAGGGTTCCACCAGGGATCGAGGTGGATGACGGTGTCGGCGGCGGTGAGGTTCAGACCGAAGCCTCCGGCCTTGAGCGAGATCAGGAAAACATCGGCTTCTCCCGCCTGGAAGGCCGCGATGCGGCGCTCGCGTACCTCGGGCGGTGTGGTGCCATCCAGCATCAACACGCGAAAGCCGTGCTGACCGAGGCGGGGCGCCAGCAGCTCGAGAAAGCTGCGGAACTGGCTGAAGACCAGCGCCTTGTGATCGCCCTCGCGCAGCTCGGCGAGCAGCTCAAGCAGGATGGCGGCCTTGGCCGAGCCGGCCTGGGTGCGTGGATAGACCAGCCGCGGGTGGCAGCACAGCTGCCGTAGCCGAGTCAGGGCCGCCAGCAGCACGAACCGCAGATCCTGGGCGTCGCGATCCGGGTCCTTCTTCTTGGCGGCCAGCTCTTCCACCGTGGCTCGGCGCAGCTCTTCGTAAAGGCTTTGCTCGTCACCCGAGAGCTTGACCATCTTGACGATCTCGGTCAGCGGCGGCAGCTCGCGCGCCACTTCGGATTTCATGCGCCGCAGGATGAATGGCCGCAGGAGGGCCGTCAGCCCCTTGCGACGCTCCTGGTCTCCGAATTTCTCGATCGGAACCGCGTAGCGAGCCCGAAATTGTTCCCAGCTTCCAAGCAGCCCGGGTGAGATCACCCGCAACAAGCTCCAGAGCTCTCCCAGATGGTTCTCGATGGGGGTGCCGGTCAGGCCCAGGCGCCAGTGCGCATCCAGGCCACGCAGCGACTTGGCGCGCTCGGTGGTGGCGTTCTTCACGGCCTGCGCCTCGTCCAGGACCAGGGACGCGAACGTCTGCCGCCTGAGCGACTCACCATCCATGGTCGCGATGGCGTAGCTCGTGACCACCAGATCCCCCGGGCCCAACCCGCGCAGCAGCGCCTCCCGCTCGGATCCCCGGTAGAGCCGCACCCTCAACGCGGGGACGAAGCGGGCCGCCTCGTCGATCCAGTTGCCGACCACCGAGGTGGGGGCCACCACCAGCGCCGGCCCGAGCGCCGCCCGATGAGACAAGACGGCCAGGGTCTGGATCGTCTTGCCGAGGCCCATCTCGTCCGCGAGGATGGCGCCCGCCCCCCAGTGCGCGAGGCGCGTCAACCAGACCACGCCCGCTTTCTGATAGGGACGGAGCCGTGCCTCGAGCTCCGGGGACAGGCGCGGCACCACGTCCGTGACTTCGCGCAGCCGCCGTCGCAGGGCGAGGAACGCGGCGCTGGCCTGGATCTGGGCCTCGTCCTCCACCAGCCCGAGCAGCGAATCGTGCGCGACCGGCGACGTCTGGATGATGTCGCGCTGGGTGAAGAATGCTCCCTCCGCGCGCGCCAGGGCCTCACGAAGGGTCTCCTCGATGCGCACGAACCCCTGCGTCCCCACGCGCACGAACCGCCGATGCTCGCGGATGGCGGCCAGCAGATCGGCGAGAGGGACGATCTGCTCCTCGGCCGCGCCTCGGCGCGCGGAGGCGGCGCGTTCCGGCTTCACCGCGGCCCCACCCTCGAGCGCGAACCAATCGTGGCGATCGGCCACCTTCATGCGCATGTCCGCGCGTCCCACCGAGCCGAGCGCAATCAGCCGCTGCTCATCCGCCCATTCGACCACCACCTGCTCGGCCAGGCCGGCGTCGGCGCCGGCGTCGACGTCGCCCATTTGCTTCAAGGTCGCCACGACCTGAAGGGCGGGATCGCCCTCGGGCACCCGCCAGCACCACGGTTCGAGGCTCTCGCCTTCGGACTGCCGAACGAGGCCCAGCTTCTCCACCAGGCCAAGGGCCGTCTGCCGCTCGCGTTGATGGTCGCGCCGCGCGCCGTGACGTTCGCGCCCTTGCCCTTCGAGGACCAGCCCCGGACCCTCGCCCGGGGCGAAGATTGGTCCCAGCTTCACCGGCCGCACCCCGAGGCGGAGGTGGAGCGCGCCCGAAGCCAGCAGCTCGAGGCGCGCCAGCAACCGCCCATCGGCGGGAGCTATGGAGCGGGTCCACTGCGACGGAAACTCGATGTCCACGGCCTCCTGCAGCGACTCGAGCCGGGTGGCCAGCGCGTCGTGCGCCTCGGGGGGGAAGCGTGCCGGCGTCAGCGCCAGGGTCTCCACGACGGCGCCGGCCTCCGGGGTCAGCTGCGCCAGCAGAACCTGCGGCCCGTGACCCTCGGCGCGATGGAGAACGATGAGGTGACGGCCATCGCGCAGGCCATCGGCAACTTCGGAGACGGACAGGGTCACACCCAAGAGCTCGAAGTGAGGCGTCAAGCTGCCGTCGGGGATCGCGGCGAAGCGCAGTCCCAATCGTCCCTGACGAAGGTCGAGCCGCGCGCCGTCGCGCTGGGACGGATCGTCTCCGGCGGCGGTACCGGCTGCTGCTGCTGCGGCGCGATCGGTGTCGAGGAAGACCGCCGGGTGATCGATGGCGGCGCGCAGCACGCCAAAGACCTGGGCCTGGGTGATGGCCCGGGTGCCCCAGGCTGCCCCCGGGGCATTGCGGGCGAATCGATCGTTGTAAGCCTGATAGACCCGGCGATCGGCGGGGGTCAGATCTCGGCGATCGGGCAGGGTGAACCACTGGAGGCGCGTCCCCCGGGAGAAGCTCCCCCCTCGCATTCGCTTCTGAATCACGGGCTCGACGCCGAGCTCACCTGTGGCCTGAACCGTCACCCGGAAGGCAATCCGCTCTTGAACCGGGGCCCCGGCCGGGGTGCCGGCCGCGCCGGCGCTGCGGCGAGGCGCGGCGCTGGTTTCCAGGCGGGAGAGCCGTTGGTCCAGGGTCCCGAGCGTGAATCTCCAGGCGGCAAGACGCAGGAGCTCGCCGAGGACCTCGTGCTCCGCGCTGGCGCGAGGATCCCGCAGAAAATCGATCATGGCTTCGAGCGCGCCCTGCTGCTCGTCCAGCCTGACCGCGCGGGCCGCGGTCTGATGCCGCGAGAGCACGGCCCAGCGCAGGGGACCTTCGTTCCAGCCGAGGAGATGGATCGCTGCCCTCTCGTTCGCGGGGCCCCCTGCGTGGAGATCCGAAAGGGCCAGCTCTTCATGGGCCAGCATTGGCACCGGTTCCCGCAGCACCTCCACGCGAACGGGCTCGTAGGCTCCCGGGGGCCGGGGAGAGCCCCGCCTCGACGCGGTCAGCTCGCGCAGGTCGATACGAAGCCTCTCGAGGAAGGCACCGATTGCAGCGTCCGCCGGCTCCCGCCCGTGCTGGTCCAACCAGTCGCGGTGCATTCGGTGCGTGGCGATGAGCGTGGCCATCCGGCGCAAGAGGGCCCGCGCCTCGTCTTCCAGATCGAGGGTATGGCGGCGCCAGCGGACGGTTTGCGCCCCTTCCAGAGCCCCTTCCAGAGCCCCTGCCCGAGCCCCTTCCGGAGCCTCCTCGATGAGCAGCTGACGAAAGGTCACCAGCTCGCCGCGACGTCCGGGCAGGAAGGTGCCGCGAGGCGCGTCGCCATCCTGGCCAATGAACACGTCGTCCAGTCGCCCGGCGACGCCGTGACGGGCGGCCCAGGCCAGGAGCTCTTGCGGTTCCTCGGGGGGCGCCGGCACAGGCACGTCGGAGCTCACGGTGCGCTCGATTATAGCCGACGGTTACCGGCGGTTTGGCGGGCGCGGCCCATAGAGGGCACGCGGGGATGCGCTGCATTCACCGCGACCCTTACCGCGTTTTCGTCTGTATGCGATCAACTACACCGCGCCACATGCCCGTGTTAAAACTTCTACCCTCGGCCCCGCGTCGTGGGGAACGGCCCCCAAGAAAGGTGAGGATAATCTTGACCACCCCTCAACGTCATTCCCTACTCCTGTTGTTTCCCATCATCAGCCTCGCGGCTTGCAGCGCATCCGAGTCGTCGGACGTTCCCGCTGGGACCGGAGGAGCACCGACCACATCGGGATCGTCGACAGGAGGCTCGACGCCTCCGGTGACCACGTCCTCGAGTGGCGGGAGCGGCATCGAGCCCGCGTCTTCGTCGGGGGGGGCAACGGTGGTGTCGTCCTCGGGTGGCGCGCCGGTGACATCTGGCTCGTCCTCGGGCGGTAGTGGGGAGGCCACTCCCTCGAGCGGGGGTGCAGGCGTGACGATCCCGACCGGAGGCTCCAGCGCCGGGGGATCCGTGGCGATGCCGCCGCCCACCACCACCGGCATCCCTGCAGGCTATCCCATGCCCACCGCCGACAACGTCGCCAAGTGCTCGAAGGTTGGCCTGACGGCAGGGCTCTGTCCGGGCGGGGGCCCTGGACCAGTCTGCATGCAGTGCCTCTTCGGTGGCACCACCTATCAAACGAACCAGTCGCCTCCTCCTTCGGCCGAGGCGACCATGCTGGCCGGGAACTACCTAGTGAGCGTCAAGGTCGGCGGGGCGATGGCAGGCGATACCTATGTCGGCTGCGAATCGAGCCGTGGCCTGCTCCCCACGGTGACCACGACGGCCGGTCAGACGGTCGACTACGCCTTCGTCGTCAACGTGCGCGGCATGGAGGGACAACCCAACCACAATGGTGGTCCGGCGGGTTATGCGGGACTCGACATCTTCTACTCGGGCGCCAATCCGCAGGTGACCGGGATCGGCTATGCGCTGGCCGGCGCGACCACCAAGCCGATCATGGTCTACATGGCCAGTGACTCGACGGCCTGTGACCAGACTGGAAACGTCTTCGGAGGCTGGGGCCAGATGCTGCCAGAGTTCTTTGCGCCACCGGTTGGAATCGCCAACTACGCCAACAGCGGCGCCAGCTCGAACTTCGGCTACTGGACCGACATCAAGGCGAAATGGAGCGCCGGTGACTGGGTCATCATCCAGTTCGGGCACAACGACAAGGGCGTCGCCGACGCGACGGTTCAGGCCAACCTCGAGAAAATGGTCACCGATGCCCAGGCCGCCAAGGTGACCGCGCTGCTCGTGTCTCCTCCTTCCCGGGTGCAGTTCCAGGGAAACATGGAGGGTAGCCAGGCCAGCCTCCACGCCATTTCGGCCCAGAACGCGGCGAAGGCAAAGGGCGTCGACTTCATCGACCTGACGGCCCTGTCGACCGCCTGGTACAACACGCTCGGTTCGCAGGCCGCCGCCTTGAAGTTTCACGCCAACGGGTCAGACGCCACCCACACCAACCTGGACGGCGCCGCGAAGCTGGCCAGCATGGTGGCCCAGGCCATCAAGGATCAGAAGATCGCACTGGCTCCCTACCTGAGGTAGCACGGCCGCGTCATCGACCGACCTGGCAAGGGCTCGTCCCTGGTCAGGTCGGTTTCGTTATGTCTGCTCCCGGCGTGTGCTCGTCGCGACCGTCGGAGCCGTCGTCGACGTCGCCGCTTTCGGGCGTCAGATCCCCGCGTTCCAGCGCTCGATACAGGGTGCGGCGATCGATGCCCAGGCGCTCCGCCGCCTTCTTCTTGTTGCCCCCGCACTCGGACA
>Ga0066788_10000107_pt1 | contig 15276 bp, 9 predicted proteins | sample OrgsoiDNA2013048_FD_70943 | JGI IMG/M metagenome (GOLD analysis project Ga0066788, IMG submission 70943) | Permafrost soil microbial communities from the Arctic, to analyse light accelerated degradation of dissolved organic matter (DOM) -... | ecosystem: Environmental > Terrestrial > Soil >... | reverse complement strand
AGACGGCGGGGAGCGTTGCTTGTCGATATCCGCAACCCGTGGGGTCGGATGGACTGCCGAGCGCGAGGTTGGTGCTGGCGGGAATGGAGGCGGGACAGAGCAGCGCTTCACCCCCGTCGAGACCCCCGTCGAGGGCCGCTGAGTCGGGCCTCCCGGCATCACCGTCCGACGAGGGGCTGGAGACGCCGGTCGCATCCGACGCCATCGCTGCGACGTCTCGCGCAGCGACGTCTCGAGAGCCGAGATCCTCGACGGAGTCGATGCCCTCTTCGATATCTGGCTGCTCCGGCGTCGAGGCGTCCGCGGAGCTGGCCGAGGCATCCTGCTCTCCGGAATCGAGACCGACATCCGGAGCGGCCCCGGAGCTCACGCCCGCATCCGGCATCTCCGGGCTCAAATCGCCTGGCCGAGATCCCTCCGGATTTCCCCCGTCGTCGAGTCCCCAAGGTCCGGCGCCAGCGTCCTTGACGTACTTGATCGAGAGCCCGTCGAGATCGGTCGTCAGCGAACAATCAACCCCGTTGATGCAGACAACGAGCGCCCACAAGAACGGAGACGAACGCCGAATCATGCTGGTCGTTGGTTTCGTTCTTCGTTCAGAAATGCCCGCTGTAATGGACGCGTAGCGCTCCTGCGGCCACAGAAGCTCCGAGTCCGTCGTGTCTGGTGGTTGCGAGATCATACGAGCGCGATCGGTCCCAGATCAGCCAGGCGGTTGCGCCGGCACCAATCACTCCCGTCAGGAGCGCCAGATCGGCGAGCTCGAGTCGCTTTCTGATTGTCGAAACCTCGGCGGGATCGCAGGCGGGAGCGCAAGTGTCCCTCAGCTCGTTGGATGACGAACGACCGGTCCATCCCAGGTAGGCTCCGGTCGCGAGCACCAGGGCAGCCGCCGAGCCCAGCAAGATGGGACCCCGCCAGGAGGGGTCGATCGACAGCTCGGCGCGTGCCCGCTCGATTGGCGCCTGTGTCGGGGTATGGACCTCATCTTTGGCTACAGCGCCCCCAGGCGAAGTTACAGTGCCCACCGGCGGAGATTCCGGCTCACCCGGCGCCTGCAAACGACCGGACGCGCCAGTCGGCTGGGCCCCGTGCGATTCCTCGGGCAACGACGATGGGCCTGCGACCGGTTCGACTGCGACCGGGTCGACCTTTCCATCGACGGGAGGAGGTTCGAGAGCCCTGTCGAGCTCGCCGAGCCACAGACGGCAGTCTTCCTGAACCAGGCCAGGACAGCTCACCGACGCGCAGATCACCAACTGCTGGCGAGACTCGGGCAACTGGCCGCTCTTCCTGAGCGTCTGCGCCGACTCGTGAGCACGAACGCAGCTCATCTTATCGAAGGCCAGAGCGGGCGAGGCGCCCAACAGGAGGCCGGCCAAACAGGAGCCGATGCTCAAGCAAACGAGCAACATATCCGCCACGCCGATGCGGCCAGGCAAGGGTGAGCACATGACCACTTGCACTTGATTTAAAACTATTCGAGTCGTTTGGGAGACGCAACCACAAAGCTCCTCGTCACCGACGGGAACACTGGATCCGACGACCGCCGCCTCGCGGCAGAGACGGTTCACCGTGTCATCGGCATCTCCCACTCTCTTGGAGATTGCCAGTGGACCAGGACCTTGCATTCGTGCATGGCCTTGCCTGAATGCAATGGATCTATCGGCCGCCCGTGACGAACCTGGCCGCCGCCAGCTTCGGCCGCTCACGGCATTCGCGTTGCAGTGATTCGCTTCGCTTGAGCCGGCTCGGCAACTAGCCAATTTTGGTCTTTCCGCGCCTGTTCACAATTCGAGGGAGTGCCTTATGCCTGTTGGAACCAGTTGGATTCGAGGTCTGTTCATTGTGGCTCTGGCTGGGCCGGGCGCGTGCTCGTCACCGGCTGCAGACCCCGGCGGGGGGACGCTTGGCTCCGGCGGGCATGCCCCGCTGACCTCGAACACGGGGGGCGAGATCGGCAGCGTCAGCGCCACGGGTGGCTTCATTGGGAATGGGCCGGGTACCGGTGGCGGGATCGCGGCCACGGGCAGCGACGCGGGCATCGGCACCGGTCAACCGGACGCCGATATCGCAGCCGGCGCCGGGGGCGCAACGGTCAGCTTCCCCGCGAACGACCCCCGCAACGGCAACGGCAATGGCAACGGCAATGGCAACGGCAATGGCAATGGCGGCAGCGGCAGCGGTACGACGGCGGGCGGCGGCATCATGCGCGGCCCCGCCCCGACGCTGGCGTCCGCGTCGACAGCGGGTCCGTACACGGTCAAGACCACCACGAGCGGCTACAAGGACGAGCCAGGCTTCGGAGCGGCGACCATCTATTACCCGGCCGATGCCGACGCGCCATTTGCCTCCGTGGCCATCTGTCCCGGGTTCACGGCGACTCAATCAAGCATCGCCGCCTGGGGGCCTTTCCTGGCGTCGCACGGCATAGTCGTCATGACGATCGACACCAACACCACGGGGGACAGTGTCGTCCAGCGCTCGACCGCCTTGATGGACGCGCTCGATTGCCTCAAGGCCGAGAATACCCGCTCCGGGGGCCCGCTGGCGGGCAAGCTGGACGTCACCCGCATGGGCCTGATGGGTTGGTCCATGGGAGGCGGTGGCACCTGGATTGACGCCAACACGCACCCGGAGCTGAGGACCGCCATCACGCTGGCGGGGCACATCGTCACCGCGCCCGGTGGTACGGGAGCCATCACGACCATCGCGGTCCCCACCCTGATGTTCGCCGGCCAGACGGATTCGGCAATCCTGGGCGGAGGGATGTCCCAGCCCATTTACACCCAGATCCCCGACAGCGTGCCCAAGATGCTCTACGAGATTGCTGGGCTCGGACACGATGCCGGTAACAATCCCGCAAACAACAGCAAGAACGTCGGGCTGTATGGCCTGTCCTGGCAAAAGGTCTTTCTGGAGGGCGATACCCGGTACCGGTCGTTCCTCTTGACGAAGGGTCCGAACGCTTCGGATTTCCGCACGAACCTTCAGTGAGGAGTGCAGTCATGACCCCATCCAGAATCACCACGCTGCTTTTCCTCGGTGTTTTCAATTTGAACGTGCTGGGCTGCTCCTTCGACACCAAGGAGGGGGCGGGACTGGCGGGCACGGGCGTCGCGCCCATCCCCCGCGGCACGGACGCGGGCGTCGCCCCCAACCGCACTTACACGAATGGCGGCGGCAGCACGGCCGGGGGAGGTGGTGCGTGTGGATCGAACACCTTCACCGCCAACCACTTGCCGCCGGACCTGCTGATTGTCCTCGATCGCTCGGGTTCGATGAACGACGACGCCACGGGTATGAGCTGTGTGGGCGGCTGTGGTGCCACGTCCAAATGGAGCCAGATGACCAGTGCCATCAACCTGGTCGTCGCCAACACCGAGGCAAAGGTGCGCTGGGGGCTGAAGCTCTTCGCCAGTGGCGCGGAGCTCTGCAACGTCAACGCCGCCGCCGAGGTGCCCATCGGGCCGATGAACGCGGCCGCCATCAAGGCAGCCATCGGCGGCGCGATTCCCGGAAGCGCCACCCCGACGCGCGCCGCCGAGACGCAGGCGGCAGCGTACCTGGCCGGGGTATCGGATCCGAACCCCAAGTACATCCTGCTCGCCACCGACGGGCTGCCGAACTGCCAGCAGGGCGGATCTCCGCTCGCGGCGGACGACGCCGCCGCGAGCGCCGCGGTCTCGACGGTGGCAGGAATGGGTATCCCGACCTTCGTCATCGGAGTCGCCACGGGCGGCAGCACGGCCGATGGGACCTTGAACATGATGGCGGTGAACGGCGGGCACCCCCGCTCGAGCTCGCCCCAGTACTATCCAGTCTCGACGTCGCAGGATCTGGAATCGGCGTTGACGGTCATCCAGGGAATGGTGGCCTTGCCGTGTCAGTTCCAGCTGGGGGGAGTCCCCTCGGATCTCGGCGCGGTGTCGGTGGCGGTGGACGGTCAAGTCGTCGCCAGGTCCGACTGGACGTACGGTCCCGGCAACAGGTCCATCATGTTTCCCGACGCGGGAGCCGTGTGCGGCAACCTGAAGAGCGGAGCTGCCAAGGACGTCACGATCACCCTCCCCTGCGGGGAGACAGTCGTCCCATGACGGGGACCACGACCGTGGTCTTGGGGCTTTCTCTCGGGAGCGCTACTGGAGCGAGAACGACTCAATCAGCGTATCTCCGGGCGTCGCCGTGATCTTGAACGACTTCACCAGCCCCAGGTCCGCACGTTTGAACGTCAGCTTGTGCTCACCGCAGGCGATTCCCCGAGAGTACGGCGTGTGGGTCTTCGTGTTCTGGCCGTCGATCCAGATCTCGGACCACGGCTTGGTACCCAGCCGTACGAAGCAGCGTTGGTTTGATGCGTTCTTCGGGATCTTGTCGAGGGAGCTGCGCGGGGACGAGGTCGATTGGTGGGGCGAAGGGGATGGATTCGACGGGGTGAATGAACGCGACACCTTCGACGCGTTGGTCTGGGTCGGGGCTTCGCGGGCCGTCAGCGCGGTGGCTGATCTGCGGTTCGTCGCGTGCTTTGCCGAGGGCGAGAGCGAGAAACGCCGGGCCGGAGCCGGGATCGGGAGCGGGACCGGGGCCACCTCCATCAGCGAGGCGGGAACATCGCCCCGGGCGGCCTCCACCGTCGAATCCGGGACCAGCTTCGGGAGCGCCTTGAGCGCGGGCGGTTCGACATAGGGGACCGCCTCGGTCGGTGTCGGTGTCAACCCCGTCGAGGCCGAACGGGCCGGCAGGGCCTCGACGCGCATCGAGCCAGGCGTCGTCGAGTCGCGCGTCGTCCCCCGAACCAACGTCATGGTCGAGCTGGAATGGCCCAGCCGCAGGAGTCCCATGACCAGGAGGCCGACCGCCAGGGCCCCGGCGCCACCGAACATGCCCAGACGCCGATGCCGCCACCTGGGCTCGAGCGGCCCCGAGAAGTTGAGCCCCAGCGAGGGCAGCGACTGCGACTCATTGATGCTGGCCATCTCCTCGTTCGACGCCAGTGACGGTCGAGGCGTGGGAACGGGATGCAGGGCCAAGGTGGAACCACGCGTCTTGAGGTTGATCCCCTCCGGACGCAGGTACGTGCCACTTGTGTTGGTCCACTGCTCGGGCTCGCCGTCCAGATTCTTCACGGCCGCGAAGGTGTTCTTCCAACGCGAGAAGTCGGACGCGAACAGGCCCTTCATGCTGGTGGCGATCTGCGCCGGATTGAACTCGGGGCTGGCGTACGCGTAACGCTCGAGCGCCAGCGCCATCTCCTGCGCGGTCTGAAACCGCTCCTCGGGTTTCCTCTCGACCGCGCGCATGATGATGCTCTCGAGGCGGGCGGAGATCTTCACGAACTTCGAGGGGGGCGGAACCGCCTCGTCGACCACGGCGCGCAGGGTTTCGAGATCGGTCTCGCGACGAAACGGGCGGTGCCCCACCACGGCTTCCCACAGCACCACGCCCAGCGCGAACACGTCCGAGCGGCGATCCACCCGACCCGACGATGCCTGTTCGGGCGCCATGTAGTGAATCTTGCCCTTGAGTCCACCTGGCTTGGTCTCGGACACCCGGCCCATGGCTCGCGCCACGCCGAAGTCGATGAGCTTAACCGCCCCCTCATACGAGACCAGAATGTTCTGGGGCGAGACGTCCCGGTGCACGACGTTCAGGGGGAGGCCGCCCGCGTCGAGCAGATAGTGCGCGTGACCCAGCCCGTTCGCCGCTTGCGCCACCAGATACGCCGATTGAGCCTGCGACAGAGGGCTTCCTTCCTTGAGCGCCTTCCGCATCAGGGCCGACAGCGGCTTGCCCCGGATCAAGTCCATCGCCAGAAAGAACTCGTCGCCATCCTGGCCGATCTCGATGAGCCGGACGATGTTCGGATGATCGAGGAGCGCCACGATGCGCGCTTCATCGAAGAACATCCGGATGAACTCCCGGTTCGAAACCAGGTGCGGCAGGATCCGCTTGACCACGACCAGCGTGCGGAACCCGGTCAACTCGCCCGACAGCGCCAGGTAGACCTCGGCCATTCCCCCGGTGGCCAGGAGGCCCAGGATTCGGTAGCGGCCAATTCGGGCTTCGCGGCCTCGGTCGACCTTCGACCGAATGTCTCTTATGTCAGAAATATTAGTAATTTAAAATACCTGTTCTAATTATGACTTTTTGAGTCTGGAGAATCAAACGCAATCAATTAGTAAACAAAAACAACAATCTGGAATACAGCCACCACCCGATGACACATCCCCGAAAGACCTGGATCGCGTCTTGCTGTACGAACCTGAATCGGTGGGATCGATAAGAAGTTTTAGTAATTCAAGATGCGAAGTTTGTTGGCGCACACCATGCATCGGAGCCTGACCACTGGCCCCGCCTGCCGGAATCGCCCCCCCTCTCTTTCCAGGAGCAGACGACATGAGCACCGGAATCGCTTGGACCTCCTTTCCTTCGAGCCTGCCTGCGAGCCTGCCCGCGTCGTCCGTCCGCGCCCCCGTGACCGTACCGACGCCTGCCAAGCTGGAGTGGCCATCTGATTGGCCCGCGCCAGGCCCCATCGATCTGGCGACGCAGGATCTGCCTCACGCGAGCGCCTCGACGGAATGGTGGTACCTCAACACCCATCTGCGCACCCAGGACCGGCGCAAGATATCGGTGTTCGCCGCCTTCTTCCGCATCGCGCGCGGACGGAACGCCGAGACCGGCGAGATCGAATACGCGCACTCGCTGACCTGGGCCATCAGCGATCCGGCCGAGCGCGTCTACTCGGCGGCCTCGCGCGTCGACCGGCACGCGGCGCAGATAGGAGTCGAGCGCATCAAGAGCGGCCGCGGCTCCAAGGATCCGCGGCTCGATCGGGCCATGCTGGAGGTCCTGGAGAGGGGCGACGTTCCGTTGCCGGACCGTCGCTTCGAAGGCCAGGTCTCGGTGGCGGGCGATCGGCTCGATCTCGACTTCGGGGACGCCCGGCTCAGCAAGACCGAGGAAGGGACCTACGAGCTCTCTCTGGCGGATCTCGAGAAAAAGGTCGCCTGCAAGCTGTCGTTCTGGCCGCTCAAGGCGGCCACCCGCCACGGCGACGAAGGCGTGGTGCGAGGCTCCGCCGGCGAGACCATGTTCTATTACTTTGTCCCCCGTTGCCAGGTCTGGGGGACGGTGACGACGGGCAGCGTGGCGGAGACGCCGGCCAGCGGCAGCGGCTGGTACGATCACGAGTTTGGTGGACACCCGCGGTCCGACGCCGAGGACGGTGAAAAGGAGATTCCATCGACCGGGCAGGAGATGGCCTGGACCTGGCTCGCCGTCCAGCTCGATGACGGACGCGAGCTGACCGCGTACACGATGACGCGGGTCGCGACCGGGGAGATGGTTGCAAAGCGCGCGATCCTGGTGGGGGCGGACGAATCGACCATCTCGCTGACCGACTTCCGCCTGCAGGCCGCCGGCCGGTGGCGGAGCGTCAGGACGTTCCACAGCTATCCGACGGCCGTCCAGATCGAGATCCCGGCGCTGGACGCGTACTTCGAGATCGACGTCAGCTTCGCCGACCAGGAGTTCCTCACGGTGATCTCGAAGCCGGCCTTCTGGGAAGGCCGCTGCGAGGTGCGCGGACATATCGGCGGAGAGCCGATCAGGGGCACCGCCTACATGGAACGCAGCGGCTACGAATCCGTCGAGACGCTGGATGAGTTCTTCGCCGAGGTCGGAGCCGAGGTCCGCGCCTCGGTGGCGGCGGCCCTTCCCCTCGATCCGACCCCGGAGGAAGCCCGGGATCTGATCGCGAGCGAGCACCGGCCCGAGTACATGGTGGGGGTCGATATCCCGCTCTTGTCGCGGACCCTGTTCAAACCAATCCGCGAGATCGCGGATCGCGGGGGAAAATCCTGGCGATCGTACGCAGCCCTGGCCTGTTGTGAGGTGGTCCAGGGCGATTCGCGCCGCTTCGCCCGCTGGCTGGCCATGCCCGAGCTCATGCACGTCGGATCGCTGATCGTGGACGACGTCCAGGACCGCTCGACGGTGCGACGGGGTGGTCCGGCCTGCCACCTGATCCACGGCGAGCCTCTGGCCATCAACGCGGGAACGGCCGCCTACTTCCTCTTGCACCAGCTCTTGATGGGCGTACCCCTCGAGACGGACCGAAAGCTGAAGGTCTACGACCTCTACTTCGAGGCGCTGCGCGCCGGGCACGCCGGCCAGGCCCTCGACCTCGGCGGCCTCGACGATCTGATGCCCTTGGTGGTCGAGACCGGTGAGAACGAGGTTCTCGTGGAGCGCGTGAGGGCCTGCCACCGTCTCAAGACCGGGGCTCCGGCCGGAGCGCTGGCGCGAATGGGGGGCGTGGCGGGCGGGGGAACCCCGGAGCAGGTGGATGCGCTGGGACACTTCTTCGAGGCGTTGGGACTGGCGTTCCAGATCCTGGACGACGTCCTCAACCTCCGCGGATTCAAGGGCGATCTGAAGGCGCGCGGGGAGGACATCGTGAATGGCACGGTCACGCTGCCGGTGGCCAAGGCCATGGGCCTCATGGACCGATCCCAGCGGCAGTGGCTGTTCGAGACGCTGCGCGCCCCGGAAAAGAGCCCCCTCGTCGTGTTCCGGGCGGTGCGGCTCATCGAGGATTGTGGGGCCCTGCAGGCCTGCGTCGACGAGGCGGAGCGCCGGGTCGAGACCGCCTGGGAGGCCGCGGCGCCCCTGTTCAAGCCTTCGTTGTCCAAGGTGATGCTGCGCGCATTCGGCTGGTACGTGCTCGACCGGCACTATTGAATGAAAAGGAGGCACCGATGAACGCTCTCAAGTTGAAGCCGGTCGTGACCTGCAGTGTTTGCTGCAGCGCCTCGCTCCGCGCGGGCGTTCCCGAGATAGTCTGGGTCCGCAGCAACGTCCGCCGCTTCCAGGGAAAGACCTTCCCGGTGTGGCGCTGTCAGGATTGCGGCAGCATTCACGCCGCCCGCGAGATCGATCTGGACGCCTGCTATCAGGACTATCCCTTGGCCGCCAGCTCGCGTCCGGGCTGGAAGCTCCGGCTGCTCTACCGAAACCAGCTGCGCCGCCTCAGAGCCGCGGGATTGCGGCGTGATATGCGGCTCCTCGACTACGGTTGCGGCAGCGGCAGCTTCGTCGCCTACCTGAGGAAACGCGGATACCGGGGAGCCGTCGGATACGATCCCTTCCATCCGGAGCTCTCGTCCCACACGATCCTCTGGCCCGCCTTCGACATGGTGCTGGCTCAGGATGTCATCGAGCACGGCGTGAACGTCGTCGGGTCCATGCGGGACCTGACCCGGCTCCTGGTGCCGGGCGGTGTCCTGATCATCGGCACCCCCGATGCGGCCGCCATCGATCTCGCGGCTCCCGAGCCGTTCGTCCATGCGCTCCATCAGCCGTTTCATCGGAAGATCCTGTCCCTGCGCGCCCTCCTGGTGCTCGGCTACCGCAACGGCCTCGCGCTCGAACGCCTGTATCGCACGATGTACGTCAACACGCGCATCCCCTTCCTGAACGAGCGGTTCATGGCCCACTACGTTCGGTGCTCGGATGACACGCTCGATGCCGCCTTCGATCCCGTCCAGCCCTCCAATCGCCGCCTGTGGACCTGGAGATCCGTGTTCCTGGCGTTGTTCGGCTCGTTCTTCTCGCGCCACACGGACGTGACCGCCGTGTTTCGACGGCCGGTCGGGCCGATCGCCCCGGGGCAGCCGCGCTCCTGACGCCGCGCAAGACGCGAAGAATGAAGATGGAAGACGTACGCCGGGCGTCGGGGGCCATCAACTTTTGACGCGGATCTGGCGAGGGGCTGGGGAGGTCAGGACTTCTGCCACCGAGCCGAGCGCGATATGAACGACGACGAGCCCGAGCTGATCACGATCCTGGCACCGAGTCGTCGCCTGCCGGGAATCAGTCGGGAGCGTTTCCGGCTGAAGATCGAGATGGGAGATGGCCCCCGGAGCGAGCTCGTCACGTCAGAGCAGCGCGTTGTCGTGGGGAGTCATCCCGGCGCCGATCTCGTGCTCGCGGATCCCACGGTCTCGCGCATGCACTTCGAAATCGTGAGCGACGGCGAGGGGCACCTGCTGAGGGATCTGGGCTCGAAGAATGGCACGGAGGTCTCTGGCCTGCGCGTGCGCGAGATCTACCTGACGGAGAGGACTCGCATTCGCCTCGGCCGTTCGGGGCTCTCGTTCGCACTGCTTGGCGAGGCGGACGAGGTGGCCTTGCATCCGGACATCCGCTTTGGAGCCATGATCGCCCGCAGCCCGGTGATGCGCGCGCTGTTCAACCGGCTCTCGCGCGTCGCGTCGCGTGACACGACGCTGCTCCTCGAGGGCGAGAGCGGGACCGGCAAGGAACTGGCCGCCCGGGCCGTACACGAGAACAGCCGGCGTCGCGACCGACCCTTCGTCGTCGTGGACTGCTCCGCCATTCCTCGGACGTTGATCGAGGCCGAGCTGTTCGGCCACGAGAAGGGGGCCTACACCGGCGCCAGCCAGGCGCGTCCGGGGGCTTTCGTGCGCGCACGCGGCGGAACCATCTTCCTCGACGAGATCGGCGAGCTGGACCTGGATCTGCAGCCTCGACTGCTGGGAGCCCTCGAGCGCCGCGAGATCAAGCCGATCGGATCGTCGTCGGTGGTGCCCATCGACGTGCGGGTGATCTCCGCGACCAACAAGGATCTCCGGCGCGAGGTCAACCGGCGGTGTTTTCGCGAGGATCTGTACTACCGGGTGGCGGTGGCCTGCGTGACCATGCCGCCCTTGCGCGAGCGGGTCGAAGACATTCCCATGCTGATCGAGCACTTCCTCGACCAGCAGTTCGCCCGGGATGGCCAGAGACACGTGCTCGACGCCGACACCCGAGCTCGTCTCGTCGACCGTCCCTGGCCCGGGAACATTCGCGAGCTTCGCAACGTCGTGGAGCAGATCGTGGCCTTCGGCAGCGACGACGTCGTGGAGACGGCGCCGACGTCGTCCATCGGACCGACCACACGCATCGAGCCATTCAAGGTCGGCAAGGCGCGCGTCGTCGATCGGTTCGAGGTGGAATACCTGACGAACCTGCTGGCGGTCCACGGAGGCAAGATCACGGCTTCCGCCAACGCGGCCGAGGTGGACCGGGTCCATTTCCTGCGACTCCTCGACAAGCACAAGATGCGGAAGCCCCGAGAGCCCCGAGAGCCGTAGTCGATCGGGCGCCATCGCGCTCGACCCGGCGGCCGACGTGGGGGACCTAACATGCGTGCAATCCCCCCTGCATCAAAGTAAGCCGCGAGCAATCGATAGCGGGTACGGAACGGGTCTCATGGCCGGCCCTTCCTCGACCGCCGGGGTACGGCTCTTGCTCTGACCGATGGTTTTCAGAAGTTTTTGGAGAAGGGATCCCCACATGACTGTTTGGTTGCGCTCCCGGGTGGTTGGTTTGCTCGTCGCGACCGTGTTTGCCAATGGCTGCGGCGACACGCAAGGCGTTCCTCCGGAGGGGATCCCGGCCAGTGGTGGCTCCTCCGCCGAACAGGCCACCCGTGGCTCGGGCGGAGTTGGCGGGACCGTCGTGGTGGCGCCGCTCGATTCCGGTCCCATCGCGGCCGACCAGATCTGTCCCTCGCTCGCGCGCGCGGCCTGTGAAGGCGCCCACCGGTGCTGTTCCACCTTTGCGGGCACCGACGCCGCGATCACCGACTGCCTGGCGGCGCAGACGACCCAGTGCCAGACCCAGCTCTTGCCGCTCGTGTCCGACACACGCTCCGGCTACGACCCACAGGCAGCGGCCGCCGCGGTGTCCACTTACCGGACCGCGCTGGCCACCTGCGATCTGAGCTTCGTCGAGTACGCCAGCGCCAGAGATGGATTGTTGCGCATGTTCGCGGGCACGGTCGCAGCGGGAGGGGCTTGCCCACCCGCGGATCTCAACGACGGCGCGGCCATCGTGTCGTGCCTGGCTCCCGCGATTTGCCACGTCGCCGGAGTCGGGGGGGCACGGCTGACGGGGATCTGCGAACCGGTGAGCGCCTCCACGCGGCCCTGCCTGCTGGACACGGAATGCGACCCTCACCTGTCCCTCCGTTGTGATTTCAACTCGCCGGTTTCCGGCAACGTCAGCAGCTCGGGCGAGGAGGGGCTGGGCCTTCATGGTCATTGCGTGGCGCGCCTGGCCGACGGCACCGCATGCGCCCGGGCCACCGAGTGCACCTCCCTCGTTTGCGAGAACAAGCGGTGTGCCCCCCGCACCTCCGACCGCGTCTACTGCCTCGCTCATTGAGGGATCCAAGATCCAGAAGGCCGCCCCCGCTCCACACGGCCCGAAGTCTGCCTCCCGAAAACTTCGCCGCTCTGCACCTCGCCCCGCTTGCGGGGAGAGGGGAATCAGAAGGGGCCGGAGCCAAGTGGTCGATTCTCGATCATCAGAGGGGAAGACCCGCTGGTCACGGCCCTTCGGTGCATACGCATGTGGCCCTGCTGGATTCCGTCGGTGGCCAGGGCGCGCAACGCCGCGAAGTTGGACGCCAAACCCGCCGCTCCGGCGACGCAGGCGAGCTCGGCGGCTGACCTGACACCCATGAGGCGCAAGGCCGCCCGCGCGCCCGCGTGAAAGGTCGACGTCCCCCCGACGGTTCCCACCGCCAGAGGCATCTCGAGCTGCCCGAGCAAGCACTCGCCGAGGATCCTCCAGACCGCCAGGGGTTGATAACGCCCCGTGCGAGCCGCGAAGGCGTGGGCGCCGGCCTCGACGCCTCGCCAATCATTGCCGGTCGCGATCACCACCGCGTCGACCCCGTTCATGATTCCCTTGTTGTGGGTAGCGGCGCGATAGGGATCGAGCTCGGCGAAGCGGGACGCGTCGGCAATTCCCTGCGCCACCTCGGAGCCACCGCGGCTGGTGGTCTCCATCAGGTTGAACGGAACCAGGGCCCTGACTCGAACCCGGCGGCGGTCAGACAGGTTGGTGAGAATACGCAATCCAGGTCGTCCCTCCGCCAAGGTGCACAGCCGTCCAGACATGGCTTCAGCCAGCGTATTCACCAGGTTGGCCCCCATTGCGTCCCGGCAATCGACGTGGACATGTACAACCAGAATGAGCTCGTCGATGATCCTCACCTCGAGCGATCTCGGGCCCCCGCCCCGGGCCACCAATCGCGGAACCGACGCCCGGGCCAGCTCCAGCAGCGCCTGTTCTTGGGCCTGGATGGCGCGGATCGCCTTGCCGGTATCCACGACGCCGCGAATTTCGATCTGGGCCGTCATGATGGGCTCATCAGCCTCGGCGTGAAACCCGCCAGCGCCGCGAATGATGCGCGCCGCGTTGGATGCAGCGGCTATCACCGATGGCTCTTCGACCGCCATTGGCACCAGATGATCACGTCCATTGATCGTGAAGTTGAGACCGATTCCGAGGGGCAATGCGTGAAGCCCGACTGCATTTTCGACCAGACCGTCGGCGGCTTGCGCCGTCAATCCACCATACGCGAGGCGAGCCAGCTCTTCTTCGGTCAGCAGGCCGCGTTCGAGGAGATGCGCCCATCGGCGCTCGATGGGTATCTCGTAGAACCCGGGGATTCGAGAGCTGCAGTTGGATGAGTCGGTGGGGGAATCAATCGATGGATCAATCGATGGCTCAATCATTGGCTCAATCATTGGAACGCTCCTTCCGAGCAATGGCTTCTCGGCGCGGGCGGTCCGCCGGCGCTTCCAGGCGACGGTGCAAGGACACGGCCACGCGGAACCTCGTGGTCCAACGTCGCGCCTTGGTGTGCTTGTTGCTTTGGTGAATCGGCACGGAGAGGGCGCCCCGCCGATCCTTGGCTACGTGTCGAGCGCTCGAGCGTTTCGAGCACTCGGTCGCTCGGTCGCTCGGTCGCTCGGCTTCGCGTTCATCCGTCCACGGACGCCATTTAGCAATTCTGGGAGGCTCACTAATGAAGAGACGCGATACGATCAATCCGGGAGTGATTGTCGGGCTGATGCTCCTTGTAGTATCGGCCTGCACGGGCTCCGCGGGAATCGGGACCCCGAGCACGAACCCAGCCAGCAGCGCGGCGGGGACCGGGGGGGCCGCGGTAAATTCAGGAGCGGGATCATCCATCCCGGGGGCGAGCGCGGCAGCTGATCCGACGCTCGCGTCCTCCGACCTCCCATGCGACGTCGGGGACCTGCTCCGATCGCGCTGCGCCGACTGCCACGGCGCGACGACGAAGTTCGGGGCGCCCATGTCCCTGATGACCGTCGCCGATTTCAAGCGGCCCGCCCAGGACCACTCGAGGACCGTAGGCCAGGCCGCCATCGCCCGCGTCAATGATGATGCCCATCCCATGCCCCAGGCGCCCGCCGCACGATTGAGCTCGACCGAGACTGCCACACTCACGGGATGGATCAATGCCGGCACCAAGCCGGCCAGCCCGACCGACAGCTGCCAGATCGCCACCAGCGCTGGCGCAGGCGCCCCCTCTGGCGCGACGACCGGGACCGGTGGGGCCGGCGGCGACATTGATATGGACCCCGACGTGACCTGTTACGACCTGACCGCCCATGCCCCAACGGGAAAGAAGATCCCTTACCAGGTCCCCACGACCCCTGACCTCTATCACTGCTTCAGCTTTGCGCCGCCCTGGGGGACGGACAAGGTACAGATGGTCGACTGGAAGCCGCTCATCGACAACGACAAGGTCATCCACCACTGGATTCTCTACAACGACGCTGGCACGGTCACCGACGGCGCGGACGTCGATTGCTCGGGAGCGCATCCCTCCGCCCAGATGGTCACGGGGTGGGCCCCCGGCGGCGGTGGCTCTCCGCTTCCCAGGGACGTTGGCCAGGACGTTTCGGGCCTGGGCTTCACCCTGGAGATTCACTACAACAACACGGTCGGCTCGCCCCAGCCCGACGCCAGCGGCGTCACGGTTTGCGTGACCAAGAAGCTCCGGCCCAATGAGGCGGGAATTCATTGGCTGGGGACCGAGTCCATCGTGTTGCCCGCGGGAGGAAAGGCCAGCGGTGTTTGCAAACCGACCACCCAAACACCGGTGACCATAATTTCGTCGACACCTCACATGCACCTGCTCGGACGCCACCTGACCACGATCATCAATCGCGTCGACGGAACAACCGAAACGCTCATCGACAAGCCGTTCGAATTTGCCTCCCAGGTCGCATATTTGACGCCCCAGACGATCAACCCCGGGGACACTTTGACGACCACCTGCACCTACGGAGGTGCCGCGTTTTACGGCCAGGGGACCAAACAGGAGATGTGCTACAACTTCGTGCTCGCGTATCCCAACGGCGGCTTGGCGTCGGGATCGCTCCT
>Ga0066788_10000106_pt1 | contig 15409 bp, 13 predicted proteins | sample OrgsoiDNA2013048_FD_70943 | JGI IMG/M metagenome (GOLD analysis project Ga0066788, IMG submission 70943) | Permafrost soil microbial communities from the Arctic, to analyse light accelerated degradation of dissolved organic matter (DOM) -... | ecosystem: Environmental > Terrestrial > Soil >... | reverse complement strand
TCGGAAGTCGGAAGTCGGAAGTCGGAAGTCGGAAGTCGGAAGTCGGAAGTCGGAAGTCGGAAGTCGGAAGTCGGAAGTCGGAAGTCGGAAGTCGGAAGTCGGAAGACAGGCGAGACAGAAGAAGACACCTCACCATCCGAAAACTATTGAAAACGTTACGCAACTTGTGACCAACCCGATACACGCCATTAACACGAATCGTCATACGATACCCTTATGGAGACTATGTTCATGGGACGCGAGACAGCCGGGGGAGGACTAGAAATGGGGACTCAGCAGCAAGGCAACCAGAGGAGCTCAGAGGGATCGGCCGTGTTCATCGGGAGGGCCTCATTTCGGATGAGTCCTGTCAATCAGGTGGAGGATCATCCCGAGCCCCTGCCCGAGGCCCTGCTGATGACCCGGCCGGCGACCGGGAACACCGGGAGCAGGACCATGGCCCGCGCCAAGGCCGGCACGAAGGCCGGCACGATGACCGGCACGATGGTGCGGTCCGTTGCCCATCAGAGCCTGGCCGACGATACCCATGGGGACGGGGGACAAACGGGGGGAGCGTCCAGCTTCGACCTCGACTGGTTCAACCGCGGCGAAGACAATCTGGTCCTGACGCCGCCCCGAGCCGGCGCGGACGCGGCTTACGACCTACTCGCCGACGACGAATTTCCTCGCGAGGGGAGCAGAGGCCGCTCGGCGCCAGTTTGGACCTTGCTCGCGGCCCTGGTCGTCGGGGCCACGGTAACGCTGTCGGCTCAGGCGGTGTTGAGACGCCCAGAAAGAGAGAGAATGGTCGATTCGGTCAAACAGTTGGTGAACAGCACCCAGAGGACGTCCGAGACCGTGATGACAGGGGCGATACCCTCGCAGGCCGAGACGTCGCCCGCGCCGTCACTTTCCTTTGCGCCCTCGAAGCCTTCACCGGCCGCGGTCGGCCCGGCTCCTCCTTCGGGAGCCGTCGCGGCGGCGGCACCTCCGGCCTCGCTCGCGCCTCCGGCACCCGCGCTCGACAGCGCGTACGCTCCGCGTCCATCCGCTCGCGTCGCCGTCGCACCCGCCTCCGCGCCTACACCCGCGACCGCGCCCACGGTGGTTCTCTCGACCGCGCTCTGGGCAGCGACGGAGCCGCGACCACCCGTCCGGACTTCGGTGCCAGCGCCGGGCGAGCACTCCAGCCGTGCTCGGCTGGCCCGGACAGCTCCGGCGCGAGCGGCAGCGGTGACGCCGCCAACCGCGGCTGCCAGGCGCAGCGGCGGTGACGCGTGGCATGGTGCGTGGATCGATCCGTTTGCCGGCACGGATCTGGAGCCAATCGCTCCCGCCAAGAAGACGGCCAAGAAGACGGAAACGGCCGCGGACCCAAAGACTCCTGAGCAAGGATCTCGCCTGAAAATGGTGTCTTCCCTGGCCACGCCAGCCGCCCGACATCCGAACGCGCCGGGTTCGACCTCCTGGGTGGATCCCTTCGCCCAGTGAACGCGGCCTGAGGCCGTCGCGGGGGATTTGACCCTCCCAGAGCCCTTTTCAAAGTGAGAGCCGCGACAGCATGGGCCACACGGATGTGGCGGCGGACTGAGGCTCGCCGCGCTCCGCGAGCCTGGGCGCGCGGAGTGGATTCAGGTAAAAGCGACGCTCATGAACGAGCGCCCCCACTTGACGGCGGATCTGATCCTGGCCTCGGCGTCGCCCCGCCGAAGGGAGCTGCTGGAGCGGATGGGGTTGGTGCTGTCGGTGGTGCCTGCGGAGATCGACGAGTCTCCTCTCCCAGATGAAGCCGCTGGCGCGTACACGCGCCGTATGGCCAGCGAGAAGCTTGCCGCCGTACAGGCCAGGCGGGCTGCGCGAACGGCGGGCGCCCCAAGCGCCGATCTCGAGGCGATGGCGGGACTTCCGGTGCTCGCCGCCGATACGACGGTCATCGTCGACGGAGAGATCTTCGGCAAGCCAGCCGACGAGGGCGACGCGCGCCACATGCTGGGGCGTCTGGCGGGGCGCCGTCACGAGGTCACCACCGCTTACCGGATCGCTCACGGTTCCCGCGAGCTCGACCGTTTCGTCACCACCACCGTCGCGGTTCGGCTGCTCGACCCGCGCGAGGTCGACGCGTACCTGGCTGGCGGCGAATGGCGAGGCAAGGCCGGGGGCTATGCCGTGCAGGGCGTCGCCGCGGCCTTCGTCACCGAGTTGCGCGGCTCGTGGACCAACGTGGTCGGTTTGCCGCTGGCGGAGGTCCTGGCCGACCTGCGCGCGATGGGGGCCCTGCCCCGTTATCCCCCCGAGCGTTTTGCGACGGAAGCATGACGCGGGCCCACCAGATCTCTTCGGCCCTGGGTGACGTCCGGACCCGAATCGCCGAGGCGGCTGCTCGGGCGGGACGCTCCGCTGACAGCGTCCGCTTGATTGCCGTCAGCAAGAAAATGCCCCCGGAGGACGTGCAGGCCGCCCTGGCGGCGGGTCAGCAAGACTTCGGCGAGAGCTACGCGCAGGAGCTGCGGGACAAGCGCGCCGCCCTGGAGCGCGCCGCGAGCGGCGGCGGTCAGTCGCCAGCCGGGCCAGCGGGGACGCCACGACGGCCGCGCTGGCACTACCTGGGACCCATCCAGAGCAACAAGGTGAAGTATCTGGCAGGGCAGGTGGAGCTCATTCAATCTCTGGATGACGCGGCCATCTTGGCCGAGATCGATCGCCGGATGGCTCCCGCTGCGACCGGAGGTGCCCCGGAGCTCGAAACACGCCGCCAGGGCTGCCTGGTCCAGGTGAACGTCGCGGGTGAGGGGCGCAAGGGAGGCGTGCCACCACACCGGCTGGGCGAGCTCCTGGACCATTTTGTCACTTCCCGACACGCCGTCTGCCTGGGATTGATGTTGATCCCCCCGCTCTCGGATGACGCTGGCGCGACGCGACGCCATTTCGCTTCTTTGCGCACCATGGCGGAACGCCAGAAGATGGTGGCCCGGCCCAACGTCACACTGACAGAGCTGTCGATGGGCATGAGCAGCGATTTTGCCGACGCGGTGGCCGAAGGGGCCACCATGGTGCGGGTGGGAACCGCGATCTTTGGCGCGCGGACACCCATTTGAGCCCGGCGCCGTGTCTCCGAGGTCGACATCTCGCGAGGTCAGCTTCCGCGCCCGGACTGACCCTGTGGCTCACCCTCGGGGCGATATCGACGGCCCACGCCGGGGAGCCAGGGCAAGGGCAAGGACAAGGGCAAGAAGACGATAGAGAATCCCCCGACACGACCCAGGCCGGAGCGGACGACGAGGGCCCGCGGCCGTGGACGGATTACGCGCCTGCCGCAGCCGATGCCTCCCAGATTCGTAGTCCCGGGCCCAGCTCCCGGCTGTACCTGGACGCCGGCCTGGCCCGCTCGAACGACCTGTCCGCGCTCCCTTACATGGAAGGCAAGGGTCAGAACCTGCGAGCCGCGCTGGGGGCCAGCTTCAGGGTCAGGCGATTTCAATTCGACTTCGAGCTACCCGCCTCGCAGGCCACCACCCTCGACATCACCCACATCCCGGGAGGCGAGCCCGAGGTGGAGGATAAACATCAGACCTCCTATTGCATCGGTGATCTGAGGGTCGGGGCGCAGTGGTCCGCCGCGCCCTTCGCCGGGGTCCCGTTTCTGGCTGGCGTTGGCGTGCGGGGTCGAATTCCCACGCACACCGTGCGGTTCCGGTTCCACCTGCCCGACGGCAGCATCGGCTTGTACAGCTTTCCATATTACTTTCACGTCGAGCCCGCCCTCCTGTTCGGGGGAGCTCTGGGGCCGCTGTCGCTGGTCATGAACCAGGGTCCGCTCATCCTGATTGGACCGGATGCTGTCTTCGAACAGGTGAGGTTCGTGGTCCCGACCATCTACTTCTGGGATTCCCACCTCGCCGCGGTGCTGGCGCTCGCCCGGTGGCTGGCCCTCTCCGTCGAGCTCAACACGATCTTTCAGCTCAGCCACGTGGATGGCCTCGACTTCATGAAACTGAACGGCATCCGGGCCTGGTCGGTGTTGCCGGGGCTTCAGGTCCACCTCGGTGACTATCGAATCGACGCCATCGGGAGGATCGGATTGAGCCGGGGGGCCGAGTTGTTTGGCGTGATCGGCTATGGGGGCAGCAACTCGGTTACGCTGCGCGTGAGCCGGTCCTTTTAGCAGTTGAAGCGGATAATCACGGCCAGGTTGGGGTAGTCTTGAGGGGTGAGGAGGCTCCAGCTTTCCAGAGTCGCGAGGTTCTTGGTGATGTCGGCCGTTGCCCTGGGGGCGGCGGCGTGCTCCTCGAGTCAATCCAGCAACGACGGATCGCCCCGAGATCTCGTGAGCTTTGATATCTCCTATGGTGAGCTTCCTCCTGGATGTCCCCCTGGCGTCGCGAACGAGAAGGGCGTGGGGGGGGCCTGCACCATGGGCGGCAACGAGTGTCGTGGGGGCTTGCGCTGTTCCTGTGATCCATATTTGAACATTCTCCCGCCCGACGGCACGCCGTGCTTCTGCACCCTGGTGCAGTTCGCGACGTGCGACGTCGCGCCGGCCAACTATTGCGGGCAGGGAGCCACCTGTTGCGGCTATCTGCAGGCCGGTTCGGCCTGTATCCCGAACGCCTGTCTGCAATCACAGGGCTGCCCGGCGTTCTGAGCGAGCTCCCGGTCCCGTTTCTGGGTTCCGGGCAAGCTCGCGCCTCTGATACATTCGAGCAGCCTTGACCGACGATCTGCGCGTCCTTCCGCCGGCTCGACCCCGCGGCCAGCCGTGTGTGCTGGACTTCGAGGGCAGCCCCCTTCCCGCCTTCGAAGGCGAGCCCGTGGCGGTTTCCTTGTGGGCGGCCGGCGTGCGCTTGCTCGGCCGCTCCACCAAGTTCCACCGTCCCCGCGGCGCCTTCTGTTTCGAGGGCCACTGTGCCTCCTGCTTCTTGCGGATCGACGGCCAGCCCAACATCCGCGCCTGCATGACCCCGGCGCGCTCTGGCCTGCGCTGTGAGCGCCAGAATTCCTTTCCGAGTGCCGAGATCGATGTGCTGGCCGCGGCGGACTGGATGTTCCCCGATCAGATGGATCACCACACGCTCCTGACCGGGAATCGCGTGACCAACCGCCTGCTGGTGGGGCTGGTTCGCCAGATGGGTGGCTCGGGCACCTTGCCCGACGCCGCGCCCGTCTCGGCGCGTCCGGCCGCACAGTCGCTCTCGGACGAGCTCACCGAGCAATCCCTGGAGATCAAGGTGGATGTCTGCATCGTGGGTGCGGGACCGGCCGGATTGACCGCCGCCGCCACCCTGGGGCGGCGGGCGCCAGGCGCCCGGGTGTTGCTGGTGGATGAGCAGCTCGAGCTCGGAGGATCGTGGCTGGCGGAACCCGGGGGCGTGGCACGGGCCCAGGCCGAGATCGAGACCGCCCGAGCCCTGGGCGTCACGCTGCTGCCGCGCGCGGCTGCCCTCGGTTTCTTCGCGGAGGACCTGGTGAAATCGGAGCGGCGCCCCGATGCGATTCGCGGCACGCTGGCGGTCTGCACTCGCGACGGTCTTCGCAGCGTGTCGGCCCGGCGCATCCTCTACGCCACCGGCGCCTACGATCAGAACCTGCCCTTCTTCGACAACGATCGCCCGGGGGTCATATCTGCGCGAGCCTGCGGCCGCCTTGCGTTTCGACATGGGCTTCGTCCCGGCCGCCGCGTCGCCATCGTGGGTCCGTCCACGCAGGGCGATCGCCTGGCGAGCGGGCTGGTGGCCGCCGGGCTCCGAGCTGACCGGATCGTGCGCATCGATCCACAAGCCGATCGCCCCGTGGCCGCCCGCGGGATCACCCGCCTGCGCGGTCTGGCGGTGATGGTCGAGGGTCGCCGTGGGGAGCGAGAGATCGCGGCCGATGTGATCGCGGTGGCAGCGATCCCGGCGCCGGCCTCCGAGTTGCCACGGCAGCATGGTGCGCGCGTGCGGCTCGATGAGACGGGCGGCGGCTTCGTCGCCTTGGCGGACCATGGATTTCGGACCGACGCGGATGGCGTGTTTTGCTGCGGCGACGTGACCGGATACCTCGGCCCCGAGCTGGCCGCGGAAGCAGGGGCTGCCGCGGCCGCCGAGATTACCCATACCCTGGACATGACCTGACATGACCCAAACGCGCATTCGGCGCTCGCGGGCAAGGTGGCTTGTCGCGGCCCCTCCCCGCGAGCCCCTCCCGACGGATCCGCAGGTCGTCGCGGCCGGTGCGGCAAAGCCGCACCTCCCGGTGCTGGAAAAGCTACCGCGATCGCCGTCCGGAAAAACTCGCCTCATTCGTTCACATTTCGATCGAGTAAGGCATCTAGTCCCCGCTGCCGGGAAGATGGCACGAATCTTCGCCCTCGCTGGTGCGCGGTCGTTTGCTGTCGCGATCGCCATCGCCGTCGCCCCGCTGGCCGCAGGCGCCGGCCTGGCCGGTGTGGCCGGGATCTCGTGCGCCACCACGAGCTCCACCTCGCCCGCGCCCCCGGCTGTGGCCGAGGCGCCGGCAGCCCAGCAACCTTCTGTGCAGATCCCCCCGCCCGACCCGCGGCTGCAACCAACCTTCACTCCTTCGGCCGCGACGACGCCAGAGGGGCGCCGCGATCAGAGGCTCGCGGAACGACGAGAGATCATCGATGCGGTCTGGCGTACGGTACGCGATCAACACTACGATCCGAGGCTGGGGGGGCTCGACTGGATCGCGGTGCGCGGACGCTACGAGCCTCTCGCGCTGGGGGCCCCCTCCGACGAGGCGTTCTACCGGACTCTCAACGACATGATCGGGGAGCTGGGCCAGTCTCACATGATGGTCACCGGGCCGGGCGCCGAGGAGCCGCCCGCTCCGACGGTCGCGCCCCCTGGCCAGCAGGCGGAGCCCGGATCTTCTCGCGCGATCGCACAGCCGGTTGCAAAGCTGGCCGCGCAGCCGACCGCTTTGCCGTCCGCGCCGTCGTCCGCGCCGTCGACTGCCTCGTTCTCGGCCCCCTCCGTCTCGACCCAGCCGACCGGAGCACCCCTGGTGGTCACGGGGATCGGTGATCCGGGCCTGACCGTCCGCCTCATCGAGGGACGACCCACGGTTACGGCGGTTCGGCCCCGATCATCCGGTGCGCGCCGTCGCATCCTGCCCGGGTTCATCGTCACCCAGGTCGGAGGGCATCCCCTGTCGGCCACCAGCCCCGGGAAGCGGGCCCTGCGACCCGTCGAGGAGCGCTTCGCCTTGCGAAGATCCGCGCTGCACCTTCTTCAGGGGCCGATCGGCACCCAGGTCACGCTCGATTTTCTCGACAATGACGATCGTCCCGGGCGCGCCGTCCTGGAGCGGGATCCGCCCGTGGGTCCGACCCGGCAGATCGGTCACCTCCCGCCGCTTCAACCCGAAGCCCGCGTCTCCGAGATAGGCGGCGTGGGCGTGATCGCGTTCAATGTGTTCCTGCTGGATCCCCTGTTGCCGGAGATCAAGCGGGCCGTCGACCGGCTGAGGTCGGCGGGGGTCAAGGGAATGATCCTGGATCTGCGTGGAAATCCCGGTGGCCTCGGCGCCATGGCGATCCCGGTGGCCTCGGAGTTCGTGGCGACACCCACGCCGCTCGGTAGCTTGCAGTTTCGGGGGTTCTCGCAGACATTCACCGCGAAGCCGTCGCTCGGCCGCACGCCGTACGACGGGCCGCTCGTGATCCTGACCGATGAAGGGACCGCCTCGGCCTCGGAGATCCTGGCCGGCGGGCTTCAGGAAGCGGGACGCGCTCGCGTCGTGGGAGACACCACCCTCGGAGCCGTCCTGCCGTCCATCGTCGAGGCATTGCCTCATGGGGCGGTCATGCAGATGGTGGTGGCCGACTTCAAGACGCCGAAGGGCATCCTGATCGAAGGCCGGGGCGTCCAACCGGATCGCCTGGTCGTCGAGACGCGCGCCGCTCTTCAGGCCGGTCACGATCCGGTCATGGACGCCGGGCTGGCGGTTCTCAAGCTGCTGCCCGGCAAGAAATGACGGCCTCGCGGCGCGAGGGGCGCCCCCCCTGCAGCCAGACCACGGGCCTCGGGTGCCGTGCCTCGACAATTGACGTCGGGGGAACCCGGGCAGAGCATCGGCGGCCATGATCTCACTCTTGTCGCTGGCCTCCCTGACCCTTGCGTTGTCATCGACGACCCCGGCGGCGCCGAGGGCCGAGACTCCCCTGCCGCCGGTCCGCACGGTCGATGCGGTCCTCGCCGACGTGGTCGCGGCCCTGGGCGGACCTGCAGCCCTCGGCCGCCATCGGTCGCTCCACACCCGGATCGAGATCACCTTCAAAGGCCTGGGGATCACCGGGACAGCCGAGCACTACGGCGCCGTCGGTGACAAGGCCTTGACCATCACGGCCATCCCCAACCTGGCCTCTAGCCGGGAGGGCTCCGACGGCACCCACTTCTGGTCCGAGGATCCCATCAATGGCTTGCGGCTGCTGGAAGGCGCCGAGGCCGAGCAGGCCCGCGTCGAGGCGGCCTGGAACCCCGAGCTGCGCATGAAGGAGCTGTTCCGCGAGATCGAGGTCAAGAATCAGCGGAACGATGATGGGGGTGGCGGCTATCTGGAGTGCCTGACCCTCCTTCCAGAGCTGGGGTCGGCGATGACCGAATGCTACGATCCGAAGACTCACCTGCTGGCCATGCAGAAGGGCATGCGTTCGAGCCCCCAGGGAGACATGCCGTTTCTGGCACGGCTGTCGGAATGGAAGACGGTGGGCGACCTGAAGGTGGCCTATCTGACCGACATGCAGGTGGGACCGCTGGCCTTCACGGGCCGCATCCTGACCGTCGAGGTCGACGTGCCCGTCGATGCCGCGCTGTTCGCGGTGCCCCGCGGTGGAGAGACCCCGAAGGCTCACGGGGCCCGTGCTCGGGGATCAGCAGCCGACACCACGACCAGGAAGGCCCGGGGCAATCCCACGGCGACGAAGGCGGCGACTGAAAAGGGGGGCACCGCCGCCCCCTAGGTGCGGCTTCGCCGCCGCAAGGGGCCTCGGAAGGCCCCTGCGAGACCCCCTCGGACTTGCTTGACGGCCTGGCCGGTCCAGCAAAGCTGGACCTCCCCGTGCTTGGATTGACTCCCCGGTCGTCGGAGATGAAAATTTGCCTCAAACGTGAACATTTTGATCGAAGGCATCTAGATCCGATGCCGCGAAAGCTGATCCTGTGCCGCTGCGAGGACGTCACCGCCGCGGACATCCAGCACGCGGTGGCCTCCGGCTTCGAGGCCCTGGAGGAGGTCAAGCGCTACACGGGCTTTGGAACCGGGCCGTGCCAGGGTAAGGAGTGCCTGCGCGCGGTGGCGCTGGCGATCGCTGCGGCGTCCGGAAGATCACCTGATTCCATTCAGCCCTTTACCACCCGCCCTCCCGTGGTCCCGACCACACTCGAGATCCTCGCAGGGAGGCGACCCTCGTCCGCCGCAGCCGCCGAGCCCGCCGAGCCCAAGCCGGCAACCTCCGAGATCGACGCTGGCCGACATGGCCGCTCACATGGCCGCTAGCTCAAACTTCGGCTCCCCCGGCGCTTTGCCCCCCTTCGCCGATATCGTGATCATCGGAGGAGGCGTCATGGGGCTCGCGATTGCGTACAACCTGGCACAGCTGGGACTGACCCGGGTGGTGGTCCTCGAGGCGAGCTACATCGCCTCGGGGGCTTCGGGGCGAAATGGGGGAGGTCTGCGTCAGCAATGGTCGACGGAGATGAACATCCGGCTCATGCAGGAGTCGATCGAGATCTGCTCGCACTTCGCGCAGAGGATGCGGATCAACGTCTGGATGCGACGTGGCGGGTACCTCTTCTTGATTCGCACCGCGGCCACCCTGGCTCAGATCGAGCTCAACATAGCGCTGCAGAATCGCTGCGACGTCCCGACCCGGCTGATCGAGCCCGACGACGCGCGCGCGATCGTTCCCGAGCTCGAGGTGGCTGGTCTGGTGGCCGCCTCCTACAATCCCACGGACGCGGTGGTGTTCCCGTGGCCATTCCTGTGGGGGTATGCCCGCGCAGCCACCGCGCTCGGCGTGGTCATCCACAGCGCCACGCCGGTGACCGGGATCGAGCGGAGCGGGTCATCGGACTTCGTGGTGCAAACCCCGCGTGGGCAGATCACCGCGGGCCGCATCATCAACGCGGCCGGAGCGTGGTCGCCCCAGGTGGCCAGGACCGTGGGGCTGCACCTGCCGAACTGGCCCGCCCGCCACGAGATCCTCTCGACGGAGCCGCTCAAGCCCTTCTTGAAACCGATGGTGTCGGTGCTGGAATCGGGGCTGTACTTCTCGCAGTCGCTCCGCGGAGAGCTGGTCGGCGGCATCACGATGCCCGAGCCCGAGCCCGAGACCGAAACCGAGACCGAGACCAAGACCAAGACCAAGACCGCCCCGTCCCACCACCCCCCCCAGATCGAGCTCGGCTCTCGCCTGGCCTTCCTCCGGGCGATGGCGGCGGGGATGACCGAGATCATGCCGCGGCTCGGCCACGTCAAGGTCGTGCGCCAGTGGGCCGGTCCCTACGACATGACCCCCGATGGCAATCCCATCGTGGGCGAGGCGCCCGGCGTGCCCGGATTCTTCCTGTGCTGCGGCTTCATGGGGCACGGATTCATGATGGCCCCGGTCGTGGCGCGGTATTACGCGCTCCACCTGACCGGCCAGCAGACCCACCCGTTCTTGCATCAGTGGCGTCTGGCCCGCTTCGCCGAGGGGGACGTCGAACGAGAGAACATGATCATCGGGTGACGGGCCTTCGGCGCCGCAAGGGGCCTCGGCAACCTACGCGATCGTCGGAGCTCCCCGAATGGAGCCATCCGGGCCCTGACCGTCGAGTGCCAGGAGCCGCGAGTAGATCAGCTGTCCCAGGCTATCAACCATGAGCTTCTCGACCTTGCGATCCAGCCGATAGCGTTCCTCGGCATCGCGGAAGACGAATCGAATCCCCATCCCCGCCTCCTGACCGGGCGACGCCTCCGCCGGTTTGACCACCGCGCGAACCTCACCGCGCAGCTCGACGGGATCGGTGGTCACGGGCAGGATCAATCGAAAGGCGAAGACCGTCCCCACGCCCAAAGGGCGATCGGTCTTGATGAAGGTCCCCCCCTTGGAGATGTTCTTGGTGTAATCGTACAAGAAAGTGTTCAGTCGCTTGTACTCGACCTTCAGCACGATGGGTCCCCTGGGAGCCTGGCCGGGCTCGCTGGCGAGATCATGGCCGGCGACGCCGGCGTCGCCAGTTTGGCCTGCTTGGCCACCAGGGGCGCCGGGGTTGCGAGGGGGCTCGCCCGCGCCGACGGCGTCGCCGGCACGTTCACTCGGTGGCCGGCCCTCCGTCAGGTTGTCGTCGCCGCTCATGCTAGCACCATCGTCGATCTCGCTCCTTCCGCCGGGGGAAGCAAGATGATGCTAGGCGGGGTGCTCTCGCTCGTCAAAGAGCGCGGAGGCCTCCGCCCCCTGGTGTGGGGATCGATCGCGGTCGGGCTCGCCCTGGCGCTGGACTTCGTGCCCCTGTTCGATCTGCTGGGTTACGATTTTTCGTTCGTGATGGGGCTGCTCGCGGCCCTGGCGGCGGTCGACGTGGGCGCCGGTGTCGTGAGCCGCGCCCGCCGGCGAGGTCGGCCCTCCGTCGGTGTCTTCAACCTGGCCGGCCAAGCGGTGGCCTGGTCGACCGGCATCCTGGTGCCTCCCTTGCTTGTCTCGCTGCTGAACGCGCTGCGCGTACGAAACTGCAACCTACCGAGCGGTCTCGGTTTCTATCTCTTGCTGCCGGTGGGCACCGCCCTTTTCGGAAGCAGCGCCGGGGTGCTGTGCGCCTGGTTCTTTGCACGGCGCGGGCGGGCCCTGGCGTTCGCGCTGCCGGTTCTGTCCATCTTCTGGACGCTGCTCAGGCTCTATTTCGATCCCCCTGTCTTCGCCTACGATCCGTTCGGGGGATACTTTCCTGGCCCCATCTACGACGAAGCGCTGCGCCCTTCCCTGACCCTGCTCGTCTTTCGCCTGTGCAACCTGATATGGATCGGTACCGCGTTGACGATCGCCTGGGCCGGATCGGCCGGGCCGCCGCCCCCGGGACCCCAGGCCCCACGCGGCTCCCTGGACTCCCAGGGAGCTCGCGAACATTGGGCGGCGTTCCAGCTCGACGTGCGGCGCTGGCCCTGGCGCCGAACGTCGGTGGCGGCGTTGCTCCTGGTCCTGTCGGCGGTGTTGTTCGGGCAGCGTGCGGCGCTGGGCTTTCACCTGGGCCGCGCCGAGCTCAGGCAAGTTCTGGATGGCGAGCGCCGCTCGGAGCGCGTCATCCTCCGCTACGCCACCGCGGCCGGCACCAGCGCCTCCGATCTGGATCTCACCGTGGAGGATCTGGCCTTTCGCTACGATCAGCTGCACGAGCTCTTTGGGGTCGAGCCCTCCGGGCCGATCACCGTCTACCAGTTCGCGAGCGGTGAAGAGAAGAAGGCGCTGGTGGGGGCTGGCTCCACGCTCTATGCCAAGCCCTGGACCCGCGAGATCTTCGTGCAGGCAGAGCCGTTCCCTTCTCACCGCCTGCGGCACGAGATGGCCCATGTGTTCGCGGCCTCGTTCGGCGATCCGATCTTCGGTGTGGCCTTGCGCGTGCGATGGAAGGGCCCGCTACCGCTGCCGCGACTGGCGAGCGGGCTCATCGAAGGGATCGCCGAGGCCGCCGATTTCACCGATCCCGACGGGACCTCCACCACCCATCAGGAGGCCGCCGCCATCATCGCCGACGGGCGGGGGGCGCCGCTCGGCGCGCTGATGGGGGCCGGGTTCTCCATCCAGTCCGGGCCAAGGGCCTACACCCTGGCCGGCTCGTTCACGCGCTACCTGCTCGACACGCGGGGGGCGGAAAAGCTCGAGCAGATCTACCGATCGGCCGGGGATTTTCCGGGGGTCTACGGAACCTCCCTGGCGGCGCTGGAATCCGAATGGCACGCCTTCTTGTCCCGGCAACCGCTATCGACCGAACAGCGAGCCCGCGCGCGCGAGCAGTTTCGCCGGCCGGCCATCTTTCAGAAGATCTGCGCGCGCGAGCAGGCGACCCGCGTCGGACAGGCCCGCGTCCTGCTGGGGGTGGCTCCCCGGCGCGCCATCGAGCTCCTCCAGAGAGCCTGCAGCGACGATCCCTCGGAGCCCAGCCTCCAGATCGAGCTGGCGCAGGCCCTGGCGGTCGCGGGTGATTCGCGAGCCTCTCTGCTGCTGCTCGGCGAGATCGCGCGGCAGCCTGATCTGACCGCGCCCCTGCGCGCGCACGCGGCCAACCTGACCGCCACCATTCAGTTTCACCTCGGGAGCTTCGACGAGACCCGGACGGCCCTGCGGCTGGCCTTGACCTTTGCCACCGACGAAGGTGAACGGCGCCAGGTCAGCGCCAGGTTGCGCGCGCTCGAGGACGAGCCGGCGCGCCGCACGCTCGGCCATGCCCTGTTCGGCAACAACGTGACGGGAGCGATCGATCCCGTCGTGGCATTTTCGCTGTTCTCGGATTTCGCGCGCCTCCATCCCGACGAGGCCCTCGGTCCCTATCTGCTGGGGAGGCAGCTCGCCTTTCGCGATTCACAGCTCGCGATTCCGCTCCTCGGCCAGGCGTGTGAGGGCGGCTTGCCGGGCCGGGCCCTCCCCACCGATTTTCGACGCGAGTGCCTGCGCATGCTGATGCTGGCTGCGTTTCGCGCGGGCGATCTGCGGCGGAGCGGCGCGGCCGCCCGCACCCTCGGCCTCGAATCCACCGAGGAGGCCGAGCGTTTGCGGGTCACGGATTTCCTGGCACGCATCGCCTGGCGCAAGACGAGGCCTGGGCCCCCCTGAGCCCCACGTGATGGCCCAGCAACGGGGAGGCGATGGCCAGACGAGAGCCTGATGGCGGCTTTACTGGAGCGGCCCGGGCGCGCAGAATGCTGGCGATGCCTGGCCACGATTGCTCATTCATCGTCGTCGGACTCGGCCGCGGAATTCGGCGGTGGCGCTCGGCGTCCTCGCTGACGGTGATCGGCATCACCACCGCGAGCTTGCTGGCGACTTCTACCGCCTGGGCCGCACCGCCCTCAAAGGCACGGCAAGCTCAAACGGCGACCAGCACAGCGGCCACGGCGACCGACTCGGCCACCGGCATGGCGACCGGCATGGCGACCGGATCTGCCCCTTCCACGACGCCACCACCGGTCGCCAACCAGCCCGCCTCTCCCGGGAGTCTCGCTCCCGATCCGGCGACCGCGCCGGGGACGACGTTCTCGCCGGCCACGAGCGTGGCGACACCGGACACGGCGATCTCGCCGGAGGCCGTGAATCTCGATCTATCGGTGTCGCCTCCGGCGATGGCGCAACCTCCCCCGTCCGAGGCTCCCATCTTCGAGAGATGGTGGTTCTGGACCGCCATCGCCGCGGTTGCGGTCACCGCCGTGGTCATCGTCGCCACGTCGTCGGGACCGAGCGCGCCGCACAGCGATCTCGGAAACATGGTCGCTTTCTGAGGCATGAGCGCCCGCTTGCCAGGAGCCTGTTGCAGTATTCCGGACCGGCGCGCGCCCTCCGTCTCCTCCGGTGCCTTGCGCGCGGTCCTGGTCGGGACCATCTACCTCCTCTCCGCCGGACCGGCGTGCTCTCACGATTCGTATCTGAAGGTCACCCTGCTGGCCGCGGACGGGACGTTCCAGGATGTGGGCCGGGTGGACGTGAGTGTGCAGGGCGGTACCAGCATGTCGTCGGCCTGGCTGCAATACGTTCCGGGCACCCCCATCTCGTTCGACACCATGACCTCGAGGACGCTGTCCATTTCCTTCACGCCGAGTCAGTCGGGCGCGGTCTTCCTGGATGTGGGCGTGGTGGGCTCGGGCGGCGCTTGCCTGGGACGCGGGTCGGCGACGACCTCGATCAAGAAGGGAGAGGTCTCCTCGGTGCTGGTGACGTTGAGACACACGACCACCTGCCCGGCCGCGATGGATGGAGGAATCGCCGACATGGGACGGAGCGCGATCACGTTCCCGGGCTGCGATCCGGCTAGCCCCACCGACACCTGCTCGGCCAACCAGACCTGCTTCGTGAACTGCAAGGATCGCCAGGGAATGTGTGTCGCGGCGGGGACCAAGGGACCGGGAGAGATCTGCGTGCAGAACGACGACTGCATGCCTGGCACGCAGTGTTTCGATTACAGCACGCTTCCCGGCTGTGGCAGCGGGACCAAGGTCTGTCAAAAGTTTTGCAGCGACGACGCACAGTGCGCGTCTGGCTCGATCTCGACCTGCCGCAATCCCGTGATTTGCAGCCCCAACGTGCTCACCACCTACAGCACGTGCAGCTTTGCTTGCGATCCGCGGGGGGATGCCACCCTCGGCTGCCCCACCGGGTTGTTGTGCTTCCTCTATAAGAGCGATGCCCCGGGCGGCGAGGACGGCCCCGACTGCGGTTGCCGCGAGCCGACCCGCACCGGGACGG
>Ga0066788_10000104_pt1 | contig 15432 bp, 11 predicted proteins | sample OrgsoiDNA2013048_FD_70943 | JGI IMG/M metagenome (GOLD analysis project Ga0066788, IMG submission 70943) | Permafrost soil microbial communities from the Arctic, to analyse light accelerated degradation of dissolved organic matter (DOM) -... | ecosystem: Environmental > Terrestrial > Soil >... | reverse complement strand
TTCGGAGCGGTGAGCGCGGCTTACGGCTATCAGGGCCGGACCTTGCGAACGGACGTGCGGGTGGGGGATCCTAGCTTCGACAACAGCAACACCTCCGAGTCTATGTTCGGCGGCAACGTCGAATCGCTGCCGGGGGACGACGACTATGCGGCCTTGCGCCGCGAGCTGTGGCTGCGCACCGACGAGGCCTACAAGAACGCCATCGAGACCCTGGCCAAAAAGAGATCTGCCGCTGCGGGACAGTCCACCGCCGACGGTGACGGCGACATTCCAGATTTTTCCCGCGACCCACCCTCCAAGCTGGTGGTGCCGTTTCCTGGCCCCGCGCCCGAGCCCGATCAGCTCATGGACGTCGTCACCCGACTGTCGGCAGCCGCCCGCGAATTTCCCGAGGTCGCGGGCAGCCGGGTCACCGGAACCTACGCCACGATCCGACGGCGCTTTGCCTCGAGCGAAGGCGCGGCGTCGGACGAGGCCCGCGGCACCGTCCGCGTGGACGCCGTCGCGGAAACCCAGGCGCCCGACGGAATGCGGCTGGTGAACTTCGTGTCGTTCACCGCGCTGGTCCCTTCGGGGCTGCCGCCGCTCGTCGAGATGGAGCGCTCCGTTCACCACATGTTGACCGAGTTGGTGGCCATGCGAACCGCGCCGATTGCCTCCAACGGAGCGGCCTCCATCCTTTTCGAGGGGGGTGCCGCTGGCCAGATCGCCAAGCTGCTGCTGGGGGACAACCTGGCAGGTACGCCGGCCCCGCGCACGGCTTCTGGCGGCGAGGAGCGGGGGCAGACCAGCGACTTCGCGGAGCGGCTGGGTCAGAAGGTCGGCTCGTCGCTCCTCATGGCGGTCGACGATCCGCTGCGAGAGGCCGGTCCCGATCATGGGCCCTTGTTCGGGACCTACCGCGTGGACGACGAGGGGATCCGGGCGGAGCGCGTCACGGTGCTCGAGGCGGGGATCGTCAAAGGCCTCCTCATGACGCGCACCCCGCGCAAGGAGATCACCCATTCCAACGGGCACGCGCGCGCGACGCGATTCGGCGGACCGCACGCCGTCGTGGGAAACCTGATCCTGTCCGGAAAGCCCGGGGCCGCGCACGTCGGGCTGTCACGGCCCGCGCTGTTGCACGAGCTCGCCCGCACCGCCAAGGAGGGAGGCCTGCGCAGCTACGTGGTGAGGTTGCTCGACGAGCCCTCGCTGCCCGGGGTCGCGGGCGCCGAGGACACCGCCTCGATGTTCTCCCTGGGGGGCAACGGCCGCTCGGTGCCATCCGTGAAGCCGCTCGTGGTCTATCGCCTCGACGCCGGCGGCAAGGAAGAGCTGGTCCGCGGGTTGACGCTGGAAGGCCTGGTTCCCCGATCGCTCAGGGATCTGGTGGCGATGGGGAAGGACGCCACCACCTACAACTATCAGGAAGGGGGCGCCGGATTCGTGGGCATCCCGTCGTCGGTCGTGACGCCCGCGCTCCTGATCACCGATGTGGACGTGCGCCGCGCCATCGGCAAGAACCGACGGCCCCCGCTCTACCCCCGGCCCAAATTGTAGGGATCAGAGGATGCCGCCGCTTCCGGCCATGCGGCCGCCGTCCACGGCGATCACGCTGCCCGTGATGTAGGGGGCGCCACACAGAAATCGGACCGCGCCAGCCACGTCGGCTGGCCGGCCCACCCGCCGCAGCGGAATGCCCGAGAGGACCCGCGCCCGGTCGGCTGCCGGATATCCCTTGGGAAACGCCACCGTCCCGGGCGCCACGGCGCACACGCGTACGAGGGGCGCCAGCTCCAGGGCCAGGATGCGGGTCACCATCGCCAGGCCGGCCTTGGCCGCCGCGTAGTGAGCGTAGCCTTTCCAGGCGTGAAAAGCGGCCACGTCCAGGATATTGACGATCAACCCTCGTCGCCGACGCAGGGCCGGGGCAGCCGCTTGGGCCAGACGAAAGGGGGCCTCCAGGTTCAACGCCATCATGTCCCGCCACGCAGGGCCGTCGATCTGCTCGAAGGGTCGCCGGTCGAACCCGGCGGCGCTGCAGACCAGCACATCCAGCCGACCCGCCCAGCCCAGCACATCACGCACCAACCCGGCGGCGGCCCCCGGCTCACGAAGATCCGCCGGGAACGTCCGAGACGAGCCGCCCGCCTTGTCGATCCCACGGGCGGTCGCGCGCGCGCCACGCGCGGAATGACCGTAGTGGACAGCGACGGTGGCGCCGGCCCGACCCAGCTCCTCGGCGATCGCCCGACCCACGCGAACCCCCGCGCCCGTCACGAGCGCCACCCTTCCGGAGAGCTCACGCACAGTCCCGCTGGGCCCGATCCTCTTCATGCCGCGAGCATATCGGATGGCGTGGCGTGGGTTTTGCGGAACAGGATCCGGTCGTTGCGCCCCTTGCCCACGAGCGCCGAAGGCGCGTAAGGTAGGGCGATGGCACGGCGTCAATACACAGTGGCGGAAGTCGAAAACCTGATCCCACAGCTCGAGCGCCTCTTCACGCAGATCCTCCAGCTGCGGGTGGGCCTTCGCATCATCGAGCAAAAACTCGAGCGTGCCGGGGTGTCGGTCGATGCCGATGATGAGGCGGAGAACGAGGCGCGCACCTCAGCGCGCAGCGCACGGACCGCCGAGTCGCCGGAGATCCGCCATGCCCGTGCCGTCTTCCGGGGATTTTACGAGGCGATGTCAGACGGGCTCGAGCGGGTGCGCGCGCTCGGCGGAGAGGTGAAGGATCTGGACATGGGCCTGGTGGACTTCCCGGGTCGGCGTGGGGCCGACGACATCCTCCTGTGCTGGAGGCTCGGCGAGAAGCGCATCGAGTTCTGGCACGCCGTGGATGGGGGATTCGCCAACCGGCAGCCGCTCGACGAACGGATCCCCGGAACGCCTTCCCGACTGGATTGACGCGTGCCTGGACGCGAACCGGACCAGTCCGCGCTGGTCTCCGCCGTCGCTGCGCTGTTGCGCGGATGTGGCCTGGACCCGTCGGTCGATTCGGACTTGCTCCACACGCCTGATCGGGTGGCCCGCCTGTGGCAGAGTGAGTTTCTCGCAGGTTACTCCATGGAGCCGGCGTCGATTCTGGGCGATCCGGTGGTGGGCGAGGCAGATCCGGATGTCGTGGTGGTGGGGGGACTGCGCTTCCATTCCATGTGCCCGCACCACCTCTTGCCCTATCGCGGTATCGCCCACGTGGCGTACATCCCCGATGGAAGACTGGTGGGTTTCGGACGGCTGGCTGAGCTGGTCGATTGCTTCACCAAGCGGCTGACCTTGCAAGAGCGCGCGACCTTCCAGATCGCGGAGGCTTTGCACCTCCACCTCCGCACCAAGGGGGCCGGGTGCGTGATCGAGGCCGAGCAGCTGTGCCTGGCCATCCCGGGCGAGAAGCACGACGCGTCCGGAGTGGTGACCAGCGCCTTCGTCGGCGAGATGCGGGAGCGACCGGACCTGAAGTCGCGGCTGCTCGAGGCGGCGAACCTGGGAGGCCGATCGAGATGAAGCTGGTCGGACAGCTGGCGGTGGTGACGGGAGCCTCGCGGGGGATCGGGCGTGCCATCGTCGAGCTGTTCGAGCGCGAGGGGGCCCGGGTGGCGGGTTGCGCGCGTCACGCGGCGGACGGCGTGGACGCCTGCGACGTGAGCCGCGGCGACGATGTGGCCCGATTTGCTTCGTTGGTCAAGGAGCGCCACGGAACGCCAGACATCGTGGTGAACAACGCGGGCATCGTGGTGCGCGCGGAGCTGGATGGCTTGCAGGAGTCCGCCTGGGATGAAGTGGTGGGCTCGAACCTGAAGGGCACGTTCCTGATCACGCGGGCTTTTCTGCCCGAGATGCGCGCGCGGGGGCGCGGTCGCCTCATCAACGTGGCGTCCATTTCGGGTCGCCTGGGCACCGCCGGTCTGACCGCTTATTGCGCGGCCAAGCACGGCGTCGTCGGGTTGACTCGGGCGCTGGCCGAGGAGATCCGCGCCGATGGCCTGTGCGTCAACGCCATCTGCCCGGGATCGGTGGACACCGACATGTTGCGGGTGGGGATGCCCGGCTCCGAGCCCCGCATGACCCCCGGCGACGTCGCGCGAGTGGCCTTGTTCCTGGCGGCCGATGCGCCCAGCGCGCTGACCGGATCCTGTGTCGACATTTTCGGCTGAGGAGGTTCCTTCTTGCCATCAACCCCGCCACCGCCACCGTCACCGCCCGGGCCACCATCACCACCCTCCTCGCCGCCCTCGTCGGAGGCAGCCGCCGCCGACAGCTCCTTGCAGGCGGCTCTCCAACGGTTGCCCATGTTTCCTCTGCCGGGCGTGGTGTTGTTCCCGCACGCCCTCTTGCCGCTGCATATCTTCGAGGAGCGCTACAAGAAGATGGCCCGCGACGTGTTGTCGTCGCGTCGGCTTCTGGCCATAGCCATGCTGGAGTCACCCGCTGACGCTCTGGTTCCGGGCTGCCCTCCGGTCCTTCCGATCATGGGGATGGGGGAGGTGGTGGTCGCGCATGAGCTGCCGGACGGCCGGTTCAACATGGTGGTTCGGGGGAGGGCCCGGGTGCACCTGGAGCAGGAGCTGTCATCCGACGAGCCGTACCGCCTGATCAGGGCCAGCCTGCGCCAGGATCTCCCGATCGGAAACGAAGCCGAGCTCTCCGATGCCCATCAGTCCCTGCGCGCCCTGGTGGGACGTCTGGCCGAAAGGATCCCCGATGGGGGGGAACTGCTGCGACAGCTGGTGGCATCGCAAACGAGCCCGCACGAGCTGTCAGATGTCCTGGCCGCGGCCCTGGTGGTGGATCCCCACAAACGCCAGCGCTTGCTCGAGACCCGTGACGGCCTCCGGCGCGTCGAGAGTGTCACCGCGGAGGTGGTCGCCATGATCGGCCGGGTCGGCTCCGACGAGCCGAGCAATTGACGCGAAACCCCTCGAGGGGAGGTCGTTCCGTGGCCGAGGTCCGTGGCCGAGGTCTGCGGGCGGGATCAGTTCTGCAGGATCACGCGGTTCTGGCACTGGGGCTTGGTATTCGCTCCCGTGATTGCGCAACCCCCGGACTGGGGCGCCACGCAGGCGATGGCGGGACAGATGTGATTGATGGTGTCGCACCTTTCGTTGGACCATTTCTGCGCCAGATCGTTCAAGGCGGCGGGACTCTGCACGTAGGTCGTGCAGCCGCTCCGGCAGGGGAGGGAGCTCGGCACCTCGATCTGACACTGAACGAGATTCGGGTCGACCGTGCACTCCTTGGCGTTGGGCAGCTCCTTGAGATAGTCCGACGCGATCTGATCGCACTTCGCTGAATCGACCCCGGAGCCTCCCGTGCCCGAGCCCGTCCCGCCGGCACCCGCCGCGGCCGTCCCCCCCTTGCCGCCCGTCGCCGCCATCTTACCGCCAGTGGCAGAGCCTCGGCCGCCCGAACCACTCACTCCCCCGGAGCCGAGGTCGGCGCCGCCGGTCCCCCCGGTGCTCACGGGCAGGCCGCCGTCGCTGTCTGCGTGACCGCCCGAGCCTCCCGATTGGCCCGCGACGAACCCGCCGCCACCAAACGGCTGCAGGTCCGAGGGGCCACATCCTGCCAGCGTCCACGCCAGGACGGCGGCACACGACGCGCGGCAGAGCGCGTGACGGAGCACTCGACGCGATGAAACCGATGAAACCGATGAAACCGATGAATGATGCATGGTCATGAGTCCTTACAACTCGTGTGCCATGATCGTTCGGCATTATCTCTGTCCAACCAAAGCTCGAAACCGTGAATCCCCACGATCTTGCCCTCCCAGAAACTTCGGGCCGCCTCAGATTTTGGTTAAGGTGAAACCGTGCGTGTCGTGGTGTTCCTTGTGGTCGTATGTGGTTGCCGTGTCGCCGCATCGTCGGACCTGGATGCCACCGCGACGCAGCTCCATGGTGATGGCCTGCCCGAGCGGGTGATCACCGATGCGCCGCTGTGGTCAGACCTGGGCACCTCCACCATCTCGGACCGCGCCGGCGGGGCTGATGCGATCTCGTCGGCCGACCGGCTGGCAGGCGACCCGGGCCCGTCGAGCGGTGACGCAACGACAGAGACGACCGAGGACCTCGAGCCTGGCGCGGCCGGGGACTGCGCGCTGCTCGGAACGGCCTGCGTGGGTGGGGAGGGATGCTATCCGTTCCCGTTCGAGGGCGCTCCGAATGGCACCACCCGTTGCGCTTTCCAGGGGGTCGGGGTGGCCCCGATTCCCTGCCAGTCACAGCTCGAGTGCGACAGGAGCACGGTGTGCTCGTCCCCGGGGCAACCCGATTCGGTCTGCCTGCAACGTTGTGATCTCGCGAACCCCCAGTGTCCCACCCGGCAGGTGTGCACGCCCTATTTCACCTACCCGGGCCTCGGCGTCTGTCGTTGAGAGGCAGGCCCAGGTCCAAACTTTCCGCCATGGCGGCCGCGTCGACGTAGGCCAGCGCGATCCCGAGGCCGTGCTCGAGGAGTGGCTCGGCGGCGATCAGCCGGCGTTCGACGAACCCGGCCGCGTCGAGGCGTGGATGCATCGAGAGAACCACCGTCGATCCCTGGCCGTCTTGCGCAGGAGCCGCCTGCCAGGCCAGCACGGCGCCGCGGGTGTCGCCGGCGATGGCGGTGGCGCGGCCGGGCGGGGTGAGCTCAACCGACCAGGCCGCATCGAGATCCGCGAGGGGGACCCGATCCACGACGTCCACCACAGCAAGCCCGGCCGACCCGGTCGCCGAGGCCGTCTCCGTCTGGGTCGGGATCCCTGTCCCCTTCGCGGAGGCCCGGGGAGCCGGTCCCGGCACGCCGCGCGCTTCAGGAGGCGGGCGGCGCGTGACCGACTTCCATGCTGGAAAGACTGCCCAGCTCTCCGGCGTGGCCAGGCGCGATACGACGTCGGGGGGAGAGCCAGGGACCCTGAAGGCGACCGAGGCCCAGCCGAGCCGCCCCCCGGGCCGACGGCGAATGGCTCCCAGCACCCCGGTGGCGCGCAGTCCCGCCAGCGCCGGTCCACCCATGAACGATCCCTCCAGCTCCGCGGCGGCCGGAGGCTGGATGGGCTCGCGCGGCCGTACCAGTGCCGCCCCGGGGCCCGGCGCCGCCTCCGCCCGCAAGGCGAGGGCCCGGGCCACCACCCAGGCAGCGGCGGCGGACATGGCGGTTTCCGCCCACGGATCATGCCGCGAGATCTTTCGCAGGATCCAGGTTGTCGATTGGATCTCCAGCTGAACCTGACAGGTCAATATGGTGCCAGTCCGGTCAATCGTCGGCGCGGTACGGAACTGGATCATCCCCGGCGCGAAGGCCCCCTCGACCAGCTCGAGCTCCGCGCCCTGGGGGCGCTGGCGCAGCCAACCCCGGCTCTTCAGGTTGAACAGCGGAATCTCCACCTCCCATGCAATCAGCCGATCCGGCCAGGCGTCGGGACGGGGCCCTGGACGCGAGGCCACGATCTCGGCGCGGATCAGCGAAGGGAGGGCCTGTCGCAGCGAAGTCGGATTCAGCAACACGGCGGTCACCGCGTCGGGCGCCGCCATCACCCGCGTCGCGGCCGTGACGACGGGGCGGGGCGAGGGTCGTCGTGCCAGAGGCAAGAGCAGCAGATCCGTGTTCGAGCTCAGCCCCGGCTCGAACGCCGCCGGCGCCGGCGATTCCGGCGGGGGGAGCAGCGGGGCGGACGGCGCTGGCGGCGCGGCCGCCGACGACCACCTGATGCCCAGCCAGACGACCAGCAACACCACTCGACCAAGCCGTTGACGTTCAACCCAATTTTTCATCTCCGGCGACCGCGTAGCCTCCGACGACCGCGTAACCGATTCAAGCACCGGGAGGTCCAGCTTTGCTGGACCGGCCACGCCTGGTCTTGCCGAGGCCCCTGGCGGCGGCGAATCCGCTCCAGTGCCTCACACGATCGAAATGTGAACGAATGAGGCAAGTTTTTCCGGACGGCGATCGCCGTAGCTTTTCCAGCACCGAGAGGTGCGGCTTTGCCGCACCGGCTGCGACGGCCTACGGATCCGTCGGGAGGGGCCCGCGGGGAGGGGCCGCGACAAGCCACCTTGCCCGCGAGCGCCGAAGGCGCGTCAGGCGCGGGCTTCGGGGGCGGCGGTCGGGCGAGCCGGTCGCCACACGGCTGCGCGCATGCCGTCGACGCCAGCCCGGGCGCGCGCGCGAAGCTTCTCGGCCACGACGGGGCGCGCGCCGGCCCACTCCTCACGGACCTGCGCCAGAAAGGCCGGGGACTTTTCTTTCCACCTGGTGCGTAAAGCCACCAGCTGGGTGGGTACCGCGCGCAAGGCCTTCCAGCTCCCGGCAGTCATGCCAAGCAATCGATGGATTCGAATCTGGGCGGGGGTCATCTCCATGAGGGGCGCAATCTCGGCCAGTCGGTCGGCGGCCGTGCCCGCCGCCGCGTGGGGCGCTCGATGCAAGCCGCTCGCGAGGCCCGGATGAGCATCGAAGAAGGCACGAACCTCGGCCGCCGTCTTGCCCATGCGGGCCAGCGCCTCGGCGTACTCGCGCTGGGCCGCCAGGCGCGCCTTGAACAAGAACATCTGCACCCGGCTTTGAACGTTGACCTTGCCGTCGCCCGAGGTCTCGATGGCGCAGAAGATGCTTTCCGGGTACAGCCCCGTGATCATGCTCTGGATGCCGTCCGAGACACCTGATGAAGGCATGCACCCGAACGGCTTCACCGAAAGCGTCATGTGGGATTTCTTGTGCAGGACGTTCAGGATGAATTTCCCGACCTCCATGTGTCCCTCGCCCCCGCGCACGCTGTTGTCGTAGTACTGGTGGGCGGTTTGCGCGACCTCGTCCATGTCGGGGAGGTGATACCCCCGGTATCCGATGGCCGCCCCGAAGGTCTGGAACGCCGCCCGTATGGCCAGATCAGCCACGAACAGGCCCGCCAGCTTCTTGCCGGTGTTGCCGTCCTTCAGCCCCTTGCGAGCCGTCGAGTCCATCCCGCGCAGATCGGAGCGCAGCTCGGTGTCGAATCTGCCCTCCCACAGCATGAACAGCAGCCAGTTGGTGACGAACTGGATGTCGCACTCGGCGCCCTCGGACTCGAGGAACCGCTGCAGCTGATAGTTTCCGTCCCCTTCGGTGGTCATGGCCCAGAACTCGCCGATGATCGACACCCGCGGCGCGGGGCGAGTCCAGTCGAGCTTGATGCGCGCGAACTCGCGCCGGCCCCGCAGCAACCCCATGAGCACGGACTTCCTGGCCACCAGCGCGTCGTGAACGTAGCGCTTGGTGTTCTCGATGGCGCGATCGGTGGCGCCGGCCTCGACCTCGAAGGGACGCAGCCGGTAACCCATGCCGTTGATGACGTCGCCCGCGATGATGGCCCGCAAGAGGCCGAGGAAGAAGCCAGGGTTCATGGCCAGCCCCGCCTCCTCGCCCGTGGCCTGCTTCAACCCCCCCTTCTGCTGGAACAACAGCACGCGGAATCCCTCGAAGCCGCCGTCGCGTAGGGCCTTACGGTATTCGGTGGCGTACATCCCGAATCGGCAAGGTCCGCAGGCGCCGGCGGTCAGGAAGACGTAGCGGTCCACCATCTCCTTGGCGGACAGTCCCTCGGCGCGCCCGCGCTCGGTGAGAAACTTCACCAGGTTGCCCACGGTGAAGTAGGTGGGGTTGCACTGGCCCCGGTTCCCGAACTCCTTGCCATAGCGCAGGGCCTCGTTGTCGGGCATGTCGATCACCTCGACCTTGTAGCCGAGGCCGGTCAGCGCGCCCTTGACCAGATAGTCGTGGGCCGCGGTCAGACCCGACACCAGCAAGGTGGTCGTCTCGCGCTGGGACTTCTTGAACTGCGGATCGATCATCGGATCGAACCAGTGCTGCGTGTCGATCTTGGGGACCGAGACCTGCTCCACCTCCGCGTCCAGGCGCGCCAGGGCGGCGTCCAGATCCTCCAGGGAAGCGCCGGCCAACCCGTCGAGGTCCAGCCCCGCGGCTGGGTCGAGGATCGGGAGCTTGAACGGCTGACTCTTGACTGTGCCCATTTATGATGACTCCGCTTGCGAGCTGCGTTTATGTTTCACGTGCGTCTTCAATCGCCAACCGCCAAAAAAAACCTTCAACTTACAACCGACCATCTCCATCAACTCATGGCAAGGACGCGGGTTCCGTCCCCAGGCTGTGGATCTCGCCGTCGTGCTTCTTGATGCCGAGGCGTACGATGCCCGCCTTCTTCATCTCGGCGCGGGCCGCCGCGCGCATCTCGTCGCTCGAGGGTGGCTGACGGGCCTCCTCGTAGGTCCGCACGCGGGAGGTCAGCGCCGCGATTTGAGCCTCCAGCACCTCGTCGCGCTGAGATCGCTCGATCAGGTGCCGCCGCTTCAGGTTCAAGAGCGCCAGGCGCTTTTGATCGATCTGGTGCAACATGTCGCTCTTCTGGGAGCTCACGTCGTCCAGGCGCTCCTTGTGCAGGGTCAGGCTGTGAGCGTAGGTCTTGACCCGGATCTTGATCGAGCCGCCAGGCTTGTTGGCATCGATGTCGTGCAGCGCCGAGTACGGGGTGCCGGCCGCCGAGATGATGCTGTCGATTATCCCGTAGGTGGGGGCGTCGTGGCCGCACTTGAAGGACGACAGGTCGAGGACCACCACGTTGGGGTGGTGAGCCGCGAACTTGGCGCCCCACACCTTCATCGATGAATTCGAAGAATAGTTCTCGGGCCAGACGTCCGAGATCTCGAGGGCCGATTTGATCCGACCCTGCTTCAGATCCTCGGCGAAGAACCGCCCGAGGTACGCCTCGTCCTTGGGCACTGAGCGGAGCGACAGCACCGGATACCCCAGCACCTGAAACTCCTCGAGCACGCTGTGATTGAGGCCCGGGTCCAGGTGGTAGGGGCGGCCCAGCAAGAGAATCGCGATGCGATCGTCTTTTTCGACCTGATCGAGGACGGCGCGACCGCGCTTCTCCATCTCGACGTCCAGGCGACGCAAGGCCTCGAAGGCCTCATCGCAGGCGAAGTCCGATTCGTCCTCGGTGACCTCCAGCAGATCGCGAAAGGTGGAGAAGAGCTGGCGACGCAGGAGGTTCGGCTCGATGAGCGAGCAAGCTGGATCCAGGTACTTGATGCCCCGCTCGGCGAAGAAGTCGATCTCCTTGGTGAAGGCCGCCTTGAGGACGTTGGGAGCTCCCGCCACGATGGGACAGGACGTGTAGTCCATGGCGTTCTTCACGAACGACGGGATGTGGGTCAGGGTTGGAAAGAAGATGTAAGAGAGCGGCTTGTCCGGCTCGTGATGGTGGAAGAGCAGGTTGTGGATGTGGGCCTGCCCCACCTTGGACGGATAGCAAGGATCGATCGAGCCGTACTTGCCACCCTCGATCCACATCTCCTCGCTGGTGTCGTCCGAGAAGACCACGTGCTGCTTCTGGATGCCCAGCGCCTCGAAGTAGGTACGCCAGAAGGGGGCGGTCGACCAGATGTTGAGGACCTTGGGGATTCCGATCCGCAGCCGCGCCCGCTTCTTGGCGGCCTCCGGGCTCGAGCGGCGGAACCCGCGCTCCACCTGGACCCGTCGCGCCCCCAGCAGGGTCTTGGTGACCTCGACGTCCAGCTTCTTGTCACCCTCGGCCGGCAGGGCCCGCGCGTCGTAGAAGTGCCGGTACAGCAGCTTGGCCTCCGTGTCGACCAGGTTGGGAAACTGCTTCATCAGCTTCTTGCGATCCGCGGTCAGCTCCAGCATCGCCTCCTCGCTCTCGACCGTGCCCTTCTCACAGGAGAAGCCACTGATGTACCGGGCGGTCTGCCCGTCGGGCGTGGCGGTGTCGATGAAGGTGCGCGCGCACAGGTTGGGACAAAAGTGGCAGCGGGTCGATTCATCGTTGGTCGAGGTGAAGGTCAGCGAGATGGAGGCGTCCATCCCGATGAAGGTCGAGTACCCCCGGCGCTTGACCACTCGCAAGGTCTCGAAGGCGGCGCCGATCGCGCCCGCCTCGCCGCAGTGGGGGTGGACGAACACCTCGGCGCCCGGGACACGCTCCCTGATGTAGTCGACCTGGGCCTTCACCGCCGCCAGGTTGTACTGGGTCCCGCCTTGCAGGACGTACTTGGTTCCGAGCGCCGCCATGCGCGGAATCTGAACCACGTACTGCCAGACGTTCTTCGGCAGCACCTGGGCCAGGCCGGACAGCAATTCTTCCTTTGAATAGCCCTCCTTCTGGAAATTCACGCGGTCGCTGTCCAGAAACACCGCGCAGCCGTAGCTGAAGTTGGGCGACAGATCGGCGGCGAAGGCGGTCTCGGCGTAGTCGGTGATCTTGACGCCGAACTGGTCCGCCATGGCCTGCAGCAACATCCCGTTGCCGGCCGAGCACTGGTTGGACAGCCGGAAGTTCTTGATGTCGCCGTTCTGCATGAACAGCACCTTGATGTCCTGGCCGCCGATGTCGCAGACCACGTCCACGTCGCCGAAGTAGCTGGTGGCCGACATCATGTGGGCGACGGTCTCGACGATGTTGACGTCGGACTTGACGGTCTTCTCGAGGACGTCGGCCGCGTAGCCGGTGGCGCCGAACCCCAGCACCTCGAGCTCGCACCCCTGATCGGTGACCCACTGTCGCAGTCGCGCCAGGATCTCGCGCACGTCCTGGATCGGGTTGCCCTTAGAGAGCTGATACTCCTTCTTCAGGATCTTGCGCTCCTCGTCGATCAGCACCGCCTTCGACGAGGTGGAGCCGCCATCCATGCCGATGACGGCGCGGATCTTGGTTCCCGGCGCGAAGGTGGCCGGCTCGAACCGGGGGATCCGATACTGCTCGCGGAACGCCTCCAGCTCGTCCGTCGAGCGGGAGAGCGGCGGGCCGGCCGATTCACCCAGCTTGACCTTGCGCCCGCCATGGATGAACTCCTTGAGGGGATCGAGCCCGCGGTACACGCCAACCGAGGCCTCCTCGTAGAGGCCGTACATCACCGCGCCGTAGGCCGCGTAGTACTGGGCGTTGTCGGGGACCAGGATGAGCTCCTCGAGCGGGACATCCTTGGGGTATTCGTAGCCGCGCGCCGCCCAGGTCTCGGGGATTCGCTTGCGCCAGCAATCCTGCAAGAACGGCAGATAGGTGTTCGGTCCGCCCAGCAACAGCACCTTGTGGCGCAGGGTGTTCCCGCGCGTGAGCACCGACAGGTTCTGCATCACGATGGCGTCCGCCAGCGAGCACATGATCTCGCGCGACGGGATCGAGGCCTTGACCAGGTTCACGATGTCGGTCTCGGCGAACACGCCGCACTTGGCGGCCACGTGATGCAGCTTGCTGTCGTCGAAGCGGAGCTGGCAGGCCTCCTCGGCCGGCATGCCCACCTTCATGAAGCACTTGTCAATGGTGGCGCCTGTACCCGACGCGCACTTGTCGTTCATGGACGCGATAGCGGTCTTGTTCCGTCGCTGCACCGAGGTGGTGGTGGTGTCCTCGCCCTTGAAGTGGCCCTCGGCGTGCTTCTCGGTCGCGTCGTCCCGGTCGCCCGCGTCTCCTCCCTCGGGAGTCGTCTCGGGGGTTGCCTCGGCCTTGACCTCCGCTTCCTTGGCCTTGGCTTCCTTGAAGATGATGATCTTGGCATCCTGACCGCCAAGCTCGATCACCGAGCCGACGTCGGGATGCAGCTCCTCCACCGCCAGCGTGACCGCGTTCACCTCCTGAACGAACTTGGCGCCGATCGGTCCTGCCAGGGGACCGGCCCCCGACCCCGTGATGAAGCAGCGGATGGCCCCCGCAGGCAATCGCGGGAAGTCCTGTCCGATGCGCGTGAGCAGCTCGGCCACCTTCTCTGCCTGTTTGGTCTGATGCCGCTGGTAGTCCGACCAGAGAATCCGTCGGGTCACCGGATCGACGACCGCGGCCTTGACCGTGGTGGAACCCACATCGATTCCGATCATCACGGCATCGACACGAAGGTCGGGGTAAATGGGAGTCTCACCGTCGGTCGGCATCTAGATTCCCCTTTTGGCTGCACGAAAAATCGCGGCGCTGTGTGACAAGGTCTCGAAGGTAGGTCGGGGGGTCACCGAAGTCAATTGCGCGACGCGAGGGCGGCGAACGTTTTTACCTGACGCAAGATCCGCCTCACGTGTTTACATTTCGATCGGGTAACCTATTCGACCGTGCCGGATCCCTGCCAGCTCCCTGCCGGGCCCCGGCCAGACTCCTTCCTTCATCGAAATGTGAACAAATTGAAGCTAGGGCTCCTAGTCTTCCCGAGGGCGCCGCGACCGCCGGAGGCGGGTCCATGATCACGGCAGGCATCACCGCAGCCATCGCCGGGCTCCTCTCGCTGCTCGGCATCAAACCGGGGGCCTATCTGGTGGGGGTCGCGATCGGGGTCAAGATCCTGGTGGTTGGCGTGGGGGTGGTGCTGGGCGCCAGGGTCATGCGCCGCCGCGCCAGCCCGGTCGCGGCCCCGACCCCTTCGCTCGAGGGTGCAGAGGCCGAGCGCACGGACCCATCCAAGCCCAACCCATGATCAAAAGGCGGCCTGCCCGGGCGCGCGGGGGAAGGGAATGACATCACGGATGTTGGCCATGCCCGTTGCGTAGATGATGGTTCGCTCCAGGCCGAGGCCAAATCCCGCGTGGGGGACCGTGCCGTAGCGTCGCAGGTCCCGGTACCACCAGTATGCCTTGGGATCGAGACCCGCTCCTGCCAGACGAGCATCGAGAACATCCAGACGCTCCTCGCGCTGCGAGCCGCCGATGATCTCGCCGATGCCGGGGGCGAGGACATCCATGGCGGCCACGGTCCGTCCGTCGTCGTTGAGGCGCATATAGAACGCCTTGATCTCCTTCGGGTAATCCATCACCACCACGGGGCGGCCCACGTGCTCCTCGGTCAGCCAGCGCTCGTGCTCCGACTGCAGGTCCACGCCCCATCGCACGGGGAATTCGAAGCTCTTGCCGCTCTTCTCGAGGGCCGCGATGGCGTCGCCGTAGCTCATGCGCTCGAAGCTGGACGCCACGAACCGCTCCAGGCGCGCGACGCAGTCCTTGTCGATGCGCTCGGCGAAGAACTTCAGGTCGTCGGCGCGTTCCTCCAGCAGGGACTTGAACACGAACTTGAGAAAGCGCTCCGCGAGATCGGCGTCGGCGGCCAGATCGGCGAAGGCGATCTCGGGTTCGATCATCCAGAACTCAGCTAGGTGCCGGCTGGTGTTGCTGTTCTCGGCGCGGAAGGTGGGACCGAACGTGTAAACCTTGGACAGGGCCAGGCAGTAGGCCTCGACATTGAGCTGACCGCTCACGGTGAGAAAGGCCTCTCGCGCAAAGAAGTCCTGAGCGAAGTCGATCTGGCCCGCGCCGTTGCGTGGGAGGTTGGCGAGGTCGAGGGTACTGACCCTGAACATCTCGCCGGCCCCCTCACAGTCGCTGGCCGTGATGATGGGCGTGTGGATCCAGAAGAATCCCTCCTGGTGAAAGAACCGGTGAATGGCCATGCTCAGGCAGTGCCGCACGCGGGTCACGGCT
>Ga0066788_10000102_pt1 | contig 15557 bp, 12 predicted proteins | sample OrgsoiDNA2013048_FD_70943 | JGI IMG/M metagenome (GOLD analysis project Ga0066788, IMG submission 70943) | Permafrost soil microbial communities from the Arctic, to analyse light accelerated degradation of dissolved organic matter (DOM) -... | ecosystem: Environmental > Terrestrial > Soil >... | reverse complement strand
CGGACTGGAAGTAGAAACCCTGAATCCTTATTCGTCTGTTCGTGGTGGTTTGGAAGGCCTGGTAATCGGTGAGGTGATTTCAGTTGAATCCCATCCCAATGCGGATAAACTGAAAATTACGCATGTGAATATTGGCTCCGGAGAAAACCTGCAAATTGTTTGTGGTGCCAGCAATGTGGCTGCTTCCCAGAAAGTAGTTGTTGCCCTGGTCGGCACTACGCTTTACCCGGAGTCCGGTGAACCCCTGCAAATCAAAGCCGCTAAAATACGAGGGGTGGAAAGTGCCGGAATGATTTGTGCCGAAGACGAAATCGGCCTCGGAAAAGACCATGCCGGCATCCTGGTCTTACCAGATAATCTGCGTCCGGGTATGGCTGCGGCCGACTATTTCAAACCCTACACCGATTTTATTTATGAAATCGGTCTTACGCCCAACCATATGGACGCCATGAGTCATATGGGCGTGGCCCGTGATGTCTGTGCCTTTTTATCTAATCAGGATAAAAAAGATTACCGTGTTAAAATGCCGGTTCTTCCCCATATTATCTCAGACAATCAGAGTCAGGTAATAAAAGTCGTCGTGGAAAATCAGACAGACTGCGGCCGTTATTCGAGTCTAACGATGACACATATACGCATTTCAGAATCCCCGAAATGGATGCAGGATAAACTGAGATCCATCGGTATCCGGCCAATCAATAATGTGGTGGACATCACCAATTTTGTTTTACAGGAAACCGGTCAGCCGTTGCATGCCTACGATGCCGCGGAAATCAGGGGCAATAAAATTGTTGTCACTAACCTGCCTTCCGGAACGCCTTTCGTTACACTGGATGAAAAAGAAAGAAAGCTGGACGCAGAAGACCTGATGATTTGTGACGGGTCGGGTCCTTTATGCATTGCCGGCGTATTTGGCGGATTAAACAGCGGAATAAAAAATACGAGTACGGGTTTATTTTTGGAATCCGCCTGGTTCAGGCCGTCTTCCATTCGCAGAACTTCTTTGCGCCATGGGTTACGAACCGAGGCCGCCATACATTTTGAAAAAGGAATGGATATTTCGGGAACCGTAAATGCCCTGAGAAGAGCTGCCAGCCTGATTCGCGAATATGCCGGTGGAAAAATCAGTTCTACTATCGGGGATGTATATCCGGATCCCTTTCCGAAAACACAAATCCTCCTCAAATACCATTACCTGAAAAAACTGAGCGGAAAAAATTATCATTCCGTTGCAGTAAAAAATATTCTGCTGGCACTCGGATTCGATATTCTTCGCGAAGGATTGGACGACCTGCTGATCGCGGTTCCTTTTCATAAACCAGATGTGAAGCAGCCGGCGGACCTGGTAGAAGAAATTATGCGTATCGATGGATACGATCATATCGAGATACCGGCTAATATTCATATCTCGCCCTCTGTTGAAACCGGTCGCGAGCCAGCGGCCATGCAGGAGAAAATTGCTGGATTCCTGGTAGGATGTGGTTTCAATGAAATCTTCACAAATTCCATTACAAACAGTGCTTATTTCAGTGAACCGGAACTCGCAACAGCCGTAAAGATGATCAATAATCTGAGCGCTGACCTCAATGTCATGCGCCCGTCCCTTCTGGAGACGGGGCTGGAAAGTATTTCCTGGAATATCAACCGGAAGAACAGCAATCTGCGTTTTTTTGATTTTGGAAAAACATATGAAAGCTCCGGGCCGGGACAGTATGCAGAAATCAACCATTGCTGTCTTTACCTGACCGGAAACCAGAATGCTGAAAGCTGGAAAGGCAAGCCGGTTCCCCTTGACTACTATTACCTGAAAGGAATCTGCGCAGCAATTGTTCAGCTAGCTGGATTGAAGGGTGAAAATTTCCCGGCAAACCATCCGAAACTCGCGGCCGGACTGGAGATCAGGAAGGGGGAAAAGACTATTTTAGTCGCCGGTGAAGTGGAAAATTCCATTTTACGGAAATTCGATATTCGCCAACCGGTATTTTTTGCAGATATTTATTGGGATAATCTCCTGGAGCTATCAGGTGAAAACAGCATTGTTTTTTCAGAATTAGCGAAACAGGTGCCTGTAAACCGTGACCTGGCGCTGATTGTGGAAAAATCCCTCCCCTTTGAAAAGATAGAAAAGGCAGTTTATGGCATCGGGCTACAGAAATTGCGCGGGGTTCATTTATTCGATATTTTTGAAAGTGAGAAGCTGGGGGCAGACAAAAAATCGATGGCCATCAGCTTTACTTTCCTCGATAACGAGAAAACCCTGACCGATAAGGAAATTGACATGATGATGAACCGGATCATGAAAACTGCTGAAGAGGAATTGAAAGCCGAAATCAGGAAATAAAATCTATCAAACACAAAAAGCCTTTTCATGACGCAGCCGGAAATACAGTTGAAAAGAGTGCATGAAAAAATTCTGCTGTTACTGAGGCAGCACCAGATTCTACAAAAAGAAAACGAGCGTCTGAAAGAAGATCTAAAAAAAATGCAGGCCCGGGGTGAGGCGATCGCCCGTGATGCGGAAAGATTCCGTCACCAGGCAGAGGTATTCAAGTTGTCGGGCAGGGGTTTGGAAGAACCTGATAAGAAAATGCTTGAGAAAAGATTAAATCAATACGTCAGGGAGATAGACAAATGTATCGCCCTGCTGCAGGAATAATCTTCTTTCAGATGCGCTTTACGAGGCGCATTTTCATTTCATCGGATCCTTGTGACACTTCAAGGCTGTAAACGCCATAGGGAAGTTCGTCCAGGCCTTCCCAATTGAGAAACTGCTGGCCGAAATCAAGCTCTTTCTGCATAATGCTGCAGATCGCGCCGCTGTCGTCCTTTAAAACTGCTTTCAATAAAGATTTCTGTGTCTGGTTGATCTCGAGGCTGAGGCGATCAATGAAATTCGAAGATTTGATTTTCAGGAACATAGGTACTGGATTTGGATACTGAATTAAGAAACGTTTTCAGCGGGATGAGATTGTAAGAAAACTTAACTTTACCTAAACAATTGTCAGCCTGCCGGTATTTTTAAAGTTAAAACAAGAAACTCAGACATGCAAGAGCTCATCCCAATTAATATCATCATAGGCGACCGGAGCTACCGGATCAGGATAAAACCGGAAGATGAAGGCGCTGTCAGGAGTACTTTAAAGACCATTAACGATAAAATCATCGAATTCAAGACTCAGTTTGCGGGAAAAGACATGCAGGATTATGCTTCCATGGTGATCCTCTGGTATGCTACCCAAACAAATCCCCAATCCGGGAATGACAGTTCCCCTGAATTCACAGCCACCCTTCATAAAATGGAAGAACAGCTGGACAAGGTCCTGGGTTAGTTCCCCCGCTTACCCCTTCCGAAAAAACACTATCTTCGCAACCCATCCCTATGCGGATGATAAAAATATGATTTTGAACATTCTAAACTCAAGTTTCCATGGATTCAACCGTGATATACATAATAATTGCCGTCATATGTCTTGCCGTTGGCGTGCTGGCGGGTAAATTTATATTTTCAAAAGACACCCGTAAGCAGGTAGAAGATGCCAATCAACAATCCCAAAAGATCATTTCTGATGCCCAACTCAATGCTGAAAACCTAAAAAAAGAAAAACTGCTGGAAGCCAAAGAGCGCTTTGTTCAGCTGAAATCAGAGCATGAAAAGGAGGTTTTAGAAAGGAACCGGCGACTTGCCGATACGGAACTCAGGACAAAACAGAAAGAGCAGGGCATTACCCAGCGCCTGGAATCACTCGATAAACAGGCAAAGGAAAACGATACGATCAAAGAAAACCTTAACCGCCAGATCGATGTGGTGAACTTTAAGCGTACAGAGCTTGAAAAGCACCAGGAAGAACATATCCGCCGGCTGGAAAAAATTGCGGGGTTAACCGGTGAAGAGGCTAAGGCCCAGCTTATCGAAAGCCTGAAACAGGAAGCCCATACCCAGGCGCTCTCCCTTCAGCAGGAAATTATTGACGATGCCCGTCAGAAGGCCAATAAGGAGGCCCGTAAGATCATTATACAGAGTATACAGCGTACAGCGGCTGAACAGGCCATTGAAAATTCCATTACGGTATTCAACCTGGAAAGTGATGAAATCAAGGGTCAGATCATTGGCCGGGAAGGAAGAAATATCCGTGCCCTGGAAGCTGCAACAGGAGTAGACCTGATTGTGGATGATACTCCGGAAGCCATCGTGCTTTCCTCCTTTGATCCCCTGCGCCGGGAAATAGCCCGCCTTTCTTTACAACGCCTGGTTACGGATGGCCGTATCCATCCGGCGCGCATTGAAGAAGTTGTGGAGAAAACCAAAAGACAAATTGAAGACCAGGTCATTGAAATCGGGGAAAGGACCGTCATTGAACTGGGAATTCATGGATTACACAAAGAACTGGTCAGAATTGTCGGAAAAATGCGTTTCCGCTCCTCTTATGGCCAGAACCTGCTCATGCATAGCCGGGAAGTCGCCAATCTCTGTGCCATCATGGCCGCGGAACTGGGGCTGAACCCCAAACTGGCCAAACGCGCCGGTTTATTACACGATATCGGAAAAGTGCCCGACGAAGAAACTGAACTGAGCCATGCCCTGCTGGGTATGAAGATTGCCGAAAAATATGGCGAAAACCCCGCGGTTGTCAATGCCATTGGCGCCCATCATGATGAAGTGGAGATGCAGTTCGTGATTGCACCCATCATACAGGCCTGTGATGCCATCAGCGGTGCCCGGCCCGGAGCCCGTCGCGAAATCATGCAGCAATATATTCAACGCATTAAGGACCTGGAAAACCTGGCGCTGACTTACCCCGGTGTGGAAAAAGCCTATGCCATCCAGGCGGGTCGTGAATTGCGCGTAATCGTGGAATCGGATCGTGTTACGGATGGAGACAGCGATAAATTAAGTTTTGAAATCGCACAGAAAATACAAACAGAAATGACTTACCCGGGCCAGATTAAGGTTACCGTGATCAGGGAAAAACGAGCAGTCAATGTAGCCCGGTAGGCTGTCAACATTTGTTTTTGATTTTACCAGAAAGCTTGTTACTTTTGCATCCCCAAAAATCATGTCATGAACGCGGCTATAGCATTTGTACAGGAACAGTTTAATACGAAGAAAGAACACCCGAAGTTTAAGGCCGGGGACAACGTGACCGTGAACTATAAAATCCTGGAAGGAAACAAGGAACGTATCCAGAGTTTTAAGGGAGATGTGATCAAACGCCAGGGAGTTGGCCTGACCGCGACATTTACAGTGAGAAAGATTTCTGATGCCATTGGTGTTGAAAGAACATTTCCGACTTTCTCTCCTAATATCGAATCAATCACTGTAAATAAAGTGGGCCGGGTTCGCAGGGCGAAACTTTACTTCCAGAGAGAGCGCAGCGGTAAGAGTGCACGTATCAAAGAAAAACGACAGGTTTCTTAAAATAATCAACTGTTAATGATAAAGCGGAAGGGTAACCATCCGCTTTTTTTATTTGCAATCAGTTACCTTTGGGCCTTAAAAGTTAAGTATATGTTTAGCCATTTTCTCCAGTGCACATTTTTATTGTCTGCGCCCGGTGGTTCCGAATGGATACTGATTATCCTGGCCGTTTTAATATTATTTGGCGGAAGAAAAATTCCCGAATTCATGAAGGGCCTCGGCCGTGGTATGCGAGAATTCAATGATGCCAAAAGTAATGTGAAGAAGGAGTTTGAAGACGGTTTGAACGAAACACCAAAAACCAATCCGCCGGCTTCCACGACAACCACTACAAACAACCCGTAGGAACCTGCTTTCATTGATTGCAGTTCCTCATTATTTATTGTTCAATTTTACCTCCATACACGACTACCAGGATGCCCTGAACACGGGTTCCCTGTCCTGCCGGGACGCGGTATTGTATTATACTGAACGAATACAGCGGCTGGATCGGCTTAATGCCTTTGCCCGGGTATATGAAAAAGAAGCGCTCGAAACAGCAGACCGTCTGGACAGTGAACGCCGGGCCGGAAAAAAACCAGGCCGTCTGCACGGGGTTGTCATAGGGATTAAGGACGTGATTTGTTATCAAAATCACCAGGTGACCGCCGGATCCCATATCCTGGAGGGATTTCGTTCCCCATACACTGCTACTGCCGTCGAAAGGCTGATTTCCGAAGGTGCCATTATTATCGGTCATCTGAACTGCGACGAATTCGCGATGGGATCCAGTAATGAAAATGCTCCTGTATACGGGCGAGTCAAAAATGCCCTGGACCCGGAAAAAGTTCCAGGAGGCTCCTCAGGCGGTTCCGCCGTGTCTGTTCAGGCTTCATTATGCATGGTTTCCCTGGGTACCGATACCGGTGGATCTGTTCGTCAGCCGGCGGATTTCTGTGGAGTAATTGGTCTGAAACCGACTTATGGGCGAATTTCCCGGTACGGACTGATCGCCTATGCCTCCTCTTTTGACCAGATCGGAATTTTCGGTAGAAATGTGCCGGATATAGCTGTTGTTCTGGAGGTTATGTCGGGTTTCGATCCCCGGGATGCGACTTCTTCTAAACGACCGGTGCCTTTTTACGCTGGAAGCTTAGAGCTGGAGGCTGGAGGCTTGAGGCCGGAAGTTCAGGAGCTCAGGCCGTCAACTGTCAACCGTCAACCGTCAACTGTCAAACCCCAACGAATCGCTGTCTTAAAAGAGGCTCTGGCCCACCCTTCACTGGATCCTGAAATCAGGGCTAAACTCACAGACTTTATCGCTGATCTTCGTTCCAAAGGGCACCAGGTAGAGGAAATATCCTTTGATCTGCTCGATTATATTGTTCCGGCTTACTACATTTTAACTACCGCTGAAGCATCCTCCAATCTGTCGCGCTTTGACGGGGTACGTTACGGGCACCGTACGGCCGACAAAGAAGCCGGATTTCCTGAATTCTACCTGAAAACCCGGTCGGAAGGCTTCGGAAAGGAAGTCAAGCGAAGGATCCTGCTGGGCACTTTTGTGCTGAGCGCAGGGTATTATGAGGCCTACTTCAGCAAGGCCCAGAAAGTACGTAAAATTTTAACAGATCGTACCAAGTTGATTTTCAACGATTATGACCTTATTCTTAGTCCCACCGTTCCAACCACCGCTTTTCAATCGGGGGAAAAATCTTCCGACCCGACAGCCATGTATCTTGCTGATTTATACACGGTTTACGCCAATCTCGTCGGAATTCCCGGCATTTCCCTACCCCTTTTTACGCATACAAACGGCATGCCTTTTGGTATTCAGGCTATGACAAACCAATTTCGTGAACTATCTTTATTGCAGTTCTCCAACGAGCTCATGCAGCAATATAAGTCCTACGAAATTCCCGCTTTATGAAAACCGGATGCTTCTGACCACTTTCCGGTAACAACCAATCCGCGATCCATCCCTTGAAAAATTTATGATCGGATTTCCCGAATCGTAAATCTTTAAGCACTAAAAGATGAAAAGACTTTTATTGTTAGGTGTGGCTTTGACTTGTACCCTGATGGCCACCCGCGCGAACGCCCTGAAAGTAGATAAAACCTTTGTTTCCCTACATATACCCATAGATACCAGTGATGTCAAGAACGGCTTTAATAACCTTTTCCTGGCCTCCGTGAACGGCACGAACGGTGCGAGGCTAAATCCCCGGGCAATCAATTATGTCCAGGATTTTATACTACACAACAAAGAGGAAATGGACGAGATGAAGTCCTGGGGGCGTGCTTATTTTAACCTGATAGATGGCATTTTGGGTCAATATGGCCTTCCCGCCCAGCTGAAATACCTGGCTGTAATCGAATCTAACCTGAAACCAACAGCCCATTCCGGAGTTGGAGCGATGGGTCCCTGGCAACTGATGCCGGCTACCGCCCGCGTTTTGGGCCTGAAAGTGAACCATAAAGTGGATGAAAGAAGGAACTATTACAAGAGTACCCGGGCGGCCGCTATTTACCTGCGCGACCTGTATTCCGAGCTAGGTGACTGGCTGCTGGTCATTGCAGCTTACAACGGCGGTACGGGTAATGTATACAAGGCGATGAAAAAAAGCCATAGCAAGGATTTCTGGAGCCTGCAGTATTATCTGCCGGCTGAATCCAGGAACCATGTAAAGAAATTTATTGGAACGCAATATACTTTCGAGGGCCAGGGTAGTGTTACCACACTCACCAAGGACGAGGCGACTGATCAGCTTTCCGGTTCCTCCATGTATGTTTTCAGCCGGAAGCTGAATAAAGACGAAACCAACACTGCAGTTACTTTAAATGTATCCGGCAAATTTATTTCCTCTGTCATTTCTAAGTATATCCTGATGGATGAAGTTGAATTCAACAGATATAATCCGGATTTTGATAAGGTGATGGCGAGCGCGAATAACAGTTATGATCTGAAATTACCCGCAGATAAAATGGATCTTTTTGTTTCCAACAAATACCAGATTCTGAATGAATCGGTTCAGCGTTTGCTGGCAAACGATGTCACTGTAACTGAAAGTATGTTTGCGCACAATTAAGTTGGCAGTTGGCGGTTGCACATTCACCTCACTATTGGTATGGGTTTTTTAATATGCTTTCAAACGCAGCCACTTTCAAAAGGCATTCTTCATATTCTTTTTCCGGATCGCTGCTGACCGTAATGCCTGAGCCTGCAAAATAAGCGAGATAACGACTTACACTATTAAAGAGAATGCTGCGGATCACCACATTAAAATCAAAATCCTGATTGGGTTTGACATAACCTAACGCACCGGAAAATAATCCGCGTTTGGATTGTTCATATTGTTCTATCAATTCCAGTACGCGTTTTTTTGGAGCCCCGGTCATGGAACCCATAGGGAAAGTACCTGCGATCATTTCAGTCCAGTACAATTCCGAATTGGGTTTACCGATGATGGTTGAAATCATCTGGTGCACCTGCGGGAAACTATAAATACCAAACAACTCTGATACACGTACTGTATCCGTTTCACAGATTTTAGACAGATCGTTACGCACGAGGTCCACCACCATTACATTTTCCGCGCGATCTTTTTCACTGGACGCCAGCGATGCTCTTAGCAATTCATCATTCTCCACATTTTCCAGGTCCCTGGCAGCGGTACCCTTGATGGGTTGAGATAAAATCATATCGCCCTTTCTTTTTAAAAACCGCTCTGGACTGGCGCAGAGCAGATAATTTTTGTCTGCCGAATAAAATGCGGAAAAAGGGCTCGGTGATTTCCGGTTCAGCGCCTGGTACAAATCCAACGGGTCGAGGTCAGCCGACTCAACAAAAAATTCCTGGCAAAAATTAATCTCATAACAGTCGCCACGCAGTATGTGCTGACGTAGCCTTTCGATCACCCTTAAGTATTCTTCTTTCGAAATACGACTTTGAATATGAATGGGTGCGGGTTCTTTTTTTTTCGGGTTAAAGGATCCGTTTTCAATTTCATTCCATACTGCAGCATGCTGATTCCCGAATAATCCGATTTGAATCTCCTGATTAAAAATGAGAAGGATGATTTCGGGAACAAAAAAGAAGAGGTCGGGGAATAAAATAAAGTCCGGCAGTGCCGAAGGTGAATTTTCAGTTTCTGCTTTCAGATCGAATGCAAAATGCCCGAAAAGCCAGTCTTCCTGTTCGATGGAAAATGCTTTCAATTTTTCAAATGCATTGCCGGCCTCCGTCTTCAGCCGGGCTCGTTCCCCCACGGCAGCCAGGCATTCATAATTATTTTCCGCTGAAGGGTATAACTGGTTGTCTAAAAAACAACAGGTATTAAACCGGGCTGACCAGTTTAATACCTGTTGTTTTATTTTATACAGATCAGAAAAAGGAAAAGATGCAAATTGGCGTTTGGCCATGCCCGTTAGCCTTATTAGAAATCTTCTTCTTCCTCATCGAATCCACTATCGTTGAAGAGATCCATATTTTTAAATTCATCATCCAACCCCAATTCATCATCGTCTGCCTTGGCGGGTTTTTTTCCACCCGGTGCAGCTTTCTTGGCCCTGGATTTCGGAACGTCGAATTCATCGAAGTCAGGATCCCATTCCTCATCTTCTTCTACCTTATCCCATTCATCTACCTCATCTTCTCCTTCAACGTCTTCTTCGTCGTCATCCTCATCCGATTTTTTCTTCGTTTTGGATGCAGTTGCCTTGGGGCCTTTCTTAGCAGTGGATTTAGGAGTTTCTACTTCTTCATCATCCTCTTCGTCATCATCATCTTCTATCGCTTTCTTAGAAGACGGTTTTGCAGTTGGTTTCGATGAAGCAGGTCCGGACTTTTTTGAATCCTTATTCTCCTTATCAGATTTTGGTGCCATATTCCAATAAGATTAGATTGTAAAATTTCAGCGAAGTTTTTAAACCTCCAAATTTTTTTAGAAAGAATTTTCGTTTCAGCCGCAGATTATTGTTTTTCTATCAATTGATCCCTTCCCGGCCCGTTGGAAATATATGAAACCTTAACCTTCAGATAGCTATCTATAAAGGAAATATATGTTTTCATTTCCTCAGGCAGCGATTGAAAGTCTTTTATTGTCGTAATATCCTTTTTCCAGCCCTCAAAAGAGGTGAGTACAGGCTCAAGGGCCTGTTGCAACATCTGGAAAGGTACTTCTTCAGTTTCTTTTCCAGCAATCCTATACCGGGTGCACATGTTCAGCTTCTCAAAATCATCCAGTACATCTGCCTTAGTCATGACCAGCTTAGTAACGCCATTGATCATACAGGCATAACGTAAAGCAACCAGATCGATCCACCCACAACGTCTGGGCCTTCCGGTTGTTGCCCCGAATTCACTGCCCGCTTTACGGAGACGATCACCGGTTTCATTTTCCAGTTCTGTCGGAAACGGACCACCTCCCACACGTGTGCAGTAGGCTTTTGTAACGCCGATCACTTCACGAATGGTTTGGGGTGCAACGCCGAGCCCCGTACAAACACCGGCAGAAATGGTATTGGATGAAGTTACAAAAGGGAACGTTCCAAAATCCACATCCAGCATACTTCCCTGGGCTCCTTCTGCAAGAACTTTTTTACCCTGACTGAGTTTTTCATTTATAAAATATTCTCCCTGTACGATCTTAAACTGGCGCATGAATTCCAGTGCTTCAAAAAATTCTTCTTCCATTGCGGAAACGTCTTCTTCGAAATGGAGGCCGTCCAGTAACTTCTGGTGTTTCTGACGCAGGTTTGTATAATGGCTCTTAAAATTTTTATCGAGCAGGTCTCCAACACGTAATCCATTGCGGCCAGTCTTATCCATATAGGCAGGCCCAATTCCTTTGAGCGTGGAACCTATTTTATCATTACCCTTCGAAATTTCAGAAGCTTTGTCCAGCGCCCGATGTGAAGGAAGAATAATATGTGTGCGTTGTGCGATATAAAGATTCCGGTAGTAATCTACACCGAAAGTTTTTACAGTTTCACATTCCTTTTTGAAAATTACCGGATCCAGAACTACGCCGTTACCGATCAGGTTGATGGCATTTTCGTGAAAGATTCCGGAGGGTATTTGATGAAGAACAACCTTTTTACCATTCACATATAAAGTATGACCGGCGTTGGGGCCTCCCTGAAAACGCGCAATCATGTCGTAACGGGGCGCAAAATAATCTACAATCTTACCCTTTCCTTCATCGCCCCACTGCATTCCGAGAATAACATCAATCATTCGTATGATTTTTTAAGCAGGGGCAAAAGTAATTGTTAATTGTTAAATGTCAATTGTCATTGATTTTTAGATTAACTGCCCTATTTGTTAACAATTAACCATTGACAATTGATAATTGACAATTATTTCGCCGGTTCACTGACCTCCGTATCAAACCGGTCTACAGAATGGATACCATTGAGTTGTTTTAATCTGTGTACGAGCTCTTCAAGTTCTTCCTTGTCATGTACATACACTTTGATGCTGCCTTCGAACAAACCTTCTTTCGCTTCTACGGTGAGTGCATTGATATTGATTCGGAGTTCCCCTGAAATCAGGTTTGTGATTTTATTGATGACACCCACATCATCCAGGCCGATAATGCGAACCCCTGTGAGGAATGAAATTTCTTTATTCTTGGCCCATTTTGTTTTCACCACACGGTGTCCGTAGTTAGAGAGTAAACGCGTGGCATTGGGGCAATTGGTACGATGAATCGTCAGGCCTTTTCCTGTAGTTACAAATCCGAATACGTCATCGCCTGGAATCGGTTTACAACAATTCGCCAGGGTGTAGACAATTTTATCACTGCTCTCTCCAAAAATGATCAGCTCGGTATCTTTCCTCTGACTGGGTGTAAAGCTGGTTTCAGGTTTTGTTTCAATTTGCGGTTTCGGTGGCCTCGGTGGTTCCAGACGATCGCCCAGCAATTGGAATTCTTTCAATTCCTTCAGGTCGATATTCTTCACAGCAACCTGGTAAAAAAAATCGAGAGAGGAATTCAGTTTATAAAAGCTAACCAGTGTTTCCGTATTATGCTGGTTGTAGGCGGCCCCGAAATTTTCAAGTTTTTTCTGAACCATGTATTTGCCTTCATCTGCGATCTTGCGCTTTTCTTCCTTCAGCGCGTCTTTCACTTTACTCTTTGCCTTGGCTGTAACCACATAGTTGATCCAGTCTTCTGTTGGCCTTTGTTTACTTGATGTAATGATTTCCACCTGGTCCCCGCTGCGGAGTTTATGGCTGATCGGAACCAGTTTGTGATTTACTTTAGCGCCGATACACTGTTCCCCGATCTTACTGTGGATCGAGAATGCGAAGTCGAGAGCCGTTGATCCGAGTGGCAGCATTTTTACATCACCCTTGGGTGTGTATACATAAATATCTTCTGCGAGGAAACTGGTTTTAAAATCCTGGAGGAAATTAATAGAATCGTTATCCTCCATGGTCAGCACTTCGCGGATTTGCTGGAACCATTTGTCGAACCGGCTTTCATCGCTGGTTCCTTCCTTGTATTTCCAGTGAGCGGCCAGTCCTTTCTCCGCTATTTCATTCATCCGCTTGGAGCGAATTTGAATTTCCACCCATTTGCCCTGCGGACCCATTACCGTTGTGTGCAGCGCTTCATATCCATTCGACTTGGGATTGCTCAGCCAGTCGCGCAATCTTTCGGGAGAGGGTGTATATTCATCTGTTATGATTGAATACACTTTCCAGCAATCTGCTTTCTCTCTTTCCGGTGGTGAATTGATGATGATGCGGATGGCAAAAAGGTCATACACTTCTTCAAATGAAACTCCCTTTTTACGCATTTTTGTCCAGATGGAATGAATGCTTTTGGGCCGGCCATGGATTTCAAAATCAAACAGGGCATTATCCATCTGCTCGCGCAATGGTTTGATAAATTCATTTATATAACGGGAGCGTTCACGTTTGGTTTCTGCCAGTTTGCGGGCGATCTCTTTGTATTCCTCCGGTTCGAGGTATTTCATTGCGAGATCCTCGAGTTCTGTCTTTATATTATAAAGACCCATGCGATGCGCAAGCGGCGCAAAAACATATACGGTTTCGGAGGCAATCTTCAGCTGTTTCTCGCGCTTCATGGAGTCCAGCGTGCGCATATTATGGAGCCGGTCTGCCAGTTTGATCAGGATAACCCTTGGATCGTCGGTGAGGGTAAGCAGGATCTTCTTGAAATTCTCCGCCTGCTGTGAAGCGTTTACGTCGATGACGTTGGAGATTTTCGTGAGCCCGTCAACGATACGGGCTATTTCGGTTCCGAAATCCCGTTCGATATCTTCCAGACTGATATCTGTGTCTTCCACCACGTCGTGCAGCAGGGCACAAATCGTGGACCTTACGCCAAGGCCGATCTCTTCCACGCAGATCTGGCTGACGGCCAGGGGATGCAGAATATAAGGTTCGCCGCTTTTCCTGCGCATGGTTTTATGCGCCTCGGCAGCCATTTCAAAAGCGTCCCGGACATGCTCCTTATCGCCGGCCTTCAATTTCGGTTTCAAAGAGCGTAAGAGAGCCCGGTACTCCCTCAAAATCAACCTTTTTTCCTGTTCTTCCGTTAAATTATATTTCGGAATTGCCGCTACAGTCTCCATTCTTACGAATTTACGTTAAAAAAGCAGAAAGCTTAAAGCGTAAAGCTTAAAGCATTTCTAAAGCTTAAAGCAGAAAGCGTAAAGCTTAAGGCCTAAAACAAATCATTTACGTATTCCACGATCGCTGTATTTTGTGTTCTGTTAGCCCTGGTCAGAAATGATGTTTTTGTATATCGGGTCTTTCATCTTTGACCATGGTTTGTCAGACATAAAGCAAAAAATCGTTACTTTCGCGCTCCTTCAGCTTTAAGCTTTGCGCTTTATGCTTTAGGCTTAAAAGCGGGTGTGGCGAAATTGGCAGACGTATCAGACTTAGGATCTGACGCCGTAAGGCATGTAGGTTCGAGTCCTATCACCCGCACGAAAAAACCCTTCCTCCGGAAGGGTTTTTTTAATTTGCAAATGTGCTAATGGTCAAAAGGTTGGTCCTCCTACTAATATTGCCTTACGCTTTATGCTTTATGCTTTATGCTTTAAGCTTTCAGCCTACAGAGTGGCCATATCAATAACGAACCGATACCGTACGTCCCCTTTCACCATGCGATCATAAGCTGCGTGAATGTTTTTAATATCAATGATCTCGATGTCAGAAACGATATCATGTTTCGCACAATAATCGAGCATCTCCTGGGTTTCAGGCAATCCGCCGATCCCTGATCCGGAAACACTTTTTCTTCCACCCATCAGGGCAAAAGCAGGAATCAGATGCGGTTCGGGCGGCGCTCCAACGCAGATATGAGTTCCATTAGTAGCGAGCAGTGAAAGATAAAATGCCATATCATGTTTAGCAGATACGGTATCCAGGATAAAATCAAAACTTTCTTTTACCGTCTCCACCTGGGCCGGATCGGAAGTCACGACAAATTTGTGAGCCCCCAGCGCTTTTGCATCTTTTTCCTTTGAAGGAGAAGTGCTTAAAACGGTTACTTCAGCCCCGAAAGAGACGCCAAATTTTACGCCCATATGACCCAGTCCTCCAAGCCCCAGAACGGCCAGTTTGTGCCCTTTCCCAACCTTCCAGTATCGCAGTGGGGAATAGGTTGTAATGCCTGCACAAAGGAGCGGGGCGACCGCAGCCAGTGATAATTTTTCGGATACATGCAGAACAAAATCTTCGTGAACGACGATATTATTGGAATAACCTCCGTATGTAGGACAGCCATCCTTCCCCTTACCATTATAAGTAGGATTGGCGCCCTTCATGCAGTATTGCTCCAAACCCTGCTTACAGTTTTTACATTCCCTGCAGGAGTCTACCAGACAGCCAACGCCAGCCAGGTCACCCTTTTTGAAATTCTTTACATGGGCTCCCGTTTGAATAATTTTTCCAACTATTTCGTGCCCGGGAACCATCGGAAAGATGCCGGGAAACCAGTCGTTCCTTATCTGATGCAGATCGGAATGGCAAACGCCACAATAAACGATTTCGAGCTGAACATCATGGGGACCGACTTCCCTTCTTTCGAAATTCCAGGGAGCTAAATTGGATTCTACTGTTTGAGCCGCATATCCTTTTGTTTGAATAATAAGAATTATTATGTTTTTTAGGTGA
>Ga0066788_10000101_pt1 | contig 15652 bp, 10 predicted proteins | sample OrgsoiDNA2013048_FD_70943 | JGI IMG/M metagenome (GOLD analysis project Ga0066788, IMG submission 70943) | Permafrost soil microbial communities from the Arctic, to analyse light accelerated degradation of dissolved organic matter (DOM) -... | ecosystem: Environmental > Terrestrial > Soil >... | reverse complement strand
GAGCTCGCCGCCAGCCGCGCCAGATGATCGCGGGCCTGACGAGCATACGTCCCGGTCGTGACGCGCAGGTAGTCCTGAAACGCAGCCGCGGCATCCGTCGCGCGGCCCTGCCCTTCGCGCGCCAAACCCAGCGTGTAGGAGGCGTCGCCGGGGAGAACGAAGTCCCCGCTGGTCCCCGCTCGTGGGTCCGCCCACCCCAGCGCCGCCAGCCCGGGATCGAGCGCCAGGGCCCGACCGATGGCCTCACGCGATGCGATCGGCCTGGCGTCTCGGTCGAGCGCCACCGCCAGGCCGAGGTAGGCGCGTGCGACCTCGGCGCGCCCTTCACGACCATTCGACGCGGGATCGCCCGGCTCGCGTCGCTCCTCGACCTCGATGGCTTCCCGATAGCGATCGGTGGAATCGCGCAGCCGTCCCAGCACCATCAACAGCTCCGCGCTCTTCGACAAGGTGGCCGCATCGACGTCGCCCAGCGCCAGCTTTCGCTCGTAAGCATCCAGGGCCTCGTCGTAAAGACCGAGGCGCGTGCGCTCCCGGGCGATGCGAAACCAGACCCGGCCCTGGTGAAGGGGGGTGGGCGCGATCCTCACGGCGGCCTCGAGCTCCCTGACCGCGTCTGCCGGCCGCGCGGTCGCCGACAACAAATCGGCCAGCCGCCACCGCGTCTCGAAGTCCCCCGGTGCCGAACGCAGCCGCTGGCGCAGCTCGGCCTCCGAGATCCCGAGCCCCGTCGGCTTCCCGGCCTGTCCGATGGCGTCGCCCTGCGCTCTCGAGACCCCGGGGACGACCAAAAGCAAGAACAACGACAAGACCAGCCGGAGCATTTCTTTCGAACGACCCAACCAGGCCAGCAACCCCAATGTCGACCAACGCGGTCCCACTCGCACGCCTCGGGATCATATCGCACCGTCGGCGGGATCGCCCGAACGACTGCTCGAGCTCTTGCCCTCGAGCCCCTGGTGCCCTCCGAGCTCCTGAGCCGCGTGGGCGGGTCGGAGCCTCGCCAACGTCAGATGTCGAGATCGGCCTGGGAGGAGCGCTCCATGATGAACTTGAAGCGAGCCTCGACGTCCTTGCCCATCAGCTCTCCGAGCACGCGATCGGTCTCGGCCCCGTCCTGGATGGTGACGCGCAGGAACCTGCGGGTCGCCACATCCAGGGTGGTACGTTTCAGCTCGTCGGGCTGCATCTCGCCCAACCCCTTGAATCGCATGACCTCCGGGCGAGCGTTCTTGGGAAGGCCGGCCACGATGCGATCGCGATCCGCCTCGTCCAGAGCCCAGTAGGTCTCCTTGCCGTGGTCGATCCGAAACAGCGGAGGCTGCGCCAGGAAGACGTATCCCTGCTCGATGAGCGGCCGCAGGTGCCGGTAAAAGAACGTCAGCAGGAGCGTCGCGATGTGGTGACCGTCCGAGTCGGCGTCCATCAGCAGGACAATCTTGTGATAGCGCAGCCGCTCGACCTTGAAGTCCGCGCCCACGCCGCAGCCGAGCGCCGACACCAGGTCTTGCAGCTCCTTGTTGAGCAGCACCTTTTGCAGTGACGCCTGCTCGGTGTTCAGGACCTTGCCGCGCAGGGGCAAGATGGCCTGGGTGCGCCGCTCGCGCCCTTGCTTGGCGGAGCCACCGGCGCTGTCACCCTCGACGATGAACAGCTCGCTCTTGCCCGGATCGGTCGAGGAACAGTCGGCCAGCTTGCCGGGAAGGTTCAGGCGGTGGGACACCGCGGTCTTGCGCGACACCGCTTGTGAGGCCGCCCGGGAGGCCTCGCGGGCCTTGGCTGCCAGGGTAACCCGCTCGACGATGGCGGCCCCTGCCGTCCGGTTCTCGAGGAGGAACTTCTCGAGCGCGCCGCGCACGATGTTGTCGACCTGGGCCTGGATCTCCGGGCTGCCCAGGCGCTCCTTGGTCTGACCCTGGAACTGCGGCTCCTGCATGTAGATGGACAGGACGCCCACGATTCCTTCGCGGATGTCCTCGGCCGAGATGGTGATCCCTTTGGGCGACAGGTTGGCGGTCTCCATGAACGACCGCATGGCCTTGACCACCGCGGCGCGCAGTCCCTGCTCGTGAGTCCCCCCCTGGGGGGTGGGAATCCCGTTCACGTAGGACCGCAGGGTCTCGTCGGGTGACTCGGTCCACTGCAGCGCCGCCTCCAGGCGAAAGCCCTGCTCGCCGTCGCGCAGCACGTAGACGACCTGCGGGACGGTGGGGGCCTTGGCCCGATCCACGATGAGCTTGGTCAGGAAGTCCGCGATGCCGCCCGGGTGCTCGAAGACCGCGGTGGCCTTTTCGGCGGGGTGGCCGCGGGCGGCCTCGTCCCGGAAGGTGATCTTGAGCCCCTTGTGCAGGTAGGCCTTGGTGTCCAGGCGCTCGCGGACGGTCTCGGCGTCGAAGGTTTGCTTGCCGAAGATCTCCGGATCGGGGCGAAAAAAGATCGAGGTGCCGGTGCCGCGCGCCGCGCCCACCTTGCCGAGCCTGCTGGTCGGCTTGCCCCGCTGGAAGCTTTGCCGCCACTCGGCGCCGTCGCGCTTGACGGTCGCCACCAGCTCCTCCGACAACGCGTTGACCACCGACGATCCCACCCCGTGCAACCCGCCCGAGAACTGATACTGGGATGAGGAGAACTTGCCTCCCGCGTGCAGGGTGGTCAGCACCAGCTCCAGCGCCGACTTCTTGAACTCCTTCTTGATGTCGACCGGGATGCCCCGACCGTCGTCCACCACGGTCATGGAGCGATGGTCGGCGTGAAGCGTGACCTGGATATGCGAGCCGTAACCGTTGATGACCTCGTCGACGGAGTTGTCGACGATCTCCCAGAGCAGGTGGTGGTAGCCACGGTTGTCGGTGCCGCCGATGTACATTCCCGGGCGGCGGCGCACGGGCTCCAGCCCCTCGAGGACGGTGATGTGCTCCGAAGTGTAGCCGGCCGAGGAGGTCATGAGAGCATCAGTTCAAGCCGGCGGGCGAGGACGGGGTGAGGTCCGGTTCGGGAAAGGTCACGCGTGAGATCTTCACCTTGCGCCCCAGGGTATGACCCCGCCCGCCGCGTCCAGTGACCGCGTATCGCCCAGGACCGACCGGGAGCTTCTTGCCGCCGTCGGTCTCGACGACGAAGACCTCCTTCTCCGCCCTGCTGCCGACCCCGAGGGCCAGCACCGAATCGTCGTCGGCGAGCTTGATCAAGGTGACCCCGCGACCCGGGTTGGCGAGGATCGGCAGCTCGTCAGCGCGGCACAGCAGAGCGCGAGCCCCGGCGGTCACGACCGAGACGACGTCGGCGGCAGCGGCCATGGCGACGCCGATGATCTCGTCCCCCTCGCCGGGCCTGGCGAAACGTCGTCCGGCCCGGGTGGACACCTCGCGGTGCGCGTCCATCCCGAACCGCAGGCCATATCCGCGCTTGGACGCCGCGAGCGCGGTCCGTCCGGCCACCAGTTGGGGGCCCACCATCATGACGCCCCCCACGATGCGCTCGCCGTCGCGCAGGTTGAAGAGCTTCTGCACCGGCTCGCCGTAGCCCGTCGACTGCGGCACATCGTTGACCCGGGTCACGTAACAGGTCCCGAGGTTGGAGAAGAGGGCCAGGGTCTCCTTGGTGCTGCCGCGAGCGGCCAGAAGGATGGTGTCCCCCTCGCGCAGCCGGGTGGCCGACAGGTCCTTGACCTCGCGCACGCGCTTGAGCCAGCCGTCGCGCGAGACGATCACCGTGACCTCCTCGTCGACGATGAAGGCCTCGGCATCGAACGCCACCTCATCGCCGCCCGGGGCCCCGATCTTGGTGCGTCGCTTGTCGGCGAAGCGCTGGGACACCTCGCTGAGCTCCCCGCGGATCACCTTCCACAGCTTCCTTTTGTCGTCGAGGATGGCCTTGATCTCCTTGGCCCGGCCACGCTTCTGAGCGAGCTCTTCTTGAATGGCGTGGATCTCGAGGCGCGCCAGCTTGTAGAGCTTGAGCTCCAGGATCGCTTCTCCCTGGACCTCGTCCAGGGAGAAGCGGGCCATCAGCTTGGTGGCGGCGTCGGCCTTGCCGTCCGACTTGCGGATGATCCGGATCGCTTCGTCCAGCAGATCGAAGATCGTGACGAAGCCCTGCAGGATGTGAATGCGCCGGGTCAGCTCGGCGAGCTCGAACTGGAACCGGCGCGTGACCACCTGCTCGCGAAACTGCAAGAACTCGACGAGGATCGCCTTCAAATCCAGCCGCGCGGGACCGGCGATCTCGGGATTCGCGGTCGGAACCAGGCAGGTCAGGTTGACGTGAAACCCGAGCTCGAGCGGGGTGTGCTTGTACAGGTACGCCATCACCAGCGCGGTGTCGGAGTCAGCCTTGACCTCGAGCACAATCCGGACCTCGGCGGTCGATTCGTCGCGCACGTCGAGCAGGAGGGGCAGCTTCTTCTGGATGATCACGTCGGCGATCTTCTCGACCAGGGTGGCCTTGGAGAGGCCGAAGGGGATCGAGGTGATCACGATCTGCTCACCGCCCCGCTTGCCTTGTTCCTCGGTCTTCCATTCGCCACGCACCTTCACCCCGCCCTGCCCGGTCTCGTAGATCTCGCGCAGCTCCTTCTTGGAGGTGGTGATCTGACCGCCGGTCGGGAAGTCCGGCCCCTTGACGTACTTGAGGAGATCCTTGACCTCCAGGGTCCGATCGTCGATCAGGGCCACCGCCGCGTCGCACACCTCCTTGAGGTTGTGCGGCGGAATGTTGGTGGCCATTCCCACCGCGATACCGGTGCAGCCGTTGGCCAGCAACTGAGGGATGCGGGCCGGCAGGACGATGGGCTCTTCAGTCGTGCCGTCATAGTTGGGACGGAAGTCCACGGTCCCCTGCTTGATCTCGTCGAGGAGTTCGGTGGACAGCGGCGCCAGACGGGCCTCCGTGTACCGGTAGGCGGCAGCGCTGTCTCCGTCCAGCGAGCCGAAGTTGCCGTGCCCATCCACGAGCGGGTACCGCAGCGAGAAATCCTGCGCCATCCGGACCATCGCCTCGTAGCAGGACGAATCACCGTGAGGGTGAAACTTGCCCAGCACCTCTCCCACGATGGTGGCGCTCTTGCGAAAGCGTCCATCCGGGTAGAGGTGCAGATTGTTGTGCATGGCGTACAGAATTCGCCGTTGCACGGGCTTGAGCCCGTCGCGAACATCGGGCAAGGCGCGCGCCGTGATGACGCTGACGGCATAGTTCAGGTAGCGCCGCTGGGCCTCGTCGGCGAGCGAGGCGTCCGCGGGAGGGGTGGGGCCGCCGTCCGACCCACCGTCGCCGCTCCCGCCGCCAGGGCCGCCAGGGCTTCCACCACCCTTAGCCTTGCCTTTGCCCTTGGCTTCCCGCATTTTCAGCGGCGGACGTTGGTCGGAGGGAGTCTCTTCACCCTTTCCCACGCCGTCGAGATCGAGTTGTCGTTGCATTGCGGTGCGGTGCGGTTGTAGTGCGGACGTCACGCGGAGGGCAGCACGCGAACGGGGGCCCCGAGGCAAGCTAAAGGACCGAGATCGGAATTGCAAGAAACCTCGGCGAGGCCACTGGCCAGTAACCAAGCCGCCCAGGTCCCAGGTCCGAGCCCGCTTCCGCCCGGGCTGGATGGAGATCTCCGCTGCGAGGGGTTAGCATGGCCGCGAAAGCAATGAGCGTGGTCTCTGTCGCCGACCGTCGGTCATCCGCTCGGGAGTTGGTCGCCGTGCTGGTGCTGGGGATTTCGGCGCCCGGTGCCGTGAGCGCCGACGAGATCTCCGCGCGGGTGCCGTCACGAGTTTCCTTCGAGGAAGCCGTCGCCGCCATCTTTCGAGCCCGCTGCGTGTCCTGCCACGGCGAGAAGCGGGCATCGGGAGACCTTCGCCTGGACGGCTACGACGGGGTCATGCGAGGAGGCGAGCAAGGTCCCGTGGTGGTTCCTGGCAACCCCGGGTCGAGCTTGTTGATGCAGAAAGTCCTGCGCCTCGACGAGCCCGCCATGCCGCCTCGATTCGCGCTCCCCGCAGCGGAGCAGCGCCAGATCCGCCGCTGGATCCGTCGTGGCGCTGGCCCCTGAAGCCCCACCCGCCTTCCCAGGCCCCTTGCGCCTGCGTAGCCGCTCTAGCTTTGTAGCTTCTTGCGCTTCCAGCCGCGGGGCGGGCGCTTGTCGGGCGAATTTGGGTTGGGACGAGCGTTGTCGATCCAGCGATAGCTGGGCAGCGGCCGCACGTCCACATGCACGAACTGAGCGCGGGGATAAAGACCGATGCCCATGCCACCGGTGTCCAGCGTCGAGGCAAACTGCACGATCTTCTTGGGGGCGATCCCTTCGATCCGGATGTCGGAGGCTGAACCCTTGAAGTGAAAGCTGGTCTGCTTCCTCTGGTTGCGGTAGCCCGACACGATCTCGAGGCGCTTGTGAAAATGATCGTAGATGTGGGACAGGACGACGATCAGACGCGGATCGATGGGCTTCTCGGTGTCGGTGCGCTTGCATCGCAGCATGTGATCAGCGGCATGCAACTGGTCGACGTTGAACGATCCGTCCGGGTTGAAAATATCGAGCGCGACCTCTTCCTTGGAGGCGAGCCCGAAGAGCTCGACGTGGCCCGACGGTACGGGCAGCGGCGTGACGCGCAACTGGGACTCCGGCACCACGTTGCCCACAACCTTGCTCTTGCGGCGGCGCTTCTGACTGGAAGCCGAATCTTGCCGCTTTGCGGGCATCTCCGAGCCCGAGGACTCGCCGCCCGGGCCCGCCGTGTCGTCGCCACTCTCCTCACCTTCGGCCCAGGCGCGCGCCGACCAGGTGCAGGTGGAGGAGAAGATCAATGCCAGCGCCAGGAAACGAAATCGCGACATCTGGCACTAAAGCTCGGCGACTCCGGCCTGGAAATCAAGGAAAAATCGTCCAAACCCCCCCGCAGGAGCCCGGACTACGGTGTGCTGGGTAGAGGTGCGACCGCCTGCGGCGAAAGGTGCAAAAGGTCAATCGCAAGTCTCTCGGCGACCGAGAAGATCCGCTCGTCCCGGTAAAATTCGCCGTAAACAATCCGCCTGATCCCTGCGTTGGCCAGCTGCTTGAAACAGTTCCAGCACGGGCTGGCGGTCACGTAGCAGGCTCCCCCGTCGATCATGACGCCATTCTTGGCGGCCTGGATGATCGCGTTGGCCTCGGCGTGAATGGTGGCCACGCAATGATCGTTCTCCATCATGTGCCCGGCCTCGCTGCAGTGAGGCATTCCCCGGATCGACCCGTTGTACCCGGTGGACAGGATGGTGCGATCGCGCACGATGACCGAGCCCACGAGCTTGCGTGGACAGGTCGACCGCGAGGCGACCACGGCTGCGATGTTCATGAAATATTGATCCCAGGACACGCGTGACATGAGGCGGCGAAGTCTAGCGCGAGGCGAAGCGAGGAGATACCGCGAGGCGAAGGCGAGGAGATAACGACGATCTCGCCGACCGAAAGGTGAACCGCGCGAATTTGCTAGTATCCCCCGCGCCGTGGACTGGAAATCGACATTGAACCTCCCGAAGACCGACTTCCCGATGCGGGCCGATCTGGCGCGCCGGGAGCCGGAGTGGCTGTCCCGCTGGGCGAACGAGCGGCAGTACGAGCGCATCCTGGAGGAACGGGCGCGTCAGGAAGTTCCCTCGTTCATCCTGCACGATGGTCCGCCCTACCCCACTGGGGCAATTCATTACGGCACCGTGCTCAACAAGGTCCTCAAGGATCTCGTGGTCCGGTCGCAGCTGATCATGGGCCGGCGCGCGGTATTCCGTCCCGGCTGGGATTGCCACGGCCTGCCCATCGAGCAGCAAGTCGAAAAGGAGCTGGGAGGCAAGGAGGCCAAGGCCCAGCTGGGCGCCGCGGAGTTCCGGATCCGCTGCCAGGCCCACGCCCTCAAGTTCGTCGATGTGATGCGGACCGAGTTCAAGCGGCTCGGCTGCCTCGGTCTGTGGGACGACCCCTACTTGACGCTGAGCCGTCCTTTCGAGGCCACCATCGTGCGACAGCTCGCGGGGTTCGTTCGCGCCGGGCTCATCTATCGGGACAAGAAGCCCGTCCACTGGTGCCTGTTTCACAACACCGCGCTGGCCGAAGCCGAGATCGAGTACGCCGATCACGTCTCCCCGTCGATCTACGTGCGCTTGCCCGTGGAGGGTGGGCTCGGCGCGGCGCTCCCCGCACTCGAGGGCCAGCCCGCGGCCTTCGTCATCTGGACCACCACTCCCTGGACCCTCCCCGCCAACCTGGCCGTGGTGGCGAACCCCGAGCTCGAGTACGTGGCCCTTCCAGTCGAGCGCGGCGGCGCCCGCGAATACCTGGTGGTGGCCCGGGGGCTGGCGGAATCCTTCCTCCAGGCCTGTGGGCTGGATTGCCCGCCCTCGACCTGGATCGGGATTCCCAGGGACGCGTTCCTGCGTCTCGAGAGCACGCGCTACACCCCGATCTTCCCCCCCAAGTTTGGAACGGCGGGGGTCCCCGAGGCCAGCGGCGGAGAATACCGTCTGTACTTCGCCCGGCACGCGACCCTCGAGGCGGGAACGGGGCTGGTCCATACGGCTCCAGGCCATGGGGCGGACGACTACCTGGTGGGTCGCGACAAAGGCCTGCCGATCTACGCACCGGTCGACGAGGCCGGGCGTCTCACCGCGTCGGTCGGGCCCTGGGCGGGGCTTTCGGTGTTCGACGCGAATCCGCAGATCGTCGCCGAGTTGGACCGGCGCGGGCTGCTGCTGAACCAGGCCGGCCAGACCGTGAAGCATTCCTACCCGCATTGCTGGCGCTGCAAGCAGCCGGTGATCTTCCGCGCCACCATGCAGTGGTTCGCCCGACTCGGAGCGGCGGACGACGCCAAGTCCTTGCGCCGACGGGCGCTGGACGAGATCGCCGCCACCAGCTGGATCCCGGCCTGGGGCGAGAATCGGATCCGCGGGATGATCGAGGCACGGCCTGATTGGTGCCTGTCGCGACAGCGGGTCTGGGGGGTGCCCATCCCGGCCTTTGCGTGCGACGGGTGCGGTCAGGTCACGCTAGAGCCCGAGCAGATGGACCACATCGCCGATCTGTTCGCGGAACATGGCTCGAACATCTGGTTCTCGTGGCCCGCGGCCGACCTTCTGCCCAAGGGCATCCGCTGCCCTCACTGTGATGGGCGCTCGTTCAGCAAGGGCGCCGACATCGTCGATGTCTGGTTCGAGTCGGGGGTGTCGTGGGCGGCGGTCTGCGAGGGACAGCTGGTGGCCCCCGGCGACAAGGTCGACCTCTACCTCGAGGGGTCCGATCAGCACAGGGGCTGGTTCCATTCGTCGTTGCTGACGGGGGTCGCCACGCGCGGGCATGCGCCCTACAGGGCGGTGCTCACGCACGGCTGGGTCCTCGACGACCGCGGCAAGGTCTACTCCAAGTCGGAGATCGCCAAGGCCCGCACGGCGGGCGCCAAGGTCGACTACGTCGATCCGGCGGTCTGGATGGAGAAGAACGGGGCCGAGCTCTTGCGCCTGTGGACCGCGGCCTCCGACTACCAGGGCGACATCGTCTTCTCGAAGGCCATCCTCGATCACCTGGGCGAGTCCTATCGAAAGATCCGCAACACCTGCCGGTACCTGCTCTCGAACCTCGGCGACTTCGTCCCGGGGCGGGATCGCCTCGAGGACCAGAACCTGCGCGAGCTCGATCTGCTGGCGCTCGGACTGCTGCGCGAGCGCGACCACCAGATCTTCGAGGCCTATCGCCGGTTCGCTTTTCACGAGGTGGTCCGCTCGATGACCGACTTCGCCATCACCATCTCGGCGGAGTACCTCGACCCAGTCAAGGACGCTCTTTACTGTGAGGCCACCGCCTCTGCAGCCCGCAGGAGCGTGCAGACCGTGTTGTACGAGACGCTGCGTACGCTGGCCACCTGGATGGCGCCCGTGCTGTGCTTCACGGCGCAAGATCTGGCGGACGAGCTGACCCGCATCACGGGAGAGCCGTTCGACGTGCACGGGGCCGTGCGGGCGGAGGTCTTCCTCGCGGGAAAGGAAATGGGCAACCCCAACCGTCGCTGGGTCGAGGAGATCCGACCGCGGCGCGAGGCCATCTTGCGCCCGCTCGAGGCGTTCCGCGCCGCTGGCCACAAGTCCCTGGAGGCACGGGTGCGCGTGCGGCCGAGCGCAGCCGACCGACCTCACTGGGAGTGGAATCGCCAGCATCTCATCGAGCTGTGCGTCGTGTCGGGCCTGGAGATCGCTGGCGACGACGCCCCGGAAGGCGCCGCGACCGAGATCACCGTCGAGGAGTCGCCGTTTCCCGCCTGCCCGCGCTGCTGGCGCCGCCTGGGACCACCGGCCGGAGATGCTCGTGAGCCGAACCTGTGCGTGCGTTGCGCGGCGGCGGTCTCGCCCTCGCCCGCGCCCTCGGCCTGACCGAGCACCGGGCGCCGGCCGTCTGGATGGGCCCGCCCGCGGGCGGGCGGGCGCGTAGACTTGATCGATGCACCCCACGCTGTTCTGGCTCGACCTGGGCGGCCACCAGCTCGGGCTCCACAGCTACGGCATCCTGGTGGGGCTCGGCCTGGCGATCGGCGTCCTGCTGTTCTGGCGGGAGGGTCGTGAGCAGGGACTCGAAGGCGGACGTCTCCTTGACCTGGCGTTCTGGTGCATCATCGCCGGCCTGGCGGGATCGCGGGCGGCGTTCGTGGCGCTCAACCTGGGGGATTTCGCCGAGGCGTGTCTGGGCGTGGCCGGGCGGGCGCCACCAACGGGATGGCTCTGGGGCTGCACGGCGGCGTTGCGCTTCTGGGAAGGCGGGCTGGTCTTTTACGGGGGCGCGCTGGCGGCGGCCCTGGTCGTGCTCGGCTTCTGTCGACGCGAGGGACTGTCGTTCTGGCGGCTCGGAGATCTGGCCGCGCCGGCGCTGGCGGCCGGTCACGTGGTGGGCCGCCTCGGGTGCTTCCTGGCAGGCTGTTGCTTCGGTAAGGGCTGCGCGACGCGCTTCGGGGTGTCCTTTCCGTCCGACAGCGCCGTCTATCAGGAGCTTCTCGAGACGGGGGTCCTGTCGCCCGGGGCGCCCACCACGCCCCCGCTTCACGCGACCCAGCTCTACGAGGCGGCCGGTGAGCTTGCGATCTTCTTCCTGTTGGTGGGATTGCGACATCGGTGGTGCGGGCCCGACCGCCGGCTGGCGGCCGATGGCCTCGCCACGCGACCGCCTGGCGGCCTGGTGTTGACGTATGGCGCCGCCTACGCCGTCCTCCGATTCGTGGTCGAGATCTTCCGGGGCGATGTCTCCCGGCGCTATGTGATCGAGCGTGGCTGGCCCCGTCTGGCGGTGGCGCTGGGATTGCCACCCGGCGAGCCAATCGTGCTGTCCGTGTCCCAGCTCGCCAGCCTGCTCGTGCTGGGCGTGGTGCTCGGCCTCTGGCTCTGGCGACGGGGCCCGAGGTCCGAGGCGCCAGAGCGAGCACAGCGAGCGGGTTCGAAGGCGCCTCAGGACTGACAGAGCTGGGAGAAGGCCCGCGCCTTGAGCTCCGTCTCCGCCCATTCGCTTTCCGGGTGGGAGTCGGCGACGATGCCGCCCCCGACGAAGAGGGTGAGCTGGCCGGAGGCCACGACCGCCGTGCGGATGGCGACCGCGAGATCGAGATCGCCGGCTCCACCCAGCCACCCGGTGGCGCCGGTATAGACACCGCGGCGGACCGGTTCCAGCTCCTCGATGATCTGCATGGCGCGCCGCTTGGGTGCCCCCGTCACCGAACCGCCTGGAAAGGTGGCCATCACCAGCTCGGCAAGCCCCACCTCCGGGCGGAGCAGACCACGAACGGTAGACACCAGATGAAACACGGTGGGAAGCTCCATGACCTGCAGGAGACCGTCCACCGTCACGCTCCCGGTTTGGCAGACGCGACCCAGGTCGTTTCGCTCCAGATCGACGATCATGACGTGCTCGGCGCGGTCCTTGGCTGAGGTTTCGAGCGCGAGGCGGGACGAAGCATCCGCGCGCGAATCGGCGCCGCGGGGACGGGTGCCCTTGATGGGTTGGGTTTCGATCATCCCCGTGGTGCTGACTCGCAGGAAGCGCTCCGGTGAGTTGCCCACCACGTACCGATCTATGGGCGCGTCGAGGTCAGTCGCAGGCGACCGGCTTCCCATCCAGACGGCATGCGGAGCCGGGGCCCAGGACCGGAGCGTCGTCGAGATCCAGAGCGGATCTCCGGCGCCCACCGGGGCGATCAATCGACGCGCCAGATTGACCTGGTACACATCCCCGTCCAGCAGATACTGCTTGATGGTCGCGACAGCCGCGGCATGTCGTGCGCGCGCCTGGACTGGCGAGGACGCGGCTGCCGTCAAGGGGCCCAGGCGTGGCCGCGCCAGTCGAGGGGGCTCACGGCCGAGCCTGGTCGCCAGGCGCTCTGCGGCCGTCTCGTCGCGGGCCAGGATGCGCGCCGTGCCCTGACCCGTCCGCCGCACCCAGACCGCATCGAAGAACCGAAACTCGATGGGGGTGGCAGCTGGGCCGGGTGACGAGCCCGCCCCTCCCCCAAGGGGGATCCAGCTTCGCGCGAGATCGTACGAGAGCCACCCCACCGCGATGGGGATCTCCTCGCCAGGAGCCGTCCCCGGGGTCGACCACGCCCGACGTGCAGCCCTCCACTCCTTTTCCAGGGTCTCGAGGGAGTCGCCGGTGACCACCGTCGCGGGATCGGCGGCCACGGCGTCGAACCCGAGATCGACCTCGCCATTTCCATGCCCCGGTGACGAGATCCAGATCGGATCGACGCCGGCCGCGATCCGGCGCGCCGCCTCCTCGGGAGCAAGCGCCGGCCCTTCCCGGACAATCACGACGACGGGCGGGACGACGGCCGCCAGGCGGCCGAGAAGAAATTGCGAACGTATTGCACGCCCGAGAAGACCGACACGACCATGGACAGGTTGAGCATGATCAACCCCGCCCGGTGGTAGTCGACGCTGATCGATTGACCGAGCACGGTCTCGGCGCCCAGCAAGGGATAGCGAAAGTGAATGAGCAGCATCATGATCGCCACGAGCTGCAACGCGGTCTTGATCTTGCCACCGTCGCTGGCGGCGATCACAAGACCTTCGGCCGAGGCGATGCCGCGCAGGCCGTTGATGGCCAGATCCCGCGCGATGAGGACCACCACCAACCAGGCGGGCGCGCGCCCCAGCGCCACCAACGTCACCAGGACCGCGGTCACGATCAGCTTGTCGGCCAGGGGGTCCAGGAACTTCCCGAGCGTGCTGACCTGATTCCTCTTGCGAGCCAGGTAACCGTCGAGCGCATCGCCGCCCGCCGCCCCGATGTAGAGCAGGCTGGCCAGGAACGTGCGCAGAGGGTTGTAGTTGTCTATCAGCAGGAGCACGAACGGAACCAGCAGAACGCGTCCGACGGTGATCAGGTTGGGCAGATTCGTGAGCTCACCCCGGAATCTGCCGCCCCCGTCCCCTGGCTCGGCCAGAGACCCGCCACCCAGCTCGGAGGTCATCGGCTATCCTTTGTTTCGGCACCAAATCCGGCACCAGGATCGATGAGGACCACACCTTGGCCTTCACACACCAGTCGGAGCGCAGGTGCTACCGTGAGGGCGCCTGCAGCCAGGTCATCGGCCCCGACAGCGGGGGCTCGGGTTCCGATCGTGACCACCGGCCCGACCCAGCCAAGGAGGTGCGGGGCCGATACCGCCAGGGGCCGGTCGCGCGTCACCTGCATGGCCTCCGGCTCGCGCTCGACGCGCATCGCCACCCATCCCTGACCCCGAAACTGCAGCATCGTGACCCCGCCGCGGGGGACGTCGCCATATTCCCAGGACAGGGTGCCTTCGAACGCCAGGACACAATCCTCACGCAAGTAGAGGATATCGTCCTCGAGGCGCAGAGAAACCAGACGGCCTCGCGGCGCGGTCAAGAGGACCTCGCCTTCGCCGGTCACGCGAAAAAATCTCCCGCGTCCGCGGCTGGCCTGTCCCGGCTGTCGCTCCGCCTCGTCGGTGTCCAGACCTTCCTCCGTCAGACGGCCCCGCACGCGGCGGCGGGCCGCCTGCCAGCGCGACGAGCCCGAACAGGCCAGGACCGCATCGGCGCGAACGAGGATTTCTTCCCCGATCGCGAGCCGTGTGGTCGAACCAGGAGCCCCTTCGCGGGCTCCGACCGCTGCGATCGAGGGCGCCAGGCGGGCCATGGCGTACGCGAAGAGAGGCGAAGCCGGGTTCATGGCCCAGCCCCCGTGCGAAGGGGGAAAGAAATGCTCGGGATCGGTGCGAGGGGCGCTGGCCTCGTCCATCGAGACGCCAACGGGTGACAGGGACGAAGACGGGGAGGGGGACGGCGACGGCGACGGCGACGGGGACTCGAATGGCGCGGACGGGGTGAGCGGATGGCCTTGCTCGGCCTCAGCGGCGCGATCTTCCTGGCCAGCCCGACGAAATGCGGCGGCGGCGCGCTCCGCCTCGCCGCGACGGGCATGGGCGAAGCCCAGGTAGCTCCAGGCCCGCAAGTCGCCGGGCGCCAGGCGCGTCGCGAGCTCCAGCTCCCGCACGGACTCGTCGATCTGGTCCAGCTTCAACGCGATCAACCCCAGCTTGAGCCGTATTCCGGGGTCGTCTGGCAGGGCCACGGCGATATCCCGACAGACGGTTCTCGCCTCGACCAGCCGACCGAGCTTGAAACGCACCAGCGCCAGCAGCTTCAACGCCCGTACGTCGAGCGGCGTGACCGAGAGCGCGCGCAGAATCTCGCCCTCAGCCTCGGCGAATGCGCCTGCGGCCGTGAGATCGGCCGCAGCCGAGAGACGATCCAGGAAACGCCCCTCGCGGGTGAAGGCCGCCGCCACGGGCTCGCTGCTCTGGGCTTCGGGCATCAGCGCTCCGGCACGAACGCGCCGTCGTGAGCGGCGGGACCCCGCCGGTACTCGTCGTAGCGCCGAAGGACCATGGTCACGTAGGCTCTGGTGGTCTCGTAAGGCGGCATGCCCCCATACCTCTCGACGGCAGCCGGACCGGCATGATAGCCGGCGATGACCTTGGTCTTCTCATCGTCGGAACAGACCAGCGGCCGGTCGATGGCCAGGGTGTCGTCTTCACGCTCGGACGGTGTCCGGCAGAACCGCCTGGCCAGGACTTGCAGGTAACGGGCCCCGCCCATGATGTTCTGGCGGCCGTCGAAGCTGTCGGTCACGCCCATCAACCGCGCCGTGTCCGGCATGAGCTGCATCAATCCCTGCGCTCCCACGCTCGAGACCACGTGAGGATCGAAGTCCGATTCCACCTTCATGACCGCCCGGATCAGCGCCTCGGGAATGCCGTAGTAGAGCTGCTGATCCCGGATGTCCTGGTCGTAGCGGGAGTAGCGCGATGGGGACGCATCCCGGGGTGGCACCACGTCGGTCGGGCCCCGCAGCGACGCGGCCTTGCCTGGTCCCGTCTTCAGCCAGACCTTCCAGTTCTTTCCCGCCGGACGCAGGTTGGTGAATTCCACGACGCCATCCGGCCGCTCGCGGGCCCAGAAGGTCCCTCCCCCGAGCGGGCCGGGCTCCACCGTCCGGTTCCACCCCGGATCGCCATCCGGTGCCCTCGTCTTCCCGGTGGCGACGGTTCCCCCGAGCTTCTTGTCCGCGCGGGCACGGGCGGGGGCAACGGCAAGGGGATGGTTGGTGAACTCGACGGTGCCATCGGTCCGGGTCCGATTCCAG